>Ga0099364_10001643_pt1 | contig 36493 bp, 27 predicted proteins | sample TergutTh196P3_FD_73070 | JGI IMG/M metagenome (GOLD analysis project Ga0099364, IMG submission 73070) | Microcerotermes parvus P3 segment gut microbial communities from Pointe-Noire, Republic of the Congo - Th196 P3 | ecosystem: Host-associated > Arthropoda: Insects > Digestive system > Gut ... | reverse complement strand
TGAGCATCAAGGTCTTTGAAGCTCTCTGCTGTGACGGACTTGGACGGGTTGATTTTTTCATGAAAGAAGACGGCAGTATAATTGTGAATGAGATCAACACCATGCCCGGCTTTACAAGGATCAGTATGTATCCCAAGCTCTGGGAAGCTTCGGGTATTTCATATTCTGCTCTGATAGACCGTCTTATTGAAATGGCTCTTTTCCGTTTTGAAAAGGAGAAGGGGTTAAAGACGGGGCGGTAGTAGTCTGTTACATTAAAAATGTTACAAGAATTTTACCACGAACCACACTAGCCAACACGAACTTTTTATTTCTCCGTGGCGTTTATCAGGCACTGGATGATCTCGCTATTGGTGTAAGCCGGAGGATTAACCCGGTTCAGCTTTTTAGTCTCGCCTGTTGCATTGGTGTAAGTGCCTGAGGATTCTGCAAAGCCCGTGCAGGGCAGTAAAGCATTTGCCTTTTTCGCTGTCTCTGTCAGGTAAGCGTCTCCAACACATAAAAACTCCAGCCCTGATAAGTTCGCCGTGGTTTCTGTACCGGACGGGTCTTCCGAAAAAACAATCAGGCCCTTAATGGCTTTACTGTTGATTTTCTCTGTGATGTCAGCTGCAAAACCTATGTTTAGATCCGCAAGACCCTGACTGTTGGCATTGGGTTTTAGCTGGATTATGTAATGCGAAACGCTGAAAGCCGAAAGTAGGGTTTCCGGTGCTTCGTTTAATGCGTTTTGCTCGAATACTATCACCGGCCTTTTTGCTGTCCTGTACATTTCATCATTGACGGCCTGTTCTGCCGAATCATATCTTTTATCACACCATTCGCCGGCGAGACCTGTTTTGTTTCGGCTGACAAGGATAAGTTTCGCGCCCTTTTGCACTGCTTTTCTGATATAAATACCCGCCACAGGATGAGACTCCATAATGTCGTCAGCCGCAAGCAAAATAACGTCGGCGTTTTGCAGTTCCTCAAAGCCGCAGGTAGAGGCATCTTTGCCGTTTATTGCGGCGAGAGGGCTTTTCTGACGTTCAAAGGAATAGACCCTTGTTCCAAGAATGTCTGCATATTTTTTTGCAAGGGTAATTTCTTCATTTGTAAGTCTGCCTGAAACACATATTGCGACAGCCTCAGAGCCGTGTTTTGTGATGATGTCCTGTATTCTTTTGTTGATGTGTTCAGCCGCTTCCTGAAAACCGGCTTCAGTTTTATTTATCTGCGGTTTTGTGATTCGCTCCTTTTTTGCAAGCTCTATAAAGCCAAAGCGGCCTCTTGCGCATAATATCTGCTCCCTGTCAATCGAATTGTCAGGAAGGCACCTTAGAATCATGTTTCCTTTATGGCCTATTTTTACATTACAGCCCACAGAGCAGAAGGAACAGACTGTTTGCACATAATCCTCGTCCAGCGGAACAGGTTTGTAGAGGGTGATTTTTTCTGTTAAGGCCCCTGTGGGACATACCGAGACGCACTGTCCGCAGGAGATACAGCCGCCGTCTTCGAGAGATGTGTTAAATGCCGGCCCTACCGCTGTATCAAAGCCCCTGTCCAGAAGACCCAGTGCGGTAACTCCCATCAGTTCCTCGCAAATCCTCACGCATAGGCCGCAGAGAATGCACTTGTCAGGATTTCTGTGTATGAAGGGATGATTGTTATTTACCGGTTCTTGAGCACTTACAGCATGATCAGTTTTTTCGTTGTACTTAGACGGTACAAGATTATCAAAATTATCTGCTATGCCAATCAGCTTACACTCAAAGAAATCCGCACAGCCGCATTCAAGACAGCGCATAGCCTCATTAACCGCCTCGTCTTCCGAAAAACCTGCATTAACCTCACCGAAATGTGTTCTCCTTTCGGCAGGGTTTAAGTGGCGCATTTTTGCACGGAATTTTTTTCCGCGATCCGCATAATCGTCAGCAGTAGGTTCTGTTTTTACCAGATATGGTTCGGTATAACTGACAGTATCACCGTTCAAAAATCCGTCTATAACAGAGACTGCTTTTTTTGCCGCCCCAATGGCGGAAATGGCAATGTCCGCACCCTTATTGACTGCATCCCCTATGGCAAAAACGCCGTCGAGGTTCGTTCTGTAGGTGGACTCATCGGAGGCAATGGTTTTTCTTTTTGTGAGAGTAAGCTCTTCAAAGCCGCCGGTTTTTGCAATCTGGCCTATGGCAATGATTACTATATCCACAGTCAGCGTTTCTTTTTCGCCTTCGATTGGCACGGGAGAACGCCGTCCGCTTGCATCGGGATCGCCCAGCTTCATTTTCTGTAGCCTGACGGCGGAGGCCCGGCCGGATTCTTCTATTATTTCGATGGGATTTGTAAGATACCTGAAAACCACACCTTCTTCTTCTGCCTCGTCAATTTCGATTTTCTCAGCGGGCATCTCGTCTCTGGTTCTGCGGTAAATATTGTAAACTTCTTTTGCGCCTAACCTTACAGCGGTGCGGCAGGCATCCATGGCTGTGTTTCCGCCGCCCACTATGGCAACCCTGTTCCCGGTTACGGGAGCATTGCCCAGTGCGACATCCCGCAAAAAATCTATCCCGCCGATGACTCCCTTCAGCTCTTCGCCGGGGCAGTTGAGCTTCATGCTGCTCCATGCTCCAATGGCGACTAACACAGCGTCATGGTTTTTTTGTAGTTGTTCCAGCGTTAGTTCCGGCCTGCCCGAGCCCGGCCCAATAGCGGCGTTGTTGATAAATTTGACGCCCATTTTTGTAATAACGGAAATCTCACTGTCAAGGATTTTTTTGGGAAGCCTGTATTCGGGTATGCCGTAACGGAGCATCCCGCCCATTTGCGGCATGGCGTCATAAACAGTGATGCTGTGTCCCAAACGCCTTAGAAAATACGCCGCCGTTAAACCTCCGGGGCCGCCGCCGATAATAGCAACGGATTTTCCTGTGTCTGCCTTTATCTCAGGTAAAGGTACATTTTCACCGAGAAATTTGTCCGAAGCAAAGTACTTAAGATGGGCAATGCTGACAGGCTCCTCGACAAGTATGCAGCGGCAGGCGGTTTCGCAGGGATGCGGGCAGACCCGGCCTATGGATGATGGCAGGGGGAGTTTTTCCTTCATCAGTTCCACGGCTTCTTTATACTGCCTGTTGGCTATGAGGCCTATATATCCCTGACAGTCGGTCTGTCCAGGGCAGGCCAGAATACAGGGCGGGCGGCAGTCGCCTTTATGTGCGGAGAAAAGCAGTTCCAGTGCCGCCTTTCTTGCGCTTTTTACACGATCAGTGTTAGTCCTTATGTTCATTCCCTCTGCCGGAAAGGTTGAACAGGCCCGTACAAGACGCGGAGAAGGTTCCGCCTCGACAAGACAGATGCCGCATGACGCGTAGATTTTTACCCTCTCGTCGTGGCAGAGGGTGGGGATGTGTATACCTTGCCGGGCAGCCACCTGAAGAATTGTTTCTGCGCTTTCTGCCTGTACTTCAATTCCGTCTAAATGTATATTAACCAAAGGCATATTGTTCGCTCCCGATACTGCTATCCTTTCAGAATAGTGCTATCCTTTCAGGATAGCTTTGAACTTACAAACTGAAATACATATTCCGCACTTGGTACACAGATCTGCATCTATGTTATGTGCTTTTTTTACTTCTCCGCTTATAGCCGAAACTGGGCATTTGCGTTTGCATAATGTGCAGCCCGTACACTTTTCCTGGTCTACAGTAAATTTTATTAAAGCCCGGCATTGTCCGGCAGTGCATTTTTTGTGTTCTATATGATCGATGTACTCGTTTTTAAAATACCGCAGCGTGGTCAGTACAGGGTTAGGCGCAGTTTGTCCCAGGGCGCAGAGGGAACCTTCCTTTATCTGCATTGCCAGTTCTGACAGCAGTTCCGCATCTCCTTCACGCCCTCTGCCCTCGACTATACGCTCCAGAATTTCCAGCATACGCTTTGTCCCGATCCGGCAGTGGGTGCATTTGCCGCAGGATTCCTTGCGGGTAAAGTCCAGGAAAAAACGCGCTATGTCTACCATGCAGGTGTCTTCATCCATAACGACCATGCCGCCGGAGCCCATAATTGCGCCTGTTGCGGCAAGAGACTTGTAATCGATCGCTGTGTCTATGAGCTCGTTGGGAATACAGCCGCCGGAGGGGCCGCCCATCTGAACCGCCTTGAAAGCTTTGCCGTTTTTTATACCGCCGCCGGGTCCAAAAATAACATCTTTGATGGTCATCCCCATTGGGACTTCCGCAAGACCGCCGTTCTGGATTTTTCCTGCCAGGGCAAAAACCTTTGTACCCTTGCTGTTTTCAGTACCTATCTTTGCAAATTCCGCGCCTCCCCTGTTAATAATCCAGGGGACATTTGCAAAGGTTTCCACATTGTTAATGTTGGAAGGCATTTGCCAGAAACCCTTTTGGGCAGGGAAGGGAGGTTTCAGGCGCGGCATTCCACGCTCGCCTTCAAGAGAAGCAATGAGTGCTGTTTCTTCACCGCAGACAAAGGCGCCGGCTCCGGCCTTTATCCTGATGCTTAAATTAAAGCCTGTGCCTAAAATGTTTTTCCCAAGAAAGTTTTTTTCGTAAGCATCGTTTATGGCTTTCTCCAGGCGGATAATTGCAAGCGGGTATTCGGCACGTACGTAGACAATTCCCTCGTCTGCGCCTATGGCGTAGGACGCTATCATAATTCCTTCCAGCACAGAGTGGGGATCGCCTTCTAAAAGGGCCCTGTCCATGAAGGCCCCAGGGTCTCCTTCGTCGGCATTGCATATAACGTATTTACTGCCGCCGGGAGGACACACAGAATTTCTTGCGGCCTGCCATTTGAACCAAGTAGGGAACCCCGCGCCGCCTCTGCCGCCAAGAGCGGAGACCTTCATCTCATTAATTACATCTTCGGGAGACAGTTCAGTAAGGCATTTTTTCAGTGCCTGGTAACCGCCGGTTTTTATATAATCATCAATGTTTTCGGGATTGATGTGTCCGCAGTTTTTAAGAGCAATTCTGGTTTGGCCGGAAAGCAAATCCATATCTCCGGAAGATATTTCATATTTTCCGGCTTCGTTGTTTTCGCCCTTCAGGGATTTAACAATCTCGGCGGCCGCATCCTCGTTTACCTTCACGTACATTTTTACTGTACCGGTTTTATCATCAACTACTTCCGCTATGGGTTCGTTATAACACATTCCTATGCAACCAGTGAGAGAAACGTCTATGTCTGATTTCTTAAAAATTCGCTCGATTTTTTCGGCTCCGGCGGCTATTCCGCAGCTCCCCTTGCCAATTACAACTCGCATATCACGTCTCCGTTTTTGATGAGTTGGCGGAATCGATGATGCTTTGTAAGACCTGCCTGGCCTTTTCCGGTGTAAGCGTTCCATGGGTTTCGCTGTTGATCATCATCACCGGTGCCAGACTGCAGCAGCCCAGGCAGGCAACATTTTGCAGGGTAAAAAGCCCGTCGGGGGCAGTAGACAGATGGGACAGAATCGCCTCCTCAATCGCCTTGGAGCCGTTTACGTGGCAGGCTGTTCCCTGACATAACTGGATAAGGTACTTTCCTACAGGTTCCAGCCTGAACTGGGTATAAAAAGTTACCACCCCCATGATCTTCGCCGGTTTTATGCCCGTACGGGCAGCAATATATTTGATCAGTTCAGGCGACAGGTAGCCGTAAATGTCCTGTGCTTTCTGCAAAATCGTAATCAGGCTGCCTTTTGTACCGCTGTATTTGTCAAGGATGGGATCCAGATTCGAAAAAGAAACACTGTTTTCACAACACATTACCTAAATATTTACATTTTGTCATTTTCTTGTCTAGATGTATTGATAAAAAATTATACCCGTGTTATACTTTTTTTATGAAAACAGCAATATCTCTTTCAGATACTTTATTTAAAAAAGCAGAGCAAACTGCTCAATATATGGGTATCACACGCAGTAAATTATTTGTAAATGCATTGGAAGAATATATTATCAGGCATAATGGAGAAATGATAACTCAAAAATTAAATGAATTTTATGAAAAAAATAATTCGGATGAATTTGCAAGGGATCTGGATGTAGGAATTGAATCATTAAGGGATTTAACAAAAAATGATACGTGGTGAATTATGGTGGGTTGATTTAGGTCTTCCTTATGGCAGTGAACCTGGTTATAAACGTCCTGTATTAATAATCCAAAATGATTTTTTTAATAACAGTAAGATAAATACAACCGTGGTAGTTCCATTAACCACCAATATATTATATGCCGAAGCGCCTGGAAATATATTAATATATAAAGATGAATCTAAATTAACTAAGGATTCTGTAATAGTAATATCACAAATAAAAGTAATAGACAAAAATAGACTAATTGAAAAAATTGCAAAAGTGAATAAGGCAATAATGGAAGATGTAGAAAATAATCTGATGTTTGTGTTAGGAATAATAGCTGTCTAATTATTCGAAAAAGGTCTTCCACGATTTTTATGACTAAAGAAACTGGTCGGGATTTTACTGTTGTGATTCTAGTGAATCTTGGCTGTGTTTTTTACGGCTGTTTCACGTATGGCCCTTCGTCAAACATAAAGAGATTGCTTCCAACAAAGGTGTAAATACTACTGTCTGACATTGTTCCAACTTTCACTGTAATAACACCGCCACTGGCAGACCAGCTTCCAGTTTCGTTGATTCCCCCAAGAGCCCACACCCAATGGACAGTGCCATTTTCGTTAAATGTAAACGTTTCGCCATCTATAGCGTGTACCCAGGTTCCAAAGAGCACTGGATCCAGAAAGAGCGCTGGATCCAGAACTGGGCTAAGACTTGAGTTATTATTCTTACACCCTGCAACCGCCATGCCGATCACCGCTGTTAAAACGACAATCCCGCACATTTTGATTGTGTTTTTCATAGAAAACTCCTCAATTCTGAATAATAGATTCAATAACCTCTAAAGAGCATATTATATACTCTTTAGAGCATTGGGGCAACCACTATAGGCACTATTTTATTACTTATGGAAGATGAGTGTAAACAATTACAATATGTGATAGGCAAAATTAAGGAAATTAGGAAGCAAAAATCCCTGTCTCAGCTTGAATTGTCTCTAAAATCAAATTTGTCCTTGAGTTTTTTGGCGAGCGTGGAGAATGGGAAAAAACAGCCCTCCGTATTGACTTTACTCAGAATTGCCAAGGCACTAAATGTAAATCCCCAGGACTTTTTCCCCCATGCCCAAGACATATCACAGGATGAAAAAAAGGACTTGATTATAAATCTTGTCCGCTCTCTTTAGATTTCCTTTTATCTACTCTTAGGCCAGTAATGTAAGATAATTATAAACTTCAAAATGCTCTCATAACTCGCCCATTGTGAAAATTCAACTGCTCTGCTAGACTTAGGCATTATTAAACGATATTTAGACAGGGAGAGGATATGGATTATCAGGGATTTAATGCCTATGAAAAGTCAATAATTAAAGCTTCGACAGGGTCTTACACTGTCTTCATGGCAAAGGAAGCTGACGGGGATTATTTAGTCGTAATTGGGGAAAATCCTGGTCTTGAAGGGGAAAAACTCCCGGGAGAAGTGACCAAAGCGCCTCTGAATCACAGGAATGCGGAAACCTTACGGAAACTTTTCCCGTTTACCGCTCCGTCACGGGTACTTGGCAAGGAAAGAAGTTTTGGCCTTGGCGACAGGCTTGGCATAGCCACTCCCGGTCATGCGGAGCTTTTTGAAAAGTATGACGCCTATCCAGTTTTTGCCCAGCAGTCCATCCGGGAGCTGAACCTTACCAACCGGACATACGAGGATGTTTTAGATGCTGCCAGTTTTGCGGTTTTTCGTGAAGGTTTTAAGAAAAGCTGGGGGGCGGACGGAGATCACCTTAAAACTGCCAAAGATGTGGAATACGCCCTCTCCCTTGGTTTTACCATGATCACGCTGGACTGCTCGGAGCATATCAAAAACGATGTTACTGATGAAAATGCTCCTGCCCTGCCTCAGCAATATGCAGATAAGTATCTGGGGGAAAATTTTGATATTGGCGAAGGACTCAGGCTTTCCTTTGATGAAACAGAATTAAGAAGGATCGTAGCGATTTATGAAAAGGCAATATTGTTTGCCGTGGATATCTACAAGCAGTTTTTTGCGGATGGAAAATACCAGGCCGACTTTGAAATTTCCATTGATGAAACCCTCACCCCTACCAGCCCCCTCCAGCACTTTTTTGTTGCCAGGGAACTGATTGACGCAGGGGTTGTCTTTGCCACCCTGGCGCCCAGGTTCTGCGGGGAGTTTCAGAAGGGGGTTGATTATGTCGGTGATCTTGTCCAGTTTGAAAAAGAGATAAATGCCCATGCGATAATCGTAAGATACTTTAGTGCAACGCACTTTAAATACAAGCTCTCCATACATTCAGGTTCCGATAAGTTTGCTGTTTTTCCTTTGGTCAGCAAAGCGACGAAAAGCATCTTCCATGTTAAAACAGCCGGAACCAACTGGCTGGAAGCAATGAGGGTTGTTGCCATGACCGACCCGTCCCTGTACCGGGAGGTTCATAAGTATGCTCTGGAAGCGTTTGAAGAAGCCAGCAAGTATTATATTGTTACCACCGATCTCTCAAAGATTCCTTCAGTCGATAATCTCAGCGATGCTGAATTGCCGGGGCTCTTTGAAAACAATGACAGCCGTCAGCTCATCCATATTACCTACGGGCTGATCCTTAACAAGAAAAATTCCGACGGTGCTTTTTCATTCAAAGACAAGCTGTACAAGTTATGGCGGGATCATGACGGAGAATATATACAGGCACTGAAAAAACATATAGGCAGGCATCTTGATCTTCTGGGGGTTAAAGGTAGTTGAAAAATAAATTTTTACTCACGAGCTTTTCATTGTTGTTTTTCCTCCTTTTTACCGCCTGCGACACGAGTTCGCCGGGTGTAATTCCTGAGTCTGTCACCTATAGATTTGACGACTTACATGAGAATGACATTTTTATGGTGAAGGTTAATACCTCCACTTTTATTATTCCCGCTGCCAACACAGGCAGGGTTCGCAATTTTAGCCCGGATTTGATTTACCCGCGTTTCCAGGAAGAAATAAATTTTAGCGCAGATACGGCTTTTTACAGCAGTACTGTATCTCCACCGGGCCATCCCGCAGCCAGAGAATTCAGCGCAAACCCTCCCCCTATTATTGATGAAGTACCGGTAAGATCACGTTCTGGTTTTACATCACCTGAAGTAGGAGATAAAAGATCATTTTTGATAGAGAGTTTTTTAAACAGCAGAGTATTTATTGACAGTGAAGCAACTTTAAGAGCCACAGGATGCTATGGAAATATATGGGTTCTTGATATTGATAAGGATAGAATCACTGATATAATGGCAGAGGATTTAGCTGCTTTGTTTGACGATGTTTACAGAGTCTCTACTAATATTCTAGGTTATGAATATGGCGGAGGCCCGGACGGAAATGGGGGAAGAGACGGAGACTCAAAAATTCAGATCCTGATACATGACATTGTTGACGGTTCAGGTGATGTAGTTGCTGCCGGGTATTTCTGGGGAAAGGATTTTTATCCTAAAACACAGAGTACTTATTCAAATGAGGCTGAAATTTTCTACATTGACACAAGCCATGTTATGGAAAATTTTGGATTTATGCCTTATCTCTTGGTTCATGAATTGCAACACATGATTAATTTTAATATTAAATATATTCAAAATGGAAAATCTGCCGCAACATGGTATAACGAACTGCTTTCCATGATGGCAGAAGAGATAATCTCATCAGCTGTTACCGGTGTTTCACAATCTGATAGATATCATCCACTTAGAAGGATGTCCCTGTTTCTTGATTATTACTACTTGGAAGGCATGACTGAATGGCCTGGTCTGGAACGTTTATCTTATGCGAAAGCTTATGCCTTTGGAGCGTATCTGTCACGAAATTTCGGCGGGGTGGAACTGCTTAGGGAAATAATGTCTAACGACAGGGTAGATATTGAATCCCTTTCATTAGCATTGAATAAACTAAATCCCGGAATGGATTTTAAAACGGCTCTTGTCAGGCTTGGAGAAGCCATGATATACAGCGGTGATTCAGTTACAGATGACATCGTGACTTTTGACAGATCTGTTACAAATGAAATTAACGGCATAAGTTATACCGCAGAAGCATTTGATATTTGGAAACCTAATGATCATTTTATATATGGCCCCACGATTGGTATTTTAACCCCCTTTCAAATGAGGCCCCATTCAATCATCATTCACTCCGATCTTGCATGGTTGAATGTTTCCGGAAGCATTTCCATTGATGTAGAAAAACCACTGAATCCCAATGTGGAAATATATTTCCTTGTGAAATAATGAAGAATATCCAGGTATCCAATAAAATAAAACCATATCTCTTTTTGCTGCCAGTTCTTTTTTTCGCGTTTTGTTTTGTTTATTATCCTTTTGGCAGAACTTTTCTATACAGTTTTTCCAGGGTAAATTTCCGCGGCGATATTACTGCCTTTACAGGGCTTAGAAATTTCAACCGTCTTTTTTCTGACCCTGTTTTCCACACAGCTTTGACAAACACCTTAAGATTTACAGTTATTGTAGTGGCGCTAATTCTTGTTGTTTCTTACGCTCTGGCACTATTGGCCGAAAAAAAACGCCGGGTGGGGTTTTTATACGAGACAATGTTTATTATACCAATGGCTGTTTCCATAGCTGCGGCATCCCAGATTTTCAGGATGCTTCTGGAACCGAATATCGGTATTCTGAACAACTGGCTTTCGCTTGATATTGGCTGGTTTTCTGATCCGCTCTATGCCATGTGGGGGATCATCATGGTATGTGTGTGGATAGGTGTCCCCTTTGATTTCCTTCTTATTCTCTCCGCTCTGCGGAATATTCCGGAAGAGTTAATCGAAACAACAAAAATCGACGGCGCTGGATTTTTACGCACTCTGTTTCGTATAAAAATTCCTCTGACAAGTCCCGTTATACTGTTTGTTATCTGCACTAACATGGTTCTGGCAATGATGACCGCTGCTCCGGTGATGATTATAACGGGAGGGCAGCCGGCATATTCCACAGTAACGCTTATCTTCATGATGTATACTGCCGGCTATCAGTCATCAAATTACAGTCTTGCCGCCTGCATAAGTATGGTGACCTTTGCCTTGACTTTCGGATTGGTTTTTCTGGCCTTTGTTTTTGAACGAAAGAAGGTGTTTTACCAATGATAAGTTATCCCATTATATACAGCAGGCAGAGTATAATTTTCAGAGACAAGTTAATATCTCTATTTGCAGTCCTTATAGGTATTGTAATAATTTTCCCGGTAATATACTGCGTTTTAATTGCACTAAAGACCAGAGTAGAGCTTACAGTAGTGCCACCCGGAATACTGCCTGAAAATTTCCTGAATTTCTCAAACTTTCGCACGGTTTTTGAAATTGTTCCGATGATGCGATTCATTCTTAACTCGTTTATTGTTGCATCAATTGGAAGTGTTATGAGAGTTAGTTTTGCAGTTCTTGCAGCTTATGCATTTACATATTTTAAATTTCCCGGCAGGACTGTACTCTTCGGAATTGTTTTGGGAACGATGATGATTCCGGCGGACACAATGATTGTAAGCAATTACCTGACTATATTGCGTTTGAACATGCTGGATAATTATTTCGCCTTATGCGTAACGTCACTTGTTGGAGCTTCCCAGATGTTTATTCTCAGGCAAAACATGAAATCCATACCTCTTTCATACAGAGATGCAGCATTTATTGACGGCTGCGGTGATTTGCGTTACCTTACAAAAATGGTTATTCCCTTTACAAGTCCCGTGATCATGATAATTTTGGTTCAGTCATTTATCTCTTTCTGGAATGCCTATTTATGGCCGCTTCTCATTACCAACCGGCTGGAGATGCGAACCGTCCAGATTGGAGTGGCCATGCTGACCAATCCGTACGATATAAACTTTAACGTGGTACTTGCAGCGGTTACAATAATTCTGATACCATCATTTATACTGTTTATCTTTTTACGTATTTTTGTTGTAAGAGGTATTGAATCAGGAGCCCTGAACGGATAGATTTATATTTAAAAAGAGGAGGTTTAAATGAAAATAAAGAATATTTTATTTTTGTTAATAATATTAATAATTGGACTGAGTATTTTTTCATGCAGCAGAAATGAAGAGCGGCGGAGTAATACAGATGGAGATCCGGTAACAATAGTTTTTTGGCATTCAATGGCAAATGAAGCCGGACTTGCATTTGAAACTTATGTAAGGGAATTCAATGCCGGTATAGGAGCAGAAATGAACATCACTGTAGAGTCTGTTTTTCAGGGGCAGTACTCGGAGGCAACAGCGAAACTGCGGCCTCTTCTTCAAGCAAGACAGGTAAATGCTTTGCCGGATGTGATGCAATTTGACGCTACCGGAATTGTTGATTATCTTAATACTGAATATGCATTTACAGTAGATCAGGCGATGGCGTTGGACAGCGGTTTTGATCCCGGTATAATTTTGGAAGCGCCGCTAAAAGCCTGGAATTACGGCGGCCGCCAGCTCGGCCTTCCGGTTTCTGCATCTACGAATATTATGTATTACAACAAAAGTATTCTTGATGCGGCGGGAGTAGACAGCCCTCCCACAACCTTTGCGGAAATTATTGACACTTCAAGAAGGCTTCCTTCCATGAATCCTAACAATCAGAGCCTGACAGCCTTTGCCCAGCAGCCGAACACACCGTTATTGGCAAACTGGATAGGTCAAATTCCAGGACAGGGCGGTGTGAACACATCCTATGTGGTGGACAACCGGAACGGCAGGGATGGTAATGCAGAAAAACTTGCGGCTGACACAGACGGAACTCTTCTTATTTTTCTAAGAGCCTGGAAAGCGATGTATGATGCCGGAGCTGTTCTTGATGTGACTGATAATTTTATAAATAATATGTTCCTTACCCAGCAGATTGTCTTTATGACTGGATCTACATCGTTATTGGCAAGTCTTATAAATCAAATAGACGGACGTTTTGAACTTGGTACAGGTTTTTTCCCAAGGATAAATGAAGACTCAAACTTTGGTGCTACAGTTTCCGGCTCCGCCCTTTTCATGTTTGACAAGGGCAGCAGTGCCGGAACAAGAGCCGCCTGGGAATTTGTAAAGTTCATGACATCTTCTGATATTCAGGCACGGTTTGCAACCGAGACAGGTTATATGCCGGTAAATGTTTTATCTTTACAGGAAAGCGTCTATGTGGAACATCTGCACAGGTATCCACAGGCGGCAACCGGTTCGATGCAGCTAAGCATAACAAGCCCCGACATGATGGGCGTAATAGTTGGCCCTTCCAGAAACTTTTATTTTGAGATTGTCAATCAGGTATCAATGATGCTTACTGCCGGATTATCTCCTGAAGATACTGTAAGCGCCATGAGCCGATCCCTCAATCTTCTTCTGGACGATTATGCAGAGGCCAACAGGTAAGTTGATCTGCCGGAAAAGACTATTGGTTTCTTGCCTTCCAGGAGGCGACAATTTTTTTTAGGCCATTGTTTATCAGCTTAAGAGGCTTGTTGCAAGTGACGCAGATAAACCTGCCGGAACGATCCAAATTATTTTTCGCACAGCCAATGCAGAAAGTTTTCTCGCATTCGGGGCAGGTTCCGGCAGGGAGGTCATCCGGGGGTTCGGCGTAAAGGCGCACTGACGGAACAGGAGGCGGATTTTTAAGCACATCCCAGTATCTTTTGCATGAAGCGCAGTTTATTCTTTCGTAGTACTTATCCATCAGCCTGAAACGCAGATCATCTTTTCCGGTGGAAATATCCTCGTCAAGTTCAAGATTTTCAAGACGGCTCAATATTTCGGCGGTCTCTTCGTGCCTGCTATGGTTATAATGTATCCAGCCAAGAGACAAAAGAGATGGCGCATGATGAGGATCGATCTTCAGGGCCAGCCGGCAGGCTTCTTCCGCACGCGGGTATTCTCCCTTTTTCAGGGAGACATTGCTGATAAGTTCCAGAACATCCGGGTTTGTATCTGCAAATTGAGAGCGGGTTATGAGTTCCTCCGCTTCGCCGAAAAAACCCTGCTCAATAAGACATCTTGCACGGTTACATAGATACTCCGCATTATCGGGATCGGCAGCCATGGCCTCAATATATTTTTTTTCGGCTTCTTCGTAAGAGCCGTAAAGGAACAGCATGTTTCCGGCACAGTTGGCCAGAATTCCTTCGGGGTCATCTTTTAAAACAGTCATGGCTTTTTGCAGATGTTCTGCTGCCGCAACAAGGTCTCCGTTTTTCAGGTTGATCTGGGCAGCGAACCTGTTTATCAAGCCGTAAAGATCCGCCACAGCATTTTCTTTTTCAGAAAGAGACAGAGCTGTGTTCATGGCTTCCAGCATTTTAGGATCTCTGGAATCGTCGTTAAGTATATATAGATTTTCCGCCAGACGGAAATGAAAGAGGGCAAAATCCTTTTCAAGAGAAACGGCTTTTTTAAGGAGGGAAAGTGCCTCTTTGCGCTTTCCTTCTCTTATCTGAAGCAGTGCTTCAAGAAAGACCTGTGCACCGTCCTGTGAAGGAACCGGACTCATGGCTTTTCGCAGTTTCTCTGATTTTGAAAATTCTTTCTTTGCAAGTTTCCAGTTCTCTATTGCAAAGGCCCACTTGCCTGCAAGATTCCTGGCCTCCCAGTTATCTTCGCCAAGAGAGAGAAGCTTTGGCATAATGAGTCCAAGATCATCGTAATCTCCGGCATTAAGGAAGACTCTGCCCGCATCAAGATAGCGTTCAAGGGCCTTATCTTTTTTTTCCATTGCCTCGTATGCAGCTGCCGCATTTTTAGCAAAGATGCCGTTATTTCTGCCAAGGCCAAAAGCTTTGTCGTAAGAGGATGCGGCATTTTTGTACTTTTCAGAATTCCAGTAAGAGTGTCCCTGCAAATTCAAGAGAACAGGATCATCGGGCTTTACCTTCAGAGCTTCCTTACAGAACTTTTTCAATTCCGCATAACGCTGTCCCTGGTAAAGAAGAATAGCCATCTCCGTCATTGCTTCCAGCCCTTCCTGGCTTTCAAGGCCGATTTCATAACAGCTGCCTATATACTTTTCCGCCTCTAAAGGAAGATTAAGGCTAAGGGCAATACGTCCGGCTAGAAGCAGTTCACTTTGGTTCTTATTGTAGCCCGGAATGTTCCAGCACTTGTGCAGCTGAGCCAGAGCTGCGTGCGGCTGATCGATAGCGGCAAATGTCTCCGCCAGATTGAGCCTTGCCTTTGAATCAATCTCCACGCTGTCCTGCCAGTTATCAAACTGCCTTGAGACCTCCGCTATGCGGGAATCAACGGTAAGGGCTTCAAGAAAAACCTCGGCTGTATAAGCATCTTCGTAAACAGCATCGTAAGATGATGAGGCTTCGTTAGAAGCTGCGGCTTCATAAGAGGCTGCGCTGAAACCAAAGGTTCCTTCGAGGATAGATGAGTCCTTTACCTCCGCAGCCCAGCGTCCGCGGGCAAGAACAATAATATTACTTCCAAAAAAGATTATGGAAAAATCGACACGCTGATCGGGCTTAAGTGTTTCTCCTGAAAACAGAGGCAGTTCCGTCCAGCCTATGAGCGGGAAGGGCATTCCGTTTCGGACTACGTCAAGCCGGAAGTACTCTTTACTGGAAACTAAAAATGAGTAGTAAGTTCCATCATCAAGCAGTCTGAAATGCACTCCGCCGGCAGCATATCCTCCCTTTGCATCGATGCGGACAGTGCCGGAAATTACCATGTCACGGCAGCGCATATCCGGAGCTTCCACCCAGACCAGGCAGCCTGGTTTTTTCAGCCCCAGCACCAGTGAATGACCAGAGTAAAATTGATTTTTTTGCAGATTGGCATCATAGGAAGATTCTGATTTAATATTGAAGCGGGCATGTTTTGGCTTGCTGAAATCAGCGATCCATTTTTCTTCGGTATAGTTGCCGGGTGCAGGTTTTTGCCGGTTAAAAAGATTGCGGAAAAAAAGCAGGTTTCTGAAAATACTGCTCATACTAATTTTTAACCTAAAACAGTAAAAAAGTCGAGGCATATATGATTGATAAAATAAAAAAATACGGAGACAGGCTGATTTTTGCCCTTGCTCTGACAATACTCGCGGCAGGACTTGTCAGATATATTGCAGGCTCTATAGGTGCTGTGAATAAGGAAGAGGAAGTTCCTCCTGTTGTTCTGGTCTTTAGCCATTGGCGACAGAATTTTTTTGACAATGATGTCCCAAGTAAAGATGCTTTAGCGGAGTTGATGCGTGAGTTTGAGATCGCGGAGGGCGCAGAGGGTGCAGAGATCGCAGTGGTTGTTGGGATCGCAGAGGTCGCTGAGGTTGCAGAGGACGCAGAGGTCGTTGGGATCGCAGGGATCGCTGAGGTTGCAGAGGACGCAGAGGATGTAGAGGGTGCGGGTGTTGTGGGGATTGTGGCGGATGTGATTGGGGTTGATATGCTTTGGGTGTCAGAGCTGATTGAGAGGGGGGTTGTAGATGATGAATGGCAGTTCAGTGATCCTGTGCCGCTGCTTTCGTATATGAACCTGCTTTTTTATAATGTTGATATTTTAACCCAGGCTGGATTTGTCATGCCTCCGAGGAACAGAACCGAGTTTCTCAATTATGCCAGGGCGGTAAGTGTCGAAAATTCTCGCTGGGGTATTGGTATGGCTCTTGGCAGTTACAGGGGCATCTACGATGATATTTTCCCCTGGCTCTGGGCCGCTGGCTCTGTGCTTGTCAACGATAACAGGCCTGCTGTGAATGTCAGGCAGGTAATCGATAGCCTTACCTTCCTGGCTGATTTGAACAACGAAGGGCTGATCGCCCCCGGCTTTTTCAATGCCTGTTCTTCGCAAAAACTGGATGACTTTATCTCCGGCAGAACTGTCTTTATGATAGCCTCTGAGCGAGATATTAGGTATGTCAGGGAGCACATGGGAGACGAAGCCTTCAGCGTAACAAGCATCCCCGTTCCCGATAATTATGCAGGACGGTCTTTTTCCTCCGCCAGTGAATGGACAGTCGCTGTAAACCCCGCCTCGGAAAATATAGAAGAAGCCCGGCTCTTTGCAAATTTCCTTTTTGAAAACACACCCCTCCTGGCCGAAAGAACAGGAACAGTTTCCTCCGGCTTCTCCCCCAGACCCGGAGACGATCCCCATTATTCCAAGGTCTGGGACATTGCCATTACCGCTGAAATGGCCAATGACTTCAAGGGCCTCCCTTGGGTCCCCCTGGAAGAGATTTTTCGTGAAGAGCTGATCGCCCTCTTCGCTGGCGATGCCACCCCCGCATCTACCACCGCGGCGGTACAGCGCAGGTGGCTGGTGGTGCTGGATGGGGGGATATGATCGTTTATATATAAAACCCAACCATTTTTGGAAACGTTTCAGGACTTTTACATAACATTTGTCTTGTACTTGCAAAATAGCCTATGATATAATAAAAGTATGAAATTACTATCCGTAAACATAGTATTATCAACGGCAAAACAGCTAAAAAGAGATGGTTGGAAATTTGATTGGGATAAATCTTTTGGCGCTATCTCACAAAAAATTGCTTATTTGGAGAATGATAAAATACAGGGGTTGGTTGAATTCGAAGAAGTACCAAGTTCATTATACAACATTATTTACCGTATCGAGTTGGCTCCAGAAAATATTGGTAAAACCAGGAAAATTGATAACATTGCAGGTACGCTTTTTGCCTACGTTGCAAAAGATTCACTGGATGCCGGATTTGAAGGTTTTGTTGTGTTTGATAGTAAAACTGTATTAATTGACCATTATGTCAAAAAATATGGAGCACAGGTTCTCTTCGGAAACCGTCTATACTTTGATACAAAAGCCAGTAAAGCCTTGATAAATAAGTATCTAAAAGGAGATGACAATGGGTAGAAATCTAATACTTATAAACACAAATCCAGACATTTTGAAATATGATAACCGAAAAGCCATTGAGCTTGCTCAAACTCTGGGTAGACCTCTAACTTCCAGTGAGTATGAAACATTAAAGATAAAAAAAAGTCAAAAACCTGTTAAATAATGTTTTACATATAAAACCCAACCATTTTTGGAAACGTTTCAGGACTTTTGCTTACAAATTGTAAACACCATTGACAATTTGTAAGGTTTCATGAAACGAAGTGTCGTTTTTTGCGGGTTAGGTTGACAATCTGCCATTTCCTGGGTCTGGTTTTAATCGGACACCACCTGATTTAGTTGGGCATTAGCCGACTTTCTAGTCGGATCACTCCGACTTAATTCTTACTACTGACCTCTTGCACCTTGGTGTTTGTAACCTTTACGTTTTTAGGGTAAAGCTGTTTTTAAAATACAGATACACAAGACAGGACAACCTCTTTGCAGGGACTGTCCTGTCCTGTTAATATAACAAATTACTCATTCCAATGGACAACTATAATAACAAAGCCATCGCCGCCATCACCACCGCGATTTTTGCCGTCTACTGCTCCGCCATGTGCGCCGCTCCCGCCGCCGCCGAGGGTTCCATTTACACCCTGCCAGGAGATTGCTAATCCTCCGGGCCGAGACGCTCCACCACCACCACCAAAAACCATCGATCCCCTATTTATTGCCGCAACATTTCCACCCCGGCTAGCTATATTTTGAGAATCGTTTCCGTTGGTGCCGTTTACTCCAGCAGCAGAAAACTGATCCAAACGATATGATGGCCATGTTGTAGTTGCAGATCCTCCCGTGCCACCGCTTAGGTCACGATCGTTGACTCCACCGCCGCCATGACCCCCCTGTGCAGTGATGGTATTATTTCCCCAAGTAACAGATGTGCTGCCACCAGGGCTGCCGGGATAACCAGCTGACCATGTAGATATACCACTGTCTCTGGGCTCACCGCCCTCTCCGCCTTTGCCAATTTCAACGTTAAATGAGATTTGTGAGTTTGTTTCAAACATTATATAAGTTGCTGCCCCTCCACCACCTGATCCACCTGTTCCTCTTCTGTCAGTACCAATCCTCCATGAGTATAATCCGCCCTGTCCACCACCCCCAGCTCCATGAGCATAAATCTCTATTGTCGTCGACGCCGAAACCATATTAGCTGGTAAAGTCCATTGTTGACTACTTGTAAATGGAAAAGACTGTTTCTGTGGATTTAAATTTCTAAAGTTAGCGGTCAACGTCAGATTGCTGTTCATGTTAATGGTTATGCTGGCATTATTAGCTGCCGATCCTGCCGGCGCACCGGATCCTGTCCAGTTGACAAAAATGTACCCAGTATTCGCAGTGGCCGTTAGCGTGACCGGAGTACCTGGAACATAAGCCGGCTGGTTTGGGCTTTGTGATATTGTACCGCTACCGGGAATGTTTACACTGGTTGTAAGCGTGTTCATGATCCTGAAATTTGCGATAAGAGTCAAATCGCTGTCCATAGCTACAGTTATGCCGGCATCATAAGCCGCCGACCCCGTTGGGGCTCCGTTCCCTGTCCAGTTCACGAATTCATAGCCTGGTTCCGGTACAGCCATCAATGTGACATTTTCCCCGTCATTGTATCTCGTTGAATTCGGGATATGCACTACCATACCGCTGTTTTCAATATTCACACTCGTTATTAATCTATATCCTGTTGGTTTTGGTAAATCTCTATAAAAGTCTTCAGAAAAAACTATTAGGTTTCCAGTTGGGCTGATATCAAATCTTCCATCAGGACTATACTCAAAATGAGGAAGGTAATCACTCTGCCTTGCAGATGTTATTATATCCCAACTGAGCCAGTTCTCATTATCCAAACAAGTCGAAATAATAAAATAAACATCAGCTACTGAATACAGTGCATAACGATAATAACCAGGCGGTTCGCCGTTTTCACCAATAAGATATGAAACCTGATTTCCAAGAGAACGGGTAAAAGATTCTATAGAAGTCATAGATGTCTCTATTGTTCTTTCATTGGAAACGCTGAACAGTCTTGCCACCTGTTCACTTTTGGTGATGCCTTCTCCATATGTAGTTTCAAGACTAGCCTCAAGACTTTGCTCAACACTGCCTTTAGCAATTCCAATATTTCCCTCAATTGTTGCAGTTGTCCCCACCGTAACTCCTGCAGTTATTGCTCTTGTAACCTCTTCTGCAATACCTCTGGTAATTTCCTCCGAATTAATAAACCCGACGGTTTCAGAAAGTGTTGTTGTCACACTGATGGTTACATTGCTTTCTGTTACTTCCGAGATTGTCAATTGTGTTGGTGTAACACCGTTATAGTGAGCAATTCCCAATCGTGCTATAAAGGCGTTCCTTATATAACCAGCATCAATAATATACCAATGCCTGTCTTCGATTCTAAAATAATCTAATATTACAGGTTCAGCAGGATTATTTGATGCGGCAACAGGTACAGCTCTCTGTGCTACCGCTAAATCTACTGTCACATTTACGGTACAGGTAACCCTGAACTCACCGTCAATAGTGGTAGCAATGATAACTGCTGTACCATGACTAACAGCAATAACATCGCCGTTTGGAAACACCGTAGCTACAGAAGGGTCGGAGCTTGACCATTCTACATTCTGGTTTGTCGCATTATTGGGGCTTATTATCACGCTAAGAGTTTCTATGTTGCCTAACGTGAGGTTTATTGATGAGCGGTTTAGAGAAACACCGGTTACCGGAATAGGATCCCACTGGGCATATAGTGTGACATTTCCAGTAGGTGTATATGAATCACCAGTGCTATATGTGATTCCCATGCCGTCAGCATTGGTGTTCCAGCCGCCAAAGGAGTAAAAGGTTTTGTATAGAGTTTCCGGGTCGGGAAGTACAAGGCTTGAGCCTGCATTCACCGCCTGTACAGCCGGAGCCGTTCCGCCTGTTGCTTCATTATCGTGAAAAGTTACAGTGAATTGGGTGTGAAGAAAATCTGCCTCATCAAAATCTTTTGTAAAAACGGTAGACAGCAACGGAAGGATGTGAATGGCTTCACTAACGCCTGCATAAAGCTCATTTTTTTCGATTAGAGCAGTCAACAGATATGTACCGGTTTCCAATTCCAGCGTTTGTGTTTTTCCATTTCCTTCTGTCAAATTACTTGGGGCTAACGTAATATCACCCATATCCGGCCATTTTTTCAGAGTAATTTCTGCTTCCGCGCCTGCCGGGAAAGTTATTGTGTAATTAATTTCACCTTTTCCCTCTGTAACAACACCGAAAAGACCAACCGATACAGGGTCATTAATTCCAGGGTGAACGGTGAATGGCAAAGATTTACCTTCCGCAGCCAGTGTATAAGCACCCTCAGTACCGATAAAGGCTTGTACTTCTACAGTATAAGTTCCGACTTCCAGAGAAAAGAAACCAACATTGTCAGGGATTTTTTCCACTCCGCTTTCTTCACCTGTTTTGGTAAAGGTATAAACATATTTATCAAAAACCGCCGAGGGAAAAATAGTTCGTACATGGCCACCGGCAAAATTAATATTTATTTTTCCATGGCCTTCTTCAAAAGTACTCTTGATCTCCGCCGGTTCAAGAATATTAAGACACGCAGTAAGCAGTACCATGCATATAAGGGTAATCCCGAATGCAAAATTATACTTCATGTTTTTCATTATTATCTTTCCATTGTTCATTTTATATCCCTCCTTACTGTACCATGATGGTGATGTTGGTGTTATAAAGTCTGCCGTCTTTTTCAACAAACAAACCAACTGTATGTCTTCCGGTTGCCGTACTTGTGAAGTTATATGTATTTTCGCTATGACCTGTATTGACACCGTTCAAATGCCACTGCCTTACAATATAACCTGTACTTTGTGCCGTAATGGTCAGAGTTTCACCGGCAGCTATACTGACCACACCGCCGCTTGTTGTAACGAGGCTGTCGTGTTCGTTTACCCAGAAGTATTCAAACCTGTTCTCTGGAACTGGTTGCAATACTGTAATAGTTGCCGTGCCGCTTATGTACGTATTAACCGTTGACGTAGCCCTGACAGTCAGACTGGTGGCAGTTTCGTTCTCTGCTACTGTTAACAAACCGCTTGAGTTGATGCTCGTGCCTGTTCCGCCTCCGGTTACTGTCCATGTGACAGTTTGAGCTGGGTTGCCTGCTCCGCTGACTGTTGCGCTGAACTGCTGTGTTTGTCCTCTGACAACAGAAGCGGTAGAGGGGCTTACATTTACACTGGTAACACTTGGTTGTGAGTGATACAGTTCACCATCAATAACAAAAATTGTTTCATTAGTGGTGTTAAGATCACCATTTTTATTGAAGTCAAATCCGTTATTAAATGTACCAAATTGGGCTATACCAGGACTTATATCATGTGTATCGCGGAATAAAGCTGCTCCTACACTTGCTGTATTACTTAATAATTCTGATGAATTTCCATGGATAATCCCTCCAGAGATTTGGAAGACACCATTATCATAAGCAAAAATCCCACCACCGTTTCTAGAAGCCTTGTTGCCGTATAAAGAAGAATTATCTTGTAAAATAGCATTCCCAATACCACCACCGCCTCCTCGGACAAAAATTCCTCCGCCATCGCCTGCACCGCTGCCATAAACAGCTTCGTTATTATTGATGGAAGAATTGTCTTGCATGATTAAAGTTCCTCCCAACCAGACATGTACCCCGCCTCCATTTCCGTTAGCAGTATTGTTATGTACAGAGGTGTTATCTTGCATGGTGAAGATTCCTGAATAAACACCCACTCCGCCTCCGCCGCCTCCCATAAATGTTGTATTGCTGTGTACTGTTGAGCTACCTTGCATAATTAATGATCCTTCAATAACCATAATCCCACCTCCACCTCCATTAGTAGTATTGTTATGTACAGAGGCGTTATCCTGCATTGTAAAAGATGCATTTTCTTGGATTCTTACTCCACCAGATGAATTGCTATATATTGATGAACTGCCTTTTAAATAAAAATTTCCACCCCATAATTCAACGGCTGGCGCATTGTTGTCTTGGTCACCGTTCAAGTCTTTTCTTAGCCCTTCTAAGGCAATGTCCTCTACATATAAAGTTTGATTGGCTCCAAGATAGATCATACTGCCCTGACCGGTCAGATAAAGCTTACCTTTACCTTTTATTGCTACAGAAAGATTTGTTACTGAGCCAAAACTGTTTACAGATATTCCAGGAACCCCAATATCACCACTCACAGTAATGTTGTAACTACGGTTGTCCCCTCCATTTCGGATTTGACTCAGGGCATTGTTCCACTGGGTCGTATTCTCCACATGAAATTCTATCCCGATGGGATCATCATCTGTGGGTATTGTTACATCAGGACAGGAAGAAAACGTCAATAAGACAGTTGTAAACAAAACTATATTGCATAAAAGTTTAAGGCCATTTTTCATAGAAACTCCTTTTAATAAACCAGTATAGACCATGTCAATACCTAATAAAAAATATAATAGACCAATAAATGAACATATGTCAATCATTTTCCTAATTAGCTCTGGAAAAATCAAAAAAAGCCTATTTTCTGGAGGAAATTTGCTATAAACTGTGGTTTTTCTAGAAAGAATAATTTTTTAGTTAATATAAATGACCATAAAACGGTCTATTATAAACATCAATATATACTCTATTTTATATGGTTGAGAAAACTATAGCCCGAATATTCGCGGAAAACGTAACCCGTTACAGGAAAAAGCAGGGGTATTCCCAGTATGACTTGGCCATGCTCAGCGGTATCAGTAGGACGATGATCAGCCACTACGAAAGGGAAGGAATGCTGCCTCCGGCTGGCCGCTTGCAAACCCTGGCAGACTCCCTGAAAATCCCGGTCTATAAGCTATTCGTAGAGCAAAAGAGTGAAAATAACCCTGTGACCGACTTATCAGAAATTGATCCCAGAAGTGTCAAAAAACTTAAAGATATCCTTTCTCTTCCCCCTGATGATCGTAATGACCTTTACCGCATCCTGAATAAAATGCTTCGTAAGAACCAGCTTGAAAAACAAAATCAAGTTTGACAAAACCCAATTTGCCAGGGAGATCGATACTGTAGATGTTACAAGAGAATCCTTCAGCGGCAGGCGAACAGTCCCCAGTCTGCTAAAGTGATGTTCTATAAGTGCTACGGATAAAATCCGCGGGCTCTAAGAACATCAACGCAGCCTGGGGACTGTTCACCTACCACTATTGAGTTATCACATGTACATTTTCAGTATCAACAAACCCCGACAATTTAGATTTTTCTTTAATGCGGAGAAGACGCATGGGCAGAAAATGTCTCTTACCCCCCGGGTAAAAATGCAATTTGTCGGGTGTAGACACATTATAACTCCGGTTCACGGAATGTAAAAAAGAATGATGCTTACGAGGAGGGTGAAAAGCCCTGGAGACAGCATTCGGCGTCAATAATGCCAAACCAGAGTTTGCGTAAGAAAGTCCTCGGCCGACGAGCTGTCATCGAACTAAAGTTCGTGGGCTTTTCGCACTCTCGTTGGTATATTCTTTCATACATAAACCGGAGTTATGACGAGATCTGCTCGACAAATTAGGTTTTATATAACCGCAGCTTACTTCCACTGGCAATATGTAAAAAGTCACTATCATTATGTAATAAATGCATATCAGTTAAGATAGCGTAAGATGCGATTAAGCAATCTACTGATTTTCTGATTGTTATTCCTTTTTTACGCAGATTCCTGTATAGATCCACTGCGTGGTTTGTAACATACATTATGTCCAGGTCTATCATCCTGTATTGCAGTAAAACAAATTTTACCTTTTCGAATACATTATCTTCGCGTATGCCTTGTAATACTTCCTGGAAAATTATCGGACATAGAAAAATGGGATAATCGTCATGTATCAGTTGTTTTAACAACTCTTTCTCGGGGTTTTTTATTTTTGGATTAAAGCCATCAATCCAAACACTTGAATCGACAATTAAGCTCATTTCATCTTCCGCATTTCTTTAAGACTGCCTTCCCAAATTCCCGAGTCCATATATTTTAACATTTCTTTTCGGGTATTTGATTTGACCATTTCTTCCAGGGCTTTATGAATTAATGCCTTCTTTGTAGAAATTTTTGTAAGTTCCATAGCCTTCTCGACTAAAGCTCTGTCCAGTTCTACGTTCGTCCTCATAAAAACTCCCATACACATAATTGTACAATTTTATACACATCAATTTCTTATGTCAAGCCACCTCTGACACTAGACAGCTTTCCAACCACGAATTACATTCAAGGCAGGAGAAAATATGAACCAGTACATAATAGAGGGCGGTTATCCCATAAGCGGAACCATCAAGGCCAGCGGGAATAAAAACGCTGCCTTACCGTGTATAGCAGCCGCCCTTTTAACCGACGAACAGGTGATTTTAAAAAATGTTCCTGACATAGAGGATGTTCAGGTGATACTTGAAATTTTCAGGGCATTGGGAGGAGATGCGTCTCTTGTGGAGCCTAATGTCTGGCGTTTGCATACCGGAAATATAACCGGATCGGAAATACCTCAGGAGCTGGCGAAAAAGATCAGGGCGTCCATTCTTTTTGCCGGACCCATTCTTGCAAGAACAGGCAGGGTTATTCTCCCCCCGCCCGGCGGGGATGTGATCGGGCGGCGTCGTCTGGACACACACTTTCTGGCTCTTACGGAGCTGGGTGCAAAGGTACATATCAACGACAATTTTGTTTTCAGCGCTCCTGACCTTAAGGGAGCGGATATCTTCCTTGACGAAGCATCGGTAACAGCTACGGAAAATGCGATCATGGCGGCAGTACTGGCAAAGGGTCAGACCATTCTTACCAATGCGGCCAGCGAGCCGCATGTGCAGGATCTCTGCCTCATGCTCAGGGCTATGGGAGCGAAAATCGAAGGGATAGGTTCCAATGTCCTTGTGATAGAGGGAGTAAAAAAACTCGAGGGCTGTGAATTTGAAATTGGCGGGGACTTCATGGAAGTAGGTTCCTTTATTGGTCTTGCTGCTGCCACTAAGGGCGAGCTCTACATACAGGGAATAAAGCCCGGAGATCTACGGCCGGCAAAAATTGCTTTTGGAAAACTGGGAATTGTATGGAATCACGAAGGGGATACCCTCCACGTACCGGCTGATCAGGCCCTCGAGGTGAACCACGATCTGGGCGGAATGATACCAAAAATTGATGATGCTCCCTGGCCGGGCTTTCCGCCTGACTTGACCAGCATTGTTACAGTGGTGGCTACGCAGGTTAAGGGAACCGTACTTATTCACGAGAAAATGTTTGAGTCACGGATGTTCTTTGTGGACAAACTCATTGCCATGGGGGCCAGGATAGTTCTCTGCGATCCTCACAGGGCGGTGATTTCCGGGCCCGCTCTATTGAAGGGCTCAGAGCTGCAGAGCCCCGACATTAGGGCCGGTATGGCTATGATGATTGCCGCCATGTGCGCAGAGGGAACTAGTCAAATTTACAATGTCTACCAGATAGAAAGGGGCTACGAGAATCTTGTTGCAAGACTATCTTCTTTGGGAGGCAGGATCAGGGTAGCGGACTAAATATATCTGCCGCCGTTTCTTCCATACTCATGCCGTAGTAGATGTATCCGTAAACCGAAGCCGCACCCAGAACCCGGCGTCCATATTCCCTCGTTTCGGCGAACTCTATTGTCTCAAGAAAGAGATCCTGAGGAAGGACTCCCCTCGCGCTGTCCTCTGCAAGCCAGCGGCGGAGCCGGCCCTGGCCGCCGTTATACGCAATCAGGGCAAGCATGGGGCTGCCCATCAGGTTTGTCAAATTTCTTAGATAGTAGGAGCCAATATGCACATTTATTTCCGGGTCACGGAAATTTGCCCCGCGGTAATCAAAGCCCTCCTGGCGGAAGATGCGGTTTGCCATATCTTCGGCGGTGGCGGGCATTAGCTGGGTAAGGCCGAGGGCGCCTACGCGGGATACGGCATTGGCCATGAAATGGCTTTCCGTGTGTATGAGGCCAAAGAGGATCTCCGGGCCAAAATCATATTCCCTAGAATAGTTTTCTACGAGTTCTGTGAAAAGACGGGGAAAGCTAAGATATAGATCCTGGCGGTGAATTTCATATCCTGCCTGTCTTGTGTACCGGCTTGTAAAGTTTATGGATTCCTGAAGACGGCCGGAATCTGCCATGGCCTGTGAAATTGCCCTTAGTTCGGGAATTTCAAGTTCATCTTCCGCAGTGTTTACATAGGGACGTGCGAGGGCGGCAGCACCGTATTCATATAAGCCAAGAAGAAATTCTAGCTCGGTTCCGGCTGTGTTTCTTTGCCAGGGGCGGGTGTTATCCCTTTCCGCTGTCAGGGTTACTCCCAGCTTGTATGCGGCCATGGCTCTGTAGTAATGGGAAGCGGTTCCATGTTCAAGCGTTATGCGAAAGTATTCCTCCGGGCTCCGGCTGGCTGTCAGATAACCTTCTTCCGCAGCTCTTCCTGTTATCCAGGCAAATTGCGCCAGAAGTGTGCCTGCATTGCGTTCTTCCAGAAGATTGAAAAACTCAAGCAGGGTGTTCCACTGTCTGTTCCTTACCATGTAGCTGGAAAGCCTGTCCATGATGGCAGCGAAGGTTGCCATGTTGTCCCACAGATCCATTGTACTCAAGACCAGCTCTATGGCGGCTTCATGGGCGGCATTTGTGCCTGCGGCGAGGGTGTCGTTCAATATGTACCACAGGGTGGCATCTGTTTGAAGTTCGTTGGGAGAGTATTCAAGAGCCTGGTTAAAATATGCAAGGGATTCACTACTCCTTCCCATGGCTCTGGTGATCCGTCCTGCATAAAACAAAACCATGTATTTACTGAAGTTAAAAGTTTCTTCATCCATGTTTCTGATAAGTTCCCTTAAATCTTCATATGCGTATTCAGTTTCTTCCTCTGTTTCATCTTCCGCTTCCGCTTCAGTTACTCTAAAAGACTGAGGCAAATCAAGAACCAGATCGGGATCTTCCAGCATTTCTGCCCAGGCTCTGAAGAGAGCGGCACCTTCCGCATTCGCACTGGGCGTGTATTGAAAAGCTCTGCCCAGATCTCCAAGAAGGCTCGGGTGGCGGAAAAAGACAGTTCCCCCGTCATGCAGTGCCAGGCGCAGGTTGTTTGCCGCGCTCCTGTAATCATCCGGCCTAAGCCTTGTGTTAAGCGCAATTATTTCCATCGGGTCAAGGAGATTGTTTCTGGTTTCCTCATCAAATGTATTTAGTTCCGCTAAAAGCCAGCGAAGGAAATCACTGTCATGGGGTTCAAAATAAAACGAAGATCGCTGAGTACGCAGAGAGGATCGCGGAGGACGCGGAGTGGAGGAGGGAGCCTCTGCGAGCTCTGCGATCCCAGCGAGCCCTTTGTCCCAGTCTGCGGCGGCACTCTCTCCGTCCTGCCAGTTTGCGAGGATCCTGATAACGTCATTGTAACGGCCCAGACTGTAGTAACAGGCTGCGCGGAGGGTGTGGAGTAGTTCGTTGTTTCTCAGATTTCTTTCGTTCAGAGCGCCAAGTATATTGTTCAGCATCCACACATCACTTGATTCCAGAATCAGGGGAATTAGTTTTTTTGCGGCTTCTATTCTTACGGGCATTGATGGGCTTTCCAGAGCAGTGATAAACAAAAGAATTTCCAGGCTTCTTCCCAATGATGAAGCATCCCTTCCTATAAGAAGGCCGGCATAAAATGGAGCCCCTGGATGTATTTTCAATAACTGGCTTAATTGGGATCTCGCTTGTGAAAAATCAGGCGGGAGTTCGGCTTGACGGATGAAGTCCAGGTTTCCTTCGGTCATAAGGGCAGCGGCTTCTTCCAGAGGAAGTCCCAAAACCTGGCTGGATGCGCAGGTTGAGAAAATCAGAGTGGAAAATAAAAGGAGAAGGAATATTGAAAGAGAACTTGATGAGAAAGTCCGCAATTTTATTGACCTCTTTTTTTTAATATGTGGACTTTCTCTCTGGCTAATTCCTTGGCGGTACACGTATAGTGCGTCCGGCGATTATTCGATCGGGGTTGGGGATATTGTTATGTCTGGCAATCTGCGGGTACAGCCATGGAGTGCGGTAAAAAGCCAGGGAGATGTCCCATAATGTATCACCCCACCTGATGGTGTAGGGTACTCCTTCTCTCGGTATTACAGCAGGAACATTGTACGTGGCAACCGGCGGGTTACGCAGTCTTTGTACAGGTGCCGGAGCTGTTGCCGGAGCTTCTATCACAGGCGGAAGAACCGGAACTGCAGGTTCAGGCGGAACAACAGTAGGCGGAGGTTCAATTACCGCTGGCGGTGGTGCTACTGGCGGCGGCTCAACTACTGCTGGTGGTGGAACCGCAGGCGGTGGTGTTACAGGCGCTGCAGGAGGCGGCTGCACAGGCGGAGATGTTACAGGAGGTGTTTCAGGAACTGTCTGGGCAGTCTGCCTGGATGGCAGAAAGGGAAACAGCGGTGTCCCTCTGTTCTCACTGCACTTGAGCAGGAAAAGACAGATGGATATTCCAAGAGCTGTTAAAATCAGAGCAATACATATAATAAGAAGCCAGGGAAACTTTTTCTTTTCCTCCCTGACCTTCTCGGCCTTCTGGTACAGGCCTGTAGAGAGAGTTTCACCGGATTCCAGTACAAAATCTGGAATATCATCGGAGCGGCTCTGCTCGTCCAGAGATCTTAGAGATACATTCAGGGACTGATGCTCTCCTTTTGCAGAGGGATCAAGATCGACACCCTCAGCATTAATAACCCCGTCTCTGGTGGATGTGATTACCAGTTCGATGGAAGGTTCGCCTTTTGAACGGGCTACAATATCTTCCAGCAGCAGACTGCCGATGTAGAAAGCGTCCGCCATGGTTCGCGTAAAACTTCTGTAAAGATCTATTTGAACACTTCGTTGATTATCTAGAACAGTTGTTAAAATCAGCCGTTTCTTTGCCGGAGAATATTCCTCTAAAATTGGGTAAAATTCTCCATTGGCCAGTTTAATTCCTATTGTTGCAGCCACTGGATTTACTCCTCTTTATCATTATCGGAGAAAAAGACACTTTCCAGCATCGTAATAATTCTAATTCGCATACCAATCCTTGTCAATCTTTTATATATTGATGAAAAACCAAGTTTAACCGATAATTATACCATGGATTCTCTAATTCCCGTATTTGCGGCAGTGGTTGGAATTATTCTCGTAATTGTCATCTTTATGGTATTAAAAGACCGCAAGGGCGGCAGTGTAAAGGTGGGTCAAAGCAAAGGCCGTGATGCGATTATTAAACATGCAGCCAGACGTCTGGACAACAATCCCCGCGATCCAGAAGCACTTTCCGCCATCGGCGATCTTTATTACCGGGAGGCGAACTGGGATCAGGCATATAAAACGTACGGTGCTCTTGTAGAACTGGGCAGTACAATTCCAAACGAGTTCGAGGCGAATCTGCGCTTTGGCATGGCATCCCTCAAACTGGGTAATATTGATGATGCCCACAAGGGACTGAGTGCCGCCAGAAGAATAAACCCCAACAACTTTGAACTATCATACAATCTGGGAGTTTTGGAATTCCAGAGGAAGAATTATGAAAAAGCCATTCAGATTCTGAGCCAGGCAAAAACTCAGGATCCTGAACATGCTCCGACACTAAGAACCCTTGGACACTCATACTTCCGGCTGAAGAAAAACAAGGAAGCCATGACCAACATTCGCAAGGCCATTGATCTGGCTCCGGATGATAAGGAATCCCTCTTTACTCTGGCTGAGTGTTACTACGAGGCAAATCAAACCGAACAGGCCCTGCGTGTTTTTAACCACCTCCGGGGCGATCCTTCCATGGGTGCAAGTGCCTGTCTTACCTGCGGTCAGATAAATGCAGATGGCCGTCAGTACGAAAAGGCCATTCAGGACTTTGAGCTGGGATTGAGGCACGAAAACATCAAGGCCGATGTGCGGATTGAACTCCGTTACAGGCTTGCCCAGTGTTACATTAAGGTCAACGATATATCAAAAGCCCTTCCACTGCTGCGTGCAATTCAGGCAGAAAATCCGAATTATAAGGATGTCGCTGTACTGATTGGAAAGTATCAGGAGCTGAACGCTAATAAAAACCTCCAGATCTTCCTCATGGCTCCCTCGGGCGATTTTGTCGCCCTGTGCCGGAAAATCGTGATGAGCTATTATCCCAGAGCAAAGGTTAAGATCACAAACATAGCAGTAAATAAAAATGAATGGGCTGATATTTTTGCCGAAGTTGATACTCCCAAATGGTCGGACATGATAATGTTCAGGTTCATCCGTTCACAGGGCTCAGTTGGGGAGCTGATTGTCCGGGATTTCCATTCGCACCTTAAAGAGGTAAAAGCCGGCAAGGGTATCTGCGTAACCGTGGGTGGTTTTTCCGAAGAAGCCAAACGGTATACCGAAGCCCGCCTTATTGACCTCATAGAAAAAGAAAGACTTTACGCAATTCTTAACACCGTAGACTCCAGGGTTGCCCAGGCTACCGCAAAGGGTGCTGTAAAAAAATAATTAACAGTAAATAAATCGCCAAGCATGGACTTTTTTGATATTTTTCTCTATAATATAGCTGTGGTGTGATCATGCAGCAGAACAGAAAAAAAGTTGTTTTAGTCGACGATAACCCAATAAATTTAAAACTGGCAAGAAATACCCTGATGGGTAAGTACGATGTTTTTACCGTACCCAGTGCGGCTAAACTTTTTCAGTTGCTGGAACAGGTGCATCCGGATATCATCCTTCTGGATGTGATGATGCCGGAAATCAGCGGCTACGAAACCATAAAAATTCTAAAAGCCAATCCCAAAACGGAGGATATTCCTGTCGTTTTTCTTACATCCAAATCGGATACATACAGCGAACTTGAAGGCTTCACACAGGGAGCGGTTGATTATGTTTCAAAACCTTTTTCGCCTCAGCTCCTTCTTAAGCGGGTTGATGTTCATGTGCTGGTGGAGTCCCAGAAAACTGAACTAAAACACATGAATGATAACTTACAGAGAATGGTAGATGATAAAACCACCGAAGTTCTGGGACTCCAGGGGGCGGTTCTCAAGACAATGGCAAACCTCGTGGAGTGCCGGGACGACGTTACAGGGGTTCACATAGAGCGAACCCAGCACTTCCTTGAGATGCTCATGGACGAAATGATAGACAAAAAAGTCTACAACGAAGTACTTGATAAATGGGATCTGAAGCTCTTTCTCCGCTCCGCTCAGCTCCACGATGTCGGAAAAATTGCCATAAGAGACAGCATTCTGCTAAAACCCGGCCCCCTTACGGATGAGGAGCGTGCCGAAATGCAGAAACATACCTCTTTTGGTGAAGAGGTAATCGAAAAAATCCAGGAAAGCTCGAAGGAGAGTGTCTTCCTGATTCACGCAAAAATTATGGCTGGAACCCATCACGAGAGATGGGACGGTAAGGGTTATCCACGGGGTACGTCCGGGTTGAATATCACGCTTCAGGGCAGATTGATGGCTCTGGTTGATGTTTACGATGCTCTAATTTCTGAACGTCCTTATAAGAAAGCTTTCCCTCCCGAAGAGGCAGTGCAGATGATCTTTCAGGCAGGAGGCACACAGTTTGACCCTGCCCTTGTGGAAATCTTTGTCATGGCCGCCCGGAATTTTAATCATTAGAGACAATATCCTTAATATTTTGCAATTCAATCAATAACTATCAATAAAACGAAGATTTTTAGGGGAAACCCTTTGCATTTTTAATACTTGTGGTCGATAATTAAGAATAGTTGAAGTTTTTTTTTTGAAAAGGGGAATTTCTATGAAAATCAAGGTTAAGCTGGCTTTAGTCGGAATACTTATGACTGTTGTTGTAGCAGCGGCCATAGCCATTGTACTGGTAAACAGCGCTTCAGATACGATTATCGATTTGAGTATCTCTGGTCTGGAAGCCCTGAATAGCCAGCAGTCCGAATACTGGGACGGCAGGGTGAACGGACATATACGTGCCCTTTATACCCTGGCAGATACCATGGGATGTTATGATCAATACCCGGAGGATCAAAGACGGGATATTTTCGACGAAATGGTACGGGGAGTCCTGGGCGGTGAGCACGGACAGGTCTTTTTCGAAATCGGAATGGTTTGGAGGCCCAATGCCATTGATAATGATGCAGATTATATTGGCAGGGAAGGCTCTACTCCAACTGGGCAGTATGCCGCAGTTATAACCAGAGACGAGTATACAGGCGAGTTGGGCATGCGTACATCCGGTGCTGTGGCTGATATGATGGCACACATGAACGGACGAACCGCCAGACAGGACAGGATAATGACACCAAACCTTATCCAGGTAAGGGGCGAAGATAACTATATCGTTTTGATCTCGGTTCCGGTTACCTGTAAAACAACTAACCAGGTTGTAGGTATGTTGTCCTGTAATTTGGATCTAGTTGCCGTACAGCCTTCAGTAATGGGGATTATTGCAGATCATCCCGAAATTGCTGCCATGTCGATTTATGCCAATGACGGCTTTGTAATTGCCAGTTATGTACCCGACAATGTCGGCCGATATCTCCACGAAGTACCCCATATGTATGGTGATAACCTTGGATTGGTTCAACAGATCATACGCGACGGGGAAAATAGGATAGTCGAAGGCCACTCGGAAGTATTGAACTCTGACACGTTTATTGACCTTAGCTCTTTTAGGATAGGCAATTCAGAAACGACCTGGACTGTAATGCTTGCCCAGGCTGAATCTTACATCATGGAACCTGTCAGAACTATGACCACTTTCGCCCTTGCTATTGCCGCTGCGGTAATAATATTAGGTTCGGTAATCTCCTTCTTTATTTACAATATGATAACCAAACCCATCATTGCTGTTACGGCTACCCTTAAGGATATTTCTGAAGGGGAAGGGGATCTGACCCGTTCAATTAATATCGCATCCAAAGATGAGCTTGGCAGTATGGCTCATTATTTTAACCTCACAATAGAAAAGATAAAGGCTCTTATCATTAACATTAAGGGTGAAGCTGAAGAACTGTCGCGGATTGGTGTTGACCTTTCCAGCAACATGAACGAAACTGCCGCGGCAATAAACGAGATCACCGCCAATGTACAGAGCATCAAGGGAAGGATGGTAAACCAGAGCGCCAGTGTTACCGAGACCAACGCTACCATGGAGCAGATCACCATCAACATAAACAGCCTTAACGGCCATATTGAAAAGCAGACTTCCAGTGTTGCACAATCATCTTCGGCCATTGAGGAAATGCTTGCCAATATACAGTCAGTTACCCAGACCCTGATTAAAAACAACGAGAATGTGCATGAGCTTACAGATGCCTCCGAAGTCGGACGCACGGGTCTTCAGGATGTAGCGGCAGATATACAGGAAATTGCCAGAGAATCCGAGGGCCTGTTGGAGATCAACTCTGTTATGGAAAATATCGCCAGCCAGACCAACCTGCTTTCCATGAACGCCGCCATTGAAGCGGCCCATGCGGGTGAAGCGGGCAAGGGCTTTGCGGTAGTTGCCGACGAAATTCGTAAACTGGCGGAAAGCTCCAGTGAGCAGTCCAAGACCATTAGCTCTGTACTAAAGAAGATAAAGACATCGATAGACAAGATTACCGCCTCCACCGACAATGTTCTTAAAAGATTCGAGGCTATTGATTCCGGCGTAAAGACAGTTGCCGAGCAGGAAGAAAACATCCGCAATGCCATGGAAGAACAGGGTCAGGGAAGTAAGCAGATTCTGGAAGCCATAGGCTATGTAAACGAAATTACGCAGATGGTTAAGAGCGGCTCCCTTGAAATGCAGGAAGGTGCCAAGGAAGTAATGAAAGAATCCAGCAATCTCGAGAAGTCCACCCAGGAAATTACCGGCGGCATGAACGAGATGGCTTCCGGGGCGGATCAGATCAACGTTGCAGTACACCATGTTAACGAGTTAAGCCTCAAGAACAGGGAATCCATTGATCACCTGATAAAAGAGGTAGGACGTTTCAAAGTTGATTAATTTCATATAACGTTGCATAAGAGCAGGCAGCCGGGGGGTGTAGATTTTCCCCTTTGCTGCCTGTTTTTTTGTTGTTATTTATTTATTTCGCTGTTTATATTTTAACAATCGTCCCGAAAAACTTTGTCTCCCCGCGAAAAATAATTATATTATTTGTATGCGGACGGGGCAAAGGAGATCATATGAAAATCAAGATCAAATTAAGCGTAATGGTTATTTCCATTTTATTAATTTCCATGTCGGGGCTTTCTCTTTTGGTGCTTTTCCAGGCCAGAGACATAAGTCTTGATTTAAGCTTAAAAAGCCTTCACTCGGTGGCTCTTAACGTAGCCACTTACTGGGAAGGCAGGGAAGACGGTTATGTCCGGGTGCTTCACACCCTGGCAAAAATCATGTCGGGTTACGAAAATATTCCACCTGAAACAAGACGGGATTTTTATGATGAACTCTTAAGAAACACCTTTCTTGGAGAAGAAACCATGCTCGCTCTTTACACAGTCTGGAAACCCAATGCTATTGATGGAATGGATTCTCACTTTACTAACCGCACCGGTTCCACACCTGCCGGACAGTACGCTATGGAATTTACAAGAGAAAACGGGCGGATGGAAGCCAGCAATGCCGCCGCCGATGTAAATGATGCAATGGCATATTTTAACAGCCCTGAATCATGGAGAGACCGTGTAGAAGACCCAATTTTCAGGAATGTGGCCGGGCGTCAGATGCCTGTGTTCAGGATAATGGTTCCCATAATAAATCCCAATACCGGAGAAATTGTCGGTGGTGTGGGAACCCTTCTGGATATAGGCGTCATGCAGGCAAAGCTCGAGGAAACACTGCGGGACTACGAAGAAATTGCCCTCATGATTATTTATTCGAATGACGGAACAATACTTGCGCATTTTCTGCCTGAACGCATTGGTAGAAACATGGTTGATGTTGACATGGAGCATGGCGATAACATGCAGGCAGCGCTTCAGGCAGTAAAAACCGGACAGCCCTTTTTCGCCCTGACCTACGATCCCAGCCTTGGGACTAACGTAGAGTACTTCATGGAACCTATTACTATAGGTAACTCCGATCATTTTTGGTCGGTAGTGATTGGAACAGCCGATGAGTATATTTATCAGGAAGCTGATAATTTAACCTGGTTCATTATTTTTCTGGCAATTTTGGTAGTTGTAATTTCAGCCATAATCGTTTTTATTGCTCTCCACTACACAACCAGACCCATTGTCAGGGTGACAGACACCCTAAGGGACATCGCTCAGGGCGAAGGAGACCTAACCAGGAGCATTGAAGTTAAATCAAAAGACGAAATTGGCGATCTTGCCAAATATTTCAATCAAACCCTGGAAAAGATAAAAGCCCTTATCATTAGTATAAAGAGGCAGTCTACGGTTCTTTCCGATATTGGAATTGAACTGGCTTCGAATATGAACGAAACTGCCGCGGCCATCAATGAGATCACCGCCAATGTGCAGAGCATCAAGGGCCGGATGGTAAACCAGAGTGCCAGCGTTACCGAGACGAACGCTACCATGGGGAACATCACTTAC
>Ga0099364_10001642_pt1 | contig 36512 bp, 22 predicted proteins | sample TergutTh196P3_FD_73070 | JGI IMG/M metagenome (GOLD analysis project Ga0099364, IMG submission 73070) | Microcerotermes parvus P3 segment gut microbial communities from Pointe-Noire, Republic of the Congo - Th196 P3 | ecosystem: Host-associated > Arthropoda: Insects > Digestive system > Gut ... | reverse complement strand
GTTTTGATATGCGGAGCTGTGTGCGATTTTGACACTTGGGATTGAGTAATGTGGAAGTCAAAAAGACAGAGTTCACCTGTTGGCAGCACCGGTCGTTTCCGGTGGATTTCCGCAGTCGCCACATATGTTCCTGCCGGTGATGTCTTGGAATAGCAGCGGTTACAGTTATGTGCTATAGCAAAAACGTAATCTGTCTCTATTGACTTGTGGATGTTGAGGAGATACACCGCTTAACCCGGGTAGGCCGAGGATGTTAACCCTCCGCGGCTAACGCGAAACCGAAACTTCGGCCACAGGACATACCTGTATGCGTATCGGGCCATCTGGGGTCTACAACCAAACATCCAAGCGATGACGACTCGGTGTTTGTGCGGGCAGTTTGCCAGTCTGTCCTTGACGGTTCGGGTACTTTACGCTTATCGTCCAATCGGCGTATAGGGTTTGCTCAACAGGTTGGTGTGTGGGTGTTGAGTTTTATGACTGGTTTAGGGTAGGCTCACCCGTCAACTGACAGTTGGCGGCTGTCAGGCTAGCAGTATACTGCGGGTGGGTTTATGTATGTTAAGGGTTTGTTTCGTTGACAACAGTGAGTTCTTTTCAAAAACTCGTATTCGTTTGTGGTTCCACTCCTTTTGACTGGTTTTACCATAAAAAAGCCGCAATTATCTTAAAAGACAATTGCGGTTTTTGTGGTGTTGTTAATGGTTCAGGCTGTTGACAGGTCTCCGAGGACATAGCTATCCCCGGGGGTTATACTCATTACCTGAAACACTCATTACCTAAAATATAGTTCGAGTGTAGCATAGGTTTAGAGACTTGTCTAGGTGCAAATTTGGCAACCAAAAATGGGTGTGGTTAACCCACTGTTTTGGGTGTCGATGACAGTGAAATCTTTTATTGCTGTACTTTTTCATTTGTAGCTTTACTTGCGAAAGACTCTCCTATATAATAATGTCAATGGGCAACTCAGATATTGGAGAGGGGTGGTTTTATGGATAAGCTGTTTTATATTCTTGAACGGATTCACAGAATGACATCCATTCAAATACGCTGTATGAAGCACCATGAGAAACTTATCAGCTTCGGATACGAGAGCATGCAGGATCCGTTTGACTGCGATACCGGTATTTTGAGCGCCCTTACGCAAAGGCTTGATGTATGCAAAAAGCCTATGCTTGAGTATGAAGACGGAATAGTGGTTTACGGCGCGCTAAACGACGCTTCCGGCTGTCAGATTATACTGGGGCCAGTGCTGCTGGGAGAGGCGAAACCGTTTTTTCACAGCGAATATGCGCGCAGGCATAACATGGATGTCAACGATATTTTTATCAAGCGGAGCAGTCTTAACGCCATTGCCTCCGCGCTTGCGTTGATTCATTTTGAATGTTCCGGCGAACGTTTGACCGAAACTGATATTGCGGTCGAGTTAAACAAAACGATTGACGATACTGTCGAGGCTTCGCTTCAGGCATATATGATGGATAATTCCGAAGGGGATGTCAAACGACTGAGCTATGCGGACGAGCACTCGGTTTTTCAGCGGGTACGTGAAGGAGATGTTGAAAGCATACGCGCGGGAAGGCTTGGAAGGATTCCGTTTGATGTTTCTACAATTGAACGGCAAGTTGGAAAAACAGCAACAAATATGTTGAAGCATTATGAGTATATAACGTGTTCGGCAATCACTCTGACTTCAAGGGCGGCCATGGACGGAGGAATGGATGCCATGAGCGCATACGCTTTATCGGACATTTACCATCAAAGGCTTGAAAAGGCCAAAACTATTGCGGAGATGCTGGCATTGAGCCATGAAGTTTCGATTGACTTCGCAACCCATGTAAGAGAGGCGATTGATAAACGCAGCCAATCAAGCTATGTAGAAAAAAGCAAGAGTTATATCGCCGGTCATCTTAATAAGCCGTTTACCATGGAGGATATAGCGCAGGCTATCGGAATCAGCAAATCCTATCTCTCAAGAAGATTTACTAAAGAAGAGGGCATGGGGGTTATGGATTATGCACGGAATAAACGTATTGAGGCGGCGGCTAATCTGCTTCGATACTCTGACGAAAGCATATCTTCTATTGCCGAATATTTATGTTTTACATCACAAAGTCATTTTGGTTCGGTCTTTAAGAGTATAATAGGCGTTACGCCCCAGCAATACCGCGAGAATAAGAAACTCATTGACGTCGTTTCGGCATAGCCGCAAATATACATCCCGCGTTTGCCTCATAACAAATATCTGACTTAACGGCTCGCTTTGCGAGCCGTTTTAATTATCCGGTCACATCCGTAAGGCCGCGGAAAACTGCGATTCAAAGAGTTTTACATGTGAAATCAATGTTGCTATGATTTTGATAAAAAAAGCAACGCCGTGATAGATAGCGCGAAATAAATAACTTATGCTTATAGACAAGAGATGGCCTGAAGCGGGGAATTTATCATGATGAGCGGTGATATTCGGTTATGAGCGGCATTTATATTGATTTGAAAAACGGTCAGCTTGTCAAAGCGTTTGTTGATGCCATAAGCGGGCTGCGCGGCTCGTTCAAGATTAAGGCGGACAGGGTGCTGCTTGACGCAAAATCTATAATGGGCATTTATACTCTGGATTTATCAAAGCCTGTTTTGCTGGTCATTGAACCTGACGCGGAGGACGACTTGGACTTGTTAAAAGAGTTTATACTGTAGTGCTTCAGATAAATATTATTAGGGAGGATATATTATGGATTGCAGGAAAATACTCTCGGAATTAACCCTTGAGGAGAAAGCTGGGCTGTGCAGCGGTTCGGGGTTTTGGCGCACAAAGGCGGTGGAGCGCCTTGGTATTTCAAAGGTGATGATGTGCGACGGACCTCACGGTTTACGGAAGCAAAAAGGCGAAGAGGATCACTTGGGTATAAACGAGAGCATTGAGGCCGTATGCTTCCCCACCGCGTCGGCGTTAGCGTCGTCGTTTGATACAGATTTACTTGAAACGCTCGGCGAAACATTAGGCGAAGAATGTCGCGCGGAAAATGTAGCCATGCTGCTGGGTCCGGGGATCAACATGAAACGCAGCCCGTTGTGCGGACGTAACTTTGAGTATTTCAGCGAGGACCCGTATCTGGCGGGCGTGTTGGGCGCGAGCTACATACGCGGGTTGCAGAGCAAGGGCGTTGCGGCTTGCGTAAAGCACTATGCCGCCAATAATCAGGAAACGCGCCGCATGAACGGCGACTCGATTCTTGATGAACGCACGCTGCACGAGGTATATCTGCCCGCCTTTGAAATGGCGGTCAGGGACGGCAAGACCCGCAGCGTCATGTGTGCCTATAACCAGGTGAACGGCGAGTTCTGCGCCGAGAACAAGCTCCTGCTGAATGACATCCTGCGCGACAAATGGGGCTTTGGCGGTTTTGTCGTAACCGACTGGGGCGCCGTTAAGGATAGAGTTAAGGGTATCGTTTCAGGGCTTGATTTGCAAATGCCCGGATCGGCAGGCCATCACACCGACGCAATGATTGCGGACGCTGTGAAAAGCGGCGCTCTTGATATGGCTGATTTAGACAAGACCGCACTGCGGCTTCTGGAATTTATTGCAGAGGGCATGAAGCTGTCAACGGTTGATTCGGTATTCGACAGACAGAAGGACCATGATAAAGCTGTGGATATTGCGAAAGAATGTGCCGTATTATTGAAGAACGATGATAACGCCTTGCCGATTAAGAAAGGCGTAAAGACTGTTTTCATAGGTGAGTTTGCGAAAAAACCCCGTTATCAGGGCGCGGGCAGCAGCTATATCAACTCATATAAGGTCACAAGCGCACTGGATATTATGGGCGGCGGCGTAACATACGCTCAAGGCTACGCGATAAAACCCGGCCAGGATGATAACGCGTTATTAAGCGAGGCTGTTAACGCGGCGAAAAACGCCGAAGCCGCCGTTATCTTCGCGGGATTGCCCGATGCCTTTGAATCAGAAGGGTTTGACCGTAAAACAATGTCCATGCCGGATAATCAGAATAAATTGATAGAGGCCGTGGCGGCCGTACAGCCCAACACGGTGGTCGTCCTTCATGGGGGTGCGCCAATTGAGTTGCCGTGGCTCTCTAAAGTTAAGGCTGTTTTGTGTATGTATCTCGGCGGTGAGGGTGTGGGCAAAGCAACTGTTGACCTGTTATACGGCGACGCTGTTCCAAGCGGCAAGCTGGCTGAAACCTGGCCTGTTAAACTCAGTAATAACCCGTCGTATCTCAGCTTTCCAGGTGAGGACGGCGTAGTGGAATACCGCGAGGGTATTTATATCGGATATCGCTATTATGACAAAAAAGAAATGAACGTGCTGTTCCCGTTTGGGCATGGGCTGTCTTACACCGAGTTTAAATATAGCAGCCTCACGATTGACAAGGCAGAGATGAACGACACCGATATATTGACTGTAAGGCTAAAGATAAAAAACACCGGCGGGACAGCGGGGAAAGAGGCGGTACAGCTCTATGTAAAAGATGTTGAGAGCAGCGCTGGCCGTCCGGTGCGGGAGCTTAAAGGCATTGCAAAGGTATCGCTTGCTTCCGGCGAGGAAAAGGAGATTGTGTTCACGCTTGATAAACGCTCATTCGCGTACTATGAGCCTAAGATTCACGATTGGTTTGTGGAGAGCGGTGTGTTTGCTATTGAAGCCGGCGCTTCAAGCCGTGATATTCGCCTTTCCGCTGAAGTGAACGTTAAAGGAACGAAGGCGCTTCCAATCGTATTCAGCATAAACTCTCCGATGGGGCTTGTTATGGCACATCCCAAGGGACAGGAATTGTTCAGTCAAATGAGGCCGCAGGGGATTGACGGCGGCGACATGAGCGCGCTTGGTGAGGGAGCCGAGGAGATGGCCCGCGCTATGATGCAGGAAATGCCGCTTGGCGGGCTTGTCAACTTCGGCATGATGACACAGGAGCAGTTACAGGGTATTATTGCGATGCTGAATGGGTAAACAATATGAAAATTACCGAATGTAAAACGAACCATCTTTGTCAACCATTGGGTTATATGTTGGGTAAGCCTGTTTTTTCTTACATTGTCGAAGACGCAGAAGGCAAATATCAAACGGAAGCGCGTATACGCGTTTCCGTTAATGCCGATATGAAGGATTTTATCCACGATACAGGGTTCACTCCCGATATTGATAGCCTCGCGTACACCGCCGATATAACGCTCAAGCCCGGAACCAGATATTATTGGGACGCAACCGTCCACACAGACGCGGGAGAGGAAGCCGTCAGTGAAGCAAACTGGTTTGAAACCGGCAAACTTGACGAGCTCTGGAACGCGAAATGGATCACATGTGACTCGGCAGAACCGCGCCATCCGATATTCTTTAAGAATATAGACGTTGATAATCCGGTCAAAACAGCGAGAATATATATCTGCGGGTTAGGGTTATATGAGCTTTATATTAATGGCGGCAAAATATCCGATGAGTTTCTGGCTCCGTATTTCAACAATTATAACGGGTGGCTGCAATATCAAACATTCGATGTTACGGAACAGGTTTCCGGCGGCGGAAAACTTGAGGTTTACCTCGGCAACGGATGGTACAAGGGGCGTTTTGGGTTTGATAAGCCCCAGAACCGCGAGGGATTTTACTCAGACACATGGAAGCTCATAGCGGAACTGCGCATAACCCATGACGACGGCTCCGAAACCATCATCGGTACAGACGAGAGCTGGCAGATGCGCCGTGGTCAGATTACATTCTCAAATATTTATGACGGCGAGGTATTTGACGCGACCCTGCCCGAAACTGAAGCTGTCGGCGCAACGCTGTGTACAGAGACGCTTGCGCCCTTGACGGAGCGATTAAGCACTCCCGTAACAATCCGTGAAAACATAAAGCCCGTTGAGTTGATCCATACACCGGCGGGCGAAACCGTGCTGGACTTGGGCCAAAACTTTGCGGGAATATTCAGTTTGAGGGTAAACGAGCCAAAAGGCGCGAGGGTGCATTTGCAGTTCGGTGAGGTATTGCAGAACGGGAACTTTTACCGTGAAAATCTCCGCACAGCAAAAGCAGAGTATATTTATATATCAGACGGCAGGGAGCGCACGATACAGCCGCGCTTCACCTTTTACGGATACAGGTATGTTAAGGTCGAGGGTATAGCGAACCTGAGAAAAGAGGATTTTACAGGGCTTGCGCTTTATTCTGATATACCCCGGACCGGTAGTATAAAGACCGGCAGTGAACTTGTCAACCGGTTGATTCTCAATACCGAATGGGGTCAAAAATCAAACTTCATTGACATACCCACCGACTGTCCTCAGCGCGACGAGCGCATGGGGTGGACAGGCGACGCGCAGGTTTTCAGCCCTACCGCTTGTTACCAGACGGACAGCTATGCCTTTTTCCGCAAGTATCTTTACGATATGTTTACTGAGCAGTCCGAGCTTGACGGGGAAGTGCCTTATACCGTACCTTCGATTGGCTCGAGAGGAACGACAGCGGCAGGAGGATCGACATCGGCCGTATGGGGCGATGCAGCTTGCATTATACCTTGGAATCTTTATATGTTTTACGGTGACAAGAGCGTACTCGCGGAACAGTTTGAGAGCATGAAAGCATGGGTTGATGCAATTACCCGCATTGACGGCGACAATAACGGCTGGCGCGGCCAGTTCCACTTCGCTGACTGGTTGGCTCTGGACAACCCGGCGGGCGGCGACGACCAAGTTATCGGCGGGACAGACTCCGGCTTTATCGCAAGCGTATACTACGCTTACAGCACGAGGCTGGTTTCTAAAGCCGCGGAGGGCTTAGGAAACGCGGGCGATTCCGAAAAATACGGCAAACTTGCCGATAAGGTCATTCAAGATGTACGCGACGAGTATTACTCCAAAACCGGACGCCCCTGTATTAACACCCAGACGGGACTGCTCTTAACACTGTTTTTCAACATAACTGATAATCCGCAGTGCATACGCGATGAGCTGCTGTTCAAATTCGCGGCAAATAAAAACAAGCTGCAAACCGGCTTTACCGGAACGCCGCTGCTTTGTAACATACTAAGTGATAACGGCATGAGCGACCTTGCATATAAGCTGTTGTTAAATGAGGATTATCCGGGTTGGCTGTATAGTGTGAAGCTCGGCGCGACCACGATATGGGAACGCTGGAACAGCCTGAACCCCGACGGCAGTGTTTCCTCGACAGGCATGAACAGCTTTAACCATTATGCGAACGGCTCGATTGTAGAGTGGCTATACAGACACGCGGCGGGTATAAGCGCCGAAGCACCCGGATTCCGCAAAGTCAAACTGAATCCTATTCCGAACTACCAACTCAGATCTCTGGACGCGGAATACCGCTCGGCGGCAGGAACATATAAAAGCGCTTGGAAGGTATTGGACGCCGAGCATTTGGAGCTTCAAATCACAGTACCGTTCGGCTGTGCCGCGGAATTGACGCTCCCGTTTTCGGACGAGGAAGCTAAGCTGCTGACGGCGGGCGAATATACTTTCAGTTACAAGACAAACGCACCGCTGAGAAAGCCGCTCAGCACAAGCTCGACAATCCGGGAACTGCTGTATAATCCGAAAGCGCATAAACTGCTCAAAGAGTACAACCCGCAGATTATCAATGTACCGGAGTATATGCAGGATTCGTCGTTGAGACATATGGCGATGCGGTTTTCTGACAGCCCGGAAACCATAGCACAGCTTGACGCGCTTGATAGAGCGTTGTTTGATCTTTAATAAAACGGAGGAGTTTGATATGAAAGCTTATAGCTTCAACGATCAATGGACGGTTCGGGATAGGACAGGGAATGTCCGGCAAGTCACACTGCCCGACGACGCAATGATTTACGAAAAGCGTGACCCCGGCAATCCCAGCGGATCAGGGGGAGCGTACTTCACCGGCGGAATTTACGAGTATGAAAAGAGCTTTGAAATTTCCGCCAACTGGACAGAGAAGACAGTAACCTTTAGATTTGAAGGTGTTTACAGAAACAGCAAGGTATACATAAACGGACAGGAGGCGGGCGGCTGCGCTTATGGTTACTCTCAGTTTTATGTGAGCGCCGATAAATTTCTGAAATACGGACAAAGTAACACCCTCAAAGTGGCGGCTGATAACAGTGATCATCCGAACAGCCGGTGGTATACCGGCTCGGGTATTTACCGCCCGGTATGGATGCTGGTGTCCGGCAGAAGCCATATCGACACAGACGGAGTGAAAATATCAACATTATCATACAGTCCCGCGCGGATAAAGGTCGAAACCTTCCATAGTTACGGGGACACAGTTGCAGTTGAGATTTTGGATAACGGACAGACCATTGCGAAAGGCTCTGGAGCTTCGGTCGAGCTGGAAATCCCAAACGCAAAGCTGTGGAATGACACCGCGCCGAATTTATATAAATGCCGCGTCACCCTTATGGAAAACGGCGAGACGGTTGATGAAGTGACAGAAACCTTTGGAATAAGACTGATTGAATGGAGCACAAAAGGGCTGTTCATTAACGGCAGGGAAACGCTTTTGCGCGGAGGCTGCGTCCACCACGACAACGGTATACTGGGCGCGCGCAGCTATGCAAAGTCAGAGTGGCGCAGGGTGAAAATGCTTAAAGAAGCGGGGTTCAACGCCATCCGCAGTGCGCATAACCCGGCAAGCACCGCTATGCTTAAAGCGTGTGACCGGCTGGGCATGTATATCATTGACGAAACATGGGATATGTGGTACAGCTGTAAGAGCAAATACGACTACGCGAATAACTTTGAAGCAAACTATAAAGATGACATAAGGTCTTTAGTGGACAGAGATTATAACCACCCTAGCGTCATCATGTACTCAATCGCTAACGAGGTAAGCGAGCCGCATGCGAAAAAAGGCCAAGATTTCACCCGCGAGTTGGTATCCTGCATACATTCATTGGATGTCACACGTCCGGTAACGGCGGGAATAAATCTTATGATAATAAGCCGTTCTGCAAAGGGAAAAGGGATTTACAAAGAGGAGGGCGGGCTTAGCAACGAAGGCTCGGGCGGCTTGAACAGCATGAACAGCACAGTGTTCAATATGCTTGCTTCACGAATAGGCACAAGCATGAATAAAGCCGGCAACTCAAAAACAGCGGACGCTATTACTTCGCCTTGTTTAGACGCGTTAGATATTGCGGGATATAACTACGCCTCCGGCCGTTATCCGCTGGAAGGGAAAGCTCATCCTGACAGGGTCATATACGGCTCGGAAACATTTCCGCAGGATATAGCCAAAAACTGGGCAATGGTTAAGAAGTATCCTTATCTTATCGGAGATTTTATGTGGACCGCATGGGATTATTTAGGAGAAGCCGGCATCGGGGCGTGGGCATATACAGAGGACGGCAAAGGCTTTAATAAGCCTTATCCCTGGCTTCTGGCGGACGTGGGTGCGCTGGATTTGCTGGGTGACCCAAACGGAGGTATGTTTTTGGCTCAAGCGGCTTGGGGGTTGCCGGATAAACCGCGTATCGCCGTGCAGCCTGTAAATCATCCGGGTGTAGAATTCACAAAGGCCGTTTGGCGCGGAACTAACGCAATCCCCAGCTGGTCGTGGAAAGGCTGTGACGGCAACAGGGCCGTTGTAGAGGTATTCACCGGCGCTCACGCCGTTGAGTTGCTGCTGAACGGTAAAATTATCGGTAAAAAAATAGTCAAGGGCTGTTTGGCATCGTTTATAACGAAATACGAATCCGGCGATTTAACCGCTGTATGTTATGACACTAAAGATAATGAGATTTCCCGCAACATACTGCAATCCGCAACCGGCAAGACCGCTATACGCATATCTCCTGAAGAAAACACGATTGCCGCCGGGGATATTGTTTATATCAAAGTGGAGCTTACAGGCGAAAACGGCGTTGTTGAGAGCAACGCTGACGCTAAGCTGTGCGTTACCGCAGAAGGCGGCGAGCTGCTGGCGTTTGGCAGCGCCAATCCAAGGACGGAGGAGAGCTACAACAGCGGCAGCTATACTACTTACTACGGCAGGGCGCTGGCGGTAGTGCGAGGTGTCAGCGCAGGAAAGATAAAGATAACCGTATGCAGTGAAAAGCTGACATCTGCCGTTGCCGAAATAACTGTTACTGAATGAAAGGAGAAATTTTTATGAAGGCTATCCGTTTAAGAACAGAGTATCTCGACAGACCCATGGGTATCGACATTGTTAATCCCCGTTTCTATTGGCAATGCGACGGCGGAATAAAGCAGACGGCATATAAAATCACTGCTGTCTGTGACGGCGAAGCTGTTTGGGACAGCGGCAAAACGGTGTCCTCAAGCATGACGCACATCCGTTATGAGGGAAAACCGCTGAAAAGCCGCGACAGAGTCGAATGGGAGATCACTTTATGGGACGAAAACGGTGTGGAGGGCGAGAAGTCCTCGTCATGGTTTGAGATTGGGCTGCTTGACAAAGCGGACTGGAAAGCACAGTGGATTACCGGCGATTACACGCCGGAGAGAGATATGCGCTATCCTGTTGATTGCTTCAAAAAGGTTTTTAACACGTCAAAGCCTGTAAAGAAAGCGAGATTATACATAACCGCCTGCGGTCTGTATGAGGCAAAAATCAACGGCAAACGGGTTGGCGAATTTCGCTTGGCGCCCGGTTGTACTGATTACCGCAAACGGCTGCAATATCAAAACTACGACATTACCGGGCTGCTGACAAATGAAAATGTTTTAGAAATTCAACTTGCCGACGGATGGTATCGCGGCTCGAACGGCTGTTTCGGAAAGACGAATGTATATGGCGGGCAGACAAAATTACTTTGCCGGTTGGAAATAACGTACACGGACAACAGCCGCGAAGCGATTTTGAGTGACGGTTCATTCTGTTGGAGCAATGATGGCCCGTTGCGTTTTGCGGATTTGAAAGACGGCGAGGTTTATGACGCCTCATTAACTCCGTCTTATTGCGGCAAAGCTGTTGTAACAGAAGAGAGCATGGCGCCGACAGCTTCAAACAATGTGTACCCCATTCAGAAAGAGGAGTTTTCGCCAGAGCTGATTACTACTCCCGCCGGCAAGAAAGTGTTAGATTTCAAACAAAATATTGCGGGCTTTGTTGCGTTTGCCGTCAAAGGAGAAAAGGGTCGGCGCATAAACATCAGGCTGGGTGAAATTTTAGACGAAAACGGGGAATTTACACAGAAAAACTTTCAGAATTATAAACCGGTTAGGGAATTTGACACTCAAGAGGAAATTCTGCTTATGTCGGGGCAGATCGACAAAATCGGCTGTGAAACACAACCCACCCCTAAACAAGAGATCGAATTTATTTGCAGCGGTAATGAGGACCGTTACAAAACAGAATTTGCGGTGTTCGGCTTCCAATATGCCGAGGTTGACACGGACATTCCTTTCAGCGCGGAAGATTTCAAGGCAATCGCCGTGTATTCCGACATGGAGCAAACCGGTTCGTTTGAGTGTTCAAACGCGAATGTTAATAAGTTTTATCAGAATACTGTCTGGAGCATGAAGAGCAACTTTTTAGATGTACCGACCGATTGTCCAACGCGCGAGCGTATGGGCTGGACGGGCGACGGTCAAATCTTTTTTGACATGGCGGTGTATCTGATGGATTCCGCGGCATTGTTCCGCAAATGGCTGTATGACTTTATAGATGCCCAAACTGAGAGCGGCTTGGTGCCGGCGGTAATCCCGTATGCCGGGCTACAGATGATGTATGATAACACCGGCTCGTCGGTGGGATGGGGCGACGCGGCGGTGCTGATTCCCTGCCGTTTTTGGAAACGGTATGCTGACGACAGTATTTTACGTGAGTTTTACAGTCTGATGCGTAACTATGCCATGCTGATGATGAGAAACACAGGACATGTCGATCCTAAAGCCGCGGAGGCTAATCCATACAACAAATATGTCTATGAAAAAGGGGTACAACTAGGCGAATGGCTTGAACCGATGGAATTTCGGGACAGCTTGGCCAATATAGGTGTCGTTCCGAAGCCGGAGGAGTGTACCGCATACCTTTGCTACACGATGACACATATGGCGGAAGCCGCGCGCGCGTTAAACAAGCCGGAGGATGAAGCGCTGTTTAATGAATACGCAGAGGGCGCGCGCAGAGCCTATGACTATCTGTTTTTACAAAGCGGCACAATAGATACCGACAGGCAGGCAAAACTGGTTCGCCCGCTTGCGCTTGGTTTGCTGGACGGCGAGAAAAAGCGCAATGTACAGAAACGCTTGGTAAAAGCGGCCGAGAACAGGAACTATAAAATCAGCACCGGTTTTTTGTCAACGCCTTTCATACTGCCAATGCTCACCGAAGCTGGGCGGGCGGATGTCGCTTATAAAATGTTGGAAAACGAGGAAGCTCCCGGCTGGCTTGCCGAGGTTAAAGCCGGAGCAACCACCGTGTGGGAAAACTGGGACGGCGAGGCAAGCCGCAACCACTATTCACCCGGCACGGTTTGTCAGTGGCTTTTCGATACGGTTGCGGGCATACGCAACGACGGTGAGAACCGTTTTACTATCGCACCCGTACCAGGCGGTACGTTTACATACGCCAATGCCGAGCACATAAGCCTTTACGGCAAAGTGACAAGCAGATGGGAAAAAACGGGCGCAACCCATAGGCTCATCGTTACCGTACCCGCGAATACCTCAGCGGACGTTATCTTCCCCAACGGCGAAAAGCAACAGGTTTCAGCGGGTGTTTACACATATACATTTTGAGTAAAAATTTGATTGGAGGACAGACATGAGCAGAGAAAAAGCGGCTATCGTAAGGATCAAGGAAGCACGTACGAGCTGGAAGAGCGATTTAATGATGAACTGGGGCGTCTATATTCTGTTTCTTCCGGTGTTGGCGTATTTCATCATATTCAACTATTTGCCGATGTTCGGAGTCGTCATGGCATTTCAAGATTTCAACGCGGTAAGGGGATTCTTCGGCAGTACCTTTGTCGGGTTTGATAACTTTATCGCATTCTTCTCACACCCGTCGTTTTTGCAGATTTTGCGCAACACGCTGGTAATCAGTCTATTAGGTTTATTCTTTGGGATGCCGTTGTCGATCATATTCGCAATTCTGCTCAATGAGATACATTTAAGACGCTTCAAGAAGACAGTACAGACCATCAGCTACCTGCCCTATTTCGTGTCCGTGGTCGTTATGACAGGTCTGATTATCGAGTTTGTTTCCTCGAACGGCTTTATCACCAATATTCTCGTTAATGCGTTCGGAATCAAACGCGAGAATCTGCTTTTGAACGCGAGCTACTTTTGGGGCATCAACCTGATTTCAGATTTGTGGCAAGGTATGGGCTATGGCGCGATTATATATATAGCCGCGATAACCGGCGTCAGCCAGGAGCTGCATGAGGCGGCCGGCATGGACGGCGCGGGCCGTCTGCGCCGCACCTGGCACATAACGCTCCCTGCCATACGCCCCACTATCGTGACCATGCTTATACTGCGGCTAGGAATGGTTATGACCGTGGGGTTTGATAAGATACTGCTGCTGTATAATCCCACAATCTACTCAACGGCGGACGTAATCTCGACACATGTCATGCGGATGGGGTTAGAACGCGCCCAGTACGGTTACTCGGCGGCTGTGGGACTGTTCAACTCGGTTGTAGGGACTATACTGCTGATTGCTTCAAATACGATCAGCCGCAAACTGTCAGATACTTCGGTATATTAAGGGGGTACAGTAAAATGATAGAAAAAACGGGACCTTCGAGGGTTATATTTAACGTTATCAACTATGCGTTCATGATTTTTGTGATGGTAATCTGTGTAGCCCCTATATGGCATGTGCTGATGTCATCATTCTCGAACCCGAGGATGCTGATGGCAACGGGCGGCCTTGTATGGTGGCCTGTGGGCGATGTTACCTTAGGCGGTTACGAACTGGTTTTTAAGAACCAATCCGTTTTCACGGGCTACTTGAACACGCTGATATATGTCGTTTCCACCACTGTATTGGGAACCTCGCTTACCGTTATAGCCGGGTTTGTACTCAGCCGCAGAACCAAGCTGAGGAAGCCGATGACACTCCTCGTGCTCTTCACGATGATGTTCAACGGCGGCCTTATCCCAACCTTTATGGTTATTCTTAATCTGGGCATGGTTAATACCCGATGGGCGATTATAATCCCCGGTGTTATCAACGCGTTCTTTATTATCATTATGAAAAGCGCGTTCGAGCAGCTCTCCAGCAGCTACGAGGAATCCGCGAAGCTGGACGGCGCGGGACCGCTCACGATAATGGTGCGGATTCTTGTGCCGCTTATCAAGCCCACCATCGCTGTCGTCGTTATGTTCATCATCGTTATGCAATGGAACAGCTGGTTCCCCGCTAGTATTTACCTTCAGCGCAGCCGTGAGTTGTGGCCGTTGCAGCTGTATCTGCGCGAGGTGCTGGTACAGAACGACACTGCGAGGATACTCAGCGGTACCGACGCCAACAAGGCCGCCGACCTCATGAGCAACCTTGTTAAATACTGCACAACCATTGTTGCCACGCTGCCTATACTGCTGGTTTACCCGTTCGCGCAGAAATACTTTGTCACAGGGATCACGCTGGGCGGCGTGAAGGGTTAACACCAATTGATGTTAACGGGGATTATCTCCGAAAACATATATTATTTTTTAGGAGGGCTTTTTCCATGAGAAAGACACTTAGCTTGATTCTTTGCTGTTTCCTGTTACTCGGCATCCTTGCCGCGTGTGGCGGCGGCGACAACAACGCAACCACTACTCCGGCGCCCGACACCGGCTCACCATCCGGCGGTACGGCTGACGCCGCCGCTACACCTGACCCGACGGCTATCGACTGGGACACACATCAGGAGTTCTCGTTCTGGATGTACGCGACAAACAACGACCTCTACTCCGGCTATTCAAACAATCCGAGCGTAAATTATCTCAATCAGAAGTTCAACGTGACCATCACATTCGAGCAACCGGTTTCGGGTACCGAGGCAGATGCGCTCTCGCTGATGCTCGGCACCGGTCAGTACACCGACGTGATTGACGTGACCACTTACACAGGCTCGATCGGCGACCTGTACAGGGACGGCGTCATCATAAATGTAGCCGAATACTTGCAATACATGCCTAATCTGGCGGCGGCTATGGAGGCGGACTCCAATGTCCGCAAGCAGTTCTATGACGATGAAGGGCGCATGCTGTCAATTACCAACTACTCCGAGGTGACGCAGCTGGCTTGGGGCGGACTGGTATACCGTCACGATATTCTTGAAACAATGACTGGCGGCAATGTCGCGTTCCCCAGCGGCAATGACGAACCCACCACCGTCGCGGACTGGGAATATATGCTCATGCTATTCAAAATGTATTTTGACGCGGCGGGCATGGCAGAATCCGCACCGCTGATTCTGCCGTCGGGAGGTACTTTCTGGTTCGGCGATATCCAGTCCGGCTTCGGATTCCCCAGCCCGGGTTATTTCTACGACACCGGCACCAATCAGGTCAGTCACGGCTATCTCACCGACGGTTTTTATAACTATATCTTAAAGATGAACGAGTGGTTTGAAGCCGGTTATATCTATCAGGATTTCGCAAGCCGTGTCAACGACATGTTCTTTCTGCCCAACACCGCTCTCACCTACGGCGGTGCGGCGGGTATCTGGTTTGGATTGACGTCGCAGCTTGGCGAATCTATGTCGATGCCGGAATACGGGCTGTTCTTCGATGTGCGCCCTCTGGCGGTTCCGATTGATGTTGACAACGGCGCGATCGGCGACTGGGTAGTCGATATGATAGCCCCCAAATATGAAGACGCCATCCAAATGGTAATAACGTCGGCGTGTCCCGACATACCCAAGCTGCTGTCCATTATCGACTTTATGTACTCGGACGAGGGCGGTATGCTCTGGAGATGGGGAATGACAAAGGATATGATTCCCGAAAACGATACAATCTACACATCTAACGGATTGACGGAGGGCGCGTACTGGTTTGACGACAGCGGTAATTTTGTAGTCAATCCTCTTCTTGACCTCGGCGGAGGCACTATTATGATAGCTGACGTCAACTGCCTGCGTTTACCCGGCTATATAAAGAACGCGTATGAGCTGCCGATGGCCGCTCCTATCGTACAGGAGGCCGACGCGGTTTGGACAAAGTATACGAAGAATAATGACAATTCAAAATTCAAAAGAGTTCCCTCAAAACTTCAATTCCCGTTAGATGACGAGAACCTCGTGACAACCAGAATGGTTGGAATCAACGACTACGCCAACCAAATGATCCCGCAGTATATCATGGGCACCGCGGCGTTTGACGAGGCGGAGTTCGAGGCGTTTAAGGCGCAGCTTATCTCTCTGGGACTGGACGACAACATCAGGCTCTATCAAGAGGCGTATACAAGGTATAATAACAGATAGCACAGAAGATTCTTAAACCGCTGAGAACCGGAACGGAAAGCGGCTCGGTTCGCCGGGCCGCTTTCACAAACCTACCGGCTTCCCGATATGCTCAAAAATATCCGCAACTGTCCGCGCGACCTCTTTAGGGACCATTTCTACGTCGCTTGTTATCCAAGCAATCAACATCCCGATAGCGCCGGACACCAGAAACGCGGTATGAAACCGCTGGAATTCCTGCTGTTCCACTTTAGGCGAAATAAGCCGCGTAAATAACCTCACCAGTTTTCCCATAAATTGGGCATATTCCTTGCTAGATAGCAGCGCCTTGCATAAATCGGTATACCGGTTCATATACTCCGCACTTTTCTCCACACATTCCATAAGGCCCGCTTCAGAGTTTTCGCTATAAGGCTGTTGTATAGATTTTTCGATACCGTCAACAACTTCGTCCTCAATGCGTTCCAGCAGATCATACGGGTCTTTATAATGCAGATAAAACGTCCCCCGTCCAATATCCGCCAACTCTGATATTTCAGTAACGGTTATATTATTGACGCTCTTATTGACGAGCAGCGTTAAAAACGCTTCCCTGATCGCTTTATCCGTTCTGACCGACCGCCTGTCCTTCATGTTCTTCTCCCTTTCTGAACAATTTATCCTTGTCTGTATATTAAACAACATCCACTGAATTATTGAATATTGTGTTTAGACACTATGTATTATATTATACAATTGTTCAATAATCAAGAGGTGTTCTAAAATATACAAGTGAGGAGAATTGATATGAGTTTTTTGTGTGAGTTGTTGTTCATAGAAGTCGCCGTAGAGTATCTAATCGACCGCAATAAGCGGGCAGAGGAAAGGCAGAACCGTTTTAATGGAAAGAAAACAGATAAATAAGCTGCATTGGTCTTTTACACCGCTGTGGGCATCAAAAGCGGTTTCTGTCGGCATATGCGGAATGCTACTGATGTATTTTACGTTCTATGCGACAGAAATTGTAGGACTTGACATCGGCGTTGTCGGGATTTTGATAGCGGCAACTAAGGTGTTGGAAGCCGCATTCAGTCTGATGGTGGGGTTCATCGTCGATAAGACCAATACACGGTTTGGCAAAGGCCGCCCTTATAGCTTGTTCCTGCTTCCTATGTGGCTGAGTGTAATATTTCTGTTCAGCACCCCGGACTTGAGCATGACCGGCAGGACGATATATGTCTTTGCGCTGTATTGTCTTGTCAACGCCGTCTTCAACACGCTTTTGGTCGGAGGAGAATCCGCGTATATGAGCCGTGCCATCACCGAATACCGCCACCGCGCACAAGTGACATCCGTATCGGCGGTGCTTGTTATGTTGATTTGTGCAACCGGCGGTATCCTAATGCCGCAACTAATGGCGACTTGGGGAACGCAACCCGGAGGGTGGGGTAAGATAGCCATAGTTTACGGGTTGCCAATGTGCGCTGTTGGGATGCTCCGCTTCTTCTTTATCAAGGAGAAAGACGACGGAACAACGGTTAACTCAACGATAAAGATAAAAACCAACTTACGGAATGTAATGAGGAACAAGTACATCTTTATCCTCGCGCCTGCCACGGCACTGTGCTTGCTTGTCCAAACGATTTCAAGTATAGTCGGTACATACTACTTCACATATATCATCGGTGATTTGGCGTTAATGTCTTATGCCGGTATGATAGGCTTGGCGTCGCCGTTACTGCTGCTGTTATTCCCGGCCGCAACACGGACAATCGGCGGTATGAATTTCATACGGATCGGCTTGGCGCTGGCTGTAATCGGAAGCCTGATCAAGTTGATTAATCCGTCAAACCTGGCGTTAGTAATAACAAGCCAACTTTTAGGTAATCTGGGGTTAACGTCGCTGCTGATGATGGGCGGATACTTTGCTTTGCAATGTATAGATTACGGCGAACAGAAGACCGGCAGCCGCGCGGAGGGCTTAACAAGCGCGGTGAGCGGGTTGTTTGGCAGAGTTGCCGCAGGGCTTGCTTCGGTGTTGGTCGGCACGGCAATGGGTGTTGCCGGCTATGTTAATAACGCTGCTCAACAGATCCCGCAAGCTGAAAACATGATAATAGCGCTCTACTCATGGATCCCCGCGGTTTTATGCGCGATCATTTTAGTGATTCTGCATTTCTACGACCTTGATTGTAAATTACGAAAAGGAGATTTTTTATGAAACATGCTTTGCTTTATCCGCGCAGCACATCGGCGCGAAGTGTTGTCTGCTTAGATGGAATGTGGGACTTTTGGCTCGAGGGTATTAAGAAAACCCAAATTCCCGTGCCCGCGAGCTTTCAAGACTTTTTCACAGACAAAGAACTGCGGGATTACACAGGTGACTTTTGGTATGAGCGAGAGGTTTTCATACCCTCTGAATGGGCCAACAAAGTAATATCCATACGCTTCTCCGGCGCGGCGCACAGAGCGGCCGTCTATCTAAACGGCAGTGAAATCTGCTCGCATGAGGGCGGTTTTCTTCCGTTCTGTGCGGATATAACCGGGGCTGCGAAAATCGGCGAGCATAACACTCTAACCGTTAAATTGAATAACGAGCTGCATGAATACGCGTTCCCTGTCGGCAGAACGGAAACCCTGCCAAACGGCAAGAAAATTGCCCGCCCGTATTTTGACTTTTTCAATTATGCCGGCTTGCAGCGCAGTGTACATCTTGTCGCCGCACCCAAAGAGGCCGTCACAGATTTTACGGTTTTCTACGAAGCCGCGAAGGTCAGATATAAAGTCAGCAAAACCGCCGGAAACGCGCATGTAAGTTTAACAGTCAAGGACGAAGAAGGCGTTGTCATCGCAACGGCGGAAGGCGCGGAAGGCGTTGTAGAAATCCCCAATGTTAATCTTTGGGAAGTGAACAATGCGTATCTCTATACTTTCATTATTAAACTGCAACGCGGGGACGAACTCATAGATGAGTGGTACGACCATATCGGAATCCGCACAGTCGAAATTAAGGGCACGGAGATACTGCTTAACGGCAAGCCGATTTACCTTAAGGGGTTCGGCAAACATGAGGACAGCGATATAGCTGGACGGGGCTACAATCCGACTGTTATGAAGCGCGATTTTGAACTGCTAAAATGGATAGGCGCGAATTCCGTCAGAACGTCGCATTATCCCTACGCCGAGGAGTTTTATCAGATGGCGGACAGAGAGGGTATTCTCGTAATTGACGAAACCCCGGCCGTCGGTATGATGAACAGCACGATGAACTTTTTGGACGCGGCGCGGGGACCCCGAACGGCGTTCTTTGAAAAGGAAACTATTCCGCAGCTGCTCGAAGCACATCTGCGCGTGATTGAGGATTTGATAAACCGTGATAAAAACAGGGCGTGTGTGATTGCGTGGTGTTTAGCTAATGAGCCGGAAACGAGCGATGAGGCTAGCCGCTCGTACTTTGAGCAGGTATTTAACCTCGCGCACAAGCTCGACCCTCAGAACAGGCCGATGACTTATACGTCAATAATGTCCTCCACACCCGACAAATGCAAGTGCTATGACCTGTGTGACTTTATTTGCCTTAACAGGTACTATGGCTGGTATGTTTTCGGCGGCGCGGACATCGGCATGGCCGAGATGGCTCTGCGACATGAGCTGGAGCAGTGGAAAGCGAAAGGACTAAATAAACCATTTGTTTTCACCGAATACGGCGCGGATACCGACGGTGGTATGCACAAGCTGCCGTCTGTTATGTGGAGTCAGGAATACCAGTGCGAGTATTTGGAGGTGCAGCACAGAGTATTCGACAGTTACGATTTCGTTCGTGGCGAGAATGTCTGGGCGTTCTCAGATTTTGCTACCGGCGAGGGTATCCTGCGCGTAAACGGCAACAAAAAGGGAATATTTACCCGTGACAGACAGCCCAAGGCCGCGGCCTACGCGCTGAAAAAGAGATGGGAGAGCCTCCCGCCGGATTATAAGGCATCGGGATACAAGGAGGAGTGTAATAATGCAAAAAATTGAGAAATATGATTTTATCGAACTATGTTTGGAAGCAGAGGGCTGTTCCGAGCCGCAAGTAGAATTTGCCAATGGTGACAACACATACAAAATTAAAGGGTTCCGCGACGGGAACAACTTTCTCGTCCGTTTCATGCCGCAGGCAGAGGGAATTTGGCGGTACAGCGGCGATATGTTCGGTGAGTTTCTATGCGTACCTAACGCCGGAAACAACCACGGACCCGTAAAGGCCGACGTTTTTCATTTCAAATATGCCGACGGCACGAGATGTTTCCCCATCGGAACTACCTGCTATGCTTGGATACATCAGACACCGGAGCTGATAGCGCAGACGCTTGAAACGTTGGCGAAAGCCCCGTTCAACAAACTACGCATGTGTGTTTTCCCGAAAGCTATGCCGTTTAACAAAAACGAACCGGTGCTGTACCCATTCCATAAAAGGGAGGACGGCAGCTGGGATGTTAATAACCCTGATTCTAAGTTTTGGTGTTTGTTAGAGGACAATATCGGAAAACTGCGCGACATGGGCATTGAAGCCGACTTAATACTGTTCCATCCGTATGACCGCTGGGGGTTCTCAAAATTTTCCAGAGAAGAGAATTTGGTGTACCTTGATTACTGCATATGCCGCCTGTCTGCGTACTGTAACATATGGTGGAGCCTTGCCAACGAGTACGACTTAATTCCTACTAAAACCCATGAGGATTGGGACGCATTTGGTGAGAAGACTGCCGCGGACGACCCATATGGTCATCTGCTCTCAAACCACAACTGTTTCGCTGCATATCCCCAGAGGGACTGGATGACACACAGTTCAATACAGCGCAGGGATGTTAAGGGTGCCGTTATACATTACCGAAATGAGCGCGGTATTCCTGTTATTATCGATGAGTTCGGCTATGAGGGGGATATAGAGTACGGCTGGGGAAGCCTGTCGGCGTTTGAAGTGGTAAATTGTTTCTGGTTATGTAACACACTGGGCGGGTACTGTACGCACGGCGAGACATTCTACCGGGAGGACGAAGTTCTATGGTGGGCTAAAGGCGGTAAACTACACGGCGAGAGCGTTAAGCGCATAGCGTATATGAGAGATGTGATGAGCGGACTCGGTAATCTCGACCCTATGGGCGGCACTGCATTTTTTGACCCGAACAACCATGATATCAAACCAGAACACGAAGTTTTTATAAGAGCCATTATGGCCATGCCGGAGAGCGAGCGCAGTCAGATGATATTAAGTTTCTCCCCTAACGCTGGGAGCAATGACGACTATATGCTCAAATATTTCGCGCGCTCCTGCCCGTCTTATGCGGACATAAATTTGCCGGAAAACGGTAAGTACCGCGTTGAAGTTATTGATGTTTGGGAAATGACGCGTTCAACTGTTAGTGAAAGGGTGTGTGGAAATGTAAGAATTAACCTGCCCGGTAAAGAAGGCATAGCGGTTTTAGCCTCCCGCCTCGACGGAGAAAATTAAGAATATAAATTAACGGAGGAGTGTATACCATGAAATACTTTTGCAACCCAATCAATTATCCGTACAAGTACCAATTCAACAAAAAGCCGGACGGAACCCTTTCTGTGTCGCGTGAATCCGCCGACCCGTCAATGATCGCGTTCAAGGGTAAATATTACATATTTCCCTCAATGACCTGCGGCTTCCTGTACAGCGATAATTTGGCCGAATGGAAATTCCAGCCGCTAAAGAATTTCGCGTCGTATGACTACGCGCCTGATGTCTGCGTCACCGGCAATACTGTGGTTCTGTCCGCGTCAAGCCATGAGTACGGCAGGTTTTACCGCACAAAAGATTTATTCTCAGATAATTTTGAAGTAATTGAGTTCCCGTTCCCGTTTTGGGATCCGGCACTGTTCGCGGATGACGACGGAAGACTGTACTTTTACTGGGGCTGTGCCGCCGGCGCGCCTATATACGGACTTGAGTTGGACCCCGAAACCCTGCAACCCGTCAGTGAGCCGAAAGAACTCATATTGATGGATTTTGCCGTCAAAGGTTTCGAGCGGCGCGGAGAAAACCATATTGACACTGAAAAACCGCCCCCTGAACAGGTCGAAATGATGCTGAAACAATTGGAATCTCATGAAATGCCCGAAGCTCTCAAGCAAGCCGCGAGAGGTTATATCCAAGGGTTGCCGTTTAACGAGGGTGCGTGGATGAACAAATATAACGGCAAGTACTATCTGCAATACGCGACCCCCGGCGCCCAGTATAACGTCTATGCCGACGTCGTTTATGTCAGCGACAAGCCCCTCGGAGAGTATACATTGGCGAAAAACAACCCGTTTTCCTATAATCCCGGAGGATTTATACCCGGCGCGGGACACGGTTCGACAATGGAGGACGGGCATGGCCGCTTTTGGCATACGTCTACAATGCGTATCAGCAAAAACCACAATTTCGAGCGGCGTATCGGCTTATGGCAAGCGGGCTTTGACCCAGACGGCGAACTGTTCTGCGACCAGCGGTACAGCGATTTCCCGCAAAAAATCTACCGTAAGCCTTGGGAAAAACCGGACTTTATGCTGCTGTCCTACGGAAAAAAAGCGAAGGCGTCCTCATCGGCTAAAAGGAAAACTCCGGATTTGGCGTTTGATGAGAACGTGCAGACATGGTGGAAGGCCGCGGAGAATAATCCGGGCGAGTGGCTGGAGGTGGATTTAGGCACGGAGTTTGATGTCCGCGCCGTTCAAATTAACTTTGCCGACGACGACTTAACCTTGCCGCTGCCCGACGGCGCAGCCTTGGTCGGTTCGGGACAAACGGCGCGCTGGATAGACGAGAAACACCAGCCCACGCGCTGGAAGCTGGAGGGGTCTGTTGACGGAGAACAGTATTTTATAATCGAGGACAAAAGCGCAGCTGACACTGATTTATCCCATGACTTTATACTCCTCGAAAACGGCGTTAAAGCCCGCTATATAAAACTGACCGTAGTTTCGCTGCCATATGCTCAGGCGGCTTGTGTGTCGGGTCTGCGAGTGTTCGGATTAGGGCATGGCGGACTGCCGGAAGCGGCAGAAAACGTTACTATAAAGCGCGAGAGTGATCTTGATATAAGCGTGACCTGGAACGGTGACGCGATGGGATATAATGTACTGTGGGGTCACACGGCGGATAAACTGTATCACAGCTATATTATTTTCGGGAAAAACCGCGTCAATATCGGCGGGCTTGTCAAGGGACAGGAAGTTTTTGTACGGGTTGACAGCTTCAATGAGAGCGGAATTACAGAAGGGAAGGCGGTATCGTAATGAAAGCATTTATAAAAAACTTAACTAACTCAACCATAACCGAATATATCCACGACAAGAGCGGTGAGATGCCTAATACGGACATCCGCCCCGCTGTTCTGGTTTTCCCCGGCGGCGGATACATGATGTGTTCAGATCGGGAAGCCGATCCGGTTGCGCTGGCATACCTCGCGGAAGGCTATAACGCTTTTATACTCCGCTATACTGTAGGAATAGACGAACCCGTCAGCAAATCCTTTGCGGATGCCGATGAGGCGATGGCATATCTGCATTCAAATGCCGGTGAACTCAATATCGACAAAGATAAAATCGCTGTTGTAGGGTTCTCGGCAGGCGGGCATCTGGCGGCGTGGCTTAGTAACCATGGTAAAATCAAGCCGCAGGCCGCCGTCCTCGGTTATCCGGCAATCTTAGCCGAGAGCGGCAAGATGCTTCGCAAAGAGTTTCCTGAGCTATGCGAAAAAGTTAGTAAAAATACCCCTCCCACATTTATTTTCACCACACGCAACGATACCGTCGTAGCGGCGGACCATTCATTACAATACGCTATGGTGCTCAATAAAGCAAAGGTTGGTTATGAGCTGCACATTTTCAGTGACGGTCTGCACGGTCTGTCCATGGCCAGGACATTTACGTCATCGGGCAACGCGAAAATGGTAAACGATGATGTGGCGCAATGGTTCGGATTAAGCGTGAGATGGCTGAAAAGTATTTTAGGTGATTTCGCCGTATCTGACGGAGCCGGCTACAACGGCCCGCTTAACAGTCATGCGCCGATTAGCTTGCTTATGGAAAACACTGATATATGGAAAGTAGTCACAGGCTTTTTGCCTGCGGCTGCGGCAATGGTAAAACAGTCTGAGGAAAGCGGCGGCAGTGACGCTTTAACAGGTGCGTCACTGAGGCAAATCGCGCCGTTTTCCGATAACGCTTTAACAGAGGAACAGCTGGATATGCTTGATAAAAAACTAAGGAAGGAAGTATAATGTTAATTTATGTATCATCTAATGCCCCGCGTAACGGCAGCGGCATTAAAGAAGCACCTTTTCAAACCATCTCACAAGCCGCGGAAATTGCCGTTGCGGGCGATGAAATCATTGTTGCCCCCGGTATATATAGGGAATGGGTTAATCCTAAAAACGGCGGCACAGGAGATGACTGCCGGATTACCTACCGCTCGGAAATTAAGGGAAAGGCAGTTATATCGGGAGCTGAACCAGTAAAGAACTGGAAACAGCACGAGGGCGATACTTGGGTTGCCCGTATTCCAAACGGCTTGTTCGGGTCGTTTAACCCTTATACCACCCCCATTAAAGGCGACTGGTACTTTCCTGTCAGAAAAATATGCGCCGGTGAAGTCTACTTAAACAGCAAGGCGATGTATGAAGCACAAAGCCTGAAAGACGTGTCAGCTCCAACTGTTGAGTATACCTCTTGGGAACCGGCTTTTTCAGTTTATAAATGGTTTGTCGAGCAGGACGGTGATTTTACGGTCATTTACGCCAACTTTCAAGGCGCAGACCCTAATAAAGAGAACGTGGAAATCAATGTCCGCAAGTATTGCTTCCATCCTAAAAAAACGGGAGTTAATTACATAACGCTGTCCGGCTTCACGGTAAAACAGGCGGCAACACAGTGGGCTCCGCCCACGGCGTATCAGGAGGGCATGATCGGTCCGCACTGGTCAAAAGGCTGGGTTATTGAGGACTGTGAGGTATCCGATTCCAAATGCAGCGGTATCTCGCTGGGTAAATATTTGCAATCGAATAATGAAAACAAATGGACAACAAAGCTGTATAAAGACGGAACACAGACAGAACGTGACGCTATATGTCAGGCCCGGAACGAGGGGTGGTCGAGGGAAACAATAGGGTCCCACATCGTGCGCCGCTGTAACATCCATGACTGCGGACAGACGGGAATCATGGGGCATTTGGGCGGTGTTTTCTCTATTATCGAGGATAACCATATACACCGTATAAACAATAAACAGGATATGTTCGGGGCAGAGATAAGCGGTATAAAAATGCATGCCGCTATTGATGTGATTTTCCGCCGCAACCACATCCATCACTGTACCCGAGGACTGTGGCTTGACTGGCAGGCACAGGGTACACGGGTCACACAAAACCTGTTACATGACAACATGCCACCGGAGGGCACACGAATATTCTCTTCACTTATGATGGGCGAAGATATATTTATCGAAGTATCCCACGGCCCCACGCTGGTAGACAATAACATTCTACTCTCACAATGTGCGGCTAGACTGAGTACACAGGGCATCGCCTTTGTACACAATCTGATTGCGGGTTCATTTACATGTGTCGGTTCAGGTACCGATAACGGTGCGGTTACATTTCCATCGCCAAGGTACACGCCGTATCATGTCCCGCATCGCACCGAAATTGCCGGGTTTATGACGTTTCTGCACGGTGATGCGCGTTTTTACAATAACGTGTTTATTCAAATGCCGATACGCGCAGACATTGAAAGAAAGGTACAAGAGGATGCGGACAAGGCGGCAAGAGAAAAGAAATTGCCTTACGGTCTGGGAGTTACCTTAGAATGTGGAACTCACCCATATGACGGTTATCCGACAGCCGATGAGTATTTCAGTCGATTTAAGCCTGTGCCGGCTGAAGCCATGTCCATGATGTTAAATAGCAGCGAAGACGGTGCGATTAACATGAGCGAGGAACAGGCGCAGGTTGTTATGGAAATGTTTTCTAACGATAAGTATTACGACCATCTACCAATATACACCGGCGGAAATTTGTTCTTCAACGGTGCAAAGCCCTGTGACAAAGAAGAGGGCTATCATGAAGATAAGGAAAACAGTATAAAACTCGCTTTAGCAGAAAAAGACGGCCGCTATACGCTGGAAACGAATCTTTATGATTATCTGCCGCGCTATGAAATACAGACTATTTCAACTGAGCTTTTGGGTGAAGCCTTTGAGCCGGAACAGAAATTCGAGAACCCCGATGGCTCTCCAATAGTGTTCAATAAGGATTATTTCGGCGCACATCGCGCCGTGAATCCCATGGCAGGACCTTTTGAGAACGCGGACGTTTTAAGAAATCCGATTATATAGCGAGGAGAAACTATATCATGACTAATATTATTAAAAACCTGCTCTCGGGCAAAACCGGCAACCATATCCTGCCATTCTTCTGGCAGCACGGCGAGGACGAAGCAGTCCTGCGTGACTACATGCGCGCCATCCATGAGAGCGGCTGCGGCTCGGTATGTTTGGAGAGCCGCCCCCACCCCGATTTCTGCGGCCCGAAATGGTGGACGGATATGGATGTCATCTTAGACGAAGCGCGCAAGAGAGATATGAAAGTCTGGATTCTGGACGACGCTCATTTCCCCACCGGCTACGCCAACGGAGCGGTGGAAAAAGCCCCGCAGGAATTGTGCCGCCAGAGCATCTGTGCAAACAAAGTGATACTTGACGAAACGGAACAAACCGTTACCTTAGACTTAGCGGGTATGATCCCCCCGCCTTTCACGCCAAACATGTTCGAGAGCTATGTGCTGCCCAGTCTGCCAAAACCGCGTCATTATGACGATGATGAGATTTTACATGTCAGCGCGTTCTGTCAGGATACGGGCGAGAATGTTGACCTCACATCTTTTGTTATGAACAACACCCTGACATGGGGTAAACCTAAAGGCAGCTGGTCTATCTGGGTTGTCGGGTTATCGCGCAACTGCGGTCCGCACAGGAATTATATAAACATGACGGTCAAGGAGTCCTGCCGATTGCTAATAGACGCGGTATACGAACCGCACTGGAAAAAATATAAGGACTATTTCGGCAAAACAATTGTCGGGTTCTTCTCGGACGAACCAGAACTCGGCAACGGACATCTGTATGACAACGAAGCGTATCTCGGCACTGATCAAGATCTGCCTTTCGGGCGTGAAATGCCGGATGAGCTCAAAAAACGGCTTGGCGATAATTGGGCATCTTTAATGTATCTGCTGTGGGAGAACAGCGCGGACGCAAACGAGAAAGCCCGCGTCCGCTATGCCTATATGGATGCCGTGACTTCACTTGTTGAGCGTAACTTCTCGTGGCAGATTGGCGACTGGTGCCGCGAACACGGCGTTATGTACATAGGGCATGTGATCGAGGACAACGGAGCCCACGCGCGGACAGCGTCCAGTCTGGGACATTTCTTCAGAGGGCTCTCGGGACAGGACATGTCCGGCATAGACGACATCGGCGGCCAGGTATACCCGCAAGGCGAGGACGACAACAGCCGTGACATGATGGGACGGGAGAGGGGTGCCGGATTCTTTCACTTTATGCTGGGACGGCTGGCTTCATCGGCGGCGGCTATTGAGCCGTTGAAAAAAGGCCGTGCCATGTGCGAGATTTTCGGCAACTACGGCTGGGCGGCGGGCGTGCAGCTAATGAAATATCTTGCCGACCATTTCATGTCGCGGGGAGTTAATTACTATGTCCCCCACGCTTTCAGCCCCAAGGAGTTCCCCGACCCGGACTGCCCGCCGCATTTTTACGCACACGGCAACAATCCGCAGTTCAGGCATTTCGGCGAACTTATACGTTATATGAACCGCGTGTGTACGCTTATATCAGGCGGCCCGCGCGTTTCTGAGGCTGCTATTCTCTACCACGCCGAATCAGAGTGGATGGGAGAGCGTATGCCGGGAGAAAAACCGGCCCGTATCCTTGAAGAAAATCAAATCGGGTTCAACTTCGTTCCCGCCGACGCTTTTACAGACTCGGAGCGCTATAAGCTGCCCGCGTATAAAGCCCTGATACTTCCGGCAGCACAGTTTTATCCGCAGGCATTGGAAAGAACCGGTCTGCCTAAAATAAACGTGGAGCCGCTGGATACGCTAGCCTGCAGACTGCGCGGAATGGGTATCGGTGAGGTAACGGTATCTCCGGCAAGCACATATCTGCGCGTTCTACATACCGAACCCGGGCATTACTTCATCGTCAATGAGGCCGCGGCTATATATACAGGGACAGTTACCGTTTCTAATATAGGATCTTGCTATGCCTACAACGCGTGGGATAACAGGCTTGAGTATATAAAATCCGAACCGTGTGAAAACGGTACGCGGCTATCCGTTACAATCGAACCCCGCAAGAGTATATTCGTCGTATTCGGAGAACCCTGCGGCACGTTGTACGAACCCGTTATAGAGAGAGGCGGAGAAATCCCGCTTTCGGATTGGACGCGGGCGGTATGTGAGAGTAAGGAATATCCCGCCTTTGGCGAGGCAAAACCTGTAACTCTGCCCGACAAATTAGCCGAAGAGCTGCCGGAATTTTCGGGTTTCGTGCGTTATAAGACCTCGTTCAAAACAGAAAGCACAGACGGGCTGGTGCTCGTCATTGATGACGCGGCGGAGGGCGTCGAGGTATTCGTTAACGGTAAGAGCGCGGGTATTCAAATCGTCCCCGTTTACCGTTTCGATATATCGGCATTTGCGAAGCCCGGGGACAATGAGTTAGTCATTGAGGTCGCCACGACACTGGAGCGCAAATGCTACCCCATGCTTGACCGGATGCGAAAGATGATGGCTCGTGTGCCGTGCGCCGGCAGCGGGTTGACGGGAACAGTGAAATTATATAAGGGGAACGTAAAATGAACTGGACGGCAAAATGGATAAATCCTGAACTGACAGTAACCCCTGACGAACGAAAACGGGCCGGTTATCTGCGGCGTGTTTTCACGGTTGACACAACAAGACCCGCGAAACTGTGTGTGACGGCGCATGGAATCTATGACGTTTATATAAACGGCGTCCGTGTTGACGGTTATCTGCTCGCCCCCGGTATAAGCCAGTATAATAAAAGGCTGGCGTATCAGGTTTACGATGTCTGCGACTATCTTAACGCCGGCGAAAACGAAATAATTATAACCCTTGGCGACGGATGGTATCGCGGGAGCATGGGCAACGACATGACGGTCAACACCTTTGGTACGGACATTGCTCTGCTCTGTCAGCTTGAAATTGACGGCAAAACCATTCTTATCTCCGACGAAAACTGGGAAGCAAGTCAAAACGGCGCGCTTGGTCTAAATGACATGATGAAAGGCGAAGAATATGACGCCGGAAAGGAAACAGTAACCGACTGGCACTCCGTTACTGTGGAAAACTTCGGCTTTGAAAACCTTTTTGAACAAGATTACCCGCCCATCAAAGCACATGAAACGTTCAAAGCGGAGCTGATTACCGCGGCTAACGGCGACAGTTTACTGGACTTCGGACAAAACTTTGCCGGTTATGTCGAGTTTGAAGTCAACGCGAAAGCCGGACAGCAAATATTATTACAGCACGGCGAAACGCTTGACGCTGACGGAAATTTCACAGTGTCTAATTTTCAAAATCCCCGTCATCCTCACTGTGAGCAAAAAATAGTCTATATCTGCAAAGATGGCGCAAACCGTTATCACCCAACAAAGTGCTATTTCGGCTTCCGTTATGTGAAAATTGAAACGGATATTGAGATAACCGGTACGGAATTCACCGGCATAGCTATTTATTCCGATATGCCGCAGGTCGGCTCGTTCACTTGCGGCAACGAGAGCGTTAATAAGCTGTTCCATAATACTCTATGGAGTATGAAAAGCAATTTTTTAGACATCCCTACCGACTGCCCGACAAGGGAAAAACACGGTTTTTCAGGCGACTGCCAGATTTTTATTGACACCGCGATGTTTTTGATGGACTGCTTTTCAGTTTATCGCAAATGGCTCTTAGAGGAACAATCTACACAATATAGCAATGGGCTTCTCAAACAAGTCGCGCCGGACGGACGGAAAGAGCCGCATTTCTGCGACGGCGCGGCGGGATGGTGTGATGCTGTTGAAATCGTTCCGTATAAACTCTGGCGGCGTTATAATGACGACGGCGCTATACGTGAAAACTATGACTGCATTACAAAATGGCTGAATTTCTATCTTGACCGCAACAAAACTACGCGTGATGAATACAAGTGGCTTCCGGAAAATTTGCAGCCGTATTTCGCCGATCAGGGGCTTCACTGGGGCGAATGGCTCGAACCCGGAACCGACGTTATGGCGTATATGACGAATATCGGTATGCACGGCGAACCCGAGGTTGCCACAGCATATCTCTCTTACGGCTACGGTCTGGCGGCTGAAATGGCAAAACACCTTGGAAAAACCGATGACGCGGAGTTTTTCGGCAACGCAGCTGAAAAAACAAAGCTGGCATATCGTGCGGCTTTTGTCACGGACGGCATAATTGAATCGGAGCGTCAATGCCGGTATGTCCGGCCGATAGCGCTTAATCTGCTTGCAGAAGATGAAAAACGCGCAAACGCGGCGATACTGGCGCGAAAAATATCTGAAAATGGCTATAAACTGAATACAGGGTTTTTAAGCACCAGTGAGCTATGCCGCGTGCTGACGGATTACGGTCAGGCTGAAACCGCGTATAGACTATTGTTACAGACAGATATGCCCGGCTGGTTGTATTCGGTTGAAAAAGGCGCGACAACAATACCTGAGCAATGGGACGGGATAGGCATGGATGGCACCCCCTCCGGCTCGCATAATCATTACGCTTACGGCGCAATCGTCGGCTGGCTGTTTGACAGGGTTTGTGGCATACGACTCGAATGGGGGAGGGTTCACATAAAACCGTATCCACACAGACTACTTAGACACGCAAAAGCGAATTACAAATCGCCGCTCGGTGAGATCAGTTCCGCATGGAAATACGACGGCAACAAAGTAAAGTTCGAGTTTTCTGTTCCGCAAAACGCAAAGATCACCCTGCCCAATGGTGAGAGTTACGATGTCACCGCAGGGCGGCATAAGTATCAAATTAATATTACTTAAATAAAAGGAGCTAAGTAAAATGAAAAAGTTCAGCAGTGAATTCTTATTAGGCGCGGCGACCGCCGCACATCAGGTCGAGGGCAGCAACACAAACAGCGACTTCTGGGCCATGGAGAACGTAACCGGCTCAATGTTCAAGGAACCGTCCGGCGATTCCGTAGACCACTTCAACCGCTATAAAGAAGACATCGGCCTAATGGCAAACGCAGGCTTGAACGCCTACCGTTTTACTATCGAATGGGCACGCGTTCAGCCGGCCAAGGACATATTTGACGATAATGCCATCCGTCACTACCGCGAGATGCTGGAATACTGCCGCGCAAAAGGCGTTGAGCCGATTGTCACCATGCACCATTTCACCTCGCCCAAGTGGCTGATTTACGAGGGCGGCTGGGAGAACGAGAGTACGGCTGACTACTTCGCCGCTTACTGTTCCTGTGTGGTAAAAGAGCTGGGACATCTTATGCGTTATGTCTGCACTATTAACGAAGCCAACATGGGCTTGCAGCTTGTCAAGCTGGTAAAAGATATGATGGCTAAGCTGGGCGATGTCCAGACAGGTATCGACATGAACGCGCTTATGGCGGAACGCATGAAACCAATGACAGTCGCATTTCCGGGCGCAGACCCCGGTAAGATACATCACTTTCTGTCGCCGCGCACACCGGAGGGCGATCTCGTCATAGCGCGCGCTCACGAAAAAGCCCGTGACGCTATGAAAGCGGTGCGCCCCGAGCTGCAAATCGGCATCACACTGTCGTTGCATGATTTCCAGCCCCAGCCCGGCTGTGAAGCCATCGCGCATGCAGAGTGGGATGAGGAGTTCTTACATTATCTGCCGCATTTGGAGAAGGATGACTTCATTGGCGTGCAGAACTACTCCCGCAGGATTATCGGCAAAGACGGAGGTCTGCCGCCTCCCGAGGGCGCTGAGCTGACGCAGATGGGTTATGAGTATTATCCTGAAGCCATCGGAAATGTGGTGCGTACCGTATCTAAGAGCTGGAAGAAGCCAATTATTATTACAGAGAACGGTTTAAGCATGGACGACGACAGCCGCCGCGTTGAATTTATCAAAAGGGCTTTGAAGGGCGTACAGAGCTGTATTGACGACGGGATAGACGTTAGAGGTTACATGTACTGGAGCCTGCTGGATAATTTCGAGTGGATGCTGGGTTATGAAAAGACTTTCGGGCTGATTGCCGTTGACAGGACGACACAGACCAGAACCCCCAAAGAGAGCCTGACTGTTTTGGGTGGGTACCGCGGGTAAGAAAGCATTAACAGAGGAGAGCTGTGCCAATGAAAAGCGTAACAAAGAATCTGCTGGATGAATCCGTTATAAAGCAGCTGGCGCAAAAGCATTTCTCCGGTTCAAAAGTATGCCAAACGGAAGAACTGACCGGCGGCATGTTCAATGCGGCTTATCTTGTAACGGGTGACGGTATGCCGGAGGAAACCCTAGTGCTTAAAGTCGGTCCCGCACATGGCGTAAAGACACTGACATATGAAAAGGAAATAATGCGTACAGAAGTCGAAGTATACAGGCTGCTGGAAAATCTTGACATCCCCACCCCAAAAGTATATGCCGTTGATTTCACCGGAGAGGTAATCCCGGGCGACTGTTTTTTCATGCAACGCTTGGCAGGTCGGACATGGCACAGCACAAAGAACGAGATACCACCTCAGGCCAAACCCGCGCTGATGCATGAGTTTGGCCGATGCAACGCCGCCGTTCACAAAGTGAGCGGCGGATGGTTCGGCTATATCAAGGAGGATGAGCGTTTCCATTTTGACGGCTGGGGCGCGGCTTTTTCCTCTATGATGGGCGATATTCTGGCGGACGGCAGGATAGGGAAGATCAGCCTGCCGTACGAAGCCGTTGAAGCCGCTGTCGGCAAACACCGCTCTCTGTTGGACGAGGTCAAGGAACCAACGCTGGTCAGCTTTGATATGTGGCCTGGAAATGTGTTTGTTGACCGTAAAAACGGCCGCTATACAATCTCCGGTGCAGTCGATTTTGAGCGTGCTTTTTATGGTGACCCTTATGCCGACTTTACCTCCGCCGTGACGCTTTTTGATGACGTTGAGAGGGAGCCTGAGTTCATCGCAGGTTATGAGGAAGCAAGCGGTCGTATATTAACCTTTACTGAGAGCGACCGTGTACGCATGGACTTGTATAGGCTTTACATGGCGGTTATCATGTGTGTTGAAACATACAGGTTCGACAAAGCCTACGCCCTTGCCGTTCGGACATACTGCAAGCGCAGAATAAAAAAGCTGCTGAAACATCTGTAGAACGTCAAGTAACCCCCTCGAAGAACTTTACTTGCAATATTAACCCGCAGATATTTAGGCGAGGGCCGAGATACAGTATGTATGTACTGGGAAAAATAACTAAACCATTATTACGCCACCGCGTCTTCTGTGCTACGCTTACCATGACAGGTCGTTCCTTTCGGTTTGGTTATGGTTTGCTTTTCACTCTCCATTTTATTAAACCTTGAGCGGCTTCTCTTTCGTATTCTTCCACTTATCTATTGTACATCAACCCCACTTGAAGGTCCAGTGCCGGCGAGGCAATCCTTGTTGCTGATGAGAGCCAAAAGAGTTCAAATTGGCCGTACATAGTAAAACTATGTTGGTGCGAGGATACTTGAGGCGCCGCATTCTACGCATTATATCTATACGGAACATAAAGAAACGCTCGGATACAGTCTTTACAATTTTCTTCTTTTGAGAGGGCACACATGAACACAGATAAACATATAAGCTACCTTATCATCGATAACGACTACGAGAACCTGCTTAACATTAAGCCAGAGCTTGAACACTCATGTGAGAGTCTGACCGTCGATATAGCCTTCAACCTGAGAGATGGCCTGAACTTATACGCGAAAACCGACTACCTGCTCGCGGCCATAAATATCTTCCTCTGCACAAAAGACCCGTTCATGTTTCTATCGTCCCTCAAAGAAACCGCACACACATATTTGGTCGTTATTATCCCAGAATACGACTAGCAAACAATTATCTCAAGCTATGAAAACGGCGCCGATTACGTCCTGTTCCAGAACAGCAGCGTAGAAGTAAACGGCGCCTTTTTCAAATCCTTTTATACCCAGCATCTTCTGCAACGAAGCCATGTGAACAGATTCTGGCATTCTGATATAATGGAGTTCCAGAAACGGTTGATTATTAACCCCAAGTACCGCGAGGTATATGTGGACAACAGACTTATTGAGTTAACCGCGAAAGAATATGATCTGTTATATTATATGGCGATAAACGGAGATCAAGTGCTTACAATGGACCAGATAATCAGCGAGGTGTGGAAGTACAGCTATATCTATGAGGGTGCTGTAAGGAGCGTAATCATGAGGATGCGCAAGAAACTCGAGCCGAATCCTGAAAAGCCGTTATTTCTCCTAACTGTGCATGGAGTCGGGTATAAGCTGTGTTCATATAAGAACGGGTCAGATGACATCAAACGGATTTATGAAACAATAATCTCATGACAAATGTAACGGGTGGTGACGTAGTAGAGTTACATTGAGGTCGATGTAACCGGCGGTCAGAAGCGCAGCGGATAATTGCCGTACCGCAAAGAATGGTTACTTGCTTCGACATTGATTTTGACTTATGAGCAAGTTGCTCACAACTTCCGCTTTCACTCAAAGGACAAATTTTTCTTTTTTTCTTGAATTATTCGGCTATTCGATATATAATGCTAAAGGCAAACTGATTTCTGTGAGGTGCTGTGATGGACTTTAACTGGATAACAGCGCAAGAAGCCGCAGAAGCATGGGGAATTACCGATAGACGAGTTCAAGTTTTATGTGCTAATGGGCAAGTTGAGGGCGCACTCAGGTTAAAGCGAGTTTGGCTCATTCCAAAAGGCACACCAAAACCTGCTGACGGACGAGCAAGAAACGGACGTAAGCCCGTCACAAAAACTAAAAATGAGGAAGCAAACAATGGATAACGAATTAACGGTATACGGCTCATTCATAAAAGAAATTAAAAACCTTATTTATCGCCGTCAGTACGAAGCGATGAAAAAGGTCAACTCAGAATTGATGCTACTATATTGGGAAATCGGAGAAGAAATAAATTTCAAGCAGCGTGAACAGGGTTGGGGTAAATCAGTTGTGGAAATCTTGTCAAAAGAACTACAGAAGGAGTTCCCCGGTGTAAGGGGCTTTTCAACTACAAATCTCTGGCGAATGAGAAATTTTTATCTTGAATATTCGCAAACTTCAAATCTCCCACCGTCAGTGGGAGAAATGCGAAAATCAAATCTCCCGCCATTAGTGGGAGAAATAAGTTGGTCTCATAATTACGCTATAATTGAAAAATGCAAAGACCCGATTCAACGTGATTTTTACATCAAAATGACAAAGCGTTTCGGTTGGACAAAAGATGTTCTGATTAACAATATTGAGAATCGGGCATATGAAAAATATCTCACCAGCCAAACCAACTTTGACGAAACCGTACCCGAAAAATACAGACTTCAAGCAAAGCTCGCCGTTAAGGACGATTATAACTTTGATTTTATCGAAATGAGTATCGAACACAGCGAAGCGGAGCTTGGGGCGGGTATAATGAAAAACATACGCGCATTTTTAGACGAAATGGGAGGCTATTTCACTCTTGTACGCGACCAATATCACCTTGATGTAGATGACGATGATAGCTATATTGATTTGCTTCTGTTTCATAGACGGTTATGCTGCCTTATAGCAATAGAGCTGAAAATTGGTGAGTTCAAGCCGGAGTATGCGGGAAAAATGCAATACTATTTATCCGCGCTTGACGAAACAGTGAAACTACCGGACGAAAATCCGTCTATCGGGATTATTATTTGCAAAAGCAAAAAGCGTACAAGGGTTGATTACACCTTGAGAAAATCAAACGCGCCCATTGGCGTGGCGACATATTCGTATCATGATAATTTGCCGGAAAATATGCGCGGATTGCTTCCATCACCAGATGAGAT
>Ga0099364_10001641_pt1 | contig 36517 bp, 31 predicted proteins | sample TergutTh196P3_FD_73070 | JGI IMG/M metagenome (GOLD analysis project Ga0099364, IMG submission 73070) | Microcerotermes parvus P3 segment gut microbial communities from Pointe-Noire, Republic of the Congo - Th196 P3 | ecosystem: Host-associated > Arthropoda: Insects > Digestive system > Gut ... | reverse complement strand
AATTCCCAGTTCGGACAACCTGGCGCATATTTCCTCCAATGTCAAATCGGATTGTTCCTGAATCCAGGAGGAGAGGGTATAGTGCTTTTCCTAAATAATCTTACTCTATCAACCTTCAGACATCCTATCCTGCAAGCGAGAAAGGGTAAAAATAATTACGAGAGGCACTATAAGCTGCAAATGTTCAATTCGGCTACGACGATACCCGCCTACCTGCAACGCAGTACGCTTGCCGTCCCTGAGTAGCCGGTCACGTACCTGGTAAACCCAACTACGGCTGACCACAAAACGTTGTGCAATCCTACTGGGACGTTCTTCACGCTCAAGCGCGTCAAGGACTCGATCCCTTAAATCTTGTGAATAAGCAGGCATATGACATCCTCCAGAAAAATGAACATATTATATCATAAAATGTCTAGGATTAAATCAAAAACGCTCTAACTCCGGTTTGAAACCCCGCCCTTCAGGTCGGCGCGAAGGTTGGAACCCCGGCCTGAGCCGGGGTTTCGACCATAGCAACAAGGGAGGGGATGCAAATCCATTCCTTGTTTATTTTGAACGACAGGCATGAATGCCTGTCGCTAATTTTTGCTTTATCCTTATTCTTTTCTTTGGAATCCTGTGTGATTGAAACCGACAAACTTTCCGTCCTGCCCGAGGCTGACCGGCTGATAGCGCCAGAGGCAAAATCAGTCCAGGAAGAAGCCTTTGAGCGCGCGTTGCGTCCGCAACGGCTGGCTGACTATACCGGGCAGGAAAAAATCCGGGCGCAACTGGAGATTTTCATCACGGCAGCGAAGAAGCGCGGCGAGGCGCTTGACCATGTGCTGCTCTTTGGCCCGCCGGGATTAGGCAAAACCACGCTGGCGCACATTCTGGCGCAGGAAATGGGGGTCAATCTGCGTCAGACTTCAGGCCCCGTGCTGGAACGGGCGGGCGATCTGGCGGCGTTGCTCACCAATCTGGAGCCGCGTGACATCCTGTTCATTGACGAAATGCATCGCCTCTCCCCGGTCGTTGAGGAAATTCTCTATCCCGCTATGGAGGATTACCAGATTGACATAATGATTGGCGAAGGCCCTGCCGCCCGCTCAGTCAAGATTGACCTGCCGCCGTTTACTCTTGTCGGCGCGACCACCCGCGCCGGAATGCTCACCAACCCACTGCGCGACCGTTTCGGCATTACCGCCCGTCTGGAGTTTTACACCCCGGACGAATTGCGGCAAATTGTCCAACGCTCGGCGCGTTTATTGAATGTCACTCTGGATGCAGAGGGCGCGTTGGAAATAGCCCGCCGTTCAAGGGGTACGCCGCGTGTTGCCAATCGTCTTTTGCGCCGGGTGCGCGATTATGCTGAAGTCAAGTTTGACGGGACTATCAGCCGCATGGTCGCCGATACCGCGTTATCCCTGCTTGACGTAGACCCGGTGGGTCTGGATTTGATGGACAGAAAACTGCTCCTTGCCATTATCGAAAAATTCGACGGCGGACCGGTCGGGGTGGAGAACCTTGCCGCCGCTATCGGCGAATCCCGCGATACGATTGAGGATGTATTGGAACCGTATCTGATTCAGCAGGGCTATCTGCAACGCACCTTGCGCGGGCGGGTGGCAAATCCTGCCATTTATCGGCATCTGGGCTTGCAAACCCCTGGAAACACGGATGGACAACTATGGGAGCAGCCCGTTTGAATTTGGGTCATCCCAGCCTTGGAGCGGTTTTGATACAAGTATGCGCGTCACAGCGTATCATCCCTCTCCCCCGCCCCCTCTCCCGCAAGCGAGAGAGGGGAGCAAAGCATTCTCCCTGATCGTCTCTTTATTTGAATAAATCGCTCTAACCTCAATTTCAAGGAACCTCTATGAAAACCACCTTTTCCCGTTTTTGTCTGTTAGCTTTGTATTTCCCGTTTGCCACCCTAGCTGCCGAAGCGCCGATCAGCCAGGTGACGCTCTATCCCGGTAGCGCCATGATCGAAAGAACGGCAGCGGTCAAGGCCGGGGATACCCGCCTGGAAATAACCAATCTGCCCGCGAATTTCGATCTGGACAGCGTGGAAATCGAAACCTCGCCCGGCATTGAGCCGGGCGAAGCCGCATGGCTGGACAGCGCCCGCTTCAAGCCACTGAATCAGACGGAAGCGGCTATGGAAGCAAGAGTGCAGGGGCTTACCGAGCGGATAAACACTCTGCAAGTCGACCGCAAGGCCGCTGAACGGGAATTGAAATATCTTGACAGCCTATCCAGCGGCAGTGGACAGGACGCGGCGCAACGCGCCCCCGCCAATGATCCGGCGAAGGTGCTGGCGCTAATCCGGCTGGGGAGTCAGAACGCGGAACGGCGCATTCTCGCCATTGACGGGCAAACACGCGATCTGGAACGCGAACTGGCTGCCGCAAAGCGCGATTTGGCGCTGGTTCGTCCCAATGTGGATTCCGTGCGAACCTTGACCCTGAACCTTGCCGCGAACAACGCGGGACAGGTGAAAATCCGTTATCTCTTTCGTGACGCTGGCTGGCGTCCGGCCTATCGCGCCTTTCTGGATTCCGCGGACGGAAGCGTGCGTCTGGAACGTGCCGCGCAAATCGCGCAACGCAGCGGCGAGGACTGGAATCGCGTCCGCCTGACCCTGAGCACCGGCCAACCCCGACAAAGCGCGGAAGGCCCGCAGCCAAGAAGCTGGGAATTGCGGCTAAGGCAGGAGCAAGAGCTTGCGCGGGCTCGCGCAATGCCGGAGTATTCGCAGGCAGCCATGAGGGCGGCAGCGCCCAGACCGGCTACGATGGCAGCGCCGGATCAGGAAGAACCCAGGCCGCTTTTTGAGGCTGCCATCATCCAAGGGGAATTTGCGACGGAATACGTTATTCCCGGCACGGTCAATCTGCCTGCGGATGGCAGGCGAGTTTCGGTTGCCCTGGGGAGCGTTTCCGTGCCGGTGAAACTGGAAGCCCGTATCTTTCCCCGCGCCTCAAATACCGCCTGGCTGGTCGCCAAGGGCAGCCTGCCGGAAGGCGTCTGGCCTCCCGGCTTGATGCGCCTTTACCGGAACGGCGCGTTCGTGGGACAGGAAAACTGGAATCCGCTCCAACACGCAGAGCTAAGACTTCCTTTCGGGCAGAACGAGCTGATTCAGGTCACGGTAAAGCCGCGCGACGATACCCGGGGCAAAGGCGGTTTTATCGCCCAGCGAAGCGAGCGCCAGATTGCCGATACCTTCACGATTACCAACCGGCATCCCTATCCGGTCGAGGTTATGGTGCTGGAAGCCAGCCCGGTCTCCCGCGATCAGGCAATCTCGGTTGAACGCCGCTTTCAGCCTGAAATCAGCGCGAACGACTGGGAGAATATTCCGGGCGTCGTCGTCTGGCAGGCTACCCTTAGCGCCGGAGAGCAGCGTGAATTTTCCGTCGAATACCAGATACGCTGGCCGCAGGATCGGACAATAGACAATTTGCCGTGAGGACATAGCGGTGGAGATTTATTCGGTCGGCGGCTCGGTGCGCGACGCTCTGCTTGGCGAACCTGTCGCCGATCATGATTACGTGGTTGTCGGCGCAAGGCCGGAAGATTTGCTTGCTCTGGGCTACAAGCCGGTCGGCAGGGATTTTCCGGTATTCCTGCATCCTGAAACCCATGCGGAATACGCGCTGGCGCGTACCGAGCGCAAGCACGGGCGCGGCTATCACGGTTTTGTTTTTTATACCGGCGAGGATGTAACGCTTGAGGAAGACCTGGCGCGGCGCGACCTGACGATCAACGCGATGGCAAAAGCGCCGGATGGCCGCCTGATTGACCCTTTCCGCGGCCTTGCCGATCTGGAAAACAAGGTATTGCGCCATGTAGGGCCTGCCTTTGCCGAAGACCCGGTGCGCCTGTTACGTCTTGCCCGTTTCGCCGCCCGCTTCTGTGATTTTTCCATCGCGCCGGAAACCCTCACCCTGACGCAAGGCATGGTTGAAGCCGGCGAAGTAGACCATCTTGTGCCGGAACGGGTCTGGCAGGAAGTTGCGCGCGGCCTCATGGAAACCCATCCCGACAGGATGTTCGCCGTGTTACGCGAATGCGGCGCGTTGGCAAGGCTCCTGCCCGAAGTCGACGCTCTGTTTGGCGTGCCGGAACGTCTGGATTTTCACCCGGAAGGCGATAGCGGTAGGCATACGTTGTTGGTTCTTCGCGCCGCTGCCGGAATGCGTCTTTCCCTTGCGGCTCGCTTTGCCGCTCTGACGCATGACTTGGGCAAGGCGACAACTCCATCGGAAATCCTGCCCAGTCATCATGAACACGAAGCGCGCGGAGAAGCGCCGTTGCTTGCCCTTGCCCAGCGTCTGAAAATCCCCGCCGATTGCCGGGAACTTGCCTTGCTGACGATACGCCTGCATGGCAGGATTCACAATATAATCGGCGAAACCCCGCTCACCCCCGCGACTATCGTCAAGACACTGGAAGCCTGTGATTTCAGGCGTCGCCCTGAACGCTTAGAGGAGATGCTTATGGTTTGCGAAGCGGACAGCCGGGGAAGACAAGGTTATGATAATGTCCCTTATCCGCAGGCCGAACTTTGGCGGACGGCGCTGTCGGCCTGCCAGGCGGTTGATGACGCGGCAATCGCCGCCGGAGTAAAAGACAAAACCAATATTCCGGCACAGTTGCGCGCCGCTCGTGTTGCTGCCGTTCGCGCCACACTTTTCCAACAAGAAACCTGAAAAAACATGCCTGATATAACAATTCAAACTAAACGTCTGGGTGATCTGGAAGTACTGCGCGCTCTTCCGCCCGATGGAGCGCCGCGCCGCAAAGTTCCTCTCCTTTTTCTGCACGGCGCTTTTGCCGGAGCGTGGATGTGGTCGGATAACTTTCTGCCCTGGTTCGCAAGGCAGGGTTATATAAGCTGCGCCCTTTCCTTGCGCGGCCATGGCGGCAGTCTTAGCGACAAGGAACTGAATTACCTTTCCGTCGCCGACTATGTGGAAGACGTTAAAGCCTGTATTGCCGACCTCACGGAGCAGGGCTTGCCGGAACCCGTCCTGATTGGGCATTCGATGGGCGGCTTTGTGGCGCAAAAATATCTTGAGCATGCTTTTGCCCCGGCTGCCGTACTGCTTTGCGCCGTGCCACCGCAGGGTCTTTTGCTCTCGCAACTGCATCTGATGTCGGCAAGGCCGGACTTGATTCAGGAGCTAAACGAAATCATCAGCGGCGGTGAAGCCAGTCTTGACGCGATACGAGACATGTTGTTCGCCCAGCCGGTTGATACGGCGCTTCTCAAGCGTTTTCGAGCCAACATGCAGATCGAGTCGCAACGCGCCATCTGGGACATGAGTCTCTTTAACCTGCCCCTGCTGCCGCGCTGGAAACGCCCGCCGCTCCTTGTTCTGGGCGCGGAAGAGGATTTGCTCGTACCTCCTTTTCTTGTCAAAGCCACCGCCTTAACCTACAGTCAGGACGCCAAAATCTTCCCCGGAATGGGACACGCCATTACCCATGAACGCGGCTGGCAGGAGGTCACAACGACCATTGCGGACTGGCTGGCTTCCCTTCAGCTCTGAGCGAAAGGCGGTTATCATAATCGTCTCTGTCCTGTCTATAAAAAACCGTCAGCAAAAATGAAAACACCACCCAGCCATCACTCTACAGGCCGCGCCCAAGCCAAAACTCATCGGGAACCTGAATTCCAGCCCGAACATCGGCTGCGACTGGAGGAGGTTTTGGGCTTTATGATTCAGGACAACCTGATTACCCAAAAGGACGCCGACGATTTAAGGCTTGCCCGACGGACTTCACGGGAAACCCATCCGCTCGCCCTGATTGCCGAACAGAAATGGCGACATCCGAACCCCCCCCACAAAATCATGCACCTTGAAATGCTGACAGAATGGCTGGCGGAGCGAAACGGCATTCCTTATCGGCACATAGACCCATTAAAGATAGACTTTACCGGCGTTGCCTCCGTGGTTTCCAGCACTTACGCGGCGCGGTTCTCCATCCTGCCCATCGAGATCAACGCGCAGGAAGTCACCATCGCTACTTCCGAGCCTTTTTTGCGCGAATGGGAACAGGAACTGGCGCATGTTCTGCAACGCAAAATCAAGCGGGTGTTTGCCAATCCGCTTGACGTTACCCGCTATCTGGCGGAATTTTTCAAGCTCGCCGAATCGGTTAAACGGGCGGCGAAAAGCGATCAGCAATCTATTGGCCTTGCCAATTTCGAGCAGATTGTCGAATTGGGACGCAGCAATCAACAACTGGACGCGAATGACCAAAGCATCGTGCACATCGTTGATTGGCTCTGGCAATACGCTTTCGACCAGCGCGCTTCCGACATCCACATCGAACCCCGGCGGGAAATGGGCATTGTTCGCTTTCGCATTGACGGCGTGCTGCATCAGGTCTACCAGATTCCCGCTACGGTCATGGCGGCGATGACCAGCCGGATCAAACTTTTGGGGCGCATGGACGTGATCGAAAAACGCCGTCCCCAGGATGGGCGGATCAAAACCCTGATGCCCAATGGCGACGAGGTGGAACTGCGCCTTTCTACTTTGCCCACCGCCTTTGGCGAAAAACTGGTCATGCGGATTTTCGACCCGGAAGTTCTGGTACGCGATTTTTCCCAGTTGGGTTTTACCCGCGACGACATCAACCGCTGGCAATCAATGACTGCCCAACCTAACGGCATAATTCTGGTTACCGGCCCCACCGGTTCCGGCAAGACGACAACCCTCTATTCCACCCTGAAGCAATTGGCGACCCCGGAGGTCAACGTCTGTACCCTGGAAGACCCGATTGAAATGGTAGAGCCTTCCTTCAACCAGATGCAGGTGCAGCATGGCATTGACATGAGTTTTGCCGAAGGCGTGCGCGCCCTGATGCGGCAAGACCCGGACATAATCATGGTCGGCGAAATCCGAGACCTGGAAACTGCTGAAATGGCCATTCAGGCGTCGCTCACCGGCCACCTTGTCCTTTCCACCCTGCATACCAACGACGCGCCTTCCGCCATTACCCGTCTGCAGGACCTGGGGGCTCCCGGCTATCTCATCAATGCCACCATGCTTGGCATCCTCGCGCAACGCCTGGTGCGTACCCTGTGCCCGCATTGCAAAAAGCAGATTCCGCTGGACAACACGCTGCGCGAAATCTGGCTTAACCTCGTCACTCCCTGGAAAGGACGGGAACCTGAATACTTTTATACCCCCGAAGGCTGCCTGGAATGCCGGATGACCGGCTTTGCGGGGCGCGTCGGCATTTATGAGTTGCTGTTGATGACTCCCGGCATCAGGAAGCACATTTCCCATACGACCGACATTGTGGCGCTACGCGCCGAAGCCTTCCGGGAAGGAATGCGCGCCCTTCGCATTTCAGGTGCCAAGAAGGTTGCCGCCGGCCTGACCTCACTGGAAGAAATTGTCCGGGTCGCCCCGCCTTCAAATACGGATCAATAGCCAACAGGATTATAGTGATTCTCCAAAATACCAAGACGCGAAGACGAGCCGCAGACAGTACGAGTAGTACGACAAAGCGAAGTCGACAAAGTATTGGGATTTTGGGGAATCACTATAGCGCGTAGATTGTTTCGTCCTGAATCTCGTAGCCTGTTTTGTACTTGGCGGCCAGAATCCGCCGCGCTTCGCGCGGCTCAAACTGGAATATACAAATAAAAGCGATCTCCCTGCCATTTAGCGGGATTATTGGCGGTATATGCCGCAATGCGGAGATAGTCGTCGTTGTTGCGAATTACATGTTCATAATAATTGCGGTGCCATGCGGATGCGGATTGTTTTTTACGGCATTCAAAGCTTGTGCGCCCTTTATACCAACGAATGATTCGCGCCGGATTTGTATATGACATTGGATTTTTCGCGCTGGCAAACCCGCCGTTCGTAGGGGCGCGATAAATCGCGCCCCTACGATTTCGATAATTCCGTGTATGTGATTTGGCATGACTATGAATTCACGCAGGAATGTGTTTTCAAATTTTGTCGCAATTGCCGTCCAGCATTCATTTGCGATTTTCCCGCACGTATTCAATCGCATTTCCCCGTTTACAACATCGCCGAACAACGGCTGCCACTTGTGTACGCAAATCGTAACAAAATATAGTCCTGGTTGCGCATAGTTATACTCTTTAAGGCGAATACTGCGCCGATGGTGGATGTCTGGGTCGTGTTGCCTCATGCGCCTGCCTTTTCAGATCAAATTTAAATAATTTATCGTAAATCGGTTGTTTGTGAAACATCGGTCTTGCAGACGGCAATTTTTGGGCGCGATAAATCGCGCCCGTACGAACACGTCAAACCCCCGGAGCACGTCAAAATACCACGGAACACGCCAAGATGCACCGGACACCACATCCACCACAGAACACGCCACCCGTGAAATGCGCCACCTGTTGGAGGTCATTGTAGGGGCGCGATTTATCGCGCCCCAAATTACGCCCCTACAATTGTTACCTAAGCTGCCGCCAGGACTGGCGTCCTGAACGTCCCACGCAGATAATGGTTCCCTTTTCCGTGCCGGGATTAAAGACAGTCTGGCATTCCGGCGGGTTCGGCAGTTTTTCTCCCAGTATGCCAAAGCGCGGGTTATCGTAAAAATTCGGCTTGTACGCAAATACGCTTTCTCCATGAGCAGCGGCAGCGTCATAAAGCGTATTTCTCTGGTTGCTCAAGCCTTTTTTGTCGTCCCGGTTGATTTCAAGACCCTGGGTGCGGTCGTCCCGCCAGATGTTGGAACCGCCTTTGACTTCCTTCCAGAGCCGGGATCTGATCCACTTCCCATGAATCGGCTCGATTTCGGCTATAGCGCCCGCATCCCTGTCGAGACAGGGGTCATCCAGAGGAATTTTGGCGGGCGCCAGATAATTATTGTTCGCAAACTCCGTGCCCTGAACGCCTATCCGCCACCCGTTCATGTCCGCCGCGTTCAGGTCAATGACATAGCCCATTTGCCCGGAAGTGTTGTCGTACTCGACATCAGGCTCGTTCGCCAGCTTCCAGCCGGGAAGCGGATTATCCGTTCCGTCGAATTCAATGAAATTATCCATTGCTCCTTCGTCGCCTATGTAGGCGCGGTTTAACAACCGGCTCCGGGTTGCCGTGCCCATGATCGCTTCAGGCGCAAAATCGCGCACCCCGTAGATGGACTGAACCTGCTTGTTGATAAGGTCAGCCTTCTCAAAGTGTTTGCCCGTGCCTACAATGATCTGCATCACATTGTCGGCAGCCGCTTTCAGGGAGAATCCGGGCGGCGCGGTGATAGGTTGCGGGCTGCCGTCCGGGGCAGTGGCGGAGAGGATTTTTTCCACCGCGCTTCCTGAACCTATCCTGCCGGGCCTCAAGTCGAACTTCCAGAGATTGCCCAGAGCATCACCCGCATAGGCGATATCCGCAAGGCCGCCGCCACCGTCCACGTTCAGACTCATCAGCAGGGGAGTGCCCAGACCGTTGGGATTGCCCGCGTTCCCTTCGCCGGTATTCAGAGCATAGAATACAGGCGTGCCCGACTTCGCAAGCTGGACGACAAAGAGCACTGCCCTGTGGTTTTTGCTGTTGTAGCCGTTGCCGAACGTCACCGCCCAATTGCCGGGCATGCCGGAAACGGGCTGGATAACCGGCTCACCGCCGGCGGGTACGCCCAGGTCGTCGTGGGTGAATTCCCACAACACATTGTTCTCCGCAAAACTTTCAGGCTCTTCCACATCAAGGGCGAAGAAACTTTTGCCGCCGCGCCCGGTCGAGCCGACTACAACAGAGCGCCATTCGCCACCCAGCAGGATGTCGCTGGCAAACGGAGAACCATCCACCGTGTAGGTGTGCCTGCTGTCATAGGTCGGATCGGCAAGATGCTTCAGCTTGCCGTGTACCGCCGCCGGGATGAAGGCGAAAAGCTCTTCCCCCGCATTGCTGCCCCCAACCCCGAAGGCGTGCAACATACCGCTATTGCCACCCACATAGACGACGCCCAGATCGCCATTGGCGAATTTCTCAAACTTCCTGATAAGACGCGCGTCGTACTCTCTTATTTGCTGTGCTGTCAGGAAAGAGCGCTTGCCGCATTGCAGTTCGTTCGGGTCGGCCGGGCCGTCAATGCCGCATTTCCAGCCGGAAAAACCAAAATCAAAGTGTCCGGCAAAGACATTTTTATCCACGGCTTTACCCGCTACTCCCAATTGATAGGGCGTGGAATTGATGAAGTCCATCAGGTAGTTTTTCCCCCTTGTGCCGGTACGGTCACGAAAACCGTTATACGCGATCCCGGCAAAGACAATAGCATTATCTTCAAACCGGGAGTCGCCGGCGAGGTAGTCAAGCAACAGTTCCACGCGATAAGGAGTAGTGTTTTTCAGCAGACAAGGCGCGTCAATGTTGCTGCGCGGGAAGGGGCAGGCGTCCAGCTTCCCGGATGAGTTGCCCCGGTCAATCCCGATATCAATGGCAGATTTGATGTCGCCAGGGAGATTACTGTCAAACCTGATTCCGTTTGCGCCATCCCAGGTGAAAATCCTGCGGCTCTGAAAGCCCTGCGTATTGATCCTGCTCCGCAATATTTCCGAAGCAGACCATTCCTGCTTTGTCAGGAGCGCGCCCTCATCTTTGCACAAACCTGCCTTTATCTTTTTCCTGGTGCAAAACTCCACATTGAAGCCTTCCACATTTCCCGTCCAGGGGCCGTCGTTGTTGTAGAAGGTTCTGACGCTTGTCTGCGCGAGCTCACCCGCCGGAGTCTGGTAGCCGGTTACAGTGCTGACTTCGCCCGCGATTTCGCCCAGAAGTTGCGAGAGTTTGCTCACAAACTCGCCGGGGTCCTGCGCTGCGGCAGTGCCGCCGCGCCCGTTCAGACCGGCGTGCATCAGATCGTCAATCCGCTCATAGTCGGTATCCAGCCCGGTCGGGAATTGCCAGAAGATATTTTTGTCCTTCACCCGCGCCGGGTCTTTCAGGAACTCGTTGACTTCCTTGTCCGACATTCGCCCCACTACTCCCAGACCGATGGTGAAAGTTTGCATGTGCTGCCAGAAAGCGTTGGATTTTTTGGTCGCCGGCACCTGGTTGGGAATGTCGGGTTGCAGGTCACGCTGCCAGTAATACGCGGCGACATCCGCAAGGTTTTGCGATTCCGAATAGTTGCCGCTTCCACCGAAACGGCTAAGATTCTCGCCGCAAAAAGGCCCCTGCGGAATAGCGGCAGCATAGTTTGCCGCATTGAAAAAATCGTACTCAGGCCTGGTTATGCCGCTTGCCGGGTCATAGGTGCTTCTGATTACATTGCCGCGAGCGTCCCGATAGTCAACTTTCGGCTGCGGGCTGCAACTGGCTGCGCCGACGCCGGGGCTGGGCGCGCCGCCATTCTCATAGCCGTCGGTCATCAGGATGGCGAAAGCGCGGCGACAGGCATAGGGATTGCCGTTATTCGAGATGTTTTTCCCCGGGGTAGAGGCGCTGGCGCCGGGCAACGGCGGATATTCCGTCCACGGCTGTGCCGTCTGGTAGTACTGCCCGGTAAAGCTGAGTGATCGGCGCAGGGGTGTAGTGCCCGATATGGGCAGGCGCAAGATCCAGTTATAAAAATCCTTAACAAAATTTTTGCCCGCGTAAGGGTGCGGCTGGTCGCTGTCCGGGATGGTGGCATTGGCCGGAAAATCCCGGAAAGGCAGCACCCCGGAAGAACTGACGTTGGAGTAGGAACTTCCCGAGCCTCGTCCCAGACCGACCGTATTGCCTGTCAGGCGGTTGATTGTGTCATAACCCAGACGGACGTATCTCCCGTGCATGGTTCTGCCGGGCTGGGTAGTGTTGTTTTTATCAACCATCTGCGCAAAGGCAAGCGAAGTGCCAGCTCTGGCCGCCATGGCGCGGGTACGGTAATAGGCGAACCAGTTGGCGAAGTTTTCGATTTCTTCCCGCCCGGTTCTGCGGCGCGGCACATCTTCAATCCGAATATCACCTTCAGGCGTGACAAATCTGTTTACCAGATGCGGCCTTGATTGTTCGGGGCCGTTCAAGCCATAGCATATTCCGTCATTGCTGCTATCTCCGTCCGCTTTACACGTCCCGATGAAATGTTCCCCACGATATTCAAAATGGGAAACAGGCGCGTCCAGATCAGGGCCGATTCTGCCATCCCCGTTGGTATCGCCGATCCGGTGTCGCCCGGCATAGCAGTGACGATTGGACACGGTGCCATGCGCCGTGCCTGTCAGCGACACGTTGCTGATGGCAGTCCAGGGCGTGGCGTTACTGGTGGCCGTATTTGTCGCGGGAATCGTCGTGCCGAAACCGTTTGTTTTGTTGCACCAGGGCCGCCCAACGGGTAGACCCATGAGTCTGGGATTGTTGGAGGGAGAGCCGGGAATGCCTGCCCACGCGGCATACCAACTGGTTTGCCTGTTATAGTTTTGGTGGGTGCCGGGGATGTCTACGTCCCAGACTCGGTAGCTGATGACGCATTGGGCATGCGGTATGCCCTTCGCCAGACCGTTGAATTTTGACAAGTATGCGTTCGAGCTGTTGAACGTTATCGTATTGCCCAGACTCTCGTGATACTCCGCTGACTCCGTTGTGCCCTGGAACAGGTTGGGGCAGGCGCGGTATTCCACCATGGTTTCGTTCTGGGCGGCTGTTCTGTTGCCATATACCCGATTGCCCGGCGTTCCGCGAGCGTTTCCGCTTTTCAGGAAATACTCGCCCGCCTGCCCGGTGCGGAATGCCCAGTATTCGTAGTTATGCGGGTCTGCTTCTACCGGGATGGCCGGATTGAAATCCGGGTTATCGCGCATGGAGTAAAAGCCCGGCACATAATCGTAATAGAGCGCGGCGGCGTTGCCGTTGACCGTGCCTTCTCCCGTGCCTGCCAGAGTACTGAAGGTAACGGTGTTGGGGCTGGTGGCATAGACATTATTTTTGACCGTAAAGGAACTCTGGGAGAGATTGATGCTGACGAGACCGCTTCCCATACTGACCAGTCTGCCGCTCTCCCAGCGGTAGGGCGGCTGATAGGTAATGTCCGGGCTGTAATATTGCCGGTTCCAGGCAGGCGCTTTCTGGAGTTGGCTGGGGCCGGAAGCGTTGTCCGGCATATAGGTAGAGTCCATGGAGGCAGAGTCGTCAAAGATATAGACCACGTTGGGCTCGACCTGTTTGTCCACGATCAGCGGCTGCTGAGCGATGTCGAACTCTGCGAATGCTGCGCCGGGGAACATGGCAAGCGCCAGACAGAAAAGCGTTTTTTTCGGAATGATTGCGTTATGCGGTGAACCCGCATTACGCAAAAAAAACGTGTTCCGAGGAAATAAAGTAAGTGGTTTCATGGGGTTCTCCTTCGTCGCCTTACGGCAAAGCGTAGGCGGTTCTATTAAATATGGATAATTTGTATCGTACCAATGATAATGGCAAGAACAACCAAACCAGTCATAATAAGTTGTGGTGTATCATGATAGGTTGAGATAATTCTAAGTATTTAAGGCGCGTTTTTCCCGAAAAAGCGACTAACGGTTATTGCCGCGCGACAGGCGGTAGTTGTGCCGATATAAAGCCTCGGCACACTCAAAATGGCGATCTTGCAGACAGCAATGCCTGGGCGCGATAAATCGCGCTCGTACAAATGACCTGAAACTCCATCATCCCGGCACAGCCTCCAACCCAATAGTCATTCCAACGCAGGCGGGAATCCGGCAAAAACCTCTGCCTGCTGTACAGGATTAAGCAGGAACCACTCTTGTGCCTGGCGCTCTCGGCAGCGATGCTCCCAGGTATGTATCGGCTTGATCCCTGAGAGGCAAATGCGATTGCCCCGATCATGGATTGACACCTATTCCTTACGCCCCTAACATAAGCATTCGCCGCGTTTCCGGTTCAGTAAGCCAGCCCAGACTACGGGCTTCTTCGGCACGAATTTGAGGCGCTCGTTATGCCCATAACGCAAGTTTGCCGCCTGCCACGAATGGCACGACTTGCGCGAAACGCGCGGCCAGGCTGCATCGTCCGTGGCTCAAGGTTTCTTTTTAAACATCCACCTGACAGGAGAATATTCATGTCCAAAACACCCCTACGCGTTGCAGTCACCGGCGCTGCCGGCCAAATCGGTTATGCCCTTCTTTTCCGTATCGCTTCCGGCGAAATGCTGGGCAGGGATCAGCCCGTCATCCTGCAACTCCTCGACCTGCCACAGGCACAGAAAGCCGTCCAGGGCGTCATCATGGAACTGGACGACTGCGCATTCCCGCTCCTGGCCGGAGTCATCGCTACCGATAACCCCGCCGTAGCTTTCAAAGACGCCGACGTTTGTCTCCTGGTCGGCGCGCGTCCGCGCGGCCCCGGCATGGAACGCGCCGACCTCCTGCAAGCCAATGGCGCGATTTTCACCGAGCAAGGCCGCGCCATTGCCGAAAATGCGAAAGAAAACGTCAGGGTATTGGTCGTCGGCAATCCCTGCAACACCAACGCCTACATTGCCCGCGCCGCCGCTATCAAGGTCGGGCGCACTAACCCCGCTAACTATCACGGCATGCTGCGCCTGGACCACAACCGGGCGTTAAGCCAACTGGCGCAAAAATCGGGACGCCCCGTTGCCTCGCTCAAAAAACTGGTAGTCTGGGGCAATCACTCGCCCAGCATGTACGCCGATTACCGTTTCGTCACTTCCAATGGCGACTCGGTAAAAGCGATCATCAATGACGACGCATGGAATAACGACGTATTCCTGCCCACCGTCGGCAAACGCGGCGCCGCTATCATTGACGCGCGCGGACTTTCTTCCGCCGCTTCCGCCGCCAATGCCGCGATTGACCACATCCGCGACTGGGTGCTGGGTTCCAGCGAATGGGTAACGATGGGCATTCCCGCTCCTGCCGATAACGGTTACGGAGTTCCCGAAGGACTGGTGTTCGGCTTCCCCTGCCTGTGCGAAAACGGCGCGTTTTCGCTCATAAAGGGACTGGAAATTGACGCCTATTCCAGGGGCAAAATGGACGCCACCCTGAAAGAACTGGAAGACGAGCGCGCCGCCGTAGCAGACTTGCTGAAGTAAGCGCGTTTCATTCCCGCCAAGCCGCACACCGCATCTCTGCGGAGTGCGGCTTTTTCGCGCTTACTTTGGCGCTTACTGCGTCCCGGCCGGGCGGCCAAATTTGCCAAGATTGAGCTTTTCCACCGCCTCTTCAATCTTGCTCGTTTCATCATGTTTAAGGATGCGGCGGGCAAGGGGCGTAATCTCGCCTACATCCGCCTGAATAATGCGGCTTTTGATTTCCATGATCTGCGAAGGCTGCATGGAAAAAACCCGCAACCCAAGCCCCAAAAGAAGGCGGGTAAATTTCGGGTCGCCTGCCATTTCACCGCACACCGAAACGGGTATGCCCGCCTTTTCGGCGCTGCCCAGGGTATGCGCGATCAGCGCGAGTACCGCCGGGTGAAGGGAATCATACAGACTGGCAACCTGCTCGTCGCTACGGTCAATGGCAAGGGTGTATTGGATCAGGTCGTTGGTTCCGATGGAAAGGAAGGAAAGCCGTTTCAGGAACATATGGATGGCTAACGCCGCGCCCGGAATTTCAATCATGCCGCCAATCTCAATGTCACGATTGAAGGGGATTTTTTCTTCCAGCAAACTGGCTTTGGCCTGCGCGATTGCGCTCAGGGAAGCGTCTATCTGGCGCGCGTGCGACAACATGGGAATCAAAAGTTTCACCCTGCCATAGCGCGAGGCGCGCAAAATGGCGCGTAATTGGGTATGAAACATTTTGGGTTCGGCCAGCGAGAAACGGATGGCGCGGCGTCCCAGGGCGGGATTGGTCGGGGTACGCTGGCGGTCAAGCGATTTATCGCCGCCCAGATCAAAAGTGCGGATAACGGCGGTACGCCCGTCCATCGCCTTGACCACCTTCCGGTAGGCTTCAAACTGTTCGTCTTCCGAAGGCATGTCGCCCCGCCCCAGAAAAAGGAATTCCGTGCGGAAGAGACCAACGCCGTCGGCGCCGGATTCCAGAACGGCGTCCGTATCGGAAGGAAGCTCAATGTTGGCAAGAAGGCTGATCTGGACGCCATCCAGCGTTTGCGAAATGGTGGACTTCAGCCGTTTCAGCTTGCTGCGCTCCAGCTCCAGCAGTTCTTTCCTGATTCTGTATTCGTCGAGAATCTGCTCGTCGGGGTCAATTATCAAGACCCCGCGCTGACCATCCACAATCAGCCATTCGCCGTTTCGGATCATCGCCCTTGCGCTGACCAGACCGACGATGGCGGGAATAGTCATGCTGCGCGCCAGAATGGCGGTATGCGAGGTAGCGCCGCCTACGTCGGTAACGAACGAGGCGAAATGACGCCCCTTGAAGGCAATCGTGTCGGTAGGTGAAAGATCGTGCGCCACGACGATGAGGTTTTCTTCCGTGGTTTCAGGCGTTTTTCTTTTGCCAAGCGTCGTCCGGGCAGGCTTGCCCAGCAACTCCTGAATCACCCGTTCCCCGACTTGCAGGACATCGTATTTGCGTTCTCTGAGGTAAGGGTCGTCAAACTGGTCAAATTGCCCGACCAACTGTTCCATACGCTGCACTAATGCCCATTCCGCGTTGCACAGACGTTCGCGGATGATGTGTTTCGTCGCCTCCACCAGTTCCGGGTCGGATAGAAACAGCATGTGCAAATCAATGAAGGCCATCAATTCACTGGGCGCGACGGCGGAAGATTCATTCTGCGCGCGCAGGTTTACCAGTTCTTCCCGCACCGTCTCCAGAGCGCGCTCCAAACGTCCGATTTCCCGCTCAACCTGGCGGGTAGTCAGCGTCAAGTGCGCTACCTCCAGAGTGGCATGCGACATCAAAAGCGCGCGCCCGATTGCGATGCCGCCGGAAACTCCCAAACCGTGCAGGGTAAAACTCACGCTTCTACTCCTCGCCAAAACGATTTTCGATCAATGCGACAATTGCGTTCATTGCCGCCTCTTCATCGCTTCCTGAAGTCTCCAGAATCAGGCGCCTGCCCTGCCCCGCCGCCAGCATCATCACGCCCATGATGCTTTTTGCGTTGATCCGGCGTCCGCTTCGTTCCAGCCATACTTCGCTGGCAAAGGTGCCTGCCAGTTGCGCAAGCTGGGCTGAGGGACGGGCATGCAGCCCCAGTTTATTGAGAATCTCGACTTCCCGCTGCATCAAACATCCTTCAGCATGTCGAGCGCGCCGTCGCGCGCGCCGGAAAGCGCCCTGGCAACCAGGGTATTCATCCCCGCTTCGCGGTAGTTCAGGGCGCGCAGGAGCATGGGCAGACTGACGCCGGCAACGCCTTCCACCCGCCCCGCTTTCAGCAATTCGCCGGCAATGTTCGCCGGGGTCGCTCCGTATATATCTGTCATTACCAGAACGCCCTCGCCGCCGTCGACCTGCGCCAGTATTCCGCGTGCGAACGGGAGCATAGCCAGCGGGTCGTCCTCTGCAGCCACCCCAAGCTGCGCCAGAAGTGGTGGGCGTTTTTTGAGGATATGGCAGGCATTTTGTACAAGCGATTCACCTAAAGTGCCGTGGGTGATGAGCAGGATACCTATCATGGCATTCATCCAAACTATAAATATTTTATTTTAGCCAAATATCAGGCCATGCGTCGCGCTTCAGCCTTGTCATTCATGGCGGAGTAGGCAATACCCAATAAAAAAGCGGCCTGTAGAAGCCGCTTTTGGGTCGCCCAGGTCTCAAAACCAGAGACTCCTCAAACAGGCGAGAAAACCTGCGCCGCCATGTTTCAGTTCTTCATCTTGAAATCGTCATGGCAAGCCTTGCAGGTGCCGCCGACTTTCCCGAACTGCTCTTTTACTTCGGCGGAGCTGCCCGTAGCGGCAATCCTGGCCAGCTCATTGGCTTCCTTATTGAAGGATTGCGCGATCCTGGCTACTTCCTGGGGTTTGCTGAAAAATTCCGGTCTGACGTAGGTCTTGACATTGCCCACATCTTTTTCAGAACCGGGGACATATAGCGCGCCCATGCCGGAATTGGCAATGGCGGCAATCGTGTTGGCGGCGGCAATGACTTCCGCCTGCTTATAGGTTCCTTCCACGTTATCCTTGATTTTGCTCATATTCCAGCTCATGTAGCTGTAACCTGCCTGACGGAATTTGATGGCCTTGTCAGGTTCAATGGCAAAAGCGGAACCCGCAACGACAAGCGCGCAAGCAGCCAGGGTTATTTTTTTCATCATGGGAAATTCTCCGTTGTACTGAATGGGAATGGCAAAATTGCCTTTTCTGCCTGTGACAGCGCGATGGGCAATTTCGCGCGAACCAGAATTATAAACATATTCCCAATTGATTTTTCCCGCTACGCCATAACCTTGCGCCGCAATATGCAACGTTTTGTAACGGCAGCTCACAGCCTTTTAAAATCGCCCTCCTACGCAGCAGGGAGATTGCGCTCAATGCGTGTTTAGCGCCATCGCGCTCCCTGCTGCCTTACAATGTGCGCTCTTTTCTTTTTTACGGGCATTTCATGTTTCAGCGGTTGCGCGAAGACATCGCTTCGGTTTTTGCCCGCGATCCGGCGGCGCGTTCTTTCCTGGAAGTATTGACCTGCTATCCGGGCATTCACGCGCTTGTCATTCATCGTCTGGCGCATCGCCTCTGGCGCTGGCGGTTATTCTGGCTTGCGCGGCTGACTGCGCATTTTGGCCGCGCCCTGACCGGCATCGAAATTCATCCGGCAGCGGTTATCGGACGGCGTTTTTTCATTGACCACGGCATGAGCGTCGTTATCGGCGAAACCACCGTGATCGGCAACGATGTCACCCTCTATCACGGCGTTACCCTGGGCGGCACTTCATGGGAAAAGGGCAAGCGCCACCCGACTCTGGAAGACCGGGTTGTGGTCGGCGCGGGCGCAAAAGTGCTGGGACCGATTACCATCGGCAAAGGCGCAAAAATCGGCTCCAATTCGGTCGTCACCAAAGATGTGCCTCCCGGCGTCACCGCCCTTGGCATTCCGGCGCGGCTGCTGGAAGAAACATCGGCAAGCGCGGCGCGGCCCATGGATTTTTCCGCCTATGCCGTTGGCGGCGACCAGAACGACCCCCTTCTGGTCACCCTGCACGCCCTCCTGAATCACGCGGCGGAAACCGACCGGCGTCTGGAAACGCTGCTTAAGCACCTACAGGAAAAAGGCATCCGGGCGGAAGACATCGCCGAGGCCAAAGACGACTTCGACGCAAAATACCTGAGTAAAATAGTTGACTAAATGCCGATGCTGCCGATAGGATAAATAGGCAGCGAGCGCAACCCTCGCCATTTTATGACGAGGCGAGCGAGACAAGCGTTTATGGAGCCGCAGGCTCCCTGGCTTGTTGCATGGAATCCCCGTCCTTGAGAGCGGGGTGGCGCAAATAATCCGTTCCGGCGTCTGCAACAAAATATCCTCAGGAGACACTATGCGTTTGACTACTAAAGGACGGTTCGCCGTAACCGCCATGATGGATCTGGCATTACACGACCAGCGCGAAGAGCAGCCGGTTTCGCTTGCCAGCATCTGCGAGCGGCAGGATATTTCACTATCCTATATGGAACAGTTGTTTTCCCGTTTGCGCCGCAATGGTCTGGTGACGAGCATACGCGGTCCGGGCGGCGGCTACCACCTGGGGCGGCACATGTCCCGGATTACCGTCATTGACATCATCCAGGCGGTTGATGAACATCTGGACGCCACTCTGTGCAACGGCAACGGCGATTGCCAGAACAATAGCCGCTGCATGACGCACGATCTGTGGAGCGATTTGAACAAGAAAATGCTGGATTACCTTGCCTCTGTTTCTCTGGGCGATCTGGTCGCCCGGCACACAAGCAGGGAAGGCTGGGTTCCTGCCGCGCAGACGCCACCGCGCCGCGCCCGCGCGCGCGTCAAAACTTCTTCGCCCTCTTTGGTTCCGGCCTGATTTTCCCGAATTTCCACCTGAAGCCTGCGCCCTTATATCATGTTTGCCCCGATTTACTTTGACCATAACGCGACCACACCCGTTGATGAACGGGTTGTGGAGGCGATGCTGCCTTATTTTTCCGCTCGTTATGGCAATGCTTCCAGCCGACACGAGTATGGCCGCGCCGCGCTTGCCGCATTGGAAAAAGCGCGCGAGCAGGTTGCCGCCGCGACAGGGGCGCACCCGACAGAAATTATTTTCACGAGCGGGGGCAGCGAAGCCAATAACCTTTTTCTCAAGGGGGCGGGCGCGACCTTTCGCGGAGCCGTGACAAGCGGCAGGGCGGAAACGGTGGCGGTCGGCGCGACGGAGCATCTTTCCGTGCTGAACGCGGCGCGTCAGCTTCGCGCCCAGGGCTGGCAGCTCACGCAACTGCCGGTTGACGCGGAAGGACAAATCCATTTGGCTGATGTAGAGGCCGCCGCAGAGGAGAAACCCCGGCGCTGGTCGGTCATGCTGGCGAATAATGAGACCGGCGTGATTCATGATGTCGCGGCAATTGCCGCCTGTGTCCGGGAAATCGCGCCGGATGGCGGCTGGTTTCATACGGACGCGGTACAGGCGCTCGGCAGAATGCCGATTGATTTTCGCGTGTTAAATAACGCGGGCGTCCATGCGCTTACGATTTCCTCGCATAAAATCTGCGGCCCCAAAGGCGCTGCCGCCCTGGTCATGGATAAACGCCTCGATCTTGCGACGCAGATCGCGGGCGGTGGGCAGGAGCGAGGGCTGCGTTCCGGCACGGAAAACATCGCTGCCATCGTCGGCTTCGGCGCGGCCTGTGAACTGGCTGTTTCCCGTCTGGCGGAACGCGCCAGGGCCCAGGAAGCCTTACGGGAACGGCTGGAAGCGCGATTGCGGGAAATGGGAGCTTCCATTTTTGCCGCAGGCGCGCCGCGCTTGCCCAATACCAGTTTTTTCGCTTTCCCTTCCGTGGATGGCGAAACTCTGGTCGGCAAGCTGGATCGCGCCGGATTTGCTATCGCCAGCGGTTCCGCCTGCTCCAGCGCCGATTCTTCCCCTTCGCACGTTTTGCTGGCGATGGGCGTCCCTGCCGACCTCGCGCAGTGCGCCGTCCGGGTCAGTCTGGGCGAAAAAACCAGGGCGGCGGAAATCGAGGGTTTTCTTCTCGCCCTGCAGGAAACCACCACCAAACTCAGCCGTCTGGCTGCTTACACCCGTCTGTAGAAAATTTCTAATCGCAAAAGACTTCTGGAGAACATGAATGCAATTACCTATTTACCTTGATTATTCCGCGACCACCCCGGTTGATCCACGGGTAGCGGAAAAGATGATTCCCTACCTGAGCGCACATTTTGGCAATCCCGCTTCCCGTTCGCACGGTTTTGGCTGGGAAGCGGAGGCCGCCGTGGAAAAAGCGCGCGCGCAGGTGGCCGATCTGATCGGCGCTGATCCGAAAGAGATCGTCTGGACTTCCGGCGCGACGGAATCCAACAATCTTGCCATCAAGGGCGCGGCGCATTTTTACGGCAGGGATAAAGGCAAACACCTGATTACCGTCAAGACTGAACACAAGGCTGTTCTTGATCCCATGCGGGAATTGGAACGGCAGGGGTATCAGGTCACCTGGCTCGATGTGCGGGAAAACGGCCTCATTGACCTTGAAGCGTTCAGGGAGGCGCTAACCCCGGACACCGCTCTTGTTTCCATCATGCTGGTCAACAATGAAATCGGCGTCATTCAGCCCATTGCCGAAATCGGCGCGCTCTGCCGCGAAAAAGGCGTGATTTTTCACGTCGACGCGGCGCAGGCTACCGGCAAGGTTGCCATTGACCTGAAAACGCTGCCAGTTGATTTGATGAGTTTTTCTGCCCATAAAACTTACGGCCCCAAGGGAATCGGCGCGCTTTATGTGCGGCGTAAGCCCCGCGTCCGCCTGGAAGCGCAGATGCACGGCGGCGGGCATGAGCGCGGCTTTCGTTCCGGCACTCTGGCTCCCCACCAGATTGTCGGCATGGGCGAAGCCTTCGCCCTTGCCGGCGCGGAAATGGCGACGGAGAACGAGCGAATCGCCCGTCTGCGTGATCGCCTATATGCCGGGCTTTCCGGCATAGAGGCTACCTATGTCAATGGCGATCTTGAGGCCCGCGTAGCGCATAATCTTAACGTCAGCTTTGCTTATGTGGAGGGCGAATCGCTGATAATGGCCATCAAGGATTTAGCGGTTTCTTCCGGCTCTGCCTGCACTTCGGCCAGTCTGGAGCCATCCTATGTGTTGCGCGCCCTGGGGCGTAGCGACGAGCTGGCGCACAGCTCCATCCGTTTTTCGCTGGGGCGTTTTACCAGCGAAGAAGACATAGACTATGCTCTTTCTCTTCTGCGGCAAAAAGTCGCAAAGTTAAGAGACATGTCCCCGCTTTGGGAAATGGCGCAGGCAGGCATTGATCTTGATAAGGTGCAATGGGCGGCGCATTGATGCTGTTGGCCTCATCTCGCCGCAAGAGCGAAACTAAAATTTTTCTGAATTAAACACCAAACGGAGTCTCATATGAGTTACAGCGCAAAAGTTATTGACCATTACGAAAACCCGCGCAATGTGGGCAGTTTCGACCAGAACGATGAAAATGTCGGCACCGGCATGGTCGGCGCGCCTGCCTGCGGCGACGTGATGAAACTGCAAATCCAGGTCGGCAAGGATGGCGTCATCGAAGACGCGCGTTTCAAGACCTACGGCTGCGGTTCCGCCATTGCTTCTTCCAGTCTCCTCACCGAATGGGTGAAAGGCAAGACGGTGGAGGAAGCCATGACGATCAAGAATACACAGATTGCCGAGGAACTGGCGCTGCCGCCCGTCAAGATTCACTGTTCCGTTCTGGCGGAAGACGCAATCAAGGCGGCGGTAGCAGATTACCGGAAAAAACACGGCGAGCCCGTTTAACCACTTTTAAGGATTGGAGAAAATATGGCAATTACCCTTACTGAACAGGCGGCGCGACACGTCGTCAAATATCTTGAGAAGCGCGGCAAGGGTCTGGGGCTTCGCCTTGGAGTTCGCACCAGCGGCTGTTCCGGCATGGCTTACCGCCTGGAGTTTGTTGACGAAGCGGAGTCTGGCGATGAAGTTTTTGACAGTCATGGCGTCAAGGTTTTTGTTGACGCCAAGAGCCTGCCTTATCTTGAAGGAACCGAACTCGACTATACCCGCGAAGGGTTGAACGAAGGCTTTCAGTTCAACAACCCGAATGTCAGCAATCAATGCGGCTGCGGGGAAAGTTTCAATGTATGAGCGTCCGGGGACTGACTGCGGATTTTTTTACTCTCTTTGCCTTGCAGCCGGTTTTTCGTATTGCGCAGGCGGAGTTGGAGGAACGTTATCTTGCCCTCCAGCGCGAGGCGCACCCTGACCGCTTTTCAGGCGCGGATGAAAAAACCCGCCGCGTCTCCGCGCAATTGGCCGCGCGGATCAATGAGGGGTATCAAACCCTGAAAGAGCCGCTGCCCCGCGCCCTTTATCTGCTGCAACATCTGGGGTTTGCTGTAGGGTCTGGTCAGGCGTTGCCCGCTGAATTTCTTATGGAGCAGATGGAATGGCGGGAAGCCATCCTTGAGGCTCGCGCAAGCAACGACGCGCGGAGCCTTGAGCATCTTCTGGAACGTCTTGTGCGTGATCTGGCGCATCATTTTGAGACTCTCGGCAATCTTCTGGATGACGAACTGGATTACCCCACCGCTGCCGATCTTACGCAACGTCTGATGTTTCTGGAAAAACTCCGCACCGAGATTGATGAAACTCTGTTCGACCTGGAAGACGGCAGGCAGGGAACAGGGAACAGTGATTAGAGCAGTTTAGGTTCAAGCGGATACACCGTCATTGCGAGCGTCTGCTACGCGATCCAGACATACGTCATAGGTTGGAGCGTAATTCATTGCTGTAGGGAGCGCGATAAATCTCGCCCCCTACGAATTACCGGAAACTCCGCTATCATCGCACAGGCTTCAAACCATTCGTCACTCCCGCATGGGCTGGGAGCGGGAATCCAGCACAGCCTTTCTGTTTCTCCGGAGTTTCCGCGCAAAATGCCGCCCCTGCCCTGTACTATAGTGCTTCTCGTAATTATTTTTACCTCTTCTCGCTTGCAGGATAGGATGTCTGAAGGTTGGTAGAGTAAGATTATTTATGAAAAGCACTATAAAAATCTGTCTATATTGCCAATGGCATGCTGTATTCCCGCCTTCGCACTCATTTAGAATAGAAACGCTGGCACAGCGGGAACAGCAGGAACGCAATCGCAGCGGAAAATAAAATGACCACGCCTCAAAATTTCTGCATCGCAACCAAGGGTAGATTTGACCCCCCCGTAAAAATTAAGTATTTTTCCTGTTTCTCCTGATTCTCTCCGTCATGGCGACCACTCACCCCGAACCCCTGCCTGCCGACCTGAAATTTGAAACGGCGCTTGCCGAGCTGGAAACGCTGGCAGCTCGCATGGAAGGCGGCAATCTGGAACTGGAAGATTCCATCGCCGCCTACCAGCGCGGCATGGCCTTGCTTCAACATTGCCAGAATCAATTAAAGGAAGCGGAAGAACGCATCAAGGTACTGGAAGCTGGCACGCTGAAACCCTTTTCGCCGGACGGGGAGGCACTATGACCGATTTTTCCGCCTGGATGATCTCGGTTCAGCAGGATGTGGAAAAGCATCTGGACACAATCCTGCCCGGTAGAGAGGCCATTCCGCACAATCTGCATGAGGCGATGCGCTACAGCGTCCTGGGCGGCGGGAAAAGAGTCCGCGCCCTTCTGGTTTTTGCCGCCGGCGAACTGGCAGAGGCGGCCCCTCCCCCGCTGCTGGCCTCTGCCGTTGCGGTTGAGTTGATCCACGCCTATTCCCTGATTCACGACGACCTGCCCTGCATGGATGATGACGCGCTACGGCGCGGGCGTCCCTCCTGTCATGTCGCGTTCGATGAAGCGACTGCGCTGCTGGCAGGCGACGCCCTGCAAAGCCTTGCCTTTGAATGTCTGGCGAAACCCGGGCTATTCGACTCTTCCCGCTCTGCGCGGCAATTGCAGGCGGTCAGGGCGCTGGCGCACGCTTCCGGCTCCCTTGGCATGGCAGGCGGACAGGCTGTTGATCTGGCGGCTGTGGGCAAAACCCTTACCCGCCCGGAACTGGAATTGATGCACGCGATGAAAACAGGCGCTTTAATCCGCGCCGCCATCCGTCTGGGCGCGTTGTGCGGCAAGAGCCTGTCCGGCGAGGATAACCTGAAAGAAACCGGGGCATTCAACCGGCTGGATCATTTTGCCAATCGCGTCGGTCTTCTGTTTCAGGTGGTCGACGACATTCTCGACTGCACGGAAAAAAGCGCCACTCTGGGCAAGACGGCTGGCAAGGATAATGCCACTGCCAAGCCGACCTATGTTAGTCTTCTGGGTCTTGACGAAGCCAGGCGTTACGCGGACGAATTGCGGCAGGAAGCGCGTCTTGCCCTGACCCGCTTCGACAAGGGCGGGCAACGTCTAACTGAACTGACTGATTTTATCTGTGACCGGCGATTTTGATGGAACGCGACTCTCCCTCCTCCGATTCTCTATTGGACGGCATCGCTTCGCCTGTCGACCTGCGCCTGCTGGACAAACGCGACCTGCCGCGCCTGGCGGAAGAGTTGCGTACCTTTCTGGTGGAATCGGTGTCCCGTACCGGCGGGCATCTTTCTTCCAATCTGGGTACGGTGGAGCTTACCATCGCACTCCATTACGTATTCAATACGCCTTATGACCGCCTTGTCTGGGATGTCGGGCATCAAAGCTACGCCCACAAGATTCTGACCGGACGCCGCGCCGAGATGGCGCGCTTAAGGATGAAAGACGGCATTGCCGGATTTCCCCGCCGTTCCGAATCCGAATATGACACGTTCGGTGTGGGGCACTCTTCCACTTCCATTTCCGCCGCGCTCGGCATGGCGCTTGCGGCAAGACGCCTGGGCGAAGAGAAAAAAGTCGTCGCCATCATCGGCGATGGCGCGATGTCTGCCGGCATGGCTTTTGAAGCATTAAATAACGCTGGCATTGCCAATGTCGACATGTTCGTCATCCTCAATGACAACGAAATGTCAATTTCTCCTCCGGTAGGCGCTCTCAACCGTATTCTTACCCGATTGATGTCCGGCAAGACCTACAACGCGGCCAAGGAAGCGGGAAGGCACATGCTCGGTTTCGCGCCACCTCTTCTGGAACTGGCGCGACGCGCGGAAGAGCACGTCAAGGGGATGATTACACCGGGAGCCTTGTTTGAGGAATTCGGTTTCAACTATTACGGTCCCATTGACGGCCACGACTTTAACGCCCTCCTGCCCACCCTGGAAAATATCAAAAAACTGAAAGGTCCGCAGTTTTTGCATGTCATCACTCGCAAAGGGCAGGGCTACAAGCTGGCTGAAACCAACCCGATTCTGTATCACGGCGTAGGCAAATTTGATGTTGACACAGGCATTGCCGAAAACAAGGCCGGCAAACTCACCTATACCCAGGTTTTCGGCGATTGGCTCTGCGCTATGGCGGCTGCCGATTCACGTCTGGTCGGCATTACCCCTGCCATGCGCGAAGGTTCCGGCATGACCCGTTTCGCGGAAGAGTTCCCCGACCGTTATTACGATGTCGGCATTGCCGAGCAGCACGCGGTCACCTTCGCCGCCGGTCTCGCCTGTGAAGGCTTGAAGCCGGTCGTCGCCATTTACTCTACCTTTCTGCAACGCGCCTACGATCAACTGGTGCACGATGTCGCCCTGCAAAACCTGCCGGTAGTGTTCGCCATTGATCGAGGCGGCCTGGTCGGCGCGGATGGCGCGACTCATCATGGCAGTTTCGATCTTTCTTATCTTGCCTGCGTGCCTAACATTACTATCATGACTCCGGCGGATGAAAACGAATGCCGACGGATGCTAACCACTGCCTACAAGCTCAATACTCCCGTTGCGGTGCGCTATCCGCGCGGCGGCAGCGATTTTGCCGTGACCGCCGGCAATGATCTGGAAGCATTGCCACCAGGCAAGGGCGAATTACGGCGGGAAGGGAAAGATGTCGCCCTGCTCTCCTTCGGCAGTCTGCTCTTTACCGCGCTGGCGATAGGCGATACGCTTGACGCCAGCGTTGCCAACATGCGTTTTGTCAAACCCATTGACCGGGAACTGCTTGCACGTCTGGCAAAATCGCATACCCTTCTGGTTAGTCTGGAAGAAAACGCCGTCGTTGGCGGCGCGGGCGCGGAAGTAGCCAGAGCCCTGACGGAAATGGGACTGGATGTGCCGCTGCTGCGCCTTGGTCTGCCCGATCACTTCATAGAGCACGGCGACCAAAAAGAACTGCTCGCCGAAGCCGGTCTTGACGCGGAAGGCATTTTAAGCGCCATCCGCAAGGTGCGCTGCTGAAGCGCGAAACAATCGCATACGCGGCGGACGTGCCGCCGTCTGTTATCATAGATCATAGTTCATTCACCATAATAACTTGCTACAGGAATTTCCCCATGACCCCTATCCCCGACGTACAAAGTTCCGCAGACACCCGCCACCTGGCCATCAACAAGGTCGGCGTCAAGTCGCTATGCCACCCTGTCCGGGTGAGCGACCGGGACGGCGGCGTACAACACACCATTGCCACATTCAATATGTATGTCGGCCTGCCGCACAATTTCAAGGGAACCCACATGTCCCGCTTCGTGGAGATTTTGAACAGCCACGAGCGCGAGATTTCCGTGGAAAATTTCCCTGCCATGCTGCGGGAAATGCTGGAGCGGCTGGAAGCCGAAACCGGGCATATCGAAATGAATTTTCCCTATTTCATCAATAAGGCCGCGCCCATCTCCGGGGTAAAAAGCCTGATGAATTACGATGTCACGCTCTCAGGCGACATCCGCAATAACAGCATCAGTCCCAGTCTGAAGGTTGTCGTGCCGGTCACCAGCCTTTGCCCCTGCTCCAGGGAAATTTCCGAGCGCGGCGCGCACAATCAGCGTTCGCACGTCACCGTGACCGTATCCGCAAAACGCTTCATCTGGATTGAAGAAATTGTCGACCTGGTTGAAGAGAAGGCTTCCTGCGAACTTTACGGCCTCCTGAAACGCCCGGATGAAAAGTATGTCACCGAGCGCGCTTACGACAACCCAAAGTTTGTCGAGGATATGGTGCGCGACGTTGCCGCCTGTCTGAACGCCGATCCGCGTGTTGAAGCCTATGCGGTGGAATCGGAAAATTTCGAGTCAATCCACAATCATTCAGCCTATGCCCTGATTAATCGGGATAAGCGAGTCCAAAACTAAAACCCATCATCTACCCAACCCTGGAGATTTTCATGCGTCAAGAAACCATCGCAGTACACGGCGGTTATAGCCCCGACTCCAACACCCGCGCGGTTGCGGTTCCGGTATATCAAACGACATCCTACGCCTTCGATAATTCGCAATATGGCGCGGATTTGTTCAGCCTCAAGACTCCGGGCAACATCTACACCCGCATAATGAATCCCACACAGGATGTGCTGGAAAAAAGAATTGCCGAACTGGAAGGCGGGATTGCCGCCCTTGCTCTCGCCTCCGGCATGGCCGCAATTACCGTCGCCATTCAGAACATCGCCCACGCTGGCGACAACATTGTGACATCATCCGTACTCTACGGCGGAACCAATACCCTGTTTGCCTATGTCCTGCCGGACTACGGCATATCCGTCCGCTACGCTACCCCGGACGACCCCGCCAGTTTCGAGCAACAAATTGACGCGCGTACCAAGGCAATTTTTTGCGAAGCCATCAGCAACCCGCTGGGCAAGATTGCGGATTTTGAAATGCTCTCGGAAATTGCCCGTCGCCATAATATCCCTCTGATTGTGGACAACACTGTAGCTTCGCCTTTTCTTTGTCGTCCTTTCGAGCACGGCGCGGACATCATTATCCATTCCCTGACTAAATATATTGGCGGACACGGCAATTCGATTGGCGGCGTTATCGTTGACAGCGGACGTTTCCCCTGGGCGGAACACAAGGAAAAATTCCGCTGTTTGAACACACCCGATCCTGCCTATCACGGCATGATCTACACTGAAGCAATGGGGGCGGCCGCGTATATCGCTCGCGCCCGCGTCATTATGTTAAGAGCCATGGGCGCGGCAATCAGCCCTTTCAATGCTTTTCTTATCCTGCAAGGCATAGAAACTCTGACGCTGCGTATGGAACGTATCTGCGAGAACACGCTTGCCATTGCGCGTCATCTGACAGGACATCCAAAAGTCAATTGGGTAAATTACGCCGGACTGAAAAACCATCCCGATAACCTTCTCGCGCAAAGGTATATGAAAGGCCACGCTTCCGGCATTCTCACGTTTGGTGTCAAAGGCGGCAAGTCTGCCGGTATTGCCTTTCAGGATGCCTTGAAACTCTTTATCCGCCTGGTAAACATCGGCGATTGCAAGAGTCTGGTCAGTCATCCTGCCTCAACTACCCACAGCCAGCTTTCCCCGGAACAACTTGAGAGGGCGGGCATTACCGAGGACATGATCCGTCTATCTATCGGTATTGAGCACAAGGACGACCTGATCGCCGATCTGGATGAGGCTCTGGCAGCGGCTTGAGCCAACCGGCGTCTTTAAGAAGGTGCGGGTTAGCTTCAATGCTGTTCACTTAGAGCGATTTTGGCTCAAGCGCATACGTCGTCATTGCGAATCGCGGTAGGGACGCCCATTACTGGGCGCCCCCGCACAGAACCGTACGTGCCCAATTAAGGCATACGGCTCCCACCTTGGGTGAGTGACGGCAAATCGTTGGTTTGGCCACGGGTGAAGGATTCGCGGCTTGGGTAGAAACTCGCTCGCCAGCTTCCTGATCCTCGTCCATATCGTCTGATCCTTTTGGCTGCGACGCCGTAGCGTCTTTTTCCAGAGGTCTGTTACGTGGTATAGGAAAGTGCTTAGCGAACTCATGTTCGTCGGCACAGCATGATAGTTGAAGTATCCTGTGACGACACGCCCCAGCCATCTTCCCTGTTCAGGAATTGACCTGTGCATGTTCCGTCGAAGCGTCTGCTTGATCTCTTTCAGTTTGGCTCTTAGACGGTCCCGCCGGGACTTGCGTTTGACTTGATACTTGCCCCGTCGTGTCTTTGAGCAGATGAAAGTCATGCCTAAGAAGTCGAACGTCTCCGGCTTACCAAGCCCTCGCCGTTTGCGGTTCTGCGCCGCAAAACGTCCAAACTCAATCAGCCGGGTCTTCTCAGGGTGCAACGACAGACCGAACTCTTGCAGCCGATCACGCATCATGTCCAGAAACCGATGGGCATCGTCTTCATTCTCAAAGCCCACAATGAAGTCATCGGCGTAGCGCACGATTATCATCTCGCCCGTGGCATCACGCCGTCGCCAGCGTTGCGCCCACAGATCAAGCACATAGTGCAGGTAGATATTGGCAAGCAGCGGTGAAATCACCGCCCCTTGTGCCGTACCGATCTGGCTGACCCTGACCTGCCCTTCTTCCAGAACTCCCGCCTTAAGCCATTTCTGAATCAGGCCGATGATGCGTTTGTCGCCTATCCGATGTTCCACGAAGCGAATTAACCATTTCTGGTCTACCGTGTCGAAGAATGACCGAATGTCGGCGTCTACCACGAAATTCACCTTTCGGCTTTCCATCCCAACCACAAGCGCGTCCATCGCATCGTGCGCACTGCGGCCAGGCCGAAATCCATACGAGAATCCAAGGAACTCTTCCTCATAGATCGCGTTCAGTATCGTTGCTGTGACCCGTTGTACTATCTTGTCCTCCAGACCTGCAACGGCTATCGGACGTTGCCGACCATCCGGCTTGGGGATATAAACCCGTCTGGACGGTAAGGGTCGGTAGCTGCCCAAATGAACACGGCTGTGTAGCGCCCGAAGGTTGGCTTCCAGCTCTTTCTCGTAGTCGCTCCCCGTCAGTCCATCCACGCCCGCCGCAGCATTTCCTTTAAGGGCAAAGAATTCCGCTTCGAGCAGTTCCAGACTAATGTGATGCATGAGGGCGGTAAACTTCTCCTTCTTACGTTGCCTTGCAATTTGCCGTATGCGCTCCAGCGCCTGTGTCACGCTTACCCAGCTCTGGGTCTGGTGCGTGCTTTGCTGCAACACATTCCCCTTGGCCCCCGCCCTTGGCTCCATCAGCTCCTTAGCGGTTTGACCCGCTTCGTTCGCCGACTTCACAGCTACTATGGCGGGGTCTGACTTCCCAGTTTCGTGCATCATCGGCTGCGGCTCCTCACCTTCCCGATGCGGACCGCCCTTTCACAGCGGCCAAAACTGGGACCTCCCGGTTCCCAAACAAGGAGCTTACGTACATGCCAGGGTCTATGACCACGCCGGGAGCGACACACACTCGCTATAACGCGCCTGTCGCTGTTGCCTTCCGTACTACGCAAAACGTCGGCTGCCCGGGGATCGCTTCTTTCGCGGCTCAATGGCTGGCCTATGCGCACCTCTACCGACGCTTCGCAATCGTCCTTGCGAACGAATACGCACGGCTTGAGGCCGATGTGGTTAGCTATTCCTTCATCGTAATGGACTTGCACCATCTACTCCTTGCCGGTCTCCCGGCGCACGCGCAGCGAAGCAATCCAGCAGGGCAGTCACGCACAGCGGGCTTCTGGATTGCTTCGTCGCCTACGCTCCTCGCAATGACGATGTGTTGAGTGAACAGTATTGGGGTTAGCTTGACAGAGCCATCTACTCAGACTAAACTAACAGAACTTAGTCCATAAGAGCAAATCATGCGAACGGTCAACATCCACGAAGCGAAGACGCATCTCTCCCGTCTTGTCCAGCAGGTTGTTGAAGGCAATCCCTTCATCATCGCCAGGGCTTCAAAACCTCTTGTGAAAGTCGTCCCCCTGAATACCCCTCCTGAAAACCAGGCGCGGCGCCTGGGCTACCTCATCGGGGAGATTGCCGTGCCGGACGATTTTGATCGGATGGGCAGCTCGGAAATTGAACAGCTTTTTGGCATTGGCGCATGAAACTGCTTCTTGATACCCACCTGCTGTTATGGGCTTTGGGTGAGCCGGAGCATTTGCCTCTCTCCACGCGGACGTTAATTGAGGATACCCGAAACGAGTTGTTGTTCAGCGCCGCCAGCCTTTGGGAAATCGCCATCAAGCAAGGTCTGGGGCGCGAGGATTTTCGGGCGGACGCGCGTATCATCCGGCGCTGTTTGATTGACAACAGCTATATTGAATTGCCGGTGACAGGCATCCATGCGGTCGCCGTGACTGGTTTGCCGCCGCTGCATAAAGACCCGTTCGATCGCATCCTGATCGCGCAATCCTTGAGTGAAGGAATCACGCTTTTGACAGTTGACCCCCTGGTCGCCCAATACGGCGGCTCAATCAGGCATGTCTGATTTTTCGATGGTCACAAAAAAGCGGGCGAAATGCCCGCTTTTTTAAAGGGTTTGCAAGGTTGGGCGCGATAAATCGCGCCCCTGCGTACTCGTCGGTTCAGTCCCTGCGGATATTTTCCAAAGCGCCGTCCTTCCAATAGTTATTTTTTGGCGCCGCTATAATCTATAGCCAGACCCGCCAGAGTTTGCGCCAGCCAATTGCTGGTGGAACTCATCCTGGCGACCAGGGTATCCAGCGCGGAGAATTGGGTGCGGTAGCGCGCTTCAACCATCTCCAGGCGTCTTTCCATTGCTTCGGCCTGTTTTTCCAGCATCCTGATGCTTGAGGTAATGCTGTCCTTATTCAGGTCAATGCGCCCGCCCGTGCCGACCACCTTGTCCAGTGATTCGTCAAACGTCCTGCCAATCTCGGCGGCAAATTTGGCAATCCCTTCGGGGTTGGCTGCCACCGCCGCCTTCAGTTTGTCGACATCCAGCGAGAGCGTGCCATCCGAACTCTTGCTGAAAGCAATGCCGATGGCGGAAAGGGAAAGCTCGACCGGGTTTCCTTGCGCGTCTGTCGTGCTGAGCTTGGTATCAAAAACCAGCCTGGAGAGCATTGACTCTGATTCGCGCAGAATGCTTTTGCCTTGCAATGGGCCTGCCAGCGTAGTCTCTTTATCGTAAGAGCCAAGCGTTTTCATGCTGGTAACGGCTTCATTGAACGCCTTGACGAAAGCCTCCAGGGATGACTGGAGCTTTTCCCCGCTATCCCTGGTTATGGAGAGGGTGGTTGTCCCCGGGCTTGCGGTCTGGGAAAGGTCAATGGTCACGCCGGTCAATGCGTCGCTGATCTTGTTGCTCTGGCTGGTAACAGTAATGCCGTCAATTCTTATTTCCGCGTTTGAGGCCAACTGATTATTGGTCGCGCTGCTGAAAATCCCGCTGTTGATGGTAAACGCGCTGTCCGCGCCTTCCTTGCCGGAAAGAATCATGTTGCCGTTGACCACAGTCGCGCTGACATCTCCGTTTTTCGCGTTGATGGCTTTGGCTACATCTTCCATAGTAGCGCCTGCCGCCACATTGACCGAGAAATCGCGGCTGGAATCCGCAAAGCTGAAATCCAGCGTGCCGCCTGCGGCATTCAGGCCGGAAGCGATGGTCTTCTGCCCTTTGGCGAGACTGACGATTTCCAGATTGTAATTTCCCGCCACCGCGCCTTCGCCCACCGTCACCGTGCCTGCCTTTTCATCACCCAGGCTACCTGTGTAAGTGGCAAATTTTTCCAGCGGAGTTTGCAGGGCGGAAGGGCGCAAATCCTGCGCCGCCGTCCGCAGGGCAGAGAGTTTGCTGCTCAACGCGCCAAGCGCGGAAATCGTCGAGTTGTAGGAAGATACCTTGCTTTGCAGGCTATCCAGAGGCTTTCTCTCCATCGCCATCAGGCCGTCCAGCAATCCTGCCAGATCAATGCCTGAGCCTACTCCGAGTGCCGATATGCTTGCCATTATTTTCTCCTTGCCCGTTGGGGTTTAATATGGTTATGTATTAGCAGGAATCATGCCTTTTGCCGCACGAGCAAGCCTTGCAGTTGTTCCAGAGAACGCGCGAGTTTCATGGCGTCCTCGGAAGGTATCTGTTTGATGACTTCCTGCGTTTCGTTGTCAACGACCTTGACGATGAGGCGACCGCTATCTTTATCCACCGAGAAGTTCAGCGAACTGTTGTAGGGCAGGACAAACTGCCTGATCTCGTCCACACTCCTCTGCAGCTCCTCCAACTCCTGTTTTGCCATCTCCGCCTTCTGTTCAGGACTCATGGGGCGATTGAAGACGGATTCCGGCTCCGCGCTCGGCTGCGAGGCTGCCTGCCCGCGTCGGGTCTGGTTGGCGAGGAAACTTTGCGCTTCCGCCCCCGGTTGGCGGGGCCAATTGGGCAGACTCGTTTCTTCCTTGCCTACTACAGGCATATTGGCTGGCGGCGCCTGCCGGGCGCTATCCGCGCCTTTGCTGCCGCCCGCGTTATCCGCCATGGTTTCCCGGCTGACCGGCGCGTTAGGCGCGCGACCCTGCTGCGGATTTTGCGGAAGGGGCGTGACGGGGGTCGCGCCGCCAATGCTGGTAATGTCCATGATGCTGCTCCTTCAGTTCGCGGGGCTGAAAAAAACCCCTGATTGCGTTCAATTGCGCTATTTCTGCCAATCCTGCCGATTCCAGAAATTGTCCTGAACAAAAAAGCTGTTTTCGTTCAGGGCAATGCCCGGATGCTCCAGAGGCGCGGTCGGGTTTTCACCCGCCGCGCCTTTTCTGGATACTCTCCTATATCACTACTCCCATGTACTTACCGTAATAGCGAGAGCACGTTCTGTGGCAGGGCGTTGGCCTGCGCCACCATCGCGACCCCGGCCTGTTGCAGGATTTGCGCTCTGGAGAGATTGGCTGTTTCTTCCGCGTAGTCGGCATCCATGATCCGGCTTCTGGCCGCTACCGCGTTTTCCCGCGCGGCGGAAAGCTGGGTCAGCACGCCTTCAAAACGGTTCTGAATCGCGCCCAGGGAAGCGCGATTGTTGTTGATTTGCCCAATCGCAGCGTCCACCGCAGAAATTGCGGAAAGCGCATTATTTTCGCCGACTGAGCCAGAGCCTGTAATAGCCCCTGCGCTCACAGCTACAGCGCTAATCGCGATTGCAATCTGCGATTCGCTCGTGGTCGTCGCGCCAACCTGAAAGTTGACGCCGTCAGAGAAATCGCCATTCAGAAGCTGTTGTCCATTAAAATTGGTGGCGCTGACGACCCGGCTGATTTCACTGGCCAGTTGCTGAAATTCGGTATCCAGCGCGGCGCGGTTGCCCGAATCGTATTGCCCGGAAGCAGCCTGTACCGCCAGATCGCGCATCCGCTGCAAGTGACCGGTGATGACGTTCATCCCCGCTTCGGCGGTCTGCGCCAATGAAATGCCGTCGTTGGCGTTACGAATAGCTACCGACATGCCGCGCGCCTGAGAGTTCATCTTCTCCGCCACCGCAAGACCGGCGGCGTCGTCCTTGGAACTATTGACCCGCAGACCGGAAGACAAACGTTGCAGCGCGGTAAACAGCGCGTTTTGGGAAGAATCCAGAGAACGTTGCGAGTTCAGGGACTGGACATTGGTATTGATAACTTGCGGCATTTTTTCTCTCCTTCATGAAAAATATTAAAACTAAAATCGCCAGGCTTTTAGATCAATGCTATTTTCACCTGCTTGTTCCCTTTTACGGCGCAGCAAAAAAATCCTTTAGCGCATTTTGTAAAAAAATTCCGGGCGCGGATGTTGTAGCGCGGTTTTGGTTTATAGTGCTTTTCCTAAATAATCTTACTTTATCAACCTTCAGACATCCTATCCTGCAAGCAAGAAAGGGTAAAAATAATTACGAGAAGCACTATAAATGGCGGAGACAAGCGCGAGACCCGTGTTCAATACTCCAGTGAGCGCGGATTGTCCGCAAGAGGCGATCTGCATCTGGGGCGAGGCTCGAAAGATAGTAGCGCTGCTCAAGCGTCGTCCTGTCCTTGATTTCGCGCTGCGACTCGATCACCGCGAAGGATTTCAGATCGGGCCACTGCTCGGGTTTATAGTTCTTTTCCTAAATAATCTTACTTTATCAACCTTCAGACATCCTATCCTGCAAGCGAGAAAGGGTAAAAATAATTACGAGAAGCACTATATGCAGACACGCCAGTTGATCGAAGGCATAACAACGCCGTGTCTCGATTCGTCCATGATCCTTCTCCACGGTTTCGGACATCGCGTGGGGTGTCCTGTCCGGTGCAGCCTTGAACTGGGCAAAGAAATCGCGCAGCGAATTGGCCAGGTTCGGTTGGTTGTCCTTGAGCGCCAGGATGTAATTGGCACCACGGTTGCGGATGGCCTGGGCGATGTTGGTCTGGGTACCCATGGCATCGAGCGTGACAATGCAGCCTTCCAGCGCCAGGGTAGCCAGGAGTTCAGGAATGGTCGTCTTTTCATTGGACTTCGCCGCCGTCGCCCGCTGCCCAAGCACCAAACCGGCACCTGCGGCAAACGCGCTCACCAGATGCTGCGGCGTGGCATCCACCTTGCCTGTGCGCCGACTGCTCTTACCGTCGATTGCCACCACGGCATCGGCCCCCAGCGCCGGGAGGATCGATCCGACCCAGCGCCGAAAGGCGACCTCAAATTGCGTTGGATCAATTAACCCAAACAGCCGTCCAAAGGT
>Ga0099364_10001640_pt1 | contig 36527 bp, 36 predicted proteins | sample TergutTh196P3_FD_73070 | JGI IMG/M metagenome (GOLD analysis project Ga0099364, IMG submission 73070) | Microcerotermes parvus P3 segment gut microbial communities from Pointe-Noire, Republic of the Congo - Th196 P3 | ecosystem: Host-associated > Arthropoda: Insects > Digestive system > Gut ... | reverse complement strand
GCGGCGCTGGCGGCACAGTCATAATCGAGGGCGGCACAGTCACAGCCACCGGCGGCAGCAACGGCGCGGGCATCGGTGGTGGTAGCGGCGGCATCGGCGGCGCTGGCGGCACAGTCATAATCGAGGGCGGCACGGTCACAGCCGAAGGCGGCATCGGCGGCGTGGGCATCGGCGGCGGCTTACCCGGCGTCGTCGACCCCGGCGCGCTGACCATGGACGGCGACGGCGTTGTGTACGCCACGAGAGTGCAGCCGCCAGTAAAAGGAACAGGCGGCATCGTGTTTGTCGGAGTTGCTCCAAACTATCCTGACGGCACGGTATACGGCAATGTTACCCTCACGAAAGATTTAACGATAGAAGACTATCAAAAGCTGACAATCCCGATCGATGCGACGTTGACTATTCCAAACGGCGTGACGCTGACGAACAACGGCACGCTGAGGAACAACGGCAGAATTTACTGCGCCGGTACGATTGAAGGCTCCGGCTACATGCCTCCCAGCGTACCGCGAGCCTTCACAGCCACGCCGGGTAGCGCCCAGGCCGCGCTCGCGTGGAGCGCCCCCGCCAACGACGGCCGCGGCGCGATCACCGGCTATCAGGTGTCCAGTAATAACGGCGCGGCGTGGTCAACAGCGTCGGGCAATACTAGCCATACCTTCACCGGCCTGACAAGCGGCACAAGCTATACATTCAGAGTTCGCGCCGTGAACGAATTTGGCTACGGCGTGGAGGCGGACGCGACGGCAACGCCGAACGGCCCCGGCCCCGATCCCAGCCCCGGCGGCGGCGGATGCGACGCCGGCGCGGGCATGGCGGGAGCGCTTATACCGGTTTTGGCCTTGTGGGGCGCGCGCAGGAGGAAATCATAATTTCACAAGGCGTATGCCCATAATCTCACAGAAGGCGGCAATGTCCCCGTACAGGTGTTCGCCATAGCCCAAAACGCCGTACTCGTTCATATACGCCTGTACCAGCGCGTCAATATCTCCCTCGACTTTGATAAACGCGTGCGGCCAGAACGGAATCCCGCATTCGCGTTTGCGCTCGGTCAGATTGTCGGGAACGAATACTTCTCCCTTGGCCAGTATCATTACAAATTCCCCGTTTACGCGGCCAAGGCGCGCAAGCAGGCACTTGCCGGGCTTGCATGTAAGTTTTACGGAAAGCCCTCCGGCCGCCCCTTCGGTTGGGATACCGTGACCCGCAAATCCGGGCGGGTCGCTCGGATCCGCCAACGATGGCGGTACGGCTCCGTCGCCGATGACCTTTATCTCTTTCGCCTTCTTGTCGACATGCTGCAAGTCACCGTAATACACCGGCTCATCGCTGCATTTGGTGAGCAGATAAACCGTCATGGCGGTGTTGAAGTCCGACAGCGTCGAGGTGGGAATGCCGTCGTTCAAGATCATGCTCTGGGCAAAGCAGGTTGCTATATAATCGTCGCCGAGTCCCGGAAATGATTGGATAGTATAGAAATCAAACTGATTTTTTTCAAGCAGCTTTCGGATGGCAAGGTAAATCGAAATCGAACGCCTCGTGGTCTTATCCATTTCAGGAATGTCGCCGAACAGCTTACGGATTTTTGGCAGAACCGCCTCGATCTCCGCGTCTGTAATTGCTTCCGCGGCGGCAATCAACTCCGTGGTGTCACGGGAGTCTATGTCAACGCCGAATACCCTCATCCATTGCGCCGGGTCCGCAACCCCGCATGTCTGTCCCATCCCCCGGCCGCCGAACACGCCGATCGTGGATTGATTGAGCATTCTTTTCAGTTTACCGGCGCGGCAATAGCTGACGATGCCGTCCATTTCACAGGTTTCGTCCGCGGAAGCGTATACGAATTTATGTTCGATACCGACCTCCAGCATTGCGCCGTGCATTACAAAGCCGCCCACCGGCCGCCAGCCCTGGCTGCCGGGATGCGTCCAAAGCACGACGGGTTTCCCGCACATTGAGAAATCGCGCACAGCGGCAATCATGTTGCTTGCCCATACCCAGGTGCCGGAACAGAGTACGACAGCGTCCAGGCTGTCGTCTTTTTTAAGCGTTCCCAAAGCTTCGCGCGCCTCCGCCTTTGTGGCCAGCACGGTTCCCCATTCGACAAGCTCCACGCCGCGCGATCGCAGCGCCTCTTTCTGCGCCGCTATGATCTTTTCGTCAATGAACAAATCCCCGGACGGGTCTTTCAGTCCGTCCTTATGCGTACCAAAAACCACAAATCCCACTTTTGTGTTCATCATACCCTTCTCCTTTCAATTATTACAGTTTAAACAGCTTTACGGCGTTATCATGATATATCTTTCGCGTAACGGGCGGCTCAAGTCCCAACCCGTATACCTTCCACTGTCCCAGAAAATCCGGAAACGGGTGATCGAAATACTCATCGCGGGTCTGCAAGAACCGGTAATGCGTCTGATAGAACCGCTCGGTGCGGACGTCGTCAAACTGAGCCTCGTAATCGGTCCCGAACATGACGCGGTCCTGCCATCTGATCAGAAAATCCCTCGCGCTGTACGGCTGTCTTCCCAGTTGGTCGACCCTCGCCGAGATATCGATATACATATTTGAGAAGCGTTCCAGCCATTCGCTCACCTTATCAAGATTTTCGGCGTACGATCCCACATGGGCGATGATGAAAGTCGTGCCGGGGTGCGCCGAAAGAATGGCCTCCTGCATTCGCATATGCTCCTCGAAAGATGGGATGCCGGGCTGCGCGAAAGACCACTCAGGGTGTCTGTACAGGCATAAGTAATGCTCGTTTTCCGGGCTGTTGGGTCGGAAAAAACACGGCGGGTCCGCTACATGCAAGATAACCGGGAGTCCCAGCTCCCCGCTTATTTGAAATATACACGCGTAACGGGGATCGTCGAGCGCCATTTGGAAACCGAAATAGTCCCTGCCGCGCAGCGTCATATCCTTCCAAAGTTTGACAGCCGGACAGCCTTTTGCTTTCAGGTCGGTTAATTGACTGTACGCCAGCTTCTCAAATCCGGGGTCCGCCGCTTTGGACACGTCCACCGAGCCGACCGGCAATATGAAACCGTCGGACGCTTCCAGAAAACGGCGCAGCCTGTCAAGTTTTTCCCCCCAGGAAAGATCGAGCGCGAATATACGCTTGAGTCCGGCTCTTTTGAGCGTTTCGACCTTTTCGCGGACGTCGTACTTATCCATATAGCTTTCCCCATTGACCAACTCGCCGAAATGCGCGTGCATATCTATAACCTGACACGGCGGGGATACCTGCCCGCTCTCAGGCCGAACCAGTTCCGTCGCCGGTCGGAATTGATCCAGATACAACCGTTGCATTACGCGCTCGCGCTCTTTTTCTTTGCGTAAAGGTCGAAGCAAACCGCCGCAAGAAGCACAAGCCCCTTGATTATGCGCTGCCAGTCGATAGGAAGGCCCATTATTGACATGCCGTTATTTAAGATGCCCATAACCATGGCTCCGACGATGCCGCCGACTATGGTTCCGATGCCTCCCGATGTGGACGCTCCGCCGATGTAGCACGCGGCAATCGCGTCCAGCTCAAACCCGTTTCCCGCGCTCGGCGTCGCGGCGTTCAGCCTTCCGGCGACAATCATTCCCGCCAGCGCGGCCAATAACCCCATGTTGGCAAAGACAAAAAACTGTATCTTTGCCACGTTAATGCCGGAAAGCCTGGCCGAAACCTGATTGCCTCCTACGGAATAAATATGGCGGCCAATGATGGTATTATTCATAATAAACGAATATAGCAGGGCGAGCCCAAGCACAATAATTAGTACGACCGGGACTCCGTTATAGGAGGACAGCATATACGCAAGATATCCGACAAAGACTGAAATAACGGCTATCTTTGCAATGCTCAGATACGCCGGCAAGACCTCAAGATTATATTTTCGCTTTGATTTTCGGTCCCTGAACTCCATAACAATCAACAGCAAAATTATTCCCCCGCCTAATAACAGAGAAACGGCGTCCATGCCCATAAATTTATACGACGTAAACCCTGTGGACATTCTCTGAAAGGCGACGGGATAGGGGTTTTTTGTCTGCCCCTTCAATATAACCTGGCAAACCCCGCGGAATATCAGCATACCCGCCAAAGTCGTAATAAACGGCGGAATTTTAATAACCGAAATGATAAAGCCATGGAAACTTCCTATCAGTAGCCCAAGAAGCAAAATAAGCGGGATTCCCCACGCGACGGGAATGCCTTTATCAATCATCAGGACGGCTGAACATGCGCCCGTGGCGGCCACCACAGACCCGACGGAAAGGTCTACATAGCCCGTTATTATTACGAGCATCATTCCGATAGCCATAATATGTATGTAACAGGTTTGCATAATCAGGTTGGTTATGTTCATCGGGCGGAGAAGCACCCCATTTGTTGTTATCTGAAAGAAAATGACGATGAACACAAGCGCGATTATCATTCCGTACTGCCTGATATTTCCTCTAATCAACTGACGAATGGCGCCCAAGGTCTTCACCCCTGTTCATATGATTCATAATGCATTTCATTACGCTTTCCTGTGATATTTCTGATTTATGAAGCTCGCCCGCAATTTCGCCCCTATTTATAACATATACCCTGTCGCTCATGCTGAGTACCTCTGGCAAATCCGATGAAATGAACAATATTGATTTACCTTCCGCGGCCAGCCGGTTCATAATCTGGTAAATTTCATATTTAGCGCCCACATCGATTCCTCTGGTTGGTTCGTCGAAAATATACACGTCCGCGTTTGTCATAATCCATTTCGCCAGGCTTACCTTTTGCTGGTTTCCGCCGGAGAGATTTCCGACGGTTTGGTTGATGCTGCTGGCTTTAACGTTTAAATCAACTTTAAATTTCTCAGCCTCGGAGATTTCATGGTCTCCGCTGATTACGGCAAATTTTGCGAATTTCTTCAAATTGACTATCGTCATGTTTTGCTTCACGGAATGAATAAGCGAAAGGCCCTGCCCCTTGCGGTCTTCGGTCAGATAGGCTATACCGCCGTCGATAGCTCTTTTCACGGAATGAGTGTTCACAGGTTTTCCATTTACCGATATATCTCCGCTTATTTTTTGCCCGTAAGACCTGCCGAAAATAGCCATCGCAATTTCGGTCCGCCCTGCGCCCATCAATCCCGCGAAACCTACAATTTCCCCTTCGCGTATATTGAAACTCACATTGCTCACTATCTTACGCTCATCGTTCATCGGGTGATAAGCGTTGAGTCCCTTGACCTCAATACGAATTTCTCCAAGGGCGACGTTTCTTTTGGGATAGCGGTCAAGTATTTCGCGCCCGACCATGCCTTTGATAATACGGTCCTCGGACATTTCATCAGCAGAAAAGGTTTCGATTGTCCTGCCGTCGCGTATTATAGTCACCGTATCCGCTATGCCGTTTAGCTCGTTCAGCTTGTGAGATATCAATATCGACGTCAGGTTTTGCTCTTTCTTGAGAGTTACAAGCAACCCTAAAAGCTTCTTGCTTTCTTCAACATTAAGCGCAGCCGTAGGTTCGTCAAGTATAAGAATCCTGCAATTTTTCGAAAGGGCTTTCGCAATCTCAACAAGCTGCTGTTTTCCCACGCTCAACGTACCCACAGGCGTTCGCGGGTCCTCGAACAGCCCGACCGTCTTTAGAAACTCAAGCGCCCTCCGGTTCGTTTCATGCCAATCGACTACAACTTTGTATTTCGTGATTTCGTGATTCATGAAGATGTTTTCCGCGATAGACAGGTACTGGCTCAAGGCGAGTTCCTGATGAATGAACGCGATACCCTTTTCCTCGCTTTCGCGGATATTACGGAATCTGCAAATTTCTCCGGATATTGCGATATCCCCTTCGTACGTTCCGTATGGGTACACGCCGCCCAAAACGTTCATTAGCGTGGATTTTCCCGCGCCGTTTTCGCCGACAAGAGCGTGTATCTCACCCTCCGTCACGTCAAAATTAACCCCGTCCAACGCCTTAACGCCGGGAAAAACTTTGGTTATGTTGTTCATTTGTAATATGACTTGCCGCATATGCAGCTCCTTTACGCTAAATCTAAAAAAAGGGGCAAGGAACCCATGGTCCCTTGCCCCTTTGCCTTATGTTTTACTGAAGTTTGAGATCGTCTTCGGTCAAAGTGCCCCTGTCGAAGTAGTACTCTTTGATGTTGTCTTTCGTCAGCTCAAAGGCTTCCGCGAGGTAAGCCGGAACATCTTTTACATCGTTGTTATAGTACTTCGTCATGTCGATGGACTGACCCTCCAGCATTGCCTTCGTCACCTCGACGGCGCGGCCGGCGAGTACTTCCAGGTCAAGGAAAATGGAGGAATACTGCTCGTTATTCCAAATGGATATCAGCGAGGGAAGCTCGCAGTCCTGACCGGTTACAGCGGGCATCGGCCTGCCGGCGCTTCCGTAGCCCACAGCCTTGAGCGCGCCGATAATCCCCAGGCTCAAGCCGTCATAGGGAGAAAGCACGCCCGCCACGGTATCGGCGGTGTAATGGGCGCTCAGAAGGTTCTGCATACGGTCCTGAGCTACCAGAGGCTCCCAGCCCGGCGTCGCGACTTCGCTCAGCGAGGTCTGGCCGCTCTTGACAATTACCTTGCCGCTGTCAATATACGGTTTGATCATATCCACCGCGCCGTTGAAATACAAATGGGTGTTGCTGTCGTCCAGAGAACCCGCGAAATACTCAATATACAACGGCCCCTCGGCGTTGTCGGCGTCGATGCCTTTCATGAGCGACTGCCCCATTAAGTTGCCGATCCTCTCGCTGTTGAACCCCACAAAATAGTCCACGTCTTCGGTGCCCATCAAAAGCCTGTCATATGCCAGCACAAGAACGCCTTCCCTTTTTGCCGTGGCGAGAACCGAAGACAGAGCCGCGCCGTCTATCGGACATATAATCAGGAATTTAGCGCCTCTGGTTATCATGTTTTCAATCTGGCTTACCTGATCGGGAACCTGGTCGTTCGCGAACTGTAAATCCACCGTGTATCCGGCCGCCACAAGCTGATCTCTCATAAAATCGCCTTCGAAAATCCAGCGCTCGACTACTCTCGTCGGCATCGATACTCCGACCAACTCACCAGCCGCCTCTGCCTGCCCAACCACCAACAGCGCAAAACATATTGCGATTGCCAAAATCTTTTTCATCATTCGGCCTCCTATGATTTATTTCCGTTTTCACGGAATATAGATGTGTGGACGTTAGTTCGACTATAACATAACGTCGCGAATATTGTCAATAAAAATTTATTTAAAAACTTTTAGTTACATAAAACTTTTAATTACAACGAAATCCAAGCCGTTAAACCTGATGGTTTATCGGGGTTTATCCCTCCGGTTATTGCCTTCTCAAAAGCCAGTATCTGAGCGGCGCAAATCAACGCTATCCCGTATGCGGGGAAGAACGTGAAATCGCAGTCAACTGTAAAATCACCCGTGAAATCTGTGTTCGCGGGTCGAATAACTATTGTGGTTCCGCCGCAGGCTTTAATGTCGTTCAATAAATCGCTCTGGAGTTTTGTTTTGTCGGGCTGATCTGTTGGCTGTATCGCGATGATCGTCAGTGTCGACGGCGAATTTAAAACCTTCGGACCATGCCTGTAGTCAAGGACGTTGAAATACTTTCCGCTTATAAGGCAAATTTCGGTAAAAGCAAGGGAAGCTTCTTCGGCTATTCCGCATAAAACTCCGTCCGCAAGGACCACCACATCTGAAAAAGTTTTTTCGCGGGCAATCTCCGCAAGTGACGGCCGCCATTTATTAAGTAAACTCGAAACCGTCGAAATGGCTTTTGAAACATCGTCTATCTGATCCTGGTTTCCGTCATAAATAGAGGATAGGAGTATCTGTAACGCGTAAAAGTTTGTAACCGTCCGGGTCTGGCATACGCTTTCATCAAAAGCCCAGGGGAACGTCAGCGTATAGTCCGAAAGATCTTCAAGAGCGCTTTTATCTCGCATCGTAATGGATACAAGCGGGTTGTTTCCGCGTTTGCGCAGTTCTTCCGCAGCTCTGATGATTTCGCTTGTCGATCCGGATCGCGACAAAAAAACTATAACGGCGTTTTCCACAAGTGGTTGATGTAAATCGGGGTCGAGCAGATAGTCGCCGCCGGCAATGGCATAGGCGTTCACATTGGGTTTGAGCGCAAACATTTTCGCGGCGCTTTTGGCAATCATATAACTGGAGCCGCAGCCAAAAAACACATATCGCCGTCGGGGAGGCGCAAAAAAATCCGCCAGTTTGGAACGCTCTTTCATAACTGAATCAAATGTCTTCTCCAACGCTTCCTGTTGTGAGAAAATTTCTTTTTCCGTCAAATACACGCAAATCCCTCCTTAATATTCATTCGCCATGACTTTGGTGAAAATATAATCGTCCACGCTGTCAAACGTTCTGTATGATTTTAAAGAATGTTTAAGAAATTTAACAGTTCCATCGGCGTGTCGATATAATAATCGAATCCCGCAAGCTCTCTCAGACAATAACCATAACATGCTCCCACCGATATGACGCCGTTCGCGCGCGCTCCGTCGCTGTCTTTTTTCATATCTCCCACCATAATAAAGCCTGATTTATCATTACCCGTCATCTCACGCAGTATTTCAATTTTGTCGGGACGCCCGCAAGATATTTTATCAAACAAACCAATAATTCCGGTTTCTTTAAGAATTGAAAACACATGGTTGTTATCGCCTGTACTCGCGATGTTAAGACTAAGTTCGCGTTCCTTCAAACACGTAAGTAACTCGCGGCATCCCTCGAACAACAGGCTGTCTTTAACCGTCGGAAGCAGGCGCAGCTCCTCCTGTTCAACCATTTGTCCCATTTCAAATACTATCTCGCGCGGGGCTTCGGGAAATAAGATATAGTAAAACTGGGGATTGCTATGTCCGGTGGCTCTTTGGATTGCTTCGGCCGCCGGCATCGGCAGACGAAATCGGGGCGCGGCGGTCTTGAGCGCGGCCATTGTCAAAATTGCGGAATCTGAAAGTGTTCCGTCCAAATCGAAAATTACCGTATGCGTTTTATTTTTCACGACTGATCCGGCCTTTTTATAATTGCTTTTTTTGCCCCTTCCAGACCGTCCGGGGAAAAATGTTGATAAGCCAGCAACAGAGCGCCTTCTTCTGGTTTTAAACGGGGCGTTATCAACTTTCCGCCAATTCCTTCAATTTCTCGCGAAAAATGCGGGAGAATCAGCTCGCCGGCTTTAAACAGCCCTCCCGTATATGAAACGTCAAGAGGTTTCGAAGCAAAATCAAGCCGGTTTTTGATGGCGGCGACAATCAGACATAATTCGCGGGCAGCCTCGATATATAAAGCTATTGCGCACTGCGAACCAAGTAAAGCCGCTTCTTTAGCCAAAAGCTGCAAGCCCGCCACCTTTTCCCTGGAAGGCATGTAGCTGTCGTGAACTATATCTACAATTCCGAAGTCGTCACTGAGGCCAAACTTGCGGTACACGACTTCGTATAAGGCGTCCTTTGGAATCCGTCCGTCGGCTTGTTTTGAAAACAGCTCCAATACTTTGCGTCCCACCCAGTAGCATGATCCCTCATCGCCGAAAAATTCGCTCCAACCTCCGCCGCGCGCGGTTTTGCCGTGAATATCTTTGCCAAAAGCAATAGACCCCGTGCCGGCCACAATATTGATACCGGGTTCAAGGGCCAATGATCCGGCCCATCCCACCTCCACGTCGTTTGAAAAGTAAATGGGAACGCCGGGGAACTCTTTGCGGATCGCCTGCTCCACGGCTTGATCGCCTTCAAGACTTTCACCATGACACGGAAGCCCGATCGCAATCCCCGCTATTTGCCCCTCTCCTATAAGCCCGTCCACTGATTTTTTGAGTTTTTGAGCCACTCCCAATGCACCATATTCCCGCCAGGAAGTGCCGGAAGTTTCCGTGTAACTCAGCGGGAAATTGTGAACGCGCGCGGCGCATATTGCGGTTTTGGTTCCGCCGCCGTCTATGCCGATTAAGTACCGCAAGATAATATCCTCCAATAATGCGGGCGCGCGATTCGCGCCTGTATTATAATGATTTTCTAAAGATTAACGCGTATCACGGTATCACTATCATTTCGCGCGTGAATTTGTTCAAAGGCTCGGCTGTGCCGTCAGGTCTTACCGCCACTATGTTCTCTATTCTGACTCCGAATTTGCCCGCGAGATAAATTCCCGGTTCCACGCTGAACACGTTGCCGGGCTCAAGCGGTAAGCCGTTGCCTTCAATAATGTAAGGATCCTCGTGTATTGCAATGCCCACACCGTGTCCCAACCTGTTCAGGAAATATTCGCCGTATCCCGCGTCGTTTATCACGCGTCTTGCCGCGCGGTCCACGTCCTGCCCCGAAGCGCCCTTTTGCACGGCGGCCTCTCCCGCTTTCTGCGCCTCAAGCACTATGGCGTAGACTTGCTTCATCTCGTCGGTTGGCTCGCCAACGCAGAAAGTCCTGGTCATGTCGGAGCAGTAGCCATTGTAACGGCAGCCCATGTCGATTACGACGAAATCCCCATCGCACAGCGTCCTCGCGTTGTCTTGATAGTGGGGCATGGATCCGTTTGGGCCGCTTGCTACTATCGGGGGGAATGACAGCGTTTCGCATCCGCGTTTCGCGAATAGTTTTACGAGGGTTTCCTGAATTTCGCGCTCCGTTTGCCCGGCGGCGATGAATTTCGATATGTCCTCCATCACCATGTCGGCTATTTCTCCGGCGCGCCGTAAATTTTCAAGCTCGTCATCTTCCTTTACCCTGCGTAGAGGCGCCAGAGAATGCGCTCCGTTCACGTACTCTGCGTCGAGCGCTGTTTTCATCTCTATGAGGTCAACCGCCTTCACTCCGTCGTTGATTGCGATTCTGCCTCCCGTTACGCCTATCTCATTCGCGCCCTCCACGAAAGCCCGCCTAAATCCCTCGTGATCCGCCCAAATTTTTATTACCGCCTCGTTCCCGAGCGCAATTCTCATCTCCTCGCCATAGAGCATCGGAGTGAGCGCGAACACTTTTCCCGCTTTAGAGATCAAGAGTCCCTTGGGCCTTTCATCGTCAAAAAGCCGGAGATCCGCGAGATATTCAAGGTCGGTCGAAGGCCCGGCGAATATGGCGTCAAGTCCATTTGAACTAAGAAGCCGAGTGAGTTTTTCAATTCTTTTGAAATGAAGCATTTATATCCCTCCAAATTATTATTGGCTGTTTATATATTATACATTGTTGGCGTTTTGCATTGAAAGCTTCGGAAATTACAAAATATTTACAATTATGATAATTTGTCGGTATTCAGTAAAAAACTAAACATCAATACGTAGAATTAAGTATTTTAAGAAGATTTTAGTTTTATTTGCGTAATAATTATGCAATTAATTCATTTCTGTGTTATTATTTAAACACGGGGTGACAATCCAAATTTGTACAACAGTACGTTTTGGAGTTCATGAACAATAACCTGCAGGGTGTTGTTCAATATTGAATTGCGCAAACACTTGTTTGTCGTACAGTTTATGCTTGTGCGCAAACGCGATCTGCGCAAAGTAGAGGGGGGTAATCATAATGAAATCGATAAATTTATTGATAGTCGAATCTGATCTGATGGTGTTATTTTCTATCGGACAGGTCATCAGGTTTTTCGATAACTATCAGGTGATAGATCAAGTTAAAAACATAGAAGAAGGTATCGCTAGAATGGAATCCATGCCGATAGACCTGGTCATTGTCGGCGGACAGGAGAATGTCGGCGGCTGGAAACGTTTTACCGATATTCAACACAAAGCGAGGGTCATTATTCTAGCGCAGAATCCTTCGAAGGAGTTCGTTCAGGGCGCTTTCGCCGATGGAGCGTGGGATGTTATCCTGAGGCCCGCCACACCGGAACGCCTGCGTTTTTCTCTTGAGATGTTCCGGTATCGTTTTATGTCCGCGGCAGCTCTCGATAATCCTGTACGGCAGGATAGTCTGGACGCAATATTCTTCCCTCGCGAACGATATCAGAGCTTCATGAACGGTACGGTAAAGAGCAACGAAATGCTGGACAAAGTAATGAAGCTAATCGAGGAGGGCAAAGGTCCGCAATCGGCCGGAGAGATAGCAGAGATTCTTAAGGTGTCCAGAATAACGGTGAGGAAATACTGTGAGGCGCTGGTCAACACGGGCAAACTGCACGTAAGAAATAAATACCAGAACAAGGGACGCCCAATCAAACAGTATTTTTTAGTTTGATCCATATCAATACGCGCCTGCTGGATTTGGAAAAATAATACGCGGGAGGCTTCCCATAAATTGGGCGGCCTCCCGCTCGTTTTTTATTTGTTCATGGATAATTAGATTCTACTTGAACGCTTCCTTAGCGGCCTCGCGCGAGATATCAATTCCACGCTCCAAATCGGCCAACGGAACGTTGAGGGCGGGACGGAAGCGCACAGACTTTGTTCCGCATGACAGAATCAACATGCGGCGTTTTGCGCACTCCGCGAGGAATTTGGAGCAAAGTTCCGGCGTCTTTATGTCGTACGCGCACATCAGGCCCTTGCCTCTCACGTTGCAGATGTATTCCGGGAATTCGTCCTGCAATTTCAGAATCCCCTTCATAAGCGCCGGGCCTGCCGTGCCGGAAACGTAGTCGACTATTTTTTCGTCGCGGTAGATTTCGAGGTACTTGGCCGCTCTCACCATGTCCGTCACATTACCGCCCCATGTGGAGTTGATCCTGCTGGAGGTCTTGAAGCAGTTGTTCTCTACCTGGTCGACCTTCGGACCCACCGCGATACCGCAGACTTGCGCCTTCTTGCCGAACGTGAAGATGTCCGGCGCGACCTGATACTGCCATGCCCACATCTTTCCAGTGATGCCCATTCCGCACTGCACCTCGTCGAAAATCAGCATCATCTCGTTAGCGTCGCAGATGTCCTTCAGTTTTTGGAGGAATTCCGTGCGGAAGTGATTGTCGCCGCCTTCTCCCTGGATAGTTTCGATTATTATCGCGCAGTGCCCGTCCGGGTCTTCCAGAAGCGCGCGGTTTATCTGTTTTATTGCCTGTTCCTCAAGCCATTCGACCTCATGAATATGCTGCTCAATCGGGAATGTCATCTTTGGATTGATGATCCTCGGCCAATCGTTGAACTTGGCAAAGCGAGTGTATTTGTTGGGGTCGGCGGTATTCGTTACGGAAAGTGTGTAACCCCCGCGACCGTGGAACGACTCGCTAAAGTGGATAATTTTCGTGCCCTTCGCTCCGGTGAGGGCCTCACCGGCAGTTATTTTCCCCTTTTCAATCAGCTTCAGTACCTTCCAGTCCATCGCGACCTTGAAGGAGTTTTCCACCGCCTGCGACCCGTAGTCCGTGAAGAATAGGTGCTCGAAACCGTCGGGACGCGCCACTTCGCCGAACGTCTTGACGAATTCACCCATTTCGAGTGTATAGATATCCGAGTTTGCGACTTTGTTTATCGCCGCGCGGAAAATTTTATCCTTGAACTCGTCGTTATTGAGCGCGTCATGGTTCATTCCGAACGGCGCGGATGCGAAGAACGTGTAAAAATCGAGCCAGTCGTCTCCGCTGCGCTTATCTATGATGTGACTGCCCTTAGATTTCTCCATGTCTATGACAATATCGAAACCATCACGGAGCATGTACTTTTCAATAGCTGGGAAGACTTCTGCGGGTGTTACGTTAAACCTCACTGACATTATAAATGTACCTCCTCTTCATTCGACATACGCCGGGCATACGTCGCTATGTAATATATATTTTAACTGAAATAGGCAGAATCTTCCAGAATTATAAAAAATTATTGTCATTCGTCTGTGATAATGTCCTCTCGCAGATCGTCAGAGAAAATGTTCTCATGAGTCCCTCCAGTATAAGCAAGCGGCATTATACTTGTCGTTCAGCTTTCTTTCGTTCACGTCGTTCCTTCATATATTTGACGACAAATTCCAAATAAGTCACGTTATATCGAGAAAGCAGATTTTCACAGAAATATTTAACAACATGGGTTTTTCCATTAACCATTTTTAAGAAAAATGGCTTTGTTGCTTTGTTAAGAAACAAACGATTAAATCTATTGGCTCCCGTAATTATATTCTGAATGCGCTTTACATTGGACAAGTATGATTGGCAAAGGTTTTTTTCCGAACGAAGAAATTCAAATACGGCTTCACCCGCGTATTTTGCGGATAAAAAAGCGAAATAGAGGCCTTCGCCTGTTATCGGATCAACCAGACCCGCCGCGTCACCAACCAGCAGTATATTATTTTTGCACGGCGTTTTGACAAATTCTCCAAAAGGAATAAGCGCGCCCGATGTTTTTTCGTTTCCAGCCGTCGTTCCTATACTCTGATAAAACGCTTCAAAAGATTTTTTTATATCTTGATTAACTCTGATGACGCCGATTATTCCAACCGTATAATGATCTTTCTTGGGGAAGCGCCAACCGTAACCGGAGCGGACAGCGGAAAAATATACTTGAATTTCGTCTATAACGTCTATATCGCAGGATTGGCTGTTGAATTCCAAACACACAGCGTTCGGACTGTACTTTCTATCGACATATTTCCTAACTTGACTATTTGCTCCATCTGCGCCAATGAGAACCTTATAACTAAGATCTTCTCCAGACGAAAGTACGGCGTAATTATCGTCTAAACGTATATTTTTTATCGCAGCGCCCTCAAATATAATTCCATCTAAACGAAGATATTTCTGTAGAAAATAAAAATCAAAATCGGTTCTATCGACAAGATAAAAATTTGAATCAGTTTGAACTGTTGAAAGTTTTTGGACCCCAAGAAACAAACTCAAATTTTTTGACCTGCGTACGCAGGGAAATGAAGTGTCGCCAAATATTTCTCCTATCAAGTCATATGTTTTTTGGGTAAGTAATCCGGCGCAAAGTTTTTTTCTAGGGAAAACAGCCTTGTCGACTATACAACACTTCAATCCCGCTTTTTGCAGCATATAGCCCAGAGACGAACCTGCCGGTCCCCCGCCGATAATTAGAACATCTACAGACAGCATATGTTCAGTTTCCTCGTTCAAAATCGGAAGTATATCTTGCCGAAATTTTTAATATCCTGTCATAATCGTAAAATTCACCGTTGCCCATCCCGGGGCACGAGGACGCGTAAAATTCCCACGAGCGTAGACTTTCCAGTATATCCGGCCAGAAAGGGAACGTCGAACACTGTGAAGGGCGAACGGAATAAATCTCGCATCCCGCACAGCTATCGGTGTTTTTTAAAAAGACGCAGTCGTAATTAGGCCGCTCACGCAGAGAGAGGCCTCCGTTTTTATTCCAAGTGTGGGTCACGACGAACTGCTCCTCGGTGACGCCCAACGCGCCAGCCATTGCTGAGAGTTCGCTCTTAGTGAAGCGGACTGTTCCCGGCGCTTGGCCGCAACAGGCGCCGCACCTGACGCAGGAAAAATAAAGCCCGATGCTCCACCATGGAGAGGTCATTGTATTTTTACAGTGCGTCCGCGCCGTATAGATCTGGCGAGCCAACATATTCCGGTGATTACCCCGATTATTCCCGCGTATTGCCCGGTTTGAAGACCGAAGGTCCCTCTTCCTTCGCGTAGAAAATCGAACGTGAATCGGTAACCGCCATAGGTGATCAGAAATAATGGGAACAATACCGCGTAATCCGAGGACACTCGCCGGCGGTATCTTTCCACAGCAAATAGTACAACTCCTATAAGAAAAGCAGCTGCGGACTCAAATAACTGAGACGGCCACACGGGTATGTTGGGGCCAGTCGGAAATCTGACGCCGAGGGGGCTGTCGGTTGGGAGACCTCGGCAGCAGCCGGCGGCGAAACATCCCAGCCTTCCAATAGCGAGCGCGAATGCGAGTGGTATTGAAGAGGCTTCGGCAAATTTATCGACTGACAGTCCCAGACGCCTGAGCTTCCATATCCCTGCCAATCCTCCGCAAATAAATCCGGCTCCTGAGGAAACGGGATTCTCCCAGAAATGGAGGAGTCTTGCGGGGTCTTCCAAGTACCTCCCCAAGTTATCCAGGTACCCGCCAAGGGATGCGCCGACGAGCGCGCCAAAGAGAACCCACCAGAGGACTTCGGATGCGTCCCCACGCGACATGCCGTATATGCGGACGGATCGCCGTGTGATCCATAAATAAATCAGGATCAGGGCGACGCCCCATAAAATGTAATACGTGTTTACTATCCCGAAAATGTAGGGCCGCATCAGTACGAGCGCGGCCGGCGCCGGCGAAAATTTCTGCGGCGTTCGGTGTGCCCGCTGGGATACACCACGATTTTCCGGAGGGGTTCCTCTCCCTCGGAGGAGGTCATAATATCCCTTTTGTCCTGGATCGCAAGGTGGATAATCCTACGTTCCCAGCTCGACATCGGCTCAAGGCTCACGGGCGCCCTTTTGTGAAGAACTTCCCTCGCTACGCTCTCGGCGAGGTGTATCAGACTCTCCTCCCTGCGGGCCCTGTAACCCGCGCAGTCGAAACGGATCTTCGGCGACGACTGGTCGGTGCGGTAAATCAGGTTCACCAGAAACTCAAACGCTTTCAGCGTTTCGCCATGACGGCCAATCACTATCGCGGAGTCGCTGCCCTCAAGGTTAATGGTATTCGAGTCGTCAATGCCGGCTTCAAGGTCAAGTTCGGACTGGCTCAGGATGGAGTTCGCGAAGTCCCTTGCCTGTAGATATATCAGCGGCGCTATAGTGGATACACGGATTTTCATCCTCTTGCCAAGCAATCCAAAGAGCCGCTTCCCGTCGTCCAGCACGGTGGCTTCGACATCTTGCGGTTTTAGTTTCCACAGCCCTGCCGCCGTTTCCAGAGCGGACTCGACCGATTTTGTTTCCAGTATCATGGATTCGGGAACAAGTTTTTTTGCTTCACTTTCCTTAATCTCCTGGATAGTCATTTTTTCCCCCTCTGATCCTATTCGTCCTCGTATTCATCCTCGTCGTCCTCGTACTCGTCCTCTTCATATTCCTCATCTTCATCCTCGTACTCGTCATCTTCGTATTCCTCGTCGTCCTCGTATTCCTCATACTCCTCTTCGTTTTCATCGTTCTCCAAGGTTAGTATATCGCCTTTGCCGTCCACGGGTTTATTTTTATACAAAACTGGTTTTTTTGCGAGTTCACTCTTCGTCTTTTTCGAAACGAACAGTTGCTGGACTATACCTATAAGGGAGGAAGTTCCCCAATAGACCACCACGCCGCCCGGAAGTCCCAGGCACATGAAGGCCATGATGGCAGGCATCACGACGTTCATGGTAGCCATCTGAGGGTTGTCGCCGGCTCCGGACATCTTCTGCTGATACCACATCATGAAACAGATCAGGCCGGTCAGGATAAGCCCCGGCAGATAAAGACCGATGTTTATGAGTCCCGCCGGATGCGAAACTATCCCCCTGAAGACATCCGTTATACCTGCTCTTGCGCCATCCTGGATCGTTACTTTCATTGCCTCCGCAAGGCCGTCGAACACAGACAGTTCAAGACCCACGCCGAAGAAAGACGCCCCCGCCGCCATTTCATAATTCATCAATACCTGGAAAAGCACTATCATGATCGGGAGTTGGACCAGAAGCGGCAGACAGCCAGCCATTGGGTTCACGTTGTTTTCTTTGTAGAGGCGCATCATCTCGGCGTTCAGCTTTTCCTTGTCGTCCTTGTACTTTTCCTGAAGCATCTTTAATCTGGGCTGGATTTTCTGCATCTGCGCCATGCTCGACATCTGTTTCTGCGAGAGCGGGTACAATACTAGACGTACCATTATTGTCAAAAGAATTATAGCCATGCCATAACTTCCGGTGAGCTGCTGGAAGAACTCAAGCACACTCAGCATCAAGCCGCTAGTCATTGATTTTATAGAGGTCCAGAGACCACCCAAATCATTCACCTTCCCCAGAATTTTTTAAATAGATGAAATTCCTCCGGCACATGATCGATGCCGCCGGGATGCCATGGACCGCATCGCACAATTCTACGCACCGTGAGTATAGTCCCTTTTATGAAGCCGTGCAGCTCAAACGCGTCCACAGCATATTGGGAACAGGTCGGATGAAATCTGCAATGAGGCCCAAACAACGGCGATAAAAATTTGCGATACGCTTTTATGGCTGTAATTGCTATGTCCCTTGGTATATTCGTCGATCATCCACCCGCCAGTCGGCGCCATTCCAATCGCCGGACAGGAGTCCCGCTCCCTCCAGCAGCCTTGCCGTTTCGTAGTAAATGGAAACCGCGTCGTTATCCAGCGCGCGTTCTCTTAGCGAGGCCACTACCCAGACTCCCTCCTTGATCCAGGGCATAATCCTTCGCAGCGCCTCTCTGATCATTCTTCGTCCCCTGACGCGCCTTGCGGCGCTTCCTATCCGTTTGCCTGCCGCCACTCCTACTTTGGTGTCGCCGTCTTTGTACAAATAATAAATCCGCACCAACTCGCCCTTCAATTGACGGCCGGCGCGGAAAACCGCGTCGAATTCCCACGAATTTTTCAGGCGCATCGACGAAGCGAATTGAAAAGACGCCACACGGTCCGTCATAGGTTAAACGGCAAGGCGGCGTCTTCCCTTGCGTCTGCGATTACGTATTATCCGGCTTCCGCTTGATGATGCGGACCGCACCAAAAAACCCATGCGACGCTTCCTCCGCGTGTTATGCGGCTGATATGTCCTTTTCACGTCGATACACCTCCCGATGCCATGCAGCTCACAAAATAACCACGGTACTATAACACAGAAGAACCAGCCGTACAACATACGCGATTCAATAATGGATTAAATTGTATAAAAATCCAGCCGAAAAATATAACAAGGGGCAAAAATAAAACACGGAGGTATTCATCATGGCAAACAGACGACACGAGGGACGAATATTTTTTAGAGCCGCGATACTTGCGGCCGTTGTTATTTTTTCTGTGGCGCTTTCAGCCGAAAGTAAGACCACGCAGCCGAAATTTCCTCCCTACAAACCGAGCGGAGCGATCCCGGGCACGTCGCTGTTGTACGAGAAGCTCGCGATAAACGACAAGGGAGAAGTGAAGATAACGATCGTGAATCCGACGAACAACGGCGTGGCATTTAACGCGAGATTCGGCTTTTACAACAATAAAGACACGTATCTCACGGGTTTCATCGTTGACGGGTTTGCAGCGGGCAACGGAAAAATCGCCTACTCGTTGAGGCTGGACAACAGCAGGGCCTATCGAAACGCGATAATGATGAAGGTGCTTGGCCGCGCGGGGAGGATGGGCAAAGATCCCGGCATTGACGATGGCGGTTAATAAGCGTTACTTGCTCACGGCGGCGCTGGGGATTTTTTTCGGGACAGGCTTCCTGTGCGGTTTCCTCTCCGGGTACAGATATGCCGCCCTTAATTTAAAAGATGTGGTTTCCGGCGACGCACAGTTTTATGAACTCTCACATGACGAAGTTTCCGAAGAAGCGGCTGCCGAAGCTGACATCGGCGATATAGGGCTTGTGTTGGATGACTACTGGATGGATTCGGACGATAACGGCCTTTTCATAACCGGCGCGATACGTAATTCGGACAAGGGCGCGTTTGATTCGGTTAGAGTAGCATTCGATCTGCTTGACGGCGTTGAGAACGCATATTCCGCGGTCACCGCGAGGAACGATGAGAGGATGGAGCCGGGTGATACGTGGGACTTCACAGTTTATATCCCTTACTCGGAGATGGATAAATTCAACTCATTCAGATTTCAGAGCGTCATGGGAGTGAAAAGGTAAAAAACCGATTCCCCCAGATGGAGGATTTTGATTTTGAGCCGGCTGTTGTTACGCTTGCTGAATAATAAGAAAAAATTGGAGATTACATAAGTGACAGAGACGTCAAAATTATTAATGCTAAAACGCGAGAGCTACGAACAGCACGGTATAGATTCCGCCGTCCGCGCCCTGTTCGATCACTTTGGCGGCGTTGGGAATTTTATCAAACCAGGCGATAATGTCCTCCTGAAGGTGAATCTCGTGATGGGAGGCAAGCCGGAACGATGCATCACGACGCATCCGTCGGTGGTCCGCTCTGTGGCGCGTGCGGTGTTGGACGCGGGAGGCCGCCCGGTCATCGCCGACAGCCCCGGAATAGATCCATTCGCGCGTGCCGCGCGGAAGTCCGGCTTTACAGATGTGGCAGATGAACTCAGCGTCCCATGTGTGGAATTGACGGATCCGGTTCCCCTGCATGTCACGGAGGGCGCGTCGTTTCACAAGATCGACGTTGCGCGCCGCGCGCTTGATAGTGACGTCATCATAAACATGCCCAAGATGAAAACCCACGGACAGATGCTGCTCACTCTTGGCGTCAAAAATATGTTCGGATGCGTCGTGGCCCAGCGAAAAGCCGAATGGCACCACAGCGTCGGAATGGACCGAGATCTGTTCGCTTCACTGCTTATAGATGTCTGGAACGGTCTTCGCCCCGCCTTTACCATAATTGACGGGGTAATTGGCATGGACGGATATGGCCCGTCCTCCGGGAATCCTTTTCCCTACGGCGTGATCGCCGGAGCAAGAGACGCATTGGTGATGGATTTTTGGTTGTGCGTGATGTTGGGTGTGAGATTTGCGGACTTTCCTCTCTGGCGCGCGGCGTCGAAACGTAAAATGCAGCAGTGCGCGATTGACGAGGAGGATTTAGCCGGTGATTTCCCGGTGAAACATAAATGGAATGGAGTTGACATACCGAAACTATGCAGCATGTCAGTCCTGCCGTTTTTGTCCCTGATCCCATTCGGCCGGTCGCTGGAACATTCCCTGACGTCGCGGCCGGCCCAAGTGGCAGATCTCTGCATCGGGTGCGGAAAGTGCGTCGCCGTGTGCAAGTCGGAGGCTGTTTCGCAGAACGGCGCGAAATTGACGTTTAACTACAAAAAATGTATCCGCTGCTACTGCTGCCACGAGATGTGCCCCGTAAGGGCGATAGAATTCCGTGACGGACTTCTGCGTGGACTTATGAAATTTTTAAGGAGATAATATTATTCAAAATTATCCAAAAATAAAATTATTCGGAGTGTAAGTGATGTTCAATTTCGAAATTAAGAATAATATGATCAAGGCTGTTATGGAACGATTGGAGGAAGTGCTTCACGGCAAGCATGGCGTTCTCATGCGCGTGCTGGTATGCGTGTTTTCCGGCGGACACATGCTGCTGGAGGATGTTCCCGGTTTGGGCAAGACTACAGTGGCCGTCGCCGCCGCTCGCGCGCTGGGCCTCTCTTTTGGGCGCGTACAGTGCACAAACGACCTGCTTCCGACCGATGTGACCGGCCTGAATGTCTTCAAGGCGGAACGAGGAGAGTTCCAATTTCACCCAGGCCCGATTTTCAACAACATCTTGTTAGTGGACGAGATAAACCGGGCCACGCCAAAGACACAGAGCGCTCTCCTGGAGGCTATGGGTGAGGAGCAGGTCACGATAGACGGCCAGACTTACAAACTGGTTCCGCCGTTTATGGTGATAGCGACGCAGAACCCGATAGAGCACTCCGGCACTTTCCCCCTGCCTGAGTCACAGATGGACAGATTTATGATGAAAGCCGAGATCGGATATCCAGACTCTGATGCGGAACGCGAGATCCTGCGCGCAGGGAGCCAGAAAGTATCGATAGAAAATCTTGCTTCCGTGCTCAATCGCGAGCAGGTCGTCGCTTGTCAGAATTTAATCGACAAGGGGATAACCGCTTCGGAAAAAATTCTCGACTACATACTGACAATAGCCTACGCGACCAGGCGGCACCCTATGATCGAGATCGGAGTTTCCACTCGCGGCGCGATGGTATTGCTGAGGTGCGCGAAGTGCGTCGCGTGGATGCGCGGGAGGGATTACATCGTGCCGGAGGATGTCAAGTTATTCGCGCTTGACATGCTGACTCACAGGCTCCAGCCCTCCTCAGGCTTGAGATCCGATATGCGGGCCGTGATTGAAGCTGTACTCGATGAGGTCCCGGCGCCGTGAAGGTCGTCACCATTCACAAATCAGGTCTGTTGTACTGCGTGGTGGCGATTGTGGTATCTTTGGTCGCGATATACGGCGGAAACAACATCCACTATCTGGTCGCAGCGGCCTCTCTGGGTTACTTCGCCGCGTCGGGGATAGCGGGATACAGGAACATCAGGGGAGTTGAAGTCACTCTCGCGTTCCCGGACGAAATATACGCCCGCTCGAAATTTCTCGCTAAGGTGAGCGTGCGTAGCAAGATGCGTTCGCCCGCCTTCCTGATAAGCGTAACCGCGGGAGAATCTCGCGCGTTCTTTCCCGTTGTGCAGCCGGGGGAAACAATATCGAAAACGCTGGAACTCGAACTGCCTTCGAGGGGTATCGGAGAGATAAAAGGAATAGAACTGTCGTCGTCGTATCCTTTCGATTTTTTCACCCGGTATTGGCCGATTAAATACGACGGCCGCGTCATCGTTTTCCCCAAACCTCTCTCCGTATGCATCGACGACGCGGGATACTGGGCCGGGTGCGGTGAAACGGGGACGCGCCATAAGCTCGACGCCGAACGTGACACTGTAGGAGTGCGCCCATACCTCGAAGGAGATACAATGAGGATGATACACTGGAAGTCGAGCGCGAAGTCAGGGCGAATCAACTCCAGGCTTTACGATGATTCGGGTGACAACGAGGCGCGTGTTATAGACCTGGATTCGCTCGTTTCAAGGGGACATGAGAGGGGCCTTTCGATCGCGGCTTACGAATTATCGCGCGCGATAATAACAGGCAAGCCAATTGGCATGACGAGCAGGGGAGAACTGTGGCCGCCGTCCGAGAGCCGCATAGACAAGCTGTCGCTGCTCTCGAAACTCGCCCTCTATGAATAGGAGCGCTGTATCTTTTAACGGCCGTTACGTAGGAGGTTCGGCGGGAGTTTCGTTCCCGCTTAAAACTTTGTTGCTGATAAACAGCTTATTGCTCGCGGTAACGGCGCTGGTGTCATGCCGCGCAACCAGCGGAGTTTTTTACTCGGCGCTTTTTTTGACTCTTCTCGCGGCAGCCGCCGCAATCGACCTGTCAGGCCGCCTGCGCCCTCCGAGGATTACGCTTGATTTGACGTCGGTTGTTATTTTTTCTTCGGCTGTTATGAGGATGCGGTTCAGCAATTTTGTCATCGTCTTGACCGAATCCATTTTGATGATGTGCGTTATCAAGCTGATGGAGGACAAGCGCTCCCGCGATTATCGCCAAATTGCAATGCTGGCGGTCTTCACCATACTAAGCGCGGCAGCCGATATGCCTGATGAAACATTCGTCTATCTCGGTGCGATATTGAGCCTGCTGGTTGGATTTCAATTCATACTGTCCGCGTGGTTCACCCAGGACCCGGATGCCTCCCTCACACCAGGGGAGTTGTCCAGGGTGGCGGGGAGGGTCCTTTCAATATGGATTATGATGCTTCCGATGTGCCTCCTGCTGTTTTTCGCAGCGCCCCGCGCTCGCTACGCACTTGGAGGGCAATTGCAGGCACAGGGCGGCGCTGACAGCTATGTAGGATTCTCTGGCCGGATATCACTGGGCTCGGTCAGAGAGATACAGGAGACGCAAGCCATCGCATTCAGGGCCGAGATGCCGCCCGTCGCGCCGAGATATCTGTTCTGGCGCGGGCTTGTGCTGGATACCTTCAACGGAATGGAGTGGTTCCCAGGGGCACGCAGCGTCGAGAGCCAGGTAGCGACTCAGGACAGCGGGATTATAAGGCAGGTCATTTTCCTTGAGAACAACAGATACCACAGGTCGGTATTCGCGATCGACGTACCGATAATAATAAATAACCCGAACGTGCGCCAGGTGGCGGACGGCTCGTTCGTGAACATGAGCGACAGCCGCGTCAGAAGTTACGAGGCTCTCTCGTCGCTTTCAAACACAATAGCGCCGCAGTCTGGAAGAATCCGACGCAATCACTACCTCAGGCTTCCTGAAAATTTCAGCCCGGCGATCCGAAGATTGACCGATGACCTATTGGACGGCTTGGAAGACCGCGATAAACCAGAGGCGCTGATGCGGTATTTACTCAACCCTCCCTTCTCGTACTCACTTTCCGGCCTCCCTGTTTCATCCGAGCCGCTTGAGGAATTTCTGCTGCGGACGCAGAGCGGAAACTGCGAGTACTACGCTACAGCTATGGCCGTTATGCTACGAATCGGCGGGGTGCCGTCGAGAATAGTGGCGGGCTACCGGGGAGGTATATACAATGAGAGCGGCGGTTACTATATGGTTCACCAATCGAACGCCCACGTCTGGGTGGAGGCGTGGGACGAAGCGGAGCGTCTCTGGCGAAGATATGACCCCACGCCGGCGTCGGCGGAGTCAGGAGGCGGGCCGGGGATTACCGTGCGTTTCAGTTACTGGGCTATGTACCTCGACTACATCAATTTAAGCATCTCGCGCATCTTTATTGAATACGAGGGAGATTCCCACTCGCGGCTGATGGAAGCGGTGAGGGAATTATTCACCTCGCCAGGCGCGTCGATGAACTCATTGTTGAACTTCTTCCGTGACGACAAGAGAAGAATATATGTGACGATGTTCGCGGCGGCGGGTATCTGCCTCGTGGTGATAGTAAGGCGGCTTTGGAGATACCGAAAGGGCCGTGTAAGCCGATCGAAAGATGAACGTCTGAGGGACGGTTTTCTTGCGGCGATGGGGCGGCGCGGTTTCGTGAAGAAACCGAACGAGGGTCTCGAAGAATTCACGGCGGGCGTTGCGCGCGCGCTTGGCATGGAAGACCCGGTGGCGCGGGCAGCCGCCAATTTTGTGATCTCCTTCGAGGAATTCTACTTCAAGGATACACCGATTACCCCTCCTGAGTTCAAAAGGCTGGAGGGGGCAGTGAATGATATAAAACGCGCTAAATAGTCAACTTCCCGTGCAATCACTTAACTGGTAATAGTTTGTCGGTTGCGTCAACGCGCGTTGCTGATAAAATAGACGTTAAGAATACAATGCGGGAGAGATGCGTTTACATGGCGATATTGGATGTGCTGGTTTTTCCGAACCCCGCCCTGCGCGAACCGACGGTCGAGGTTACTAAGTTTGATGACGATTTGAAACGTATCTTAACCGATATGTGGGAGACCATGTATCTTTCAAAGGGAGTCGGACTCGCCGCTCCTCAGGTCGGATATCCGCTTAGATTATTTATCTCGGACTGGGAGGGCAATAAGCGGGTGATAATAAACCCTGAGATCGTCGAGGCGGAGGGCTTTGAGGCAAAAGATGAAGGATGTCTCAGCTTTCCCGGTATTTTCGAGGAAATCAAAAGGCCGTCGCGGATACGTATCTGTTATCAGGACGAAAGCGGGGAGTTTCACGAGGACATAGTGGAGGGGTATCTGGCTCGCGTCTATTCGCACGAGACCGATCACCTTAAGGGCAAGTTGCTTATTGATCACCTGTCCGCTCTGAAGAGGACGTTCCTCAGGAAAAAGATGAAAAGGAAGGTGTCCTCGAAGGAATGAACGAGTCCCTGCGCTACGCTTTCTTCGGCTCTGGGATTTTCGCCGCCGAATGTCTCGAACTGCTTTCAAAATGGCGTGTTCCGTCGTGGATAGTTACCGCGCAGCCAAAGGCGTCAGGCAGAGGCAATAAAGTGTCGCGGACTCCGGTGGGCGATATGGCGTCGCGGCTTGATGATTTGCGTGATATACATGTGTTGGAAACCGCTTCCGCATCATCCGACGAGGCGGTTCTGGAGATGAAAAGGGAGCGTCCGGTCGATTTTTCGTTCGTCATCGACTTTGGGCAATTGATAAAGGAGCCGTTGCTTGCATGGGAGGAACGCATCGGATGCCTCAATATACACCCTTCGAAGCTTCCTTTATATAGGGGGGCGGCGCCCATTCAGAGGGCGCTGATGGGTGGGGCGCGCGTCATCGGCGTTTCTGTTTTTAAGCTCGCTGCCCGGATGGACGCCGGTCCGGTCCTTCTCACTGAGAAAATAAAAGTGGAGACCGGCGACGATTTTGGCTCGCTCAGAAGCAAGGCGGCGGAGGCGGGAGCCGGCGCGTTTATTCGATTTGCGTCGTCGAATCCGTCCGATTCCTGGATATTTGAGGCCCAGAATGAATCACGCGCGACTTATGCTCCAAAGATATCGGCGGAGGAGGAACGCATAGACTGGAAATGTCCAGCTCGCGACATAATCGGTCTTGTAAGCGCGATGTCGCCGAAACCGGGCGCGTGGACCACTCTTAGGGGTAAGAGGCTTTTGATATTGTCGGCTCGCGAGGTGTCCTCATCCAGCGGACATGAAGCCTGCCTGCCGGGAGAGCTACGGTTTGATAAAACCGGTGTGTTGGCGGGTGCGGGCGAGGGGCTTGTCGAAATTATGACGGTCCAAGCGGAAGGCAGGAAACCGCAGCCGGCTTCGGTATGGAAGAACGGCTTGAGGATAGGTTCGGGTGAGTGCGTGATATGATATGTGAACAGGGGGCCGGAAGGGAGAATATGCGCGAGAAGCGTATTGAAAGCAGGACGATTTACGAGGGCAGGATAGTAAGCCTGAGAGTGGACAAGATAAAGCTTCCTGACGGTCGCGTGGCTTCGCGTGAAGTGGTGATCCACAACAGGGCTGTGGTGATCCTAGCCGAGAATGAGCGCGGTGAAATCTTGATGATAAACCAGTTCCGCTATCCCGCTGGAGAGGTGATTATTGAACTGCCGGCGGGAATAGTGGGCAAAGGTGAAGACTGCGTCCGCGCGGCGGTTAGAGAACTGCGCGAGGAGACAGGCTGGAAACCCGGACGTATAGCCAAGATAGGGGAGTTTTACACGTCGCCCGGGTTTTGTGACGAAATGTTGATAATGTACTACGCGACAGACCTTACCTGGGACAAATTGCCCCAGGACGATGACGAGTTCATAGTACCGGTGTTCCTGTCCCGAGAAGCGGTGCTCAAACTGGCCGAAGAAGGCCGTATCAGGGATGCGAAGAGCCTTTACGGAGTCTACTGGTGGTTGTGCAGAACACTGATTTAAACCCGGCGCGCGCAGCCGGACGCGCGGATGAATTCGAGGCCTCGATCAGAGACTTTCTTGAGTACATGCGTTATGAGCGCGACGCAAGTCCCAATACGCTCAAGGCTTATGAGAACGACCTGTCGTCCTGGCGGCAATTTTGTGACGAAACCGGCAGAAAATTATTTCCTGTGGAGCCCGCCTCGGTAATGAGATACATGACGAGACTAGAGGCGGATGGTATGTCATGCGGTACGAGAAACAGGCGGGCAGCCGCTCTCGCGAGTTTTTCGAAATTCCTGATGTATGACGGCAGAGTCGAATCGTGCGAAACCTTACCGATACCGAAACGGAAAAAGACGCTCCCTCAGGTGATGACCGAGGGAGAGATAGACCGTTTGATAAGCCAGGACTCCGGTGAGAGCTCTATTGCGATTCGTGACAGGACAATGATAGAGATGGCCTACGACTGTGGACTGAGGGCGTCTGAATTAGTTTCTTTAAAAATGTCGGATATTAACGAACCGGGAGGCGTTATTTATATACGCGGAAAGGGCCGTAAGGAGCGGATAGTTCCCTATGTGGGCACTCTAAAGGAAGCGTTGAAACACTATATCTCTGTATCCCGCCCGAAACTTGCGGGCGGCAGTGACGCCGGTTATCTGTTCTTGTCGAGAAGCGGCAGGCAGATGAGCAGACAGGATTTTTGGAATATTCTAAGGAGGCGGGGCGCGCGCGCCGGAATTGCATCCTCGCGCCTTCATCCGCACGTTTTGAGGCATTCTTTCGCAACGCACCTTCAGAGGAGGGGCATGGACCTGCGTACTTTACAGGAATTGCTGGGACACTCATCCATAGCGACGACTGAAAAGTACGCGCATCTCGATACGGAATTGAGGGATATGTATGACAATTTTCACCCGCGAGCTGGAAACGATGGGAACGGTCATGAACAGGACCGATGATTTTGGAGGAGCGTGTGTTGTGAGCAAGGTGACGGAGGCGCTTGCCGCCATAGAGAGTGTGAGTGCAATTCGCCCGCGAGTCGGCATTGTGCTGGGTTCCGGGCTTGGGGCTCTGGCAAACGCAGTATCGGACGCCACGGTGATTCCCTATAACGATATACCTAACTGGCCCAGCGCGACGGCGATAGGACACGCTGGCCGTCTGGTCATTGGGACGCTGGAGGGAGTTCCGGTTGCGGTCATGCAGGGGCGCGTCCACTATTACGAGGGATACGGGATGAGTGAGGTCACGTTCCCGGTGCGCGTGCTCGGTGAACTCGGAATTGATACGCTGATAGCCACGAACGCTTCCGGGGGAGTAAATATCGGATACAATCCCGGTGATTTGGTCGCCATATATGACCACATCAACTATATGGGTGTGAACCCGTTGATTGGTCCCAACGAGGAAAAATGGGGACCGAGGTTTCCCGACATGACCTACGCTTATGACCGCGAGTACCTCGATCTTATGGAGGAAGCGGCGAAGGATGAAAGGATATCTCTCCGCAGGGGCGTGTACATGTACTTTACCGGCCCGTCTTATGAAACGCCGGCGGAGATAAGGGCAGCGCGCCTTATGGGCGCGGACGTAGTCGGCATGTCCACGATACCCGAGGTTATAACGGCCAACCACATGAACATTAGAGTGGCAGCGGTGTCCTGTGTGTCCAACTTCGCAGCCGGGGTCAAGCCGGAAAAACTCCATCACCAGGAAGTTCTGGATTGGATGGCTAAAGCGGCCGATTCGCTGGCACGGCTGATTAGGGCATTTTTGAGGCGAATGCCGTAACGCTTCAATGAATGGAACGCGCACTGTGCCAGGCATAGCCTGCTTTATGCCGTTATTGGAGCGGGAGGCGCGTAAACTCGCTTATGGAAATAATTTCACCGCTGACGATCTTATTCAGGAGGGCGCTTTGGCGGTGATGTCTGCTTTCGATTCTTATAACCCCGATCGCGGAAGTCTTTATGGGTACGTCAGGACTTGCGCTCGAAACAGGATGATTTCATATCTGCGCCGAAACGGGCACGAGTTCCCAATGGAGGACGAGGCGCTAAGAGAACACCTCAACTCGAAAAGTTCAGGGAAACAAAATGACTCAATTGATATGCGTGACGCTCTTTACTCGTTACTGGATACTCTGAGCGTATTCGAGGCTTCGGTGCTTCAGGCTTATTTGAGGGGCGGCAGCTTGTCCGGCGCGGCGGAAATCCTCGGATGCGGCAGAAAAAAAGTGGACAACGCGCTTCAACGGATAAGGCAAAAGGCTCGTGATATGGAGGATTAAAATGAAGGGAAAAATATTGCTGACGCTGATCCTCATCCTCCTGGGATGTTTTCCTGTGTGTGCGGGAGTGTTGGAACCGGAAGCTTTAAATCGGGCCCGCATAGCGGAAGTGTATAATTCTCCTCCGGCGCAGCTATTGATAATGAGCTTTGACGAATATTTGCGTGATATAGGGGTTTCTCCTCCCGTGTGGCAGACCCTTCCGGCCGAAACTGACTCGGATATCGAAAAGCTCGGCGACATCCTCACCATAAGTTATTACGATATGATAATCGCCGGGGATGCCGATTACGTGGAATTTATGGGAAGCCGCGATTTATTAAGTAAATATGCCCTGATATGGAGAGAACGCCTAATTCTGGTGGGCCCGTCTAACAGGCAGGCCGAAATGCAAGGGTTGGGAGCGCCGGAAATAATGAGCAGGATATCCGTCCAAAACGACCTGTTCTTCTCAGTGTTGATAGATCGCTTCGTTCGGAAAAGGGAGAACGAGCTTTGGAAGCTCGCCGAAGGGATCAAAATAGGGGAAAACAGAGGCTATGTCGAAACGAGCAGAGACGCCATCAGCGCGTTGATGCAGGCCGGCGATGAGGGTGGTTTCATCCTGGTGGGGGAGGGTTCATACGCCCAATACGTGGAATCCGAGCGTTATGAGCCGGTTCTTGTCAAGATCGCCGAAACGGATTACTTTCGCGAAACCTATGTGTGCCTGATGTCAAACGCGGGTTTCAGAAGGAGTCGAACTGAAGACGCCGCGAAGTACATGGAGTGGTTCGAGGGGCCTGAATCAGAGGAGATAATAGCCGGATTTTCAATCGGCGGATTGAATCCCTTCATTTTCATAGATGCGCGATAGGCCGGTGATTTGCCCATTGCAGTGTTTTTAAACTATTGTTATAATAAATTGACATAAGTCATAGTGAACGTTACGAATACGCAGAAAAAACGGGAGGAATATCGATAATGAGAAAAAAAATGATGAAAATCGCTGTTTTTATGTTTGCAGTGATACTTTTTTCATGTATGGCTGATCCGGCGGACGCGGCCTCCAGATATGAAGCGGCTTTGGCACGCTGGACCAGGACGGAAAGAAGGACCAACGATATGGGGAACTCTTTTACGATAAAAGCCACGTTATACACTGCCGAATATATTGAAGCTCTGATGCAGAGCGAGGCGGAAAAAAATCTTTGGACGGCTTACGAACTGGAGGATTATAAATACAATTTCATGAGGGGCCTCAACATGGAGGAAAATATCGCAATTCACCTGGAGCTGGAACAACTGGGCCCCACCGCGCACATGGCTCCGTTCAACGAGATGATATCACTTTGGATAGGAAGGACGAGATATTCCCCTACAGACTACGACCAGCGTTTCAACATGCCTCTTCAAGGCAAGCGCGACGGAATGGTGTTCTTCCCGCGTTTCAACGAAAGGACCGGACAGCCGCTGATCGACAGGAGTATGTCGCTCAGACTTGTAGTAAATGGGGCGGTGAGTCCGGTTGTTAGCGCATCTGAACTGCGTTTCATATGGGATGTTCAGGCGCAGGACGCCGCGGGCGTCGTGTCCGGCTCCGCAGCCGACAGGCTTGAGGTTGACCGCCTGATAAGGCGTCTGGAGAGATTAAGCGCCGAGAGGGCTGAATTGGAAGCTGAGCTCGAAGCAAAGAGGCGTGAGATAGCCGAGGTCAACGCCAGAATAGAGGAGCTTCAGGGTCGATGACAATGGATTCGGTTAATGACAAAGTGGAGGGATGTTCTTTGAAACGTATAGGTGTTCTCACCAGCGGAGGAGACGCGCCGGGAATGAACGCAGCGATAAGAGCTGTTGCAAGAACGGCTGTCTATAAAGGACTCGACGTTATTGGTTTCAGGAGAGGGTTCGAAGGGCTTATCGACGGAGACGTGGTGCCGCTTACTCTGAGTTCTGTCGGGGGTATAATTCACAGGGGAGGCACGATGCTCCGCACCGCGCGATCCGAACGTTTCACGAGACCGGAAGGAGTGCGCGAAGGTTTGCAGCGTCTGAGAGATTACGACGTTGATGCCCTGATTGTGATAGGCGGCGACGGTTCGTTCCGAGGGGCGTACGAGGTGCACAAACTGGGATACCCGGTCGTCGGGATCCCAGCAACGATAGACAACGATATGGCGGGTACCGATTGCACGATAGGCTTCGATACGGCCTGCAACACCGCCTTGTCTTGCATACAAAAGCTCCGTGATACTGCGTCCAGCCACGAACGCCTCTTCCTTGTAGAGGTCATGGGACGCCATGCGGGATTTCTGGCTCTGGAGGCCGCTGTCGCTGGCGGAGCGGAGTATGTGCTGGTCCCGGAGAAACAATTCAACATAGATGGTATTTGCAAAAAACTCGACTACGCTCATAAAAGGGGAAAGAACCACTCGCTCATCGTTGTCGCAGAGGGAGTTATGGGCGCAGGGGAACTCGCGTCCCAACTAAAGGAAGCCAGAGGTTACGATGCGAGGATAGTCGTGTTGGGGCACATTCAGCGCGGCGGAAGCCCGTCGTCCTTTGACGCGATACTGGCCTCCCGTCTTGGCGGCGGCGCAGTGGAAGCCCTGTTCCGTGGAGAGACCGGCGTTATGGTCGGCAGGATGACTGGTAAGATTGTCACGCATCCCATCCAGTGTGCATGGGAAAATAAAAAGGACCTCGACGAGGACATGATGCAATTGGTAGAGATACTGGGGATATAATGGCGCAACCGAATGCTTGATCCGCAGAGTTCGCGCACGCTCACAGAAATCGTTTCAGGGGGCGTTTCGGGAAGGGGTCCTTCTGTTTTGTGCAGCGACGTTCTCTGGGGTGAAGCAGTGGAGCTGATTCGAGCATCGAAGAACGCGGCGGTAATCACGGGTTTTTTCGTTCCGGCGGCGGAAGCGGCGGAGACCGACGGTCCGGCTGGAAGTGTTTCGCTTGCGCTTGCGCTTGCTAATTTTGGATTAGATACGGAAATATGGACGGATTTCAGATGTTTTGCCGCTGTGGAGGCTTGCGCGAAAACCGTAAGTTTTCTTAATGCCAGGGTGAAGGATGTATCGGGAATTATCGAAAGCATTCCGCCGCCTGATCTTTTGATCTACGTAGAGCGGTTGGGGCGCTCGGCTAACGGCGCCTACTACGACATGAGGGGAAATGACATATCAGCCTTCACATCCCCGCTTGACGAGTTCGCTATTCGTGGGGATTCCGCTGTGATAGGCATAGGTGACGGTGGAAATGAGGTGGGCATGGGTAATTATATTGATTCCCTTGCTAAAATCATGCCGAATTACGCCGAATGCCTTTCAACGGTCAGCGCGGATGTGTCGATACCCGCGGATGTGTCGAATTGGGGAGCCTACGCGCTGGTTACAGCTTTGTCGCTTTATGCCGGCACTTGGCTTGGGCACTCGGAGGATGAGGAGATGAAGATGAGCGAAGCGCTCTTGAAAGCCGGTGCCGTCGACGGAATACAAAAAACTCCGTGCGCTACGGTAGATGGGTTCGATCTGGCGAAGCAGTTGGAAATTTTAGCTGTCCTGCGGGATTTGCTGTGAATAAAATTGAACCCACCGATAGTTTTTTGAAAGAATTTTGTTGTATTATGAAATGATTATTTGTCTATTTGTCGGGATTGGATCCAATGACTGATAAAAAACGCAAAAATTCTGAACCGATAGTTTTTTTGGGCGTTCTTGTTCTTTTTTTGGTGGTTTGCGTTTCGTTGAGTTTCAGGAAGAGCAATTTCATAGCCGGGTCGTTCGAGATAGACGAGATTCAAATCTGCGAAGAGCTTGACGAGAATTTGCAGCCGATGAACGTCGACAGAAATATGTCATTCGACTCCACGCAGGTTTGTATTTGGTTCAGTTATTCTAGCGCACGCCGCGGGGACTTGATAGAGATCACGTGGTATCGCGACGAGAGTGTGATCCAAAAAGAAATATTGCGCTTGGCAGAACCGAAGGGAGTGAAGGCTTTTTATCTTTTGAGAGAGGATGGCTCGCCGCTTGAATCGGGTTTCTATTCAGTAAACATAAGTTGCAACGGCAGGGAAAAGATGACGGAGAACTTTACGGTCGCGGCCACGAATGATGATTTGCTGATGGAATACGATATTGAATATGATACTGACGTTATTGAGGATGAAATTATTTTGGATTAGTTGAGTTATGACGAGAGATCCCTCAGCTAATAAAAAAAATAAAAATAATATAGAAAGCTATTTCTTTTTTTCCGTATACAGTATAAAATTAATGAAGTCGTACATACCGAAGGTGACATCACTATTTTCGAATTTTTCTCGCGAAAACCATCAGCTTCATATTGATAAATGTGCGAAGCCAGCTAGGAGGCCAGCCTGACAAAATGAATAATAATGTAGATTCGGAAGACGTCGCTCTTCAGGAATCGAACGACGCAAAGGTAACAGCAACAGCGCCTGACGCAGCGGAACTGAAAAATAATACAGCTTCTCGCGTCGATTTCATTAAACTCCAGTCAATGTCCATAATAGAACTTCGAAAAGTTGCGCGCGAGATAGGGGTAACCAGTCCCACCACACAGCGCAAGGATGACCTTATTTTGAGTATACTGGCGGTACAAGCCTCGCAAATGGGGTTCAGGTTCAGTGGAGGCACGTTGGAGTGCCTGCCGGAGGGATATGGCTTTCTGCGCCCGTCCGGACTCCTGCCCAGCAACAATGATATATACGTGTCGGCATCACAGATAAGGCGTTTCGGCCTCAGGAACGGCGACGTCGTATGGGGCATGGTGCGGCCTCCACGAGATCCGGAACACTACGAAGCGCTCATAAGGGTCGAAACAGTCAATTTCTCGGATCCTGAGGAGGCGCGCAGGAGGCCGATGTTCGAATCACTCATTCCGATATTCCCGGACGAGAAGATAAACTTGGAAACGGAACAAAAAAGGCTCTCCACAAGGCTTGTAGACCTCTTCGTACCGATAGGGAAAGGGCAGAGGGCGCTGATAGTATCCCCCCCGAAAGCAGGTAAGACCACCCTCCTGAAACACCTCGCCAACGCAATCTCTACAAATCATCCCGAAATCATCATGATGGTACTCCTCGTAGACGAACGGCCCGAAGAAGTTACGGACATGAGCCGTTCCGTCGACGGCGAAATCATAGCCTCGACGTTCGACCGTCCTGCCGAGGAACACATGAGGGTAGCCTCTCTCTCGCTGGAAAAAGCCAAAAGGCTTGTGGAAGTCGGCAAGGATGTTGTTTTGCTCCTTGATTCAATTACGAGGCTCGCCCGCGCGTCGAACCTGATTGTCCCGCCTTCCGGCCGCACATTATCCGGAGGTATGGATCCAGCGGCGCTGTATTTCCCAAAAAAATTCTTCGGAGCGGCAAGAAATATTGAAAATGGCGGAAGTCTGACTATAATAGGAACATCATTGGTGGAAACTGGCAGCCGTATGGATGATGTGATATATGAGGAGTTCAAAGGTACAGGTAATATGGAAATCCATTTGTCGCGAAAGATATCCGAGCAGCGAATATTCCCGGCCGTGGATATTACGCGCTCAGGAACGCGCCGGGAGGATCTGTTGATCGCGGACGATGAACTACAGAGACTTTGGGCGCTTCGCAGGAAAATTGCCAATATGGACGAAGCCGAGGTTCTTGCGCTTATAATGGATAAGTTGAAACTGACGCAATCGAACAGGGAATTTCTTGGAACAATTAAGGTCGGGTAAATGAAATATTGCTCTTGTTTTGCCCCGCCAGGCCGTGCGGCGAGGAGGTTTTGAGGCTTATGAAAAGAACAGGCAGGAAGAAAAAAGTATTTCTCTTAGTAACTCTGGCCATAACGCTGGTTCTGTCTTACTCCTGCATAAATGCCGCGGCTGAACGAGCCGGCGCAGTCTGGTATATTCCGGATCCCGACCATGGAGTCGATAGTGATTCTTACACGAGTTATGTGATAGTGGATGCAATTGATTCCCACGACGCCCTTGGCCCTTACAGGAACGGCGACCTGTCCATGATGAACGACGATGTCGAGATGATGGAGGAAGAATTTGACGGCGAGCGGCGCGGACTCCAGGAGGCGTCAGGGGATTGGAAACTGCTAATCGTAAATTCGGGCGAGACTCTTTCAAAAATCTCTGAAAGTTACGCCATATCCATAGAGGATATAATGAAGGCGAACGAACTTACGGATCAGCACAGGATTCGTGAGGGACAAACATTATATCTGCCTAACAGCGCCGAGACGGTGGAAGTCACTTTGCAGCACGTTCGCGACCTCAAAAACGCCGAAGTGGCGAAATTGAAACAGGCGCCGCCGATTGAACTCACCGATTATGTCGTCCAGAACGGCGATACGCTGTGGAAAATTGCCAATGAATTCAACCTTGACGTAAACTCAATCTTCGGTACCAACAAGTTACCAAATGGTGACTTGCTAAAAGTCGGCTCCGCAGTAAAAGTTCCGAATCAAGATGGGATTTTTATTACTGTAAGACAAGGGCACACCCTTGAAGGACTTGCGAAAGAGTACAGCATATACCAGGAAGCGATAATGTCGGCCAACCGGCTCTCTGGAAGTACGCTGACGCAAGGCTCGGAGCTGTTTCTGCCGGGCGCCAGGGTTGCGGCTATTATAGAATCCGGCGCCAGAAGAGGCGCGGCGGCTTCTTCTAATAACAGGAGCAGCGTGACCGCGAGAAGGAATTTCGGGTGGCCGGTGGTTGGAAAGATCTCAAGCGCATACGGTTGGCGCAGGAACCCCTTTGGGAGCGGAAGAGATTTCCACACAGGAATAGACATAAGAGCCCCGCGCGGAAGAACCATAGTTGCCTCCTCCGCCGGCAGGGTTGTTCATTCAGGCTGGATGGGCGGTTACGGCAGGACGGTGGTCATATCCCATCCGGGCGGTATAACGACGCTGTACGCGCATTGCAACAGACTGCTGGTAAATGTTGGGGCCAACGTAAACAGGGGACAGGCCATAGCGCAGGTCGGCAGTACCGGCAGATCGACGGGCAACCATCTTCATTTTGAAGTGCGCGTTGGAGGGAAACCGGGGAACCCGATCCAATATTTAAGATGATTTTTTTCGTAATAAATCAGGGAGTGACCTTGAAAAAATGAGCAAATTTATTTTCGTGACAGGAGGCGTTGTTTCATCGCTTGGTAAGGGAATAACTGTGGCCTCACTGGGCGCGTTGCTGAAACGCAGAGGATTTAAGGTATCGATAATAAAGATGGATCCCTACCTGAATGTGGAC
>Ga0099364_10001639_pt1 | contig 36528 bp, 33 predicted proteins | sample TergutTh196P3_FD_73070 | JGI IMG/M metagenome (GOLD analysis project Ga0099364, IMG submission 73070) | Microcerotermes parvus P3 segment gut microbial communities from Pointe-Noire, Republic of the Congo - Th196 P3 | ecosystem: Host-associated > Arthropoda: Insects > Digestive system > Gut ... | reverse complement strand
TTTATTACCCTGCATGTGTGGGCTGGAACATTTTTACCTGTAAGAAGCGAAAATGTACATGAGCATAAAATGCATGAAGAGATTTATACTATAGACGAGGAAAATGCAAGCCGTATAGAGAAAGCAAAAAAGGAAAAGAGAAAGATACTCTGCGTTGGAACGACAGTTATAAGATGCCTTGAAGCTGCCTGGAAAGAAAATATTACTGGAGAAGGCAGTTTAATGCGGGGGGAGGGTAGTACTTCTATTTTCATCTACCCGCCCTATAATTTTAAAGTGACAGATATAATTTTTACGAACTTTCATACCCCCGCTTCTACACTGCTTATGCTTGTAGCAGCTTTTGCAGGAAGGGATTTTATCCTTGATAGTTACAAAACTGCCGTAGAGAATAGATACATGTTCTACAGTTACGGCGATGCCTGTTTAATTTTATAGGGGATTTTTTATGGAATTTTCTGTGCAGGAATTTTTACTTTTCTCCTATGGCATCACTTTATTAATTTTATGCCCCTTAATTTTCTTGGCTGCATTTATTGATTCAATTGCAGGAGGAGGGGGACTTATTTCCTTACCTGCATATTTATTTGTAGGAATCCCCATACATACCGCATACGGAACAAATAAATTTTCTTCCACAATGGGAACTTTGATGGCTATGGGAAACTATTTTAGAAAGGGCTATGTGGATTACAGCGCTGCGCTTTCAGGGGGCATAGCGGCCTTTTTCGGCTCCCTTGCAGGTACCTTTCTGGCTTTATCCTTATCACCTTATGTACTGCAGATAAGCCTTATGATAATACTGCCTTTAGTAGCCATATTTATGTTTACAAGGCAAAGTCTAAAAAAAATATTTTCAATCAATATCAGTATTTTTTCCGGGATAAATGTTCAGGATAATTTACGTCTTAAAATAATACTTTGTTCTTTAATTGGCTTGGTTCTGGGAACCTATGACGGTTTTTTTGGACCTGGTACAGGAATGTTTATTACCATTTTGCTTAACAGTATAATAAAATTAAATTTAATAAAATCTGCCGGAACTGCCAGGGTGATAAATTTTTCATCCAATATTGCATCAATGACCACCTGGCTGGTAAACGGAAAAATTCTCTTTCCTGTTGCCATTCCCTGTATGATTTCGGCAATACTCGGAGGTTTTATTGGCTCCCGCCTTGCAATTAAAATAGGCAGTAAATTTATACGCATAGTCCTTGCCATTGTGGCATCTCTTCTTTTTATACGGGTACTTACAGATATAATAAATTTTTGATATATTATATTCATATTTAAATCATTGATGGAGGCAAAAATTATGAGGAAAATATTTTGTGTGATTTTACTGTTCAGCATGATAAGCATAGCTGCTTTTGCTGAAGAAGGCTGGGGCATAGGTGTTGTAGGAAGTTTTGGCGGCTACTGGGGCAGTTCTGATGTAAGTGCCGGAGGTGCTTTATCACTTAAAGCACCTACCATACCCATATATTGGGGAGTCACCTTAACAGCCAGAAGCGGTATACTTGGCTTGGGTGTTACCGGGGATTATCCTTTTTTAAGAGGGAATTTAGTACCGGATATTAACTTGGACTGGTATCTGAATCTTGGCGGCTGGGGTACCTTTTACACAGGAAGTAATCACACTTCCATTGCTTTGGGTGCAAGAGCCCCGCTGGGTCTTAGTTGGCGCATCCCCAAAGTAGAAATTATTGAGATTTTTTTATCTCTGTCTCCCAGCATAGGTGTAGCGATAGATTTTGATGATGGCATAGACTTCCCTGCAGGCGGCTGGCCTGTAGAACTGGGGTTCCGCATCTGGTTCTAAGTGAACAGGGTTATACTAAAAGCTGAAGATCTTGATGGTTATTTAACACAGAATGATCGTCACTTCCTGGAAAATATGGATAGTATTTACCGGGAAGTGATGAGCTGTTCATCAAAAGAAGCATTGATACTGCATTTTAATGAAATGGGCAGTATAATGCAGGATATATGCAAAAATGAAGATAAGCTCAATGTATATTCATTTAAAACACCGCAGGAAAGTCATCCCGAGGCATCCAGGCTCATAGCAAAACTTAGGGATTACAGGACAGAGAATCAGGAATTTGTTTACTATATCCAAAGAGCCTATGAGCTTTTATTCAAGCTTGCCTTTGGCGGAACTACTGGTCAAGATAAAAACTATCTAGTGGTTAAAACACCGGTGAATATTCCTGTGCAAAATTATGCAATACATAAAATTACCAATATAGATAAAAAAATAGAGAACACTGTAATGTGTGTCATGCTGAGGGGAGCACTGCTTCCTTCCATGATAGTCAGCAAAGAGATACAGGAATACTCTTCAAGTGCCTATGTTACACCCTTTGCTCTCTTTAAAATACGTCGGGACGAAAAGAGGCAGGAACACGATATGGAGTATATTCTTGATCTTGACCGCTCCTATTTTAATCTGGATGATCTTGACGGGAAAGACCTTATTTTCGCTGACCCCATGAATGCGACAGGGGGCAGTCTTGTTACTGTTGTAAAGTATATACTGGACAGGGGTATAAAACCTGCTTCTATACAATTTTTTACAGTGATTACCGCCTTAAAGGGAGCGCTTAGGGTAGTGCGTGCACTGGAAAAATGCAGTGTTTACACCCTTTGGATGGACCCTGTACTCAACGAAAGCGCATATATAATGCCGGGATTGGGAGATGCCGGGGATAGGATTAACGGTAAGGACAATGAAACACCCAGGGATATAATACAGCTTATAGCCGATTATGGTTCCAATATTGCACAGCTTTACAGGGCTCAGTTAAGAAAAATCGAAGATACAGTGTTAAATGCCGGAAGAGGAAAATGAGGAAAAAAATCTTTTTCGCTTTAGGGATAATTTTTCTCTTTTCTTTCTCATCTGCATTTTTTTCCTGTGCAAGCCAGGGTGCAATAAGGGCAGAAGAATATTTTGCAATAGGTATGGCTTATTACGATTTGGGGAATTATGCCGAAGCCGAAAGATGGCTTATAAGAGCAGCCGGCTCAGACAGAACCATGATTGCTTCAGAGTACAATCTTGGAAGAATCGCTTTTGAAACACTGCGTTTTGAAGAGGCAGCGCTTTATTTTGAAGGGATATTAAGAAGAGATCCGGACAATATTATGGCGCTTAGGGCAGCTGCCTATTCAAGAATTCGTAACGGAGATTTTGCTGTTGCAGAAATGCATTACGAGCATATTTTAAGTTTACTAAGCGAAAGTATAGATGATGGGTTTAATTATTCCCTTGTACTTTACAGCATGGGAAAATTCGAGGAATGTGAAGAAGTTCTTTTAAATTTCCAGGAAGCTCTGGAAGTAAATCATTCTGCGGTTTTGCTTCTTGCCAGAGCTCAAAGAGCCCAAAATAAAATTGATGCAGTAAATAGTTTTGAAAGATGGCTCTCTCTTACCGAGCATACATCATCCCAGGGTCTTTTTGAATATGCACAGGCCCTGGAAGCGGCAGGCTTTTATGCCAGGGCAATAGAGATATATAACGACGCAATAGATTCCCTGGTTCAGGATACATCCAGTTTAAGCAGCGGCCAAATACGTTTTAACCTTGCAAGGCTTTTGCTTATTGCAGATCCTCATAATCCACTGGGCATAGCAGAAATGCAGACTGCCATAAGAGACGGCTTTAACAATACTACCGCTATGGAAGAACTCTTATTGGATGAAAGAATATCTATAGATCATAGAGATGAATTAAGGAGATTTATTTCCCAATGATTGTTTCCATGATTCAGGTATTGTTTGAAATTCCTGATGTTGACAGCATTAAGGAAAAAAGGAGAATTATCCGCTCCATAAAAGATAAACTAAAACGACGTTTTCATATGAGTGCGGCAGAAATAGACCTTCAGGATTCTTTGTCTTACGGACAAATAGGCGGCGCACTGGTATCCAACTCCAAAAGCTTTGGAGAAACTGTTATGCAAAAGGCATTTCAGATGATAGAAAATGAAATGCCTGTAAGAATACAGGATATGAGTATTTATTCACAAGAATTTTAATTAGTAAGAGAGGTTTAATTTATTAATGAAAGTGCTTAAGCTGTTATTCCCTGCTGCTATTCTATTTTTATTTATCTCATGCTTTGGTATAAGTACAAACATTGTAATTAATCAAAACGGTTCAGGGACTATAAGCATAGAGTACCGTATATCCAATACGCTGGATTCCATTGGGCGTCTGGATGGAAATCAAAGGTGGAACACTATTCCTGTAGGGCGAGCAGATTTTGAACGCACTGTCTCAAGACTTAATGATATAAGATTATTATCATTTAACACAAGAGAAGACGCAAATGATGTTTATTTTTCATTAAGGCTGGAATTTTCAAGTATACAGGGATTACTTTCTTTTATGGATGCTTATGGTCAGATGTCTATATTTAATGAAGTAAATAATGTTAAAACACTGACATTTATTTTAAATGAAGGCAGTGATATAAATAACCCTTCGCTGGAACAGCTTTTATCCCGTATCAGTGATGGATATGAAATAAGTTATATAATTAACTTTCCGGGAGAAGGCAGACTTTCGATAAAAGACAGAACCGGCAATATTATTGCACCTTTAAGCAATGGAAGAAGTGCTTCCGCTTCTTTTTCGCTTTATGATGTTTTAACATCAAGAAGCGGACTTAATTTGGAATTTAGTTGGCAGTAATAAAATTATCATTAGCATGAACAATAAGTAAATAATCACTTGTAATGGGCTCTGTTTCCGGATCAAGTTCAGGTATCCAATTGTTAAAAAGAGCCTGAACAGAAAGACGGGCGTTAAAATTTACAGGAACTGCAAAATCAAAAGTAAAAATCTCAGGGGGATACTCACCAAGTAAAAAAGACACTATTTGACCTTGACTTTCACGGAAATAAGGTATTTGTGATGTATATATAGGTAATATTACATTATCTTCTGCATGGAGATTAATATCGTAACGTATAGGCTTATATAAAGAAATAACTGTAATACTAATAATTCTTGTATCCTGGAAAATAGTATCATCAATATGTACCTGGACTATATTATTATCATGCTGATACCTTATTTCGGCAGGAATTCTGCTGTCTTGAATAAACTGTAATTGTATATACATTGCAAAAAGCACAACCATAATTAATACAGGAATTAATACAAGCCTGTATTTTCTTTTGGGAATGGGTTCCAGGCCTTTTCTTTTTCCTTTTTGATAAAGAATAAATGCCCTTTTTGACAGCAGAAAAAGCGGTAAAGTCAAAATGGCAACTTCAAAAGATAATTGCCAGTTTAGTAATTCAATCCAATTGGAGGTAATAAAAAATTCTGTAAGCTCTGCACTGCCGCTTAAAGACATATTTAAAAGTACAATAATCGCAAACAGGGGTACCATAGAAGTACATATAATAATAACAATGGGTTTGGTGACTATAGCTCCTATAAAAATGAAAAGCAAAGCCCAGATAAAAATAAGTATATTGGAATAATCAACTAAAACTGTATAAAAAATACCAATAACAATAACTACAACTGCAGAAAAACCATAAAACTGTGAACGTCTTCTAAAATGAGTTAAACTTAAAAGTGGAGAGGGTAGGAAGTATAGTAAAACAGCCAAAATAATAGTTAGCATCAGGCCAATATAATTAATATATAATTCCTGTCCTTCATAATGGGTAAAAATAAATGAATAAATAATTCCTGAAACCCTAATGGAAAGAATAAGTAAAATTACCAAGAGAAGAAATAACCAAATATGCCTTATAAAGTTAATGCTGTTTATTACTAAAAGTACATTATTTTTTGCTGTATAACACAAAAATATTAGCAGTAAAATACCTAAAATCCCTATTGAAAAAGCAGTAATAACACCTTCACTGGAGTACACAAAGTTCCCTCCGGGTAAAGGCAAAAGAGAATAATGCATATCTGTTACCAATATGGGAAAACTGATTAAAGATGCATATTCCAAAATTAGTTCTGCAATACTTAAAGATGATATTATACTTTCTTCATTTGATATTGAATCCCCGGTTGCACCAGACAAAACAAAATTGTTAATTCCTTCCTGCCAGGCCACGTCCATAAGTTCAGGTCCCTGTAAAATACCCAGGTATAAAAATTCGTTGTACCATATTCGAAAAGACCATGGAATATTTTTTGAACTGATTAATGAGGTAAATGGTTCTATTATACCTCTTGGTGTCATGTAAGCCCTTACTCCATGATGAATTAATAGATTATTTGGAGCTATATCTGCATCAAAATAACAAAGCACCCAGTTTTCCGGCTGCTCTGATAAACTCAATAAATCTCTTAGTCCTTTATGGGATAAAGCATTTATATCGGAAGACAAACTTAAATATTCATCAGATAAAAAAGCAACAATAATATTAAGCTTGGCATTAGAGTATAAGAGTCTTTCTGATAATTCCAAGGCGGTATCTACTGCAAAATCTCTGGAAAGCGGGACTGCAAAAATAAAGGTTCCTGCCTCATCCGGCTTTTCTTCTGAGTCTACAAAGTTATAGTGAAAAAGTAATGAAGTCCCAAAAGCGCCATAACTTGATAAAAGAGAGCGTTCTTCCAAAATAAGTATATTTGCTTCGCTTCTTGTAATTAATGAATTTATATGCAAAGAAACTCTTAGAAAGTTAGCTTTCTCTATAGGGGACTGGGCAAATGAAAATAGAGGAAGAAAAAAGCAGAAAATGAATGTCAATAAATACTTTTTCCTGATTAGGTCCCTGTAGTACATGTTAAATAATATCTTGATAATATGATTAAAATCAACTAGAATATAAAAAATGAAGCTTGGAATTTTATCTTTAGTTTTATTTATTCTTTTTTCCTCCTGTTCCAGATCAGAACCCCGAATACACCATGGCTTTATGGAGCTCGTTTACTATTCAACAAGAGATGGCATAGAAGAACGCTTCACCTTCTTTGTATTGGCAGAAGATGATGATGGGAACGAAAATTTATCGGAACTGTATCTTTTTCATGACAGGGAAGGTCTAAGGTGGGAGATAAATGCTGAAGACTGGGTTTCACATATAGAAGATGGCAGTACATGGATAGGGTCAAGGAGTATTGCCATGACAGGAAATACTACTCTTCCAAGGGGATTATACAGGGCTGTACTGGTAAATAAAGGCGGTGAGAGAACAGAGAGAAACTTTACCTTCGACAGCCCTGTTAGATCCCCGTATTTTTTCCCTTCTTTTGCAATTAACGGCGATAATTACAGAATAGAATCCCAATATCCCGTTAATCATTTTGTTGTTTATGATCAGCAGGGGAGAACTATAGACACAATCCTTGTAAGAGAAAATGAAGGTAGAATACAGGATCTCAGATTATCAGGAAATGCCAGGAACATCGCTCTCTGGTCAAGTGATCCAGATTACCTCATTTCTGCATTTACCGATGCAATCTCCATAAGGTAATGAATCAACCAATACGCACTTTTGTGCTCAGAAAAGGTAAAATGAGCACAGCTCAGAAACGTTCGTATAACGAGTTATATGCTATTCATTGCATCAATAAAAACAGGGATATATTGGATACTGCTTTACTTTTTGGAAATAATAACCCTCTTATTATAGAAATAGGTTTTGGCATGGGAAGAGCTACAGCAGAAATTGCTGATAAAAATCCGGATAAAAATTATCTTGGTATAGAAGTACATAAAGCAGGTATAGGCAGACTTCTTTGGGAAATAGATAAGAGAGAGCTTAAGAATATCAAAATTGCAGAGGACGATGCCAAAGAATTTATTTTATACCGCATTGCTGACAATACAGTATCCGGCTTTCATATTTTTTTTCCTGATCCCTGGCCGAAAAAACGTCATCATAAAAGGAGGCTTGTTACAAGACCTTTTACAGACCTGTTAAAAGATAAGCTATTGACAGGTGCTTATATTTATTTTGCTTCTGACTGGGAAGATTATTGTGATTGGAGCTTTAAAGAACTTAGTAATACTCCTTTTTTGGCCAACAAATACTCTGCATTTGCCGAAAGGCAAGCCTGGAGACCGGACACAGAATTTGAACTAAAAGGCATATTAAAAAAGCATTTGGTGAAAGAATTATTTTTTGAAAAAAAGGTGTTTGAATGAAGAATAAAGACAAAATAGATACTTTGGCAATAAAAATAGAAAAATATCAAAACTCCTATTATAAGGGAGAAGCAGAAATAAGTGATGAAGAATTTGATCTTTTATGGGATGAATTAAAAGCACTTTCGCCTAACCATAATTTATTAAAAAAACTAGGCAATGACAGCACAGATGGTTTTCCAAAGGTAAATCATATAATACCCATGGGGAGCCAGGATAAAGCTCAAAATCCGGAAGAGTTTCTTTCATGGACAAGAAAAACAAAAATAAAAAACTATGTAGTTCAGTTAAAACTGGACGGTGCAAGTCTGGAACTTCAATTTGATAAGGGTTTACTTGTAAAAGCAGTTACAAGAGGAGATGGAATAACAGGAGATGATATTACAGCCAATGTTTTACGCATGAAAGGAGCCATAAAAAATATTGTAAAAGATTTTACAGGCGGCATAAGAGGCGAAGTTATAATGATGCGTGCTGTATGGGAAGAGCATTACAAAGACAAAGCCAACTGCAGAAATGCTGCTAACGGTATTATGCGAAGGAAAGACGGCACAGGCTGTGATAATCTATCTATTATGTGCTATGACGCTGCCTTTACAGGGGATGATAATTATTTTATTAATGAGGTGGAAAAAATAAATTGGTTACAAAAGCAAGGTTTTAGTGTCAGTGAAACTAAGCAATTTGATGACCCAAATAAGATAATTGCCTACCGCGATGAAATAGCCGAAAAAAGAAATGAATTAGCTTATGACATTGACGGTCTTGTTGTAAAAGATTTTTTAACGGATATGACTGATTTAAGGAGAGCTAAACCTGAGTTCCAAATTGCCTTTAAGTTTGAGCCTGAAGCAGCATATTCTTTATTAAAGGAAATTGAATGGAGCGAAACAGGTGCAAACTATACACCAATAGGAATAATAGAACCTGTTCGTCTTGCAGGCACCACTGTCCAAAGGGCTAATTTAAATAATCCGGGCATGATAAGAGGCATGGGCCTGAAGATAGGTTCCATGGTAAAGGTAGTAAAGCGCGGGGACATTATACCAAAGATAGAAGCTCTTGCACCAATGGAATTTTCAAGCGAAACTGCCAAGCTAAGCGAAATAATTTTTCCTGATAAATGCTCTACCTGCGGAACTTTACTTATGGACATAGATACAAGGCTCTTATGTCCTAATCCTTCTTGTGAAAAAAAATTGCTACATAGGCTAGAAAAATGGGTAAATGTATTAGATATAAGGGAACTGGGTGATAAGCTTTTAAATCAGCTATTTTATTCGAAAAAATTAAGAGCAATATCTGATCTATATCTTTTAAATGAAAATGATCTTTCTCTTCTTGAGCGTATGGGGGAACTTTCTGCTGCAAAAGTTATTAAGAACATAAAAGCAAAAAGAAGCATCTCACTTGCCGTATTTATTGCAGGATATGATCTTGATGGAGTAGGGGAGCTTGTAATGGAAAAAATTATTTCCTCAGGCTTTTCTACTCTGGAAAAACTCTTTAATGCCAGCAAAGATGAACTAAATGCCATACATGGAATTGGTGAAATTACTGCAGAAACAATTATCCAGGGTCTCTCTGAATGCCGTGAAGATATGGAGAAGCTTTTAAGTTTTTCCATTATATCCATACAGGATGCTCCTAATCCTGAAGAAATCCCGCTTAAAGGCATTTCCTTTTGTTTTACCGGTGAACTAAAAAGCATGAAGCGTAATCTTGCTGAAGAGAAAGTTAAGAAACTTGGCGGAAGCGTAAGGTCTGCTGTTGTAAAAGACCTCACTTATCTTGTAACTAATGATCCTTCTTCAGGCAGCGGTAAAGCCAAGAAAGCACTTGATTTGAGTATTAAGATTATTGATGAAGATACATTTTTATCTTTAATAAATAATGAAATCAATAATAAAGCATTAAGTAACTCTCAAAAAATTAGTAGCACACAAAAAGAACTGTTCTAAAGTCATCAGGTTATTCTTGGGCAGGTATTATGGATATTTATTCTAGTAGACAGAATATACATTATCTATAGTTGGAGACAATCATGGAAAAGTACAAAACCTCTCTTTACGTTATTTATGACGTGGTAGCTCAAGAATCAGGATCAATCTTAGAGCTAAAAAACGATGCCGTAGCACAACGCATTGTGCAAAATATGCTTAGAGAAAACAAACTCTCGGCAAAAGATTTCCGCCTTTACCTCTTAGGCAGATATGACAATGAGACGATGAATCTGTTCGTCAACGAGAAGCTTGAAATAGCCATTCCGGAGGTCCAAGATGAGTAGACGTGTATTTAATTCAATCGCCGGAATAAGACCCGGAAGAAGTGTACATGATCTTTCTTATCAAAAATTGTTTACCTGTGACATGGGGCAGCTCATTCCGATCATGTGTGAAGAAGTTGTACCCGGCGACAAGTTTCAAATCGGCAATCAGATAGTCTTAAGATTCCAGCCTCTTATAAACCCGATACTACATGAGATATTTGCTTATACACATTATTACTTTGTCCCTTACAGGCTTCTATGGGACAAATGGGAAGAATTCATAACAGGCGGCGTAGATGGAGAATTTGCCGAAGAACCTCCTAAATGGTTTGCTCAAAATAATCCCGGTGGGAATCAGTTATCGTCAGGTACACTTTGGGATTATCTTGGATTTCCCACTGATGTTAGACCTGACGGAGCAGAGCCTCTGGATTTCCCCCGCCGCGCTTATAATTTTATTTGGAATGAATACTACAGAGATCAAAACCTCATGGAAGAAGTAGAGCTTGATAACTGGAAGATCCTATTGAGAACGTGGAGACCCAAAGGATATTTTACAACAGCCTTACCGTGGCAACAAAGAGGAATTGCCCCTGCCCTACCCATACAAGGAATGCTTAGCGCAAATTTCTTAGGAGCAGATTTCTGGAAGGAAGTGCAGACTGGATTTCCTGCAGGTACAAGAAGTTTATTTCTTGAAGGTGGACAAACATCACCGTTTGTACAAAATATTAATCAACAAGCGTTTTATCAGGATGCAAGAATGCAATTTGATCAGCAGGTACGAGATTGGTTAGGACAAAACGAAGTAAACATGCAAGATGCAGTAACGTTTAACGCTCATGACCTACGCTTAGTATTTCAACTAACAAAATGGATGGAGCGTAACGCAAGAGCAGGAGCACGTTATACGGAATTTCTTAGAGCGCACTTTGGCGTTAGTCCAAGAGACGATAGGTTGGACCGCCCTGAATACATTGGCGGCAGTCGCTCCCCTGTAATTATTTCGGAAGTATTGCAAACATCAGAATCAGGAATATCGCCACAAGGTAATATGGCTGGTCATGGTATAACGGTAGACGGAAACAGAATAGCGTCATACACAGCGCAAGAGTTCGGACTTATAATGGGCATAATGTCCGTTATGCCAATGTCTGCATATCAGCAAGGAATTAACCGTCAATGGTTACGCAGAACACGCTATGACTTTTATTTCCCTGAATTTGCACAATTATCAGAACAGGCAATCGAACAGGCAGAAATATTTGTTCAGGAAGATGTAGATGAAAACAAACAGATTTGGGGTTACACAGGACGCTATAACGAAATGCGTTACAAGGAAAATATGGTATGTGGACTAATGCGCGATGATTTTGCGCATTGGCATTTAGGTCGCATTTTCGACGATCCCCCTGCCCTAAACGAAGAATTTTTATTGTGTAATCCGGAATCGACAAAACGTGTTTTTGCGGTACAGAACGAACCGGGTTTAATAGTCAATTTTGGAAACAGGATCAGAGCAATACGCCCGATACCGTTTGATAACAATCCCGGTCTAATAGATCATTTTTAGGAGTAATTATGACTAATTTTGTGATGAGAGAAAGAGAAATTGCAGGTTTTAGAGAAGCACCGATGATTATCGGTGAAAAAAACTCTGGAAAAAGCAAGGTAGAAAGAGCTGGATACATTCCAGCTAAAACACAGATTGAGCAATTATTTGCCGCTGGACAGCGTTTAGACGCTTACAGAAGGGATTTGTATGAGTTTGGTCCGGATGACGCAATACCGGACGATTATGAGCCTATAGCGAAGGATTTTGACGCCGCCGATGCGGCGCAAGCAGCCCTTTATTTAGGAGAAAAGCAAGCATGGCAAGAAGAAACAAAAAATCAACATGGCCTTACAGGAGAAAAGGAAGAAGGTGGTACCAGAGACACAGAAGCTTTGCAAAAGCCAGATGGTATGCACGAAGAAGTGCAGAAAGGTACATAAAAAAGTTATAAAAATGTCCTGGCTATATTAACTCTACTTGATGTTAATATAGCCAGGTGACAGGAAAGGAGAAACAAGAATGAGTGAATTAACTAACTTTATTACCTCTCCGGTAACAGGTTTCTTTGGCGGCTTAGCCAAGGATGCATTAAATTACGGGTTCGGAATAAGTAATTACGGACTACAGAAGGACACATTAGAATGGCAGAAAAAAGCACAACAGCAAGCGTGGATGAGAGAGGACAACGCAGTACAGAGGAGAGTTGCGGACTTGAAGGCAGCCGGCATAAACCCTCTGATGGCTGCTGGTCAGGCTGCTACATCATCTCAACCAATACAGCTACATGCTCCCGGAGAAGCACCCCAGATGCAAATGTCAGCTTTCGAGAAAGCTGGGCAAGCTATGCAACTGCAAGAAGCACAGGCAGGTATTGATCACACAAGAGCACAGACAATGCTTAATCAGATACAGGCGAAGAAGTATGCGGCAGATATAGATCATGTGAATGCACAGACTGCAGCTATTACACAACAAACTACACATGAAGCAGAAATGCAACCTCTTAGATTAGAACATTTACAAAGTGATATAAACAGAATAATCGCAGATGTAAATTATCGTAATGCAAGTACTGATCAGGCAAGACAGCAAATAGTTAATTTAATAACAGAAGAATTGCGCATAAGAAGTCAAACAGATTTGAATCGTGCAGAATTAGACAGAATAAGAGCGCAAGTAGAAAACTATTTGTCAGGTGCAAGATTAAACGATTTAAGAACAACAAGAGAAGGTTATGATTTAGACTGGTTTAGGAGTAGAGGACTTCCTACAGACGGTGCTCAATCATGGTTAGGAAAAATATTACAGGATTTAAGCGCGCCGTTAAGTCCAAATAGAGCACCGCCAATTATGCCGCCAGCTATAGACCCAAATTTCAATGGTCCAAGATTAGATATACGTAGACTTGAGCAATTTGATAATAATCCATTAACTAACCCAAGATTAAGGAGTTAAATATGAAAGAATCTACAAAAAAGATTTTGAAAGTCGTGCTAAGGATAATTACCTTTGGAATATCTTATTTAACAGAGAGGAAGGAGAAGAAAGATGCGCAGGAGAAGTAGCAGAAGAAGAAGGTCGAGACGTCTTAGAAAATACCGCATGCAACGCGGTGGAATAAGGCTTTAAAATGACTTGCACTAATCCCGTACTGATCGCACCTAAGGGGTTACCCAAAAGATTTGGACCCAAATTAGAATTCGGTATGTATGTTCCGTGCGGGAAGTGTATATCATGTAGAATAGCAAGAACAAGAGAATGGACAACAAGAATATTACATGAATCATCTATGTATGAAGATAACTGTTTTGTTACACTTACTTACAATGACGAAAATTTACCGGAAAACGGAAGTTTATCTAAAAGAGCTTTACAGTTATTCATAAAAAGATTAAGATTTGAATTAGGAGATAGGAGGATAAAATATTATGCCTGTGGTGAATATGGCGACAGTACTAATCGCCCTCATTATCATATGTGCATCCTTAATTGGAATCCTTTTACTGATAAAAGTAGCAATAGCAATAGCAAGAAAACCGGAAATTATAAATCATCTGATAAGGTGTCTATGCTTTGGCCTTATGGTTTTAATGTTATTGGGAGCCTTACTGCTGACAGTATTCGGTACGTAGCACAATATGTTCAAAAAAAATATACAGGAAAATTAGCAGAAGAAACCTATGGAGATAAAGAACCCCCATTTCAACTATGCTCTCTTGGAATGGGAAAAGAATATTGCTTAAAAAATCAGGATTACTTTAGAGAAAAACTTGGATGTACTATCCATGGAAAGGAAGTAGGTCTACCCCGCTACTATAAAAAAATATTAGAAATACCTACAGAGGTTTTATTAGAAAAATCATTAGAACACGAAAAAAAATTGTTAGATCACTATCATGCTACAGATATATACGATGGTAAATTACAGATAGGCTTAAAAAAAGCAAGAGCGCAAGCGGATGCGAATATAAAAGCCAAAATAAACTTAAAAAAACGAAAATTGTAGCATAATCACTTGACATACAAGATATAGTGTTTTAAAATAAAACCCACTAGACCCGTAGGGTCAGTGGGTCACCGTTGGTAGACCTGAATATACATTATCTATAGTTCTTTATATATCCCAAAATCCCCTCTTTTAAGATATATTAGCTAAAAATCACTATTTTTTAAGTTCTTCTCTAATGTAATCCATTACAGTCTTATAATAAATATTATCCAGTTCAAAGTTAGGGAAATATGCTTCAAGTGAAAAGCTGCCGTCGTAGGAAGATTCTTTAATTTGAGCAAAGAGAGATTTGAGTTTTTTTGCTTCGTCTAAATCCGGCATTAATCTGCCCATGGTACAGGCAAAATGCATGTGGCCTATCCAGGAGGCATTCTGTATAATTAGTTCTTCTTTTTCACCTGAGACTGCAAAATGGTAGTAATCAAAAATACTTTTAACATTGGGTCTATTTAACTGTTTAGCCAGGGCAACAGTTTCTTCAAATGTATTTAAGACATTGGATTCAGTGCGGTTTAAGTGTTCAATTTCAATCTCTATACCTAATTTCTCTGCTATACCGGCAATGTACTTTATACGCTCAATAAGTTCAGTTTTACCGGCTTCGTTGGAGATATAGGACGGAATACTCCTTGCTTTGGAACTGCCAAAGACGACTTTTTTTGCACCAATTGAAGCTATACGGCTTAAAGCTTTGTTAATATAGTTTTCAAAAGTATTTTGATTATACTCCTTTCCAACAAGTCTTATAGAAGCATCGATGAAATTATTGCATGCAAGGCAGGGCATATCGCCGTTTAAAATATCATTTTTGAGATTCTCAAAACGTGTATCATCATAACGCATGATGCGATCTACAGAGAGTTCCAGATACTCAAGACCTATCTTTTTACTGTAAGCAGCCTGGTCATGTCCTACATCGTTGGGACTGCGGGCATTCATGTTTGTACACATTCCAAAAATCATAAAAACTCCTATGAATTATTATAGCTGGCAGAAGCATCAGAAATAATGGATTTGGCGCTCGTTTTTTTACCGGAGGACGCTCTTCTTTTATTTAACTCAGCAAGAAAAAGATCTTCATCAAAAGGTATTTTAATAGTTTTTTCCAGCCAACTGGATAGATGCATGGCGTTGGACAAGGTAAGCCCGTTTATACCCTCAGGGCCCTCTGCTATAAGCGGAGTTCCCCTTAGTATTTTTGCTGCAAAATTCTTTAATATACCAACATGCTGTTCATTGGAGCCGTCGGTTTCTATTTTTTCCTCTGTCATACCAGGTTTACTAAATGCGCCTGTGGCGGTCTTGCAGAAATCTCTCTCGTTCATGTCCAGTTTATATAGAGTTAGGTTTGTATTATCTTCGTTTACAAGTTTACCCCATTCCAAAGTTATCTCAAAACGATTGGTCCCGGGGGCATCTGCTGTGGAAGTTATAAAAGTACCGGTGGCACCATTGGGGTATTCCATGTAAGCTGTTACATCATCTTCCACTTCTATGTTATGCCATTTTCCATTGTGGCAAAATGCTCTTACTGCACTGGGCATGCCGCATATCCATTGAAGCAGATCAAGATTATGAGGGCACTGGTTAAGGAGAACTCCTCCCCCCTCCCCTTCCCAGGTGGCTCTCCAGTCCCCTGAATCGTAATAAACCTGAGGTCTATACCAGTTGGTTATTATCCAGCTTACCCTTTTTATGGCTCCCAGGCTTCCTCCCTGAACCATTTCATACATCTTTCTAAAGTAACTATTAGTCCTCTGATTGAACATCATGGCAAAAACCTTGCCGCTCTCTGCTGCAACTTTATTCATCTCTGTAACCTGCTTGGTATAAACTCCTGCAGGTTTTTCGCAAATAACATGAAGGCCGGATTTAAAAGCCTCTATGGCATAAGAAGGATGCTCGTAATGCGGAATGACTATAAGGACGGCGTCACATTTTTTACTTTTTATCAATTCCATTCCTTCTGTATAAACAGGGACACCCTCAGGAAGTATAGAACTTGCCCATTCTCTTCGGGATTCCAGTCTATCAGCAACAGCACCTATCTCGATTTCAGGTACCAATCCTTCCACTATTGACTTAACATGGGCAGTCCCCATATTCCCCAATCCTATGATTCCAAGTTTCACTTTATCCATTTAAAGGCTCCTATTTTGCGATTATATCCTTTTATCTTGAAAAAAACAAGGTAAAATGGCAAAATACATTAGGGGGATACCATGTCTTACGATTACAGTCACAGAAAATCTTCATTAAAAATTAAACTTTATGGAAAAGATAATTTACCACTTGCTGGAAAGAACATAAAAATAAAACATATCGCTCACGAGTTTTTATTTGCTTCAGGTGGTTTTGATGCTGTTGAATATGCAGGAGGTAATCCTGACGGAACCCCTCTTTCACAAGAAGAATCTTTATTTAAAAAAGAGCTTTTGGAAAAGGCTTTTGCGTTTAACAATTTTGCAACTCTGCCCTTTTATCTTGGACGTTACGAAAGTGTGGAAGGTCAGCCTGACGAAAAGCGTACAAAAGCTGCTGCAAAATATTTTGCTGATCGCAATATAAGAACAAAAGGGCATCCTTTATGCTGGCATACTGCCTGGGCAGACTGGTTGATGGAATATTCAAATAAGGAAATCTTACAGAAAGTGATTCAAAGAATAGAGAGGGATGTTAGTGCATTTAAAGGATTGGTTGATACCTGGGATGTTATAAACGAAGTTGTGATAATGCCCATGTTCGATAAATATGACAATGCCATTACCAGGTTATGTAAGGAAATTGGCAGGGTTCCCATGGTAAAGGAAGTTTTCGCCGCTGCACGCAGAGCAAACCCAAATGCTGTCCTTCTTCTAAACGATTTTATGACTACTGAACATTATGAAAAATTAATTGAAGAATGTCTTAATGAAGGCATAAGCATAGATGTAATTGGGATACAATCACATCAGCATAAAGGTTTTTGGGGGAAGGAAAAACTTGAAGATGTACTTGCACGTTTTTCCCGTTTTAATTTACCTCTGCATTTTACAGAAAATACCATTATCTCCGGTGATCTTTTACCACCCACAGTAAGGGATCTTAATGATTGGCAGGTTGATGAATGGTTAAGCACTCCCGAAGGTGAAGAAAGACAGGCGCGAGAAATTGAAGAATTTTATTCCATTATTTTTTCTCATCCAAAAGTAGAAGCCATGACCACATGGTGTCCGATTGACGGTAGATGGTTAAAAGCACCTGCAGGATTTTTAAGACTGGATAACAGTGAAAAACCTTCTTATCATGTCTTAAAAAATAAAATTACAAAGGAATGGATGACTGAACTTGAAGTAAACAGCTCCTCTGAAGGTGTAATTTCATTTAACGGATTCCGAGGAAAATATGAAATTAACTGTGATTCATTTCAAAGCAGTTTTGTACTGGATGGTAAAAAAGACAGTCTTGATCTAATGCTTGTATAAACCGGAAAAGTATATGGGGAGGGATATGAGAATCTGGTTTGCCACAGGTAATTTGCATAAGAAAAGAGAACTGGAAAGCATATTAATAAAGGATATGAATGTTCCTTGCACGATAGTAATACCCAAAGATACAGGACTAAAGTTTGATCCGGAAGAAACTGGAAATTCTTTTGTGGAAAATGCCTTAATAAAAGCAAGTGCACTTTATGAACTTGTAAAGGAACCTGTTATTGCTGATGATTCCGGTATCTGTGTTGATGCATTAGACGGTAAGCCCGGTATTTACTCTGCTAGATACGGCGGAGAGGGATTAAAAGATGCAGAAAGAAACGATATGCTTCTTAATGAACTTGGGAAAAATATAAATCGTAGAGCTCGTTTTGTATGCGCTATGGTTTTATACTACTCCCCATATAGATATTACCTTGCGCAGGAAACAATGGAAGGTGTAATTGTTGAATCCACAAGGGATGCAAAAGGCAGCGGCGGTTTTGGCTATGATCCCATCTTGTTCATACCCGAAGTAAACTGCACAGTAGCTGAGCTTAGCGATGTAGATAAAAATCACCTGAGCCACAGGGGAAAGGCAGCAAGGGCAATAGCGAAATTTTTAAATGGCAGCTCCAATGACTTCTAATTTTAGCGATAAACTAAACGATATGCAGCGAAAAGCTGTTAACACACTAGAAGGAGCAGTTTTAATAATAGCAGGGGCCGGTTCCGGTAAAACAAGGGTAATAACTCACAGAATAGCCTATATGCTTGATAAAGGTATACCGCAATCAGCAATACTTGCCCTAACCTTTACAAATAAGGCGGCAAGGGAGATGACAAGCCGTATAAAAGAAGAGACAGGCAAAAAATTAACACTTCTTACTGCATGCACTTTTCATGCTTTTGGGGTAAAAATACTAAGAGAAGAAATTGAAATTTTAGGCTATAGAAAAAATTTTTCTATCTATGATACCACAGATAAAATTGAACTTATTAAGGAATCTCTAAGAGAATGTAAATTATACGGAGAAAAAACAGATTTATATAAGATTGAACAGATCTTTTCCAATATTAAGATTGGGCGTTATTCCTGGGAGGATGTTGATAATACATACGAAGCTGCATACAATGTGTACCAAAGCAATTTAAAAGTTTATAATGCTCTTGATTTTGATGATTTACTTGTTCTTCCAATAACAATTTTTAATGAATATACGGAAATACTTGAAAGATACCAGCGTCGTTATCGCTATATACTTGTTGATGAGTTTCAGGATACCAGTTTTATACAGTACAAATTGCTGCGTCTCTTGGCAAATCCGGAAGGAAAAAAAAGTAATATTTGTGTTGTAGGAGATGATGACCAGTCAATTTATTCCTGGAGAGGAGCTAACTATCAAAATTTGGTTCATTATGAGAATGATTTTCCAAACGCACTTGAAATTAAGCTGGAACAAAATTACCGTTCTACAAGTACTATACTTGAAGCTGCAAACGGATTAATATCGCATAACACAAACAGAAAAAACAAAAATTTATGGTCAGGGAACGGAGAAGGAAAACCAATAGAGCTACTATATCCTAAAGATGAAAATACTGAAGCTTCATTTATTGCACAAACAATAAAAAAACTGCACTTTAGTGAGCGTCTAAGTTATGATCACTTTGGTATCTTAGTCAGGACCAATAATCAGTTTGACTGTATAGAAGAAGCACTCCTTGCAAACAGTATACCCTACAGGGTATCTGGTGGTATGAGTTTTTTTGAACGTAAAGAAATTCGCGATATACTATCCTACCTTAGATTAATTGCAAATAACAATGATGATATAAATTTGCTTAGAATAATCAATACTCCACGGCGTGGGATAGGCAAAGCAAGTATTACAGCAGCCATGGAACTGGCTAAACAAAACAATCTTTGCCTCTTTGATTCATTTTGTAATATAGCAGTAAAAAGAAATAAAACAAATGAACTTCTTTTCCCTCAGGCAGAGATTATAAAAACAGATAAAAATACACGTATAGGACTTGATGAATTCATAGAATTAATTACTTCTTCCCGAGAAGATTTTTTTTCTCAAGGGGAGCTGTCAAAAAAAGTGAGGACACTTGTAGAAAAAATTGATTACTGGAGCTACCTTGTAAGTGAATACAGCAAGGATGAAAAGAAAGCCCGCTGGAGGTATTCCAATATAGAGTACTTAATAAAAATGATAGAGGACTGGGAGAAAGATCCCGATATTCTTAACACAGGTCTTTATGCTTATTTAAACCGCATTAGTCTTATAACAAAAAATGACGGTAATGATGATGATGAAAAAAGTGCAAACTTAATGACTATACATGCTTCCAAGGGATTGGAATTTCCTGTTGTCTTTATAGGCGGTGCAGAAGAAGGTTTTATTCCGCATGAACGAAGTCTTGAAGAGGAAGGCGGTAAAGAAGAAGAACGCCGTTTATTTTATGTTGCAATAACCAGGGCTAAGGACAAACTCTTTATTAGCAGCTGCCAAAAACGCCGCCGTAGAGATAGTGATATTGACAGGCTCCCCTCCCCTTTCATACAGGAGATCCCTACCCATTTAATAGAGATAAAAAAGGATGAAGCAGAAGACGATCCAAATGCAGCAAGAGCTTCTCTTGAAAGTATGATCTCAAGGTATAGCACTTAACAAAAAAAGTGGTTAGCTAAATGACTAACCACTTTCATTTTTAGTTAATTTCTGCAATGGGCTGCTGTTGGGTAACACGCGCTCCTGCGGGAACAAGGAAGTGTACTTTTCCTGCGCTTGTTGCTTTAATTTCTAGTTCCATTTTCATGGATTCCATAATTACAACATTATCACCGGGTTTTACATCTTTTCCTTCTTCAGTCGCATAACGGAGTACAACACCGGCAACTGGAGCTGCAACAACTGTTCCGCCGCCGCTTGGAGCTGCTGCAGCGGGAGCAGCTGCAGGAGCTGCTGCTGCAGGCGGAGGAGCAACAGGAGCAGGTGCAGCACTTACGGCAACAGTTCCTGCCGGCGCAACTACTACATTATAGTTAACTCCATCTACATTTACACTGTACTGTGATGCTTCATTTGCTGCTTTTGCGGGAGCAGCAGGAGCAGGAGCGGTAGGGGCTGCAGCTTTGGGAGCTTCTTCCTCTGCTTTAAATACAACAGGTCCCTTGGAACGATTTTTAAAGAAATCAGGAGCAACCTGGGGGAACATAGCAAGTGTAAGGACATCTTCAACAGAAACTGTGCCTGTACCAAGAAGTTTCTTGCATTCTTCTTCGAGTTTATCAAATTCCGGCGGGATATCGTCAGCCGGACGGTGGGTAACTTCCTTATCCATTTTTAAGGTTTCCAATGCCTTCTTTACTACATCCTGGTTTTTGGGAGCAGGACATGCACCGTACTTACCGGCCATAAGATCCTGGAATTCACCGGAAAGCCTATTGTAGCGGCCAAAGAGCACGTTAAAGACTGACTGTGTACCTACAATTTGACTGGTGGGAGTTACAAGAGGCGGATAACCTGCATCTTTCTGGACTATGGCAATTTCTTTTAGTACTTCGTCCATCTTGTCCGATGCGCCTTGCTCCTTAAGCTGACTTTCAAGATTACTGAGCATACCGCCAGGTATCTGTGCTGTAAGTATTCTGGTGTCTGCTCCAAGGAAAGAAGATTCAAATTTCTTGTAATTTTTTCTTACTTCGCGGAAGTAAGCAGAGATTTCCAGAAGCAGGTTTATATCAAGACCTGTGTCATATTCTGTACCACGGAAAATTTCTACCATGGTTTCTGTTGGGCTGTGACCCGGTCCCATGGACATGGAGGCAATGGCAGTGTCAAGCATTTCTGCGCCGGCTTCAGCACATTTTACAAGGGTACCTACTGACATACCGGTTGTAGCATGTGTATGAACTTCTACGGGAATATCAGCAATATTTTTTATTGCCTTTACTAGATCATAGCCTTCATATGGTTTTAGAAGACCAGCCATGTCTTTAATACAAATGGAATCTGCGCCAAGATTCACAAGCTGCTTGGCAAATTCAGCGTATTTTTCTATGGTATGAAAGGGCGTTACTGCATAGGAAATAGTTGCCTGTATATGCTTGCCGGTTTTTTTGGCAGCAGTAATGGCAGCTTCAAAGTTACGAGGATCATTACACGCATCAAAGATACGGAAGATATCAATGCCCCCTTTTGCGGCGTATTCTACGAATTTAGCAACTACATCGTCAGCGTAGTGCCTGTAACCCAGGAGATTTTGACCTCTTAACAGCATCATTATGGGAGTTTTAGGCAGGGCTGCCTTTAGTTTCTTTAATCTATCCCAGGGATCTTCATTCAAAAAGCGTATACAGGAGTCGAAGGTTGCGCCTCCCCATGCCTCCAGTGCATAAAATCCGGCTTTGTCCAATTTGTCACAAATTGGCAGCATATCCGAGGTAACCATACGGGTGGCGAATAGGGATTGGTGGGCGTCCCTAAGTACTAATTCAGTGAGTTTGACTTTCGGCATAATTCCTTCCTTATGTTTTTATTAGTTATTATCCAAACGGTATTGATTTACCGCAGCACTTATTGCTGCAATTACCGCATTAGGTACAGGTTTTGTATCTCCTTGACTAATTAAAGCCTTGTTTGTCTCTGCTTCCTTAAGCATTTTGCCAAGCTTATTAACCATTCTTGTAAGGTTAGATACACGACTTAGAAGATATAGGAGGAGAATAACCGTAAGTCCCATTAAAAAAAACAAAAACCCATACGTTTCGGGCATAAAATTAAACCTCCGTTATTGATTTAATCAATATTACACAGTAAGAGGCGTTTAATGCAAGTAGTATTTTTCAAAAAAGGCCATAAAATGAAATAATTTAATACTATGGATAAAAAAAAAATATACTGTTAGACTAAGATATGAAACTTTCTTGCATACATACACACACAACTCTATGTGACGGAACTGATGATATAGAAACTTGCTGCCGTAAAGCTTATGAAAAAGGGATGGATTCTATAGGTTTTAGTGCCCATGCTCCAATTACCGCTAAAACAGGAATAAAAAGCAGCTGGAATATGAGCGAAGATAAAATAAATGAGTATCTTGATGAGGTAAGAAAGGCAAAAAAACGCTGGGAAGGCAGACTTCCTGTATATTTAGGCCTTGAAATTGATTTTATTCATGATTTAATGGGACCCAGTGATAAAGATTACAGTAAAATGGAACTTGATTACAAAATTGGTGGAGTTCATTATCTTTTAACATCAAAAGGAGATCATTTTACAGTTGATAATAGTGCTGAAGCAGTTGAAAAAGCCGTTATAGAGTTTTATGACGGTGATTTTTATGCAATGATATCCTCCTACTATGATGCTGTCCACAAAATGTTAGAAAAAGGCGGTTTTGATATACTGGCACATCCAGATGTGGTAAAAAAGAATAATTCCGGCTCAAGATTTTTTTCCGAAGATAATCCTATATATATTGAAAAAGCCTCCTCTCTCGCTCCTTTAATATCAGGACAAAAGCTACACTGCGAAATTAATACAGGAGGCATAAACAGGGGTAAAATTACTGATTGCTACCCTTCTCTGTGGTTACTAAAAATTTTTAGTAAGTATGAAATTCCTATGTTAATAAGCTCAGATGCCCATAAGGCAGAAGAATTAGATGGAAATTATAATATTGCACAGAAAATGCTTCTTGAGGCAGGATACTCCAGTTCGGTTTTATTCAAAGGGCAAATTAATGGGAAAGCTCAATGGGAGTATATAGCCTTATAAACTTCAAAGAATGGATATCCCTTTTCTTCTTTATTAAATACAGCAGGATATTTTGCCAGTACAGAAAGTCTTGTAAATAGAACAGGGGTTTTTTCATTTTCTATTTTGTTTTTACGATACATTTTTTCATTTTTTGCTTCAACAATATCGATTTGATCTAACACATTATATTTAAAGCCCCATACTAAAGATGATACTGAATGTTTTTTCATGCCCGATTTAATCAAAGTATTACTTGCTTCATTAATTTTTATACCATCGGGTAAGCATTTATTCATAGTAAGAATAAATTTTTCTGCATCATAATATTCAGATAATTCAACAGAAGCAAACTCATTTAATGCAGAAATACCCAAAGATAATGGCGCTGCTATATCTAATTTTGGTAAAGGATTAAACCCTCTTGTAAATAATACAGGTATACTTCCCCTTATAAAAGACATTGAAAATATTTCTATAAGACCAAGATGAGAGTGAAATATAGCGGAATCTGTTTTTGAAAATGAAAAAATAATTCTATTAATATCAGGATCTTTTTTGTTTAAATCAATTTTTGGATTTTCTATCTGAGAAATTACATTAGACTGTGTAATATTATTGACTATTTCAGCGCCTGAATAGCATGCGCCGCATGGATTAGTACAATTTTTGATACATGGTAAAGATAATTCTCCCTTTGTTGACTTATTATACTCTTCTTTAAGGTAATAATCATGTATTCCGGAATCAATACAATGCCATGCCAAAACAGTATCTTTTTTTTCAAAACTAATTTCATTTATCAATTCATTATATTTTAATAAAAGTTTATCCCAAATATCTTGTTTAAGAAAATCTGACCAAGAATCAAGACGACAGCCCAATAGAAAAGCTTCATAAAAAATTTCCCCTGCTCTTTCATCCCCTCTGCTTAAAATCCCCTCTATCTGTGATATAAATGGATCCTGTATACCAACTTTATGCCCCATAGATTTTAAGGTGTATTTTAGATAATTTAGTTTTTTTTCTGCTTCAACTTTATTTAATTGAGAAGCTCTTTCAAAAGGTGTATGAGCTTTGGGAATAAAGGTTCCAATATTAATGTTAAAACGCATTCTGGTTTTTTCAGAAATTTCCGAAATGAAGTCTACAATCTCTTCTTCTTCTTTTTTATCATTTTCTATTTCCAAAGGAAGACCTATCATAAAATAAAACTTCGCAGTTCGCCAGCCTCTTTTTTTTGCCTCAGTCAGGATGGAAACTACATCACTTCCATATACCTTTTTATTTAATGCCATTTGTCCAAATTCACTTGGAGTTTCTATTGCAAATGTTAAACCTCCCTTTCTGACCCTCGATATTTTCTCTATAAGATCTAGAGAAAAACCTGACACTTTTAAAGAGGGCAGCTGAAAAGAAATATTTTTATCTTTATACTTTTGGCTCAGTTTTTCAAAAAGCGAATCAATATAGGAATAATCCCCGGAGGAAAGTGAAGATAATGTTATCTCCCTAAAACCTCCCTTGTTAATAAAATCCTCCGCTTCTTGTTCGATTAAATTTGCACATTTTTGCCTCATGGGTCTGTACCAAAAACCTGCATGACAAAAACGGCAGCCATTGGGGCAGCCACGCATGATTTCAACTGCACCATGATGGTGAACTACCTGCATACTTGGTACAGGAAAAACTGCTGCTCCGCTATTATTAAAACTAAAGCTGCTATCTACAGCTTTAATTGCTTTTTCCTTGCCCTTTACCCAAACCGATGGGTGTGATGATAATATTTTTTTTATTTCACCCCTGCTCATGCCGGATTTTTTTTTCTCTTTTAAATCATTTACAAGTTCAAAAAATCCTCCTTCTGCTTCTCCTATCCAGAAAGCGTCGATAAAAACAGAATAAGGCAAGGGATTAGATGCACAGGGACCTCCAAGAATAATAAGGGGATCATCTTCTTTTCTATGTTCATTTCTAAGTGAAATAAATGAAAGTTCCAGCATATTAAATATATTTGTAAATCCCAGCTCATATCCAAGGCTAAACATGAGTAGATCAGTGTCTTTTAAGGAAATACCGCTATCCAATCCATAAAGGGGGATTTTTTTATTTCTAAGGAGTTCTTCAAAATCCGGAGCCGGAGCAAAAGCTCTATCACAGGAAATTTCAGGTATTTCATTAAGACGCTTATAGATGATCTTAATAGCCTGATTCGACATTCCAATCTCATATAGATCAGGAAAGGCAATGACTGTTTTATAAAGAGATTCCTGTTTACATAGACGGCCGAATTCTCCACCTGTGTAGCGGGCAGGTTTCTCTACACTTAATAAATCCTGACCAAGATCCCTTACCGGATTAATAAAGACCATAATCGTTACGTAAATGACGTCTAACATGAATGCTTAATGTCAGACCTATTCCTATCATCGCAGAAAGTAAGGCTGAACCGCCGTAAGAAACAAAAAGCAGCGGTATTCCCGTTATGGGCATTATTCCCATAGTCATACCGACATTAATAAAAAAATGAAAAGCATACATAGATATTAATCCTGCCAAAATATAACAGGCAAAATTATCATTTATTATTTTTATAAGCCTTAAAAGCCTTAAGATTATCAATAAAAACAATGCAAAAACAATTATACCTCCCCTAAATCCCCATTCTTCTGATAATATGGAAAAAATAAAATCGGTACTTTGTTCCGGAAGAAAACGGTACTGGCTCTGCGTTCCCTGAAGAAAACCTCTGCCAATAATTCCCCCTGAGCCAATAGCAGTTATAGATTGAATAATATGCCAGCCTGAACCTCTGGGATCTATGTTAGGATCCAAAAAAACAATAAGTCTTCTTAATTGGTAATCTCTTAATACCAGTTGTGCAGCAAATGAAGTTCCAAGGGAAACTATAAAAATACTTGCGCTGTAACAGATCCAGTAAAAATATCTTTTGCGGAATTTTAACAATCCAAAAAGAGCTATAGCTGCTATCAATAATAGAGCAAGACAAATTGCTGCGATAAAGCGGCTGTCCAAGAAAATCAATAAACCCGGAATGCTGTTATCCAGAATAATTGCCTGCCAATGAGGTAAAACTATAAATAATGATGTAAGTACAATTGTTAATATCATAAAAATAATATAACGAAGTGAAATACCGGCTATAAAGGACATTCCCAGAAGTATTGGAATAAATACCAATGCGGTTCCCAAATCCGGCTGAATAAGTATAAGAGCCATTGGTACAAAAACAATGGTACATGATAATAAAAAACGAATAAAACTATTTGGATTACGTTTTGTATGATCAAGATACCACGCTAAAAAAACAATAGTGGTAATTTTGGTAAACTCTGATGTTTGAAAACCAAATGTTCCTATTCTAATCCATCTTGTATTTATTGTTATAATAAGTACAACAAGAGTTGCAATATAAAACCATACAGAAATGTTGTAAATTTTTCTGTAATTAAACAATGAAAAACCCAAAACAATTGCAAGTCCCATTGAAGCCCAGCTAATCTGCCTTATATATTCTCCGGAGTCAGGTACTCCGTACATATTTACTCCTGATGAATAAATAAATATAACACCCATTGCTACAAGAAGCAGTACGGCGAAAAGCAGAATAAAATCAATTTCCAACAGATCTTTTAGTCTCATTATATAACCGTACTATTCCCGTCTTCCCTGTATATCGTTTGTATCTCTAAAACCCAGTGTTTGAATTGCCTCTTCATAAGTCTGGTTGGCAAAAATACCCTGGTAAATAATTGCAGAGGCGTACGGCGCCCACCATTCCCAGGGGTTAGATGCCTCCACCAATACGGAAACAACAACTCTTTCGTTTGGATCATTTGTCTGGTAAGGTGCATAAGACGCAAACCAGGAGTGCCAGCCATTTACCAGTCCTGCTTCACCTGTACCTGTTTTACCTGCTACTTCCACACTTAGTGCACGAATATTCATGGGATACTGTACGGTACCGTTAGTTACAACACCTCTCATATCTTCGCGTAATGCAGCAAAAACAGCAGGACTAATATCGCTTCTGTGAAATACTTCAGGAACTGTTTTAATTTCTAACGCTCCCGTAATGGGATCACGAATCTCACTTAATATATGAGGTCTGTATATTATTCCATCGTTGACTGTCATTGCAACCATGTTTGCCATTTGCAGGGGTGTAACAGCCATATCTCCCTGTCCAATTGATATATTCATGGTGTCCCCGCCCATCCATCTGGTATGAAAGCGCGCTTCTCTCCATTGAGGGGTAGGAACCAGACCGCCTACTTCACCAGGTATGTCTATACCGGATACTCTGCCAAAACCAAAGTCCTGGGAATACTTAATTATATTATCAAGACCAAGATAATCCCTTCCTACAGTCCAATAGTATACATTGCAGGACTGTGCGAGGGCTCTGCTTAAACTAAGCCTTCCGTGTCCCGGAGACCTGTTATGACAACGCCATACCCTGTCTCCAAAATAAATTTCTCCCCTGCACTCTATTGTCTGATTTATAGGAAATGCATTTTCAGAAAGTATGCCGGCGCTCATAACAATTTTAAAAGAAGATGCAGGGGGATAACTTGACATAATAGCCCTGTTTAAAAAGGGTCTATTTGGGTTGTTGGTTAATACCTGAAATTCTGCACTAAAGTCACTCAAATTAAAAATTGTAGGATCATACCAGGGGTAAGAAACCATTGCAAGAATTTCACCAGTTGCAGGTCTAAGAACAACCACTGCTCCCATTCTTCTTCCAAGTGCTTTTTCTGCAAGAAGCTGAATATTACGGTCTATAGTCAGTACAAGGTTACGCCCCATTTCAGGAGCAATACGGTTAAAGTCATCGGACATACTTCTGCCCCATACATCAACAGTCCTTGTTTCCCGTCCTTCGCTGCCCCTTAATATTTCATCATACTGTCTTTCTATGCCGGATTTTCCTATTATATCACCCTGCTGATAACCTCTGTTAAACAGAACGGTAAGTTCCTCTCTTGTTATATTTCCTACATAACCAATAATATGCGAAAGACTGGAAATATCAGTATAGTTTCTAATTGGTCTTGAATGCCAGGAAACACCGGGAAGACTATGTACCTGCTCGGAAATGGCAGCAATTGTATTAAATGGAACGTTAGACGTAATTTCTACAGGCTGATACAGATGATGAATGGATAAGGGTAATCTGGCTGCAATTGTATCTCTATTGATATTCAGTAATACAGAAAGCCTGTCTATTACTTCCTGCATATCTCCCCTGGGGATTTCGGCCGGTGTTACACTTACAACAAATGATTCAGTATTAAGTACAAGCGGTGTGTCAAAATTTCTGTCATAGATTTCTCCGCGCTGCGCAGGAATAACCCTTGTCTGCCTTGCAATACTCTGTGCCCTGGATAAATAAAGATCCCCGCTAAGTATCTGCATACTAAAAAGTCTGCCTGTGTAAACAACAAAGATAAAAATTACAATCAGTTTAAGTATAAGCACCCGGCTTAAGTTGTTTTCGTTCCTTTCTTCTGCCATTAGTTTTTCTCCCCAAGGCTCACTAGAACAGATGATGCCATTTTTAACAATCCGAAAATAAATGGTGATATAAATGTGTTTAATCCCAGCTCTACCCAAAACTTTAACTCAAAAAAAGCATAAGATGGAATGGATTCACCGAATAGTAAATGTAAAACGTAATAGATCAATGCTTTAAAAATTGTTGCAAGTGCGCATAATATCATGGGAAGAAAAATTATGTCCAGGTAAAAAGTTCCCTTAAATAAACCAAGCAATGCGCCCGTAAGAGTGCGAATAAAGGCATTTAAGCCAAGAGGTGCAGGAGACAAAAAATCAATAAATAAACCGGAAAAAAAACCTCCTACTTGACCCATCATTGTTCCATTCATGTAAGAGAAAAAAACAAGTATCAATAAAGCCAGATCGGGAATAGCATATATATGCAGAGATAAAGGAGAAAGAACAGTTGATTGCAGCAAAGCAGCAGAAAGCATAAAAACCAGACACATGAGAATTTTTTTAATCATCAAAATCCCCTATGACAAATACAAACTCCAGTCTTGAAAAATCAATGGTGGGTTCAATTTCAATTTCCATTGATAGTTCTGCTTCCTGATAATTTATGCGGCTAACCCTGCCTATATTTATTCCCGGTGGATAAAATCCTCCCAAGCCGCTTGTAACAACCATGTCTCCCAGGTTAAGTTCATCCCTTGCACGCCTATTGATAAAACGCATAAGAAGAGGAATGTCCATATTGCCCCGCCCTTCTACAATTCCTTCGAAGCGGGAATCTGAAAAACGTGCAGAAACAAAGTAACTGTTATCGTATAGGGGCATAACAAAGCTCTCATAAGCTCCGGCATTAACTACGATTCCTACCAGTCCCTGGGTTGAATTGTGATATGCTATTACAGGCATATTAACCCTTACCCCTGCCTGCTGTCCCTTGTTTATCACAAATGCAGAAAACATATTGGTAGGATCTTTACCAATAATTTGTGCGGGGATATGACGGTAGTTTAAATTCTGTGAGTATGCCAGCTGCTCCCTAAGCCTGAAATTTTCCTGGAGTATCTCTGCAGCACTGCGTTCAAGCTGCTCGTAACGCGCTATTCTGGAAACTAATTCCGAATGTTCGCGGCGTAAAGCAGATAATTCCTGTATTGATAATATAGTTTGTGAAAAAAATGAACTAATTCCGTGAATACCGGCTCTCATGCCGGAAAAAATGGAAAGCCCAAAATTCTTGATATCCGGAAATTCACTTCTTACAGAAAAAAATAATGATAAAAAAGAAATTAGTATAAGGGCAATAAAGACATATAGTTCTTTACCGCCTCTGTTATGACTGGATTCACCCCCTCCCCATCTCATACATACTATCCGTTAAGGTTATTGTATATCTCGCGGTTAATATCCAACCCCTTTGATCTGTCAAAATACATACCGGCACCAAGGGCAACACAGTCCATTGGACTTGGAGCAAGAATTACAGATACTCCTGTCTCTTTTGAGATTAATTTAGCTAATCCCTTAAGTAAAGAAGCTCCTCCTGTCATTACTATACCTCTTTCCACAATATCCGCGGCAAGTTCTGGAGGGGTTTTTCCCAGTATAGACTTTATTTCATCTACAATCTTAAAAACAGGAACTTTAAGAGCTTCCCTGATTTGTTCAGAATCAATTTCCATTCTTTTTGGAAGACCGCTTCCTGTATCAGTACCTTTTACTTCTACCTTTTCTATTTCTCTGTCAGGATAGGCATTACCAATTTCTATTTTGAGTCTTTCGGCTGCGCCTCCGCCTATTATTAGGTTAAGTTCACTTCTGACATATTTTATTATTGCTTCATCAAAATCGTCTCCGGCAGTCCTGATAGCATTGCTTACAACCATATCACCAAGACTTATAACAGAGATCTCTGTGGTTCCCCCTCCTATATCGCAGATCATGTGTCCTGCAGGTTCATTAATGGGGATCTCAGCACCAATTGCAGCTGCAAGGCTTTCCGGTATAACAGCAACCTCCCTTGCCCCGGCTTTGTATGCACATTCTTCCACTGCTCTTCTTTCAACTTCTGTAATGGTAGAGGGAATGCCAATAACCATCCTTGGTTTAATAAATTTGTATCTTGGCATTGCGCGGGAAATAAAATAGCGTATCATTTTTTCAGTGGATTCCAGATCGGCAATTACCCCGCCGCGTAATGGCCTAATGGCATGTATAGAACCCGGAGTTTTAAATAGCATGCGCTTTGCATCCTGGCCAACGGCTACAACCTTATTTGTGCCTTTCTCTACCGCAACAACAGAAGGTTCGCTTATTATTATACCTTTGCCTGCAACATAAATTAGTGTATTACAGGTTCCTAAATCTATACCTATCGCAGCTCGTCCAAACATTTTGTACTCTCCCTTATTAATTTAAGCGGTTAATTGCCGGGCCATAAGTAGGATCTGCTCTATTGGAATTACGCCATGCAGCTCTAGCCCTTGCAACATCACCCTGTGCAAAATAAATATTTCCCAGCATATAGTATGTTTCTGCTGCCTCTCTCCTTAAAGCAGGAAAGTTAGAGCCGGGAACTATGCTGTTTTCTTCCAGTATAAGCAGGTACTCTGCTTCTGCTCTGTCCAATTCGCCTTCTTCAAAATAAATATTACCCAGCCATAAACGAGCTTTTGTAATTGTCCTGGAATCTCTAGAAATACTTATGCAGTGCATTATATAAGCCCTTGCCGAATCAATTTCACCTAATGCGTAATACGATTGTGCTATTGCAAGTAAAAAGTCATCTGAGGGCTGGAATGTATTATTTGTGCCTGTTGCATAAAAAGCAGAATATTCTCCGCTTAATGCCAGGGTGAAGGCTTCTATACTGCTTCTGTACTCTCCAATGGCTGCATAGGAGAGACCGAGGTAAACAGGTAAGCCCTCTGCTATATAAGAAGCAGCCCTGGCTTTTTCCAGGTAATATACAGAGAGGTCAGCATAAAAATGAGTGTCAGTTTCTGAAAATTGACTGTATACTGAACCCTTGTAAAAATATGCCATGCCAAGAACATAGTAAAGACCGGGAGGGTAATTTTCGATTAACATTGCCCTTCTTAATGCCCATATACATTCATCAAGATAAAACTGTGTAGTAAAATTATTAATTTGAGCTTCTGAAAGTTTATAGGATGAGTAAGCATATATTAAAAGAAAATCCAACTCTAAAGGAAATTCATCCAATAATTCTTTACTACGGGTATAAGCAGCTTCAAATTCCATGGATTCATATAATTCCCACAGTTCTCTGCGCTCATTCCCCCTTCTATCCCCCAAATTATAACTAAGTACAGGTATAAGAGTAAGTAAAGTTATGATTATTAAGAGCATCAGGAGTCTTTGCAAGAGCCTTTTTCTAACTGCAACTGCCCTTGCTCTGTATCCCTGGGGACTTTTTAATGACATACTATACTATATATCGTTATATTTAAGAAAAAGTCAACGCCAATATACTTATATATATGCTTAAACAGCAATAATGGGTAAAAAAACGATGAATCATAAGCCGGGTTCTGTGCTGAAGAACCTACGGTTCTTCAGCTTGGAGTTTATCTTTCCTAAAAGGAAATCTAAACTCCAGCATAATCATCCTAAAAAGGACTTATGCTGTTGTCATCTATCTAAGACAGGTCTTTCGCTCTGCCTTTAGCAGTCTACCCGTAGCATTATGAAGGGGCGCTTCTGCTACTGCTTGACTTTGCTCCTGATGAGTGTTTACCAAACCAACATTGTTACCAATATCGTGGTGGGCTCTTACCCCACCCTTTCACCCTCGCTTGCTAATTCGGGCAAGCCCAAATTAGCTTAGCAGTTTACTTTCTGTTGCACTTTCTGTTCTGACTACTTAATAAGTAGTCAGACCCGGGTGTTACCCGGCATCATGCCCTGCGGAGCCCGGACTTTCCTCTACGTATTTTTCCCAAGGGAAAAAAACGTAACGACAACGATTCATCGTAAAAAATTACTAATCATCATAATCTATGTTTGTTCTTTCGTCTTCTTCATCATCATCTGTGTAGTCTTCATCTTCAATATCATCCAAATCAGAGAGGCTTCCTGCATCGTCCTCAAAGAAGAACTCTTCATCGCCCTGTTCGGATTCTTCGTAGAAAAGTATCCTTGAGCAATATGGACAGAAAATAATCTCCTCTCCCGTTCTTACAGAGTTGGCAAATTGTGCAGGGAGTATCATATGGCAGCCAAGACAAACACCCCCCTTTATTGCAACTATACCCTTGCCCATCTTATTCCTGATTATTCTTTCAAACTTAAAAAGCACATCCGGATCAACATCTATGGAAATTTGTTCTTCCTTATCTGTAAGTGCTTTTATTTGCTTATTCTTCTTTTCTATTTCTGATTCAATTACTTTTCTTTGCTCATCCAATTCTGCTTCCTGCTGTTCGATTAAAGCCTGGCTCTGTTTTATTTCTTCATCAAGATCAGAAATTAATCTAAGCTCTTTTTGCAGTTTATTACGAAACTCCTGTTCTTTCATGGATGCATCATCTATTTCTTTATCCAGAGCTTCATATTCACGCTGGGTACTTATATTCTCCATGTTTTTTTCTGCTTTTTCCCTTTTGGATTCTGCATCCAGTAGCTGAGTTCTGAATTCTGCTTCAGCATTTTTTGTCCTTTCATACTCCTGATTTTTCTCTATAAAGGATCTCTTCATCCTTGCAAGCAGCTCTGTTTGAGTGGTAAGCATTTTTGGAATTTCAAGCATATCCTGTTCCAATTTTATTTTTTCTGACAGTATGTCTTGCAAATCCCTAAGCGTACTAAATATCATTTCCATGTGAAAAAATCCCCCGTATTATATCATTACATCATAGACGAAAATGCTAGTCTGCTTCAAGTCCCAATCTTTCCATTGCCAGTCTGGCTTTTCTTGAAATACTTATTCCATGTCTTTGTTCATCCAGTAGATTCCTGACTTCTTCGGCAAGGCTTGCAAATTCATTGTTAATGACTAAATCCAAACCCAGAGACCTTTCTATTACCCCTCCGGTCTCCAGAAGACCTCGTGCTACACTTTCCAAAGAGTTAGATACTGCTGTGCTCATTAAGCGTATAAAACCGTTATAGAGAGGAGTCTGATTTCTCTGTCTTGCATCATCCATCTCCGCCGCAATCCTTATAGCATAAGTATCTGCACGGTGCTGCATAAGGACTTCACCTGCCACAAGGCGCACCCTATCAGAATTTCTGCGGTTAAAAAAGAGGGTATCAACTATGCTGATGGCTTCATCAGTATTAATGGCTCCCAATGCCCTTAAGGCCTCATCTCTTACCTGCGGTACATCATCATTTTCTGCACGGAAACGCAGGTAGGGAATGGCAGATATCATTAGCCGCTGTCCCGCAGCCTGTGCTGCTCCCATGCGGGTTCGCCAAAACGAATCCCTGAAGGCTTCCAGTATGGCATCATCTACCATTTCACCGGAAAAGGGGCCTAAAGCCGCTACTGCTGCTGATCTAAGGTTGGGATCTGTAGAAGAGATGGCATCAATTACAGCATCAAGTCCATCATAGTCTCCAATTTTAGCCAGAGCCTCAACAGCAGAAATTCTTAGAAAAAGCCTGGCTTCCGGATTCATGACTATATCAGATAAAAAAGAAACACTTGTTTTTGATCTTGTTTCTCCAAGGGCTATTACAATTTCACGTCTGTTATCATCTGAAGGGTTTCTGTTGTTATAATAATCCAGTAAAAAAAATGCAACATTATCAGCTCTTTCCTGATCCTCACTATAGGAAACCCTGCCAAGAGCACGAATGGAAACATCCAAAAAGCGGCTCTCTCCTGTATTAATTAGTTCCTGAAGGGTCTCAATTGCTGATGCTGCTCTTACCCAGCCTAAATAGTTAACTGCAGCAGTGACTGTATCATTTGCCTCATAATCTCTTTCCTGTATTGTACGAATTGCTCTTTCTTCCAGTCCGGGTTTTTCCATTTCTCCGAAGAAACTAAATATCCCATTTAAGATATTCCTGTTCCTTGTTCTATTTGCTACGGAAATAAGTTCATCATCAAGATACGTTGCTCTTTCATTTCTTAATGTAGTAATGAGGTTTGAAATTTCGGTTTCTGTGCCAAAACGTATAATGTCTCTCTGTTGTTCTATTTGTGAGACAGGCGGCGTTTCAGTTTGGCTATGAATTTCACCGGGTAAAAATAGAGCAAATAAAACTACCACTAATAAATATTTTTTCATCTTTTTACCTCATTAGATTCATTAAATTTATAAAGAAAATCCTTTTTAAAATCACTAAAACGCTTTTCTCTTATTGCATTTTTTGCATTGGAGATTAACTCATGCAGAAAATACAGGTTATGGTAACTTGCAAGCATGGAGCAAAGAATTTCCCGGCTTTTAAACAGATGACGCAGATAGGATCTGGAATATGTACGGCATACTTTGCAGTTGCATTCTTCATCTATCGGCATATAATCAGATGCATTTTCTGCTTTTTTTAGGGTAAATGAACCTCTTTTTGTAAAAACATTGCCGTTCCTTGCATTTCTTGTGGGAAAAACACAATCAAACATATCTATTCCCTGCTCTATGGCATATAGTATGTATTCGGGCGTTCCTATTCCCATTACATAATGCGGCTTATTTGGTGCCAGCAGCTCTGCTGTATAATTTAATATTTCTAAAAAGCGTTCTTTTGGCTCACCAACAGATAGTCCGCCTATTGCAACTCCAGGACTATCTATATCCATTACCCTTTTTGCACTTTCTGTACGAAGATCCTTGTAAAAATTCCCCTGTATGATGGGGAAAAATAAACCTTTATACTCACCTTTTTCTATTTCTTCTTCCCATTTAACCCTTGCCCTTTCCATCCAAAGACTAGTTATATCCATGGCATATTTTGCCTCTTTGTGGCTTATTCCCCAGCTGGAACATACATCAAGCTGCATCTGTATATCGCTTCCAAGGCAAGTCTGGAGTTCCACGATCTTTTCGGGGCTAAAGAAAAAGGAAGAGCCGTCTATATGTGAGCGAAAGTTTATACCTTCCGGGCTTATTTTCCTGAATGGCGCAAGGGAAAAAACCTGAAAACCTCCCGAATCGGTAAGTATATTTCTGTCCCATGCCATGAAATTATGCAGCCCTTTGCATCCGGAAATTACATCCATTCCGGGACGCAGGAATAGATGGTAGGTATTGGAGAGTATAATATCAAAACCTATCTCTATTAAATCTTCTCTGTATAGTGCCTTTACAGAAGCATTTGT
>Ga0099364_10001638_pt1 | contig 36538 bp, 33 predicted proteins | sample TergutTh196P3_FD_73070 | JGI IMG/M metagenome (GOLD analysis project Ga0099364, IMG submission 73070) | Microcerotermes parvus P3 segment gut microbial communities from Pointe-Noire, Republic of the Congo - Th196 P3 | ecosystem: Host-associated > Arthropoda: Insects > Digestive system > Gut ... | reverse complement strand
TACTCAAGCCTATTGTATTGGCAAGCCCTGCATGAAAAACTTCCCATGGGGCATATCCTATATTAGCTTTCATTGTAATAACAATTCCAAGTGCAAACAATGCAATCCCGATTATCATGTTTATACTACGGATTAAAAAACACCTTAGGTTAGATTTCCTTATTTTTTGCATGTTGTGCTATCCCTGATAATTTTTGTTCAACTCTAAAAGTTTTTTAATCTGGGCGATGATAAAATTTTGAAAGTCGGGGTTTAACTGGTTAAAGGAATGGATAATTTCGGTTATTTGGCTATTGTGCGTTTCAAGGAACATAGCCCCCTTGCCGTGTTTTAACCATTCGGGGTTAACCCCGTAGGTGTCGGTTAAAAGTTTGATAATACGGTCGTTGAGGGGCTGTCGGCATTTTTCAAGCGATGTAATATAGCCTTTGGAAATATGGATTTTTTCTCCGAATTCCTTTTGGGTAAGGCATAAGGCGTGCCTAAGCTCTAAAAGACGACGGCTGATTTCTTTAACCATACCGCTAGTTTACCAAAGCAACGGCTTAAAAACAATAATAATTCTAAAATTATGGTAAAAGGATACTATGTATCCTAATATTATCTGATATATAGACATATTTGACCTTTTGCTGTACTGTATTTGTATGGCAAATAATGTGAGAGCAAGACTGGTAAAAAAAAGCCTCTATGAATTAGACAAAGAGGGGTTAGATAAAATCGAAGTTATGACAAATTCTCTTTTGGCTGTCCAAAATGAAGGGGACAAATTATTAAAAAAAACTCCAAAAAATGTTAGACGCAATTATAAAATCCGTAAGAAGGAGCTAAAAAATTGATGAGTAAAACAAAACATTATTGCGCATCACTTTTTTCCTTCTATCTCTATAAGGCGTTTCATATATTGGCTTGGAGTTTTTCCGCATACTTGCTTGAATTGTTTGGAAAAGCGGAAGGGGTCTTCAATGCCTACGGCAAGGGCTATTTCCTTGATAGAGCCTTTGCGGTTTTCAAGAAGGGTGCGGGCTTCTCTCATGCGGTATTCAATAAGGTATTGCTGCGGCGAAATAAATATTTGCTGGAGAAATATCCGGTACAGGCGGCTGCGGCTAAGGTTCACATGGGCTGCTATTTCATTCACGGTGATTGGATGGGCGAAGTTTTCGGCAATGTAGTTAATGGCTTTTTGAAAATGAATCGCTCCTGTCCAGCCGGGGGGCATGACACTCTGATCCCAACTGGCGGTTTTTACCAACAGCGACATAAGGGCATACAGTATAGCCGTGGATTGGGTTGTGCCGTAAATATCCTGCCCCCGATATGTGTACAGACCTGCCAAAAGCTGCACAACTTGATCGGCAGTCTGATCTTCCAAATGACGGACAGGGGCTTTGGGATCAAAGTGGGCGGCGTTCAAAAGAAGCCGTGCATCCGCGCCGTCAAAACTAACCGCTCTGAGCGCCCACGGGTTTTTTTTGTCAGCATTGCACTTGATTTCGGTATCGGGATACATGACAAAAATGTCATTTTCCGTAACAGAGTATTTTGTACCCGACAGGGTGTAAATGCCTTTTCCTTCCATCACATAGTACAGAGCATAAGCATCGGGTTTTTTGAGGGGAAGGATATAGCCGGGGGTACAGTCAAACCCCGCAACTTCGTGGAGCGAAAGAGAAGACAGGGGTCTGAACTCATTCTTGTAGTAATATTTGTAATTTGGTTCCATAACCAAAGAATATTATGCAAAGCCGCAAGAGGGCAAGGCTTTTTTACCAAAACGCAACATTTAACCATTATCTTGGCAACATTGTGCAGTTTTATAAGAAAAGGCAGGGCGGTAAGATTAATGAGCAAAGAGCAATGAGCAATGAGCAATGAGCAATGAACAGGGAGAAGGGAGAAGGGAGAAGTTAGGAGTTAGGAGTTAGAAAAAAAAGATGAAAGAAATTGCCAAACAGGGTAACTCCCGTTCAATATATATACAAATACTCATCGTGTTATTGGCTTTTACTTTGCTGGTGTTTCTAAGCTCATCGTTTATGAGCGGTATTGAAAATAAGCATATGTTCAACAGTATAGAAGCGGCGTTTAATGATACGGAAATCCATATCAACGCCGACTTGAAAGAATTGGAAACGCTACTGTTTTATGTTTCGGAAACTATACGATTGATGATTATGAGGGGTTACAACTTTGATATGGTATCGACGTATATAAATGATATTACCGAAGTTACTATGTCAGGCGATGAAAGGCTTAAAGAATACGCCACAGGCATATACGGAATATTTGATGTATTCGATGGAAAGTTCCATGACGGCACAGGCTGGCAGCCGCCGAAAGATTATGTACCAGAAGAACGCCCGTGGCATAAAGCGGCAGTTGCGGCTAACGGAAGTGTAGGAGTTACAGAGCCCTACACGGCTATGGCTTGGGGAATATTTACCCTTACTTTTGCACGGCAAATTTATGACGATGGCGGAAAGGTTTTAGGCATAGTGTGCCTTGATATACTGCTTGACAGGATAAGGGAGTATGCGGTCAATACTTATTTCACTCAGGGCAGTTACGGCTTATTGCTGAACAGGCAGTTAGAAATGCTTGCCCACTCTGATAAATCATTATGGGGCAAATCAATGCGGGACATAAACTCCAGTTATTTAGCCGTTGCTGACGATCTGGAACAAGGAATACCGGTAATAAAACGCAGAATAATAAATTATCAAGGGGAAGCGAGCGTTGTATCTTTTCGGCAGATGAAAAACGGCTGGCATATCGGCATGGTTATACTCGAAGAAGCCTATTTCAAAGAAATGAGGAGAATGAGGCTAATTCTTATTGTTATTGGAATTGTATTTGCGGCGGTGTACATTACGATTTTATTCAGGCTTTCCAGAGTGAGCAAGGAACTGGAATCTCTTAAAGAAGAAAGTAATCTGACGGTAAAGGAGCAGGAGGTTTTTGCCCTGCTGCTTAGGGGAGTTTCACCTAAAGAAATCGGCTATACCATGAATATCAGCCATCATACGGTTAATTTTCACAAGACAAATTTATACCGCAAGTTGGGCGTGCAAAGTATGCACGAGCTTTTTTCCAAATATAGTTCATCAAAGCAGGTAAAAGAGTGAACCTAGTATATCCTCTAGGTATAAAAAGCCAAAACCTAGATAAAATTCTAGGTAAAAAACCCGCAAACCTAGATAAAATTCTAGCTAGGCAAGTCTTTTTTCTAATATAAAAATAAAGCAAATGCAACAAATTACATTGACCAAAAAAACTATTGACCATTCCGACACGGGGCGTTTTTCCTTTAGCTTTTTTTGCGACCGCTGCGGCAAGGAATGGGTAAGCCAAGAAAAGGAATTTTCACAAGGGGGCTTTACTGTGGTGGAAAGCGATGAAGCCTTGAAACTGCTTTGGGCGCATGAACACCGCACGGCTTTTGACGAGGCAAGCCTTGACGCTCGGATGCAATTTAACCGCTGTCCCAAATGCGACAGATGGGTTTGTGATAATTGCTTTTGTATTGAAAGGAAAACAGGCGGACTGTGTGTTGATTGTTGCTAAAAAATCAACAGGCTCCCCTTCGGGTCGCGCATAGAGAGGAAGGATTTAATGGGCGCTGTCGCGCCTGGCAATGACCATGTTGATTTTTTAGCTTGGAGTTTTGCGTTGCAAAACTCCATTAAAAGTTGGAAACAGCGGCTTCCATGCCGCTTAATGCAATGAGAAGTGAGCAAATAAATTTATTGAGAGGTTATTTATGAAAAAGTTTAGAAAACTATTCGGGATTACAACCCTTGCGGTGGTAATCGGGGTTTCAATGGCTGGGTGCGATGACGGCACTACAAAGCCACCTGACAATTTCGTACCTGTTACCGACATTACGGGTATACCGTCAGGCAAACAGACGGATGTTGATATGAGCTTGAACGGTACGGTTGTGCCGTCAACGGCGACTAACAAAACCATTGTCTGGTCAATTTCAGTTGACGATGACGGCAGTGCGGAGCCTGAACTGACGGGCAATGTGCTGAAAACAGCTTCGGAAGGGACGGTGAAGGTAACGGCAACCATTGCCAATGGTGCAACGGTGAGTACGCCATACACCAAGACCTTTACCATCAATGTTACAGGTGAACCGAATGAAGTCTGCCAGTGCGGAGGCAACGCTGAGGACTGCGAATGTGAATACTGTAATTGCGAAGCCTGTAATGGCGGTGATGATCCTGAAAAGTTAGACATTACCGTGAACTTTACAAGCAGTACCGATGAAACTATCAATCTGGGTACGGATGACAAGCTTTCAGCAGGCGGAAACTTAACGGTAACGGTAAGCGGCAGCTATGCCTCGTATGCGTGGTATGTTGACGGCGTAAATGTGCCGGGCAATACCACGAATCAAATTGTGATTTCAGGTGAAGAACTTGGTGAAGGTGCGCATACGGTAACAGCTATTGTCGTAAAAGACGGTGTGCCGTTTTCTAAAGTTTTAAACTTTAATAAATAGGGGAATAAAATGAAAAATGAAAAGGTAAAAGTGAAAAAAGAAAAGAGGGCGGCAAGCAGAGAGAAATGGGGAATGAAGAGGGGGGCGATTGGGCTTTTTTCTTTTTTCATTCTTCTTTCTTCTTTTGTAATTGGTTGTTCCAATATGTTTTCTGATTATTCGGTTCCGGTTAAGGAAAGGGGGCTTACCATTACGGTGGGCGGAGGTGGGAGCGCAAGGACAGCGCTGCCTGATACTCCGCTGTTTTCTAAGTACGAGTTGACTTTTGAAGGTCCCGGTGTTCATCCTATGGTTGAGATTACCGGCGGCAATACTGCGAAGATTGACGGTTTGACTGCGGGGGAATGGACGATTACCGCTAAGGCGTTTATCAAGTTTGAGGGTGTTGATGAGCTTGCGGCTACTGGGAGTAACTCGATTACGATTAACCCTGCGGTGGCGCAAAATTTGACGATTAACATTAGCTCGGTTGTGATAGACGGACCTGACGGGACTTTTGTTTACGACATTAGTTTTCCTGCCGGGATTACAGGGGAATTGAGTATTGCTCTGTACGGTAGTCCGGCTGGGGGTGTTACTGTTCCTCTGGCTGGGGCTGGTGCTTCGGGTTCTGTAGATTTGAAGCCCGGATATTATCTTATGATAATTTTGCTGGAAGACAGCGAGGGGCGCAGCGCGGGTGTGGCGGAGATTGTGCATATCTACTCGTATATGGAAACTAAGAAGGTTAAGGCTTTTACGGCGGTTGACTTTGCGTTTAAGCCTGTGGGCATTGACCGTTACATTGCGCTGACAGTTGATAACTTTAAAATCAACGGCGAGGATTTGGAGAACGCAAGGATTGCGGTGTTCGCCAATGAGGGGCTTACGCAGTATCTGGAAACGCAAGGGCTTTTCCCGCTTGATCCTGGTACGGGAAAAGTGGCCGACAATGTATGGACGGGCCTTATCGAAAATACGCCTGTAAACAATGAAGTCTATATTGTTGTGTTTGCCAGTGTTCTTGTTGACGGCGGCGAAACTTGGGCGGTGAAGGCTTATCCTATCAATCTTGGAACAGCGGCTGCTGGGAACTGGTCGTCTGCTTCTCCGTATCAGTTGCGTGTTGACTTTGGCACGGTTGGGTTTAAGACGGTAAAGGTAACGGGTTCTTTTTTGATAAATGGCAAGACACCTGTTACAGGTAATCCGGTGTCTTACTTTAATGCCAATATCGGTTTTTATTTTGAAGTGCCGGGTATTCTTGGCTCTGACGGTTCGCCTCGCTCTTTTGATCTGGGTGGTCTGACCGGGGATACTTTTTTTGAAGCGCCTATGCAGGTTCCCAATGTAGGCGCGTTTCCGTTTCCGGTTTATTACTCGGCGTTTGGTTTTGAAAGAAACGAAGCAACAGGGCAGCCGGCAAGCCAGAATCCTATGATAAAGACTTTTACCACAGGCGGACCGGATTACGGCGATGAGGTCTGGCAGGTAACGATTGGCGATATTGCACAGAAGATTAACGGTACTATCAATATTAAAGACTTTGATATTGATACGGCTGTGTACACTTCAACTTCTGTTACGGTTTTTACGGCTGACGGTGAAGATTTGGGCAGCGGCGGGATTATAGATGGCAGTTTTGAATTCGTAATAATATCCGGCAATACAGAACGGGCGGCTTACGGAATGGTTGTCGGCTCGTATTATGATTCCGGCGCTAACGCTACTGTAGAAGTTATCCGTTACACGAACAATTTTACGATTAAAGCGGCAAACGAAGCGGATCAGAGCGTGGGGGCGTTGATGTATAATGCGGCAAGGAAGCACCCTGCTGTAACATTCAATCTTAACGGCGGCAATGTGGGCGGAAACACTGCCGATGTTGTGGTTACTGCCGCATCAAACTTTACGATTGATCCTCTTGAGATACCCGAACCTGTCAAAGCTGTTCATGGTTTTGACGGCTGGAACACTGCCGAAAACGGAAGCGGATCGGTATTTAACCCGGTCAATATCCGTCAAGATATTACGGTATACGCGCAGTGGGAGTTCCATGAAGTAACGGGAACTTTCAATGTGAACGGCGGTATGTGGCGTAACGGTACTGACGATGACATTAACTGGAAAACGGTTTCGCCCGGCGTTGTAGAGTCGTTTCCCGCAGCCCCGATTCGGCACGGATACCGTTTTGACGGATGGAAGATTGAGGAGAACGGAAGCAACATAACGGTTGACGCAGAGACCATACTTGACGGCGTTATTCTAATGAATGAATATTTGATATTCTATCCCGTATTGTTAGCCCAATGGGTAAGCGACCCAAGCGTTGTTGTAGCAACAGTTACCTTTAACGCAAACGGCGGCAGTTGGGGCGGTGTTACCACGCAAACACGGTATGTGCTGATAAACGACACTGTCAGCGATTTAACCGTGCCCAACACAGCCCCAAGTTTTCCCGTTACCGTTAATCTGCCTACTACGGCGGAAATATCGGATATGCTAGACGAAGGCTTGTACAAGGGATTTGCGAGTAGCGGTATCTTTGAAGGCTGGAACACGCAGGCTGACGGCGAAGGGTCAGCCTTCACTGCCTCTACCCCTGTAACAGGCAACATCACCGTATACGCGCAGTGGAAAGAGCCAGAAGAACCCAACCCCACACCCGACCAGATTGACTTGTCCTCAGTGGCAGGGGCGACCATTCTTGATAAAGCGTTTGCTTATATCAACGCCAATGCGGGAACATATATCCTTATGGTCGGCAGCGATATTACGACACCGAATGTATATACTTTGAATAACGCCAGTAATGTAAGGCTCATTGGCGCGAAAAGGACACCTGTCATAACAAAATCGGGAACAGGCAATCTGTTTCAAGTAACTGCTGACAATGCTCAACTTTACTTTTATTACAAAATCACCCTGAAAGGCAACAGCGATAATACCAGCGCATTGGTATATGTATCACGTGGAATCGGCGCGATGTGGAATGAGGTAACCATTACCGGCAACGGCGGCAGGGGCGTGCATGTGTATGGCGGAAGTTCAGAATTTTCAAATTTCTCTATGTCTGGTGGAACCATTTCGAATAACGCAGGCGGCGGTGTGTATGTACAGGGTATTGGTACCCTCTCAGATCAGCGATATGCATATTTCTCTATGTCTGGCGGAACTATTAGCGGCAACGGCAGCGATTCGCTCCAGTATGGCGGCGGCGTATGGGTAAGGACGACAGACACAAGCAATGCAATCGTTACCCAGGGGTGGGGTAATTTCAATATGTCCGGCGGAATTATTGCTAACAATACCGCTAAACTCGGCGGGGGTGTCTATGTTGATAGATCTCTCATCCCCGGGTACAACGCTTCATCAGGAGCTTTTCGTAAAACGGGCGGTATCATTTACGGTTCAGAGGCGGCGGTGGATTTAAGGAATACGGCGACCGATGCAGAAACCACGGCTGTAGCGACTGCTGTGATAGAGGGAAGTGTCCGTTATCGGAGTACCACTGCCGGGGAGGGGGTTGATTTGAATACCTATAGTCTCACGAATTGGGGAGGGCAGCCAGGCAGCATTGCCGACATCAGCTCTCCTGTTTGGCTTAACGGCAGCGCGGTATCTCTTGTTGCGCCAACTGTTGGCACCGATGGTGTGATAACGGCACAAGGCTGGCAGATAAGCGATAACGGAACGAGCGGCTGGACGGATTTCACTCCGCCGTCAACAGCGGATGCGTCATATAACGGGAAATATCTGCGGTATTACGCGACAGTTAACAGTACAACCAGTTATTCCAATACGGTAATGATTATAGTGCTTTCCTCCCCGACAGAGCAGGCAATTACCATTGCGATGTGGGACATCGCCAACGACGGCTGGGACACCAACGCGGCATTACGTATCAATGTAAACGGTTCTGATCTTGCGCAAAACGCACGTTTGGCAAGCGGCGGCAGCGGTTCTTATGTTTTTGTCGTTAATTCCGGTGATATTGTAAAGTTTTTCTGGGTACTTGGCGGTCAGTGGGACACTGAAATTGCGTTTGCCGTGTATTACATGGACGACCCGCCCGACCCGATGTTTGTTCCGGCAACGGGCGTTACCGGCGGCAAGGTTTTGGTTTCCAAGCGCTACAACGACCCTGCGGGCGCTGTGGGGAATGGGACTTTGATGGGGGAGTTTGAGGTCAAGTGAGGAGTTAGGAGTTAGGAGTTAGGAAATGAAAAAAGAAAATGTAAAAGAGAAAAAAGGGAGAAGGGAGAATTTCAATGATGGCAGAATTATTTAAAGGGAAGCAGTGTTATGCTACTCACTGCTATCTGTGATAATTTTAATAAAATCTTCCGGTGTTAATGCCGGAATGGAACTGGAGGAAAAATCGTGAATGTTTCGAGTAACGATGTAATCTACAGCAAGACCCTCGCCAACGACAAATTGGACGGAGTCTTCAAAGTCGCTCCAATCAAGATCAAGAGCCTGATAGATGTGGCTGTCGGTTACGGTTGCAGGTTTGAAAACTTGCAGCATATTCTTCATCGCTTCTATTGTAGGTTTTTTACCAAGCGTTCCTTTGGAAAGAAAGAAAATATCGGTTATAGCCGAAGCAGAGATATAGCCAGTAATATACTTCTTTTCTGCCATTCCAAACATATCCAGTGCAGAAGCATAGTCCTTGCGGTGCAAGAGAAAATCAAGCGCAACATTGGTATCTATCAGTACTTTCATAAGTGCTTCGACAGCCTTGCCATGCGGATTTCATCAAGATCAACATCCCCTGCGCCGGAGAGTATTCCTGAAAGGCTTTGTGTAATTGGGCAATCTTTCAGCATTTCATCCAGTTCTTTTCTAGTAAAACGGAGTTTTCCGTTGTCAGCAGATTTTTCTTCTTTTTCGGCAAAGGGAATAACCTTGAACTCGAACCGCACCTTTCCTGTAGGTATTTCACGGGGAACTTCAAAATCAAAACGCGCCCGCCTGTCAGCTGGTATTTCTACGGTTTGTGTCATAGTCATGTAATAAACATAGCATGAAAAAGGAGAAAAAGAAAGGGTTTAGTTTATAGAATAAGCCTCGCCCAAGGTTTAGATAGATAAAAAAGTCTTAATATACACCTCTTGTTTTAAATTTTACGCAAAAATCTCTGATACAAACCATTGTAAATTCCGCTCATTTTGTGATAAAATACACATACTATGAAAGATACCCTTTTAGGACAAAAAAACGCCCTAGAGCCTCAAACGACGAAAAACAGCCGTAAATGGTGCAAAATTGTTTTACCCCCCATTATATTTAAGCTCTTGCCGGAGTAAGGTTTTAATGAGTAATTTGTTTAGAGCTTTGCTATTATCAATCCTCTTTTTTGGCTCAGTTTTTATGGTAATGGCGGAAAGGCCTAACCCGGTTGCAAGCCGTATCGTTGACGGGGAAGTGCTTTACTACCATTCGTTGCATGAAGCCGTAGAGTCTGTCTTGGCAAATGAGGGAGCTTCTATTAATGAACCCGATGAAATTACTCTGCTTGCCGACATTACCGCACATGCTCCCATTGTTATAGAAGACAACAAGCATATCCGGCTAGTTGCAGGGGAAGGCGACAGAACAATAATGCGGGGCAGTGATTTACTGGACTATCCTGTAATTTGGGTAAGCGGCGAAAACGCAAGTCTAACTCTTGGAAAACCGCCAACCGAAAGCTCGGGTATGGAGTGGGAATTAATCATAGACGGCGGATTTTTGACAGCTTCCGAAGGAAGCCAAACCCCTGTAATTGCAAATACGCCTTTGGTTGTTGTAAATGGTCCCGATTCAAAATTAATTATGTACGATAATGTCAGCTTGCAAAACAACAACAATTCCGGCAGGCCTATAGATACCAGTATTTTTGAAAATGGTGCCGGCGTTTTTATCCGTACGGCAGGGGATCAAATGGACAGGCTTGCCGAATTTATTATGAAAGGCGGTGTTATTCAGGGGAATGTAAATAATGCTCAAGGCGAAATTGCTTCCGGCGGCGGCGTGCTTCTTGCAGGGTTTGGATTGTTTACAATGGAAGGCGGCGTTATCAAAAATAATACTGCCCGTCATGCAGGCGGAGGTTTTCATTTAGGCGGCAGAGCCAGTTTGCAAAAAACAGGCGGTGTCGTTTATGGTATAAAGGCACCGGAAGGAATGCGTAATATTGCTATTGAAGGAAGCGGGCAGCCTCTTGTATTTGGTCATGCTGTTTCTGTTTCCAGACAATACAGAAATAATACTGTAGGTGAAAATGATAATTTAAGTTATTTTGGCAAACCTATGGGAAATGGTGATTTTGGTGTAGGAGAAAAATGGGATAACCCCAAAAAGGATTTACAACGAAAACTAATTATCATTATTCCGATAGTTCTTTTGTTAGGTACTTTTTCCTTTATTGTTATTCTAAAAAAAGCCAAACAAAAAAAATCAAATGAAAATGAAATTGATGTATCAAAGATTAATTTGTCAGATGCTGAAAAAAAAGTGTTCGACCTTCTTTTAACAGATGACTCTATAAAAGTTATTGCAGATAAATTACAGATAACTTATGACGGTGTAATATTTCATAGTCGAAATATTTACAGGAAGCTTGGCGTTAAAAACCGAACGGAACTACTTGTTAAATATAGCAAGAAGTGAGCAGAGAGCAGAGGTTATTGGTGTTTCAAAGATGTTTTATTTTACTATTTTTTGTTTCTCAAGTTTTGTCTGCGCAAGTTGCAAGCCACATTATTGACGGTACTATACATTATTATGATAGTTTACATGAAGCTATCGAATCTGTAAACCTGCTGTCTGAAATTGAAATTGTCTTGTTAGCTGATACTACAATCTATGCTCCATTAATAATTGGCGACAATATTAATATACGGCTTGTTGCAGATAACGGCGACAGAACCATTATGAGGGGCGATGATTTTTTGGATTACCCTCTTATTTGGATAACAGGAGAAAATTCCAGCCTTACTCTTGGGAAAGATGATGCCCAATATGAATTAATTATAGACGGTGGACATTTAAACAATCCGCCTATTTTATCCGGCTCTCCATTAATTACACTTAACGGGTTGGATTCAAAATTGATAATGCACGACAATGTTGTTTTGCAAAATAATTATAATGTGGGGCTGGTGACTGCAGAAACAAGTAATTATAAACATGGAGGCGGTGTCTTTGTTCGTACTACAGGAGATAATTTTGCCCGCCCTGTTGAATTCATTATGAAGGGCGGAATAATCCGTGGTAATGCAAATAAAGCTCAGCATCCACAGCCGTGGGGCGGCGGTGTAAGAGTCAGCTCCGGTATTTTCACTATGGAAAATGGAATAATCATGAATAATATCACTGCTCGAACCGGAGGCGGTGTTTTTATTAGTCCTTTAGCTTCTTTTAAAAAAACCGGGGGTGTAATCTACGGAGAAGACGCACCGGAAGGGTATCAAAATATCAGCATGGATTTTAGTTCGACCGGTTTCTTTACTCATACAATTACTGTTGGCGAAATAGAATTTACCATTTTTAAGTTTAGAAATGATACTGTTAAAGAAAACGAGTCTTTATCGTATATGGCTACGATTACGGGTATGGGCACTTTTGGCAAAGGTGAAAACTGGCACGACCAATATACTGTATTAAAGCGCAATCTGTTTATTGCCGCTATTGCTGTTGTCACGCTTCTTTTGGCAGCCGGGGTTGTTTTATTTGTCAGAAAAAAAAGCAGACAGAAAATCCAAGGCAAGCAGGCAAAAACCGCTGTTGGAGACATTCCCTTTTCCCCTCGCGAGAAAGAAGTTTTAGACATGCTCCTAAAAGGTTTATCGTTTAAAGATATTTCCAATAATTTAAATCTGTCTATGTCCGGAGTTACACACCACAGCCAAAACATATACCGCAAACTCGGTATCCAAAGCCGCACGGAGTTATTGGTTAAATTTAAGTGAGAAGGTCATCCAAATATTCTTTAGGATTTATGATTTTAATATTTTTATACTCATTTAATACCAACAAATCTTTATCCCCGGTTATGATAAAATCAACATTTCCTTCTAAACCACATTTCAATATTTTATTATCGTCAATATCTCTACTAACATTTTCTACATTATCATCATGATATATTTTAAAAGCGTATTTTTCAATTATTTTTATATATTCCTCAACTTTACTATTTTCTAGATCAAATTTATCTCTTAACATTACATCTGATATTTCATTCAATATTTCATCAGTTATAAATAATTCATCAAAACCATTTATAACCCGATCGAATACCACTCGCGGATTTCCACCCCAGAAAAATGAAGAGACAAATACATTTGCATCAATAACTATTTTCATTTTGAATTTCTATAATTTTTTATTTCTTCAAAAACATCTTCTTCTGTAAAATTATTTTTTCTTGCAACACTTTCCCCGTATGCATATAATTCCTGTAATTTTTGCTTTTGGTTAATATATGTTTTAATTGAATTATATATTATATTGGCTCGTGTTTGAGACTCATTTTTGGCAATTAAGTCTATTTTTTCCAAAAAATCATTTTCTAAAGTCAAATTTATAGTCGCTGCTGTCATATATACCTCTTAAATTTATTATATTATTGATTTTTACGCATTGTCAAGGCAAAATGATAAAAGAATCCGGGCCGAACCATAAGTTCGATGCGACCCGGCGGCTATCCAGGGAATCGGTTATACCTATATGCCCCAGACACTATAAATATATCCCATTTACTTCTTTCCTCCAAATTCTCCCCAACCTGTATATTTCCGTAGTACCTAAACCGTTAAAACTACGGAAATATATAGGGTAAAAACGCCCTAAAAAGGGCAAACCTACGGAAATATGTAGGTTGGCAGGTTTAAAAAATAATATTGTAATTAAGTTAGAACTAATTAGAAGGGAGGTTTTTATGAAAAACAGAATAAAACTTTTCGGACTTATTGCCATTGCGGCAATAATCACATTCACGATGACGGCTTGCGGCGGTGACCCTGGCGGCGGCGGAATTCCTGCAAGATTAAGGGCTTACGACAATCAAGGCACAGTGCCGTCTTTGTCAGTTATCAACGCAAGGTCGGCAATGAATATAATGCCAATGTCTGCAGAGACAGAACCCGGTCTTGTATTATATTCCGGTATGTACAGTAATTCGATTTTGGGTGCACACAAAGAGTTTATTAATGTTACTAAGTTTGAACTTAAAATTATGAATTTACGCTTGGACTCTCCCGATCATACTTTAACCCTGATAGACGGCTCAAATGCAATTACTGTTGATTTTGCAAGACCTGGCGGTATGACTTTCAATTTAGGCGAAGTTCCCGAAGGCGAAAGATTAATCGGTGTAATGATGATTATAGACCCTGATATGGGCAGCACTGTGGAATTTGAATTGCCTGTGGAAAAACAATCAGGTATGTTTTGGAATGAAGGCGGCGGCACTACGATAACAGCCCGTCTTCAAGATCTTGAATTAGGTGGAATATTAAGTGGAGCACCGGGAACTGGCGAAGGGTCTCATTATAGATATTATGGATATGATAGTATGCCTGAAAACTGGGAGCAAATAGGAAAAATAGCTTATTTTTGCTATGGCGGAACTCAAAGAATGATGGCAAACAAAACAAAAATTTCACATAACGCAATAGACCCCAATGTTCCAGCTTCGTGGGAAATAGGCGATGGCGTTAATAATGTATTAGTTATACCTATTAATCCGGTAACTGTTACAGCAGGTGCAAGTTATGTCGAGTTTTCAATCAGCTGGAACTTAACAGGCCTTATTGAACGCCGCGAAGGAAAAACCGCTTCTGCCGATGATGACATTTTTATTCTTAAAGACGGCTGGTGGAACGGTCTGCAAATAACAGTCGTGGTTCAATAAGCGGAATAAGCCGCCTAGCGGTATAGGCAATTATTAACCACGGAGGACACGGAGAACACAGAGGAAGAAAATTAAATTCTTCCTTTGCGGTCTTTGCGTCTTGCTGGAAGCTGCGCTGCAAGTAGCTGGAAGCTGCGCTGCAAGTAGCTGGAAGCTGCGCTGCAAGTCGCGTGAGGCTAAATGAATTTGTAAAAGAAGAGCGAAGGAGAAGGTTAGCTATGAGAGATAATCCAGTCAACAAGCTCGGCTTCGGAGATAGAGCTGTCTGCAAGCCCCCAGCCGAGGTCTTTCAATTCTTTGTTTGTGCAGGCAATCTCAATGTCGTTAGCTTTAAGAAAAATAACTAGAACCGTTACACCAGTGCGTTTGTTGCCATCAAGAAATGGATGGTTTTTGATAAGGGAATAAGTCAAGTGAGCCGCTTTCGCAATCAATGTCGGATACAAATCAACGCCGCCGAATGTTTGAAACGGCGCATTTATAGACATATCAAGCAGGTTTTCATCTCTTATTCCGGGGCTGCCGCCAATATGGCAAATCAGTTCCGAATGAATAGTGAGAACTTCTTCAACTGTAGGACGGACAATAGGGGTCATTTTGCAAGGTCTTCAAGGGCGGGACGGTATTTTTCTATAACCTCGGCAGTCATTGAAACGGCTCTTTCTTTTGTAAGAGGGGTATATGTGGTTTTTTCCACTTTGTCTGCCGGAGTAAAGGCAATGATAGCCCTTCCTGTCGGCACTTCACGAGGTACTTCGATTGTCAACCGCCTGTCAGCTGGTATTTCTACGGTTTGTGTCATGGTCATGTAATAAACATAGCATGAAAAAGGGGAAAAAGCAAGGGTTTAGGTTATGGAATAAGCCTCGTAGTGGATTAAACCTAAAATCCCAATATTCGTTGTCTATAGCCCGTTCCAATCCGTTTTAAACTTTTTGCTTTGGGTTCGTTGGGAAGGGCTTGCTTTTTTAAATCAATCGTAAATTGGTTCATGGAAAAATGGCGGTAAATAAAAAGCTCTTTGTACATTTCAGGCTTGTCCGCATAAAGGCGTTTTAGCTCCTCTGTGTATGTTTCAAAAAGCCCGCCCTTTTTCATTTCGGAATATCCAATAATATAAACGGGTACTGCGAGGGCTTCGTGAAACTTATACAAAAGGTCAGCCATAACTTTTTGCGATTTTTCCAGTGCAGAGGCAACCGGCTCTCCCCCCAACTTGCAAAGGTCTTTAAGCTCTATGGTTCTTGGAGAGTGAATTGGCGTTTTGTTCAGGATAATCACATTTTTGTAAAAGTCTATACCCATGGTTTCACGGAAAAATTTTGCCGCTATTTTACCGGAAGGGCCCACAAGATATTTTTTGTTTTCTGCCGCCTGCTCGCGCCGTCCGGGGTTATCCGCAACAAGAATAAGTTTTATTTCACTGTCAGTTGTTATGTCGTCAAGGGCGGTATTGTAAACAATGGGGGTTTCCACTTTGTAAACCGCATTCCCACCCCGGCTGTCAACAAACTTTTGTTGAATATTCTGTAGATTTGGAAGTTCTTGATCCAGTTCATGTATAAGATTGCGAAAGTTATTTTTTGTTTTTCTGAATTTATCCCATGAACCACGATTCATAATTTATTCTTAATTTCCTCTCTGTGTTCTCTGTGTCCTCTGTGGTTAAAAAATAAAAACAACTTATCCGCGCGACCCTATTTCAAGTATCAGCTCTACCTCGCCCTTGCCAAGGTTCATCGCGCTCGATATTTCGTCAACCGTCCAGCCTTTTTCGCGCAGCCTTAACACATTGTCGCGATCCTGCGGAGCGGGCGCTCCCTTGTCTTTATCTGTCGTAGAAAACTTGCTTCCGTCTTTTTTAGACAGAGTCTTTGCGATCTTAACCTGACTTTGAAGGTCTTTGTCAAGATTTTTAAGTTCTGTTTCTGTTCTGGCAAGCCATTCACGGGCAACATTCATTTCCGTTATTCGTTTTTCGATTTTGATAAGAGCTTCATCCAAAATTGTAATTTTTTCTGATGCATCTTTGGCTTTTATGCTTTCCGCCGCAAGGGCTTCGATAGAAGAACGGGTACCGTCAAACTGATCCGCAATATTGTTAATAACTTTTTCCGCGTTTTTAATAGCTGCTTCTGTTTGCTGCAATGCCTTAAAGTTGCGGTCAATGCCGTCATTGGTTTGTTCAAGCACTTCGTTTTTGCGTTCAATCCGCTGATATTTTTCGTCCGTACTTTTAAGCGAATCTTCCAGTTTTCGTATTTGTACTTGTACAGTGGAAAGAATATCATCGGAAGTTGAAACCTGCGTAAGTTTTTCTTCTACAGCCTGCGAAATTTTTATAAGTCTGTCAAAATCTTTTTGCATTATTTCTATTCTGTGTCTTTCAGACAAGAAACTTTGCATTTTTCTGTTTACTTCTTCTTCTAAGCGTTTGATGTGCGTAAACTGGCTTTCCAACTGGGAAATTTCGCTCTTTCTTTGTTCCAGTCGGGTTAAGTCGCCGTTCATTTCTTCTATGCTGCGTTCAAGGTCTTGTTTAACGGCATTGGTCTGATCAAATAATTTTTTCTGCGCGCTCATTTCCTTGCGAATGTCGTCAAGGTGCTGGCGGAACTGGGCAATCCGCTCGTCGTTTTCGGTAGCGGTTTCCCTGCTTGCCCTGCGGATTGTTTCCAGTGAATTATCCATCTCGCGCATTTTGTTGTTGTAAGAACTTTGCCATTCGTCATAATTTTCTCTTGTTTGAACAGCCGTATCATCCAAAGAGTCGTAAGCGGTTTTGCATCTGTCCGCAATATCCGAAATTTCTTTTTCCAGTTCGCGCTGTTTTTGCCGTAATGTTTCCTGCAATGAAAGCTGATACTGACCAACCTGCTGTTTTACTTCGTTTTCGGCTGTTACTCTAATTTCCGCAATATCTTTGTTAATCTGTTCGGCAAACGCGGCTCTTGTTTGGTCAACATGGTGCATTTCTTCCCTTATGCCCTTTTCAAACGCGGCTGTTTCTTCTTTGAGCCTTGCAAGGTCGGAAGTAATTTTTTCGCCAAGAATGGTAACGCTTTTTTTCTGATCGGCAGTAATTTTTTCTTCCGCTTTTTGCCAGCCTTTGGTAACTTTATCCGCGCTGTTTTCAAGCTTATGCTCAAGCCCGTCCTGCCATGTGGTAATCTGCTTGGAAACTTCCGCCGTGCGTTTTGCAAGATCCATAGCAAAATCTTTTTCAAAGCCCATAAGTTTTTTGGATGTGTTATCAAGCGCCTGCTGTTTAATTTTGTTAAGCTCCCTGTCCATTTCTTCAAGCTGGTTTTTAAAGCCTTGAGCCTGTGCGTTAAATGCGCCGGAAGTTTTTTCCATAGATGCTGCTGTTTCTGTTTGATACGCCGTTAACTTGCTTTCTACTTTGGAAACCGAATCCTGCATGGCTGTTCGCAATTCTTTATCAAGACGGGATGCGTCATCGGCAAGGCTGTTAAGCTGTTTAACCGCTTCCGTCTGCGCCTTACCGTATTCTTCCAGCCGTTTTTCCGTTTTAGCGATAATATCCTGTTCCGTATCTTTGCAAAGATGTTCCCAGTCTTCCATTTGTTTTTTAAGTTCTGTTGTAAGGTCTGTTCCCTGATTGGCAACCGCCGCATCAGTTTTATCTTTAAGTTCTTTTAAAGTTGCGGCAAGTTCTTTTTGATGATTTGATACAACAGCGGCAAGTTCATTTTTTTGCTCTGTTGTTACAGAGACAGTTTTTTCTTTTAGTTTAAAAATGGCAGAATCAGTTTCATTTTGCTGGGCGGCTGCCGCGGAGTTTATTTTATCTTTCATGTCTTTAAGCGCAGAAACAAGCTCGCTCTGCTGGCCGGATATTGCAGAGTTTATATTTTCTTTATGGTTATTAAGGGCGGAGGAAAGTTCATTTTGCTGATTTGTTACCGCAAAGGCTGACTTTTCTTTTATATCTTTAAGGACAGAAGCAAGCTCGCTTTGTTGGCTTGTTACAGCATGGGTTGTATTTTCTTTAAGGGTTTTAAGAACAGAGGCAAGTTCGCTCTGTTGATTGGATATTGCAGATGCTGACTTTTCTTTAAACTCATTAAGCGTAAAGGCAATTTCATTCTGCTGTTTAGATACCGCCCCTGTCGATTTTTCGCGCAAATCTCTAAGGGTTGATACAATCTCTGTTTCATGATGTTCAATAGCGGAAGCAAGCTCGCTCTGCTGCTGTTTAAGAGAGGTTTCGGTTTTCTTTCTCATTTCGCCAAGCACGGAATCAAGTTCTTCCTGCTGTTGTTTATGAATATTTTTTGCAAGAGACTGCAATTCGGTAATAGAAGTATTTATTTTGTTTATTAATTCATTGGACTCTGTCTGTTGTTGTTTTAAAGCACTTGCCGATTTTGATTTTAAATCGATAAGCGACTGGTTAAGCTCCTGTTTGGAAGCGGCAATAGAAGTGTCCAGTTCTTTGCGCTGTTTATCCGTAAGTTTTTTAAATTCATTGACATTTTCTTTCCAGTCATTCTGCTGCTGCAAGAGAGCAGAGTTAATCGCATCCCTTTCCCGTGTAAGGGCAGTGCTTACTTCATGCCATTTGTCGTTAATACCTTTAAGTTTTTCGTTAATCGCGCCCTGTTCTGTTTTTAGAGTATCTTGCGTAGTTTTGATTTTTTCTTCAAAGAATGTTCTTATTTGATTAACTCTGTCCTGCGCCTGTTCTTTCAGTTTCATAAAGGCGGCATCTTCCATTTTGTCCGCGCGTTTTCCAGCGTTTTCAAGCACATCTCTAAGAGTCTTTTTTATAAGTTCCATATCCCGTGCAAGAACGGCTTCCCTCTCCCGTTCCGCTTTAACAAGGACTTCTTTGTGGGTTTCAATCTTGCGTTCAATTGTCTGCGCTGTTGCTTCAAAATCGCTTACAATGGATTTAGCCGAAGATAAAACTTCGCGCGCTGTCTGTTCCAAATTATCGGCATTTTGTTTTTCCAGCCTGTCTTCTGTAGCTTCCATATTTTTTTCTGCGGCGCTTAACGCTTTTTCTACCTGTTCAAATTTTTCTTTGGCTTCGGTTACGCGCCTGCCTGTATTTTCCACAAAGATCGATTCATCTCTTATACGGTTAAGGTTTTCCTGCACCCTGTCCGTCATTCCAAAAAGTTCGTTAAGCGAGGATTCAAATGTTTTAATATGATTTTCTATTTGCGCAATAGACTGGGATTTTTTTGCAAGCTCTTCCTCGGTAAGTTTTTGAATATTCTTCATAAGCTGGGCGGCGGCTTTTTTTTCTACATCAAGGTCTATGCCGAAATTCTTAACAGCCATGCTTTTTTCTTCGGCATAGGCGGCAATTTCTTCCTTGCATTTTTCCGCGTATTTTTTTACTTTTTCAAGAGGGCGGTTGTTTTTATCTGCCAGCCTGTAGAGCATTAATGCCAAAGCTGTGATACCAAGCGTTATTAAATTTCCGAGCGTGAATTCCATTGTCTCCCCTCCCAAGGAATACTATTATTTTAACATAAAATCATACAATTGGCGATAGTTGGAAAAGACAAAATCCGCCTTTGGGTGTTTAAAACCTTTGCCGGGAAAGAGGGGGCTTTTTATCCACGCTGTCTTCATTCCGGCGTTGGATGCACCCCTGACATCGTATGAACGGCTGTTCCCCACATACAGGATTTTTTCAGGCGGCAGAGACAGGGCTTTGGCAGTTTCCGCAAAGGGCAGGGGATGGGGCTTAAGCGCCCCGCAGTGTTCCGAGCAAAGAACCGCATCCCAAACAGCCTCCCCTGAGCCCGAAAAATTGGCAAGCCCCAAATATTCCAGTTTTGTTTCAGGCGGAAAGTCCGACATAAGAGCCAGCTTGTACCCTGCCTGTTTAAAAGCGGCAAGCGTTTCAACCGCCTTTTTAAATAATTTGACTTTTTTAAACAAAGGCTCCCAGCCCCTGTACATTAAAGTATCAATTTTACTTTGAAGGTTTGATATTGATTGAGAATCTGACGGAATCCCCATAATTTTTGCGGTAATTTCAGCCTGGTGTGTATAAAACGAGCCTTGTTTAGGCGTAAAATCGGGGTTTTCCTGTTCTTTTCGGATGATAATTCTTGCCCTTCCAAAGGCGGAAAGCAGACGGAATTCTTTTAAAATAAAGGGAAGGAGTAAAGCGTTAAATTGATGATTAGGGTATAATGTACCGTCTAGGTCGAAAGCTATACCCTCTATACCGTCCCGCATAGAATAAGTATAGCATGGTTTGTTAATTTAATGTAATGGCTACGGATCAAATCGTGAAGGAACGGGTATTTCTACTAAATTGATATAATGTCCTGGGTATCGTCTGTTAAAGCCGCTAAACGATGATTCTGTCGCGCTTTCAAAAACAACAACTCTAAAATTGCCGGCTTCGTCAAAATATGGAATGAGTGCGGCTATATGGTAGTATTGCCTTAGGCGGGGAGCTCCGCGCGGATTTTGAGCGGTTATTGCGGCTCCTATTTCATTGTTAATGGCGGCAAGATAAAAAGAAAACGGGTTTTCAATTGCAAGGGTGTAGAGCAGTGCATGAAGTCCTTCAAAGCCGTAGCCTGCTTCAGGCAGAAACCCCGGGTAATTGCTTATAACAGAATTTCTGTTTTCTATCAAAGAAAAATTATCGGTGCGGACTTCAAATTCTTCCAAGGTACTATGCGAGGAAGCTCGTAAAGTTCCATTTGCTTCCGAGGCAAGATTGCGAATCCAGTCAAGACCGAAATGCGGATCGCGCCTGTGTTCAAGCGGAATTTCAATACCTTGATTAGGGTTGTTTTCCCAATTTGCAGTAAAAGACGACCCTCTGTCTCCAAATGGCATTTTTAAAGGTTCTATAGAGAGTCGTCTTCCTGTTACAGGGCGCAGACATCCGTCAATAAGCCATTTGGCAAATCCGGAACAGTTTACCCCTGCGGCGGAAGTTTGTCTTTGAAGAGTTTCTATAAAAATATAATTTCCATTTTCATCGATGGCTCCGTCGTCAGCGTAGCGAAGCTCTCCTATTCGCCCTCGAACTTGTGTAATAAAATTTCTAGTATCTCTGTAAAGGGCAGGATCGGGATTAAAATATTGACTGGGAAATTTATCGCCTGCAAGCCTTAAAATATCGTTTAATTGCATGGTATAGAGGCGTTCAAAGGGAACGGCAACAGGCAAAGACCTTACCATATAAGCACCGTACAAAACCACATCCATTTGGGCTCTGTCCGCATTTAAGGGGCGGAATTGAATATAGGAATACTGATCGCTTCTAAGGAAAATTCTAATAAGTACGCCTGCTCCCGTATCCCTTCGGCGGGTAAGCATCCATGAGCCCTGAATCCAGCCCGGAAACTGACCTTGGGAATTCTCGCGGGAAAGGAGGATCATAATTTCATCTCTGCCATTAACCGCACGGACTTCCACCCTGTCTCCTGACGGCAGTTGTTCTACGGCAGGACGGCGGGTAAGGACTGTGGCAGGGGTTTCCAAAAACCAGTTATCTCTAATCCTGAGCCTTAGCTGTGAATCATCGGTAATTCGGGAAACAGGCACATCAAGAGCGAAAAGCGGGAAACCAAGGAATATGAGCAAAATCGTTAATAATCGCGGCATATATACTTTTATTATCGGTTATTTTGTGATATAATATAAGGTATGAAATTATACAGTCGCGGACAAGTAATAATATTTTCAGCGGTAAGCGGAGTTATAGTTCTGCTTCTTGCCGTAGGTTTTGGCTTTTTTAAAAAGGATAACTCAACACAGGTTACAATTCAGGGAAACTCTTCTCAGGAAACCGAATTTAAGCTGTATCAATCTGATTCTTTAGTTCTTAACGCCCAGGAGTTTGTCCAGTATTCCGACAGTGAGAGGGAAAATATTGCCATTTACGAAAGGTTTAATTCCGCCGTTGTAAATATTACGACGGAAATTATGGCAATTGACTGGTTCTTGCAGCCTGTTCCGCAGGAAGGCTCTTCCGGCTCAGGCTCGATAATCGACACAAGAGGCTTCGTTCTTACAAACAACCATGTTATAAACAGGGCGCACAGGATTTATATAAACCTTGCGGACGGCAGTCAATTTGAAGGAACTGTGGTAGGCACTGACCCTGAAAGCGACCTTGCTGTCTTAAAATTCGATCCTCCGCAGGAAATGACATTGGTGGCAATTCCTTACGGCGATTCTTCCAACTTATTGGTAGGGCAGAAAGTTTTGGCAATTGGCAACCCTTTTGCCCTTGAACGCACCCTTACGGTTGGGATTGTTTCCGGTTTAGGCCGCCCCATACAAATTGCCAGAAACCGTGTTATCCGCAATATGATACAAACCGATGCTTCGATTAACCCCGGCAATTCCGGCGGTCCGCTTTTGGACACTCAAGGCCGCATGATTGGAATTAACACGATGATTTATTCGCCGTCCGGCGGCTCTGTCGGTATTGGTTTTGCCGTTCCCGTAAATACCGCAAAGAGGGTAGTCTCTGAAATTATTCAATATGGAAAAGTCCGCAGGGGCTGGATTGATGCGACAGTCGTGCAGTTATTTCCAAGCCTTGTTAATTACGCAAGATTGCCTGTAAGTTCGGGGCTTCTTGTTTCCCGTGTAAACAGGGGAGGGCTTGCCGAAAGAGCCGGTCTTCGTCAGGGAACAGAACCTGTGCAGTACGGCAGAAGCGTAATTTATCTTGGCGGCGACATTATCGTATCTGTTAACGGAATGCCGACAAACACCCTTGCCGATTTATATTCGTCATTGGAAGCTTCCCGTCCGGGAGAAGTTATAAGAATAGATATTATCCGCGCCGGAAACCCCGTAACATTACAGGTAACACTTGCAGACAGGGAAGAAGTTCTGAATTGAAAGCCATAAAGCAGTCAGCGGACATTGCGCGTTTCACATTACACACACTTTTTGTTATAACGGCACTTTTAATATTTACAAATTGTGAAAAAAAACCTAATGACAATGTAAATATAGAGCAAAAAGAAGAAGCATTTTCTGACAGCAAAACAAGTTTTGATGATATTAATTTTGATGATATTAATATAGAACAAATTACTGTTGCAAATTATAACTTATATAGAGAATTATTATGGTTAAAATATATGGGAACTAACAGCGGGGAAAGAGAAAATTTCCTTAAAAGCACCGAAAGAATATTTGATTGCCCTGTAAAAGATATAAGAAATCATATTTTTGAAGATTTACGATTAAGATGGAATTATGCAAATTTTAATGAATTTTTTGAAACTATCAATATAGACGGCGAATATAGTATTGAAGAAAAAAGATTCGAAAATCCCTATGGCGATGAAAACGATTTTATTTCTTTATACACAATAAAATGGGATCAAATTAATATTGGTTTAAGCTATTCTACAACTAGGAATACTATATATTTTGTTAGATGGTTCGAAATACAACTAACTGAAGAAAATTATATTAATTTATTTCCATATAAAGAGATGAACAGATATAAAGAAGATATACATTTTGGTGAATTTAATGAATGGTATAGGGAATTGTATGGTGAAAGCGAAGATACTCTTTCGTATGTCATTAGGCGAGATATTAGTGATGAAGAGGGTTATTGTTATTTAAAATTTGATAATGGAATCTTAAAATCAATTAAAATTACGCCATTTATTCCATAATTTTCTGATACTTCGCTATGTGGAAGGCAGGATATATTTACTATTTTTTTCTCTATTAAAAACAAAGGTAATTTCTCTTGATGTAAACTTGTTGTCATAGTGATATATTAAATTCATTTTTAACTTAAAAGAAGAGACATCGCTATATTGTATGTCAATATTTTCGAATACTAAGTTAAAGAATTTATTTGATTCAGATATATGATATGTTTCAATTTTATGATTTAAAATAAAGCTCTCTTTTTCATCCTCAGTGTAGAATCTTTCTTGTGACGAATCATATATAAGAAAATCACTTTCAAAAAGATTTATTGTATTGTCATTCACAATGATAAATATTTTATCAATTTCTATACTATCATATAAATTTAATTCGCCGCGAATGCCCACTACAAATAAGTAAGGATTTGATGCTGTCTGTAGCATATACCCAAATGAAGTTTTGTAACCTTTTGGATAAATATTAACATTTATATGAACTATACCATGAATATTACTAGAATCATTATATGTTGTTTTATAAGTATATTCTGTATATCTAGGATAACACGAGATACAAATGAGAGTGAATAAAAGAAAGAAGAAATCGATAAAAAGATACAGATATGTTTTGTTATGTTTCAACATGGTGTCATTCTAACATATTGTTCGGGTTTCGTCAATCGCAAGTAGTTGTTTTTTAATATTTAAACTATTATAATTAGAGATGCCCATTATTTAAATTTGATTTCAATTTCAAATGACTAGTTTAGTTAAAGAGGTATCTATTGTGAAAAAAAATACAGTTTTACTTAATATAATCATAGTATTGATTGCCATAATTATATGTTCTTTTATTTATTGCTTTCATATTTACAGAAAAAATATTAGTATAAATAATAATAAAAAAGTTGTTGACTGTGAAATAAACAATATATTAGGTAAGTTCGATTATCCGCTTATCGACATTTATTTTGATAATGATAATGAATGGCTAGTAATTGATAGAAAATATTTATTTACATCGCAAGAAATGTTTTATACAATTCAAAAAAGTCGAGAGTTAGAGCTGTCTAAAGAGTGGTTAAAAATAATAACTTTTCCTGTAGGCAGAGGAACAACTCCAAATGGAATTATATATGTTTACAAAGATAAAAATCTTATAAAAGAAGTTCCGTATCTTGAGATATATTATGAGACTAAACTGATAATGAATCTATTTAAACAAGTAACAAAAAATGAAATAGAAAATATAATTAATAATGAATTACCACCACCAATTTAATTATCGATGTTGTCAACTTAAATTAATAGGATTTTCAGTGATACTTTTCTGATACTTTGGCGTTATCCGGGAAGATCTGGTTTACTTGTAGATATTGTATAGTTTATACCATTAATACAAAAATTAATAATATTTTCTGAGGTTGAATGTGTTGTTAAAAATTCTCCTGTATATGCATCAAATATCATTGTATGGTTATATGGAGTATATGTCCAATTTGGAAAAAAAGGAATTTCTCCTGGGTTTAATGGCCGCATTTTATTTGCTGTAAAGCAGATATATTTTTCATCTTCAGTAATATCAATTTGCTTAATATCATAATCATGAATTAATGTATTTACAAGATTTCCGTCTAAATCATATAAATAACTTTCATTTTGTCTTGTTAAAGCAGCAGTCTGACCTGCAAGAACATGTCCAGTAGTTTCAATAAAAATAAAATTCATAGCACCTGTTAGTGTTTCTGATATTGCAATATTTTCTCCAAAGAAATTATAAAACTCCAATACATATTCCCCATAATTAGGCTTTATTTGCTGCTTAATATAAACTAAACGATTTTTATTAGGAAATATATGATAAATATCATTTACTCCTATTCTAATTTGAGTAGAGCTATTATTAAAAAAGATTGTATTATCTACAACACGAAGTATATTTTGTGAAAAACATACACATATGTTATCAATTAAAATTATTTCATCAATTTCATTCTTATTAGTAGTGTTCCTATTTATATTTTCTTTATCTCGGCATGAAATAAAAGAACATATAATTATGGCAATCAATATTATGATTATATTAAGTAAAACTGTATTTTTTTTCACAATTGATACCTCTTTAACTAAACTAGTCATTTGAAATTGAAATCAAATTTAAATAATGGGCATCTCTAATTATAATAGTTTAAATATTAAAAAACAACTACTTGCGATTGACGAAACCCAAACAATATGTTAGAATAGGTCTATATTTATGGAAGAATAAATGAAAAAGATAATTTTTATTATTTTACATTTTCACATTATTTTTTTATGTTATGCACAAAATACTATTGAAGGTGTTTGGTCAGCACATACATTTCCTGAATTGGATATAATGGTTACTCAAAGTTTTAAATTACCAAGGGGAGAATTAACAGTTCCAAATGCATTTGACATTATTATTGATTTAAACAATGAAAAACCATCAATAATAGTAAATCAGCATAATTGGGATGATATTATTAGTATTGATGTAAGTAGTAATGTAACTGAACTAACATTTTATTTTAGGCGAGGAGAAGCTTTTGTTACTTTGTTTTTTCATTTTAACGAAGACGGTACAATGTGGATAGAAGATTTGCCTGTTGGCCGTTCATTTTTGGGTACAGGTATAGGCAAAGATTTTATTTATTATAAAATGGGGAATATATCTGAAACAGGAGAATTTGAGCTTAATTTAGAATATGCCGAAATGGCGCGGAAAAACAATGATATATTAGCTAGATATAATAATTGGTCTAGAATTAAGGAAAAGCTATTACAAGATAAAGAAGAGCCTTTAAATAATGGAGAGAAAATAATTAACACCGATATAGATATTACCACTCTTGAAACTGAAAATATTGCCAAAACTAATATTTTTAAAGCTTGGTATTTATTTTTTCTTATTATTCCATTAATTATTTTTCTTGGAATTATAATATATATTAAAAGAAAGGACTGTAGTGCTAGAATATGAACAATATGGAAAAGTATATAAAAATGAAACATTTATTAATTATTCTTGGATTCTTTTTTTTATCTTGCATTGTTAATTACTCGTTCCCCGCCCAGCCGCGGCTGCGTTCAACAGCTTTATGCCACCCGGCAACTAACTTGTCACGATTAGCCGCATCCATTTTAGGCTTAAACACAACATCGCTTTGCCAGTATTTTTTTACCTCGTCTTTATCTTTCCAAAAACCTGTTACAAGTCCTGCAAGGCAGGCCGCTCCTAAAGCTGTTGTTTCGTGTACTGTTGGGCGCACAATGTCTTTGCCGCACATATCGGCTTGGAATTGCATAAGAAAGCTGTCTCTGCTGGCTCCTCCGTCAACTTTTAGTTCTTTCATATCAAGGCTTAAATCTTTTTCCATTGCACCTAACAAATCTAAAACTTGATACGCAATTGCCTCCTGCGCCGCCCTGATAATGTGCGCGCGTTTTGCACCTCTTGTTAAGCCTACAATTATACCTCTTGCGTACATATCCCAGTACGGCGCGCCAAGACCGGTAAATGCCGGAACAAGATACACTCCTGCCGTATTTGGAACTTCCAAAGCGTATTTTTCACTTTCCGCACTGGATGAAATTATTTGCAACTCATCTCTTAGCCATTGAATAACCGCGCCGCCCGTAAATACAGAACCTTCCAGCGCGTATTGCGCTTTCCCGGAAGTGGATGTATCTAAAGTTGCGGCAAGAGTTGTAAGAAGACCGTTTCCGCTGACGGCGGCTTCGCTTCCGGTGTTCATTAAAAGGAAACAGCCTGTACCGTAAGTACATTTTGCATCCCCTTTTTCAAAACAGCACTGACCAAACAACGCCGCCTGCTGATCTCCCGCAGCTCCGGCAATTGGAATTTCCGCTCCTTCTATAACGGCGTTAGCAAATATCGATCCTGACGGCTGAACTTTTGGAAGCATTTCCCGTGGAATATCCAAAGCCTGCAAAAGTTTGTCATCCCAATCAAGTTTGTGAATATCGAATATCATAGTACGGCTTGCGTTTGTGTAATCGGTTACATGGGGCGACCCGGCTTTTCCGCCGGAAAGTTTCCAAATCAGCCATGTATCAACAGTGCCAAAAAGAATTTCCCCTTTTTTTGCCCGCTCTCTTGCTCCCGGAACATTGTCCAGTATCCATTTAATTTTTGTACCTGAAAAATACGCATCGGGAATTAAACCTGTTGTTTGTTTTATATAATCGCCAAGGCCGTCTTTAACAAGGCTATCAACAATACCGGAAGTTCTGCGGCATTGCCACACAATTGCGTTATAAATTGGCTCTCCTGTATTTTTATCCCAAAGGATAGTTGTTTCTCTTTGATTGGTAATACCAATAGCGGCTATATCTTTTGCATTTGCTTTAGCGGCGGAGATACAAGCCTGCATTACGGCGTTCTGTGTGGAAAATATTTCCATTGGGTCGTGTTCCACCCAGCCTTCTTGGGGATAAATCTGCGTAAACTCTTTTTGTTCAACCGCAGCAATATTTTGATCGTGATCAAACAAAATAGCCCGTGAACTTGTGGTTCCCTGATCAAGGGAAAGAATGTATTTACTCATGATGACATTATATCATAAATAAGATAATATATAAACATGAAATACGCAAGTTTTGACAAGTTGGAATCCTTTATGAAGGATATTTTTATTAAGGTGGGAGTTCCGCCTCAGGATGCGGCAATTTGTGCGGAGATTTTAATTGAATCCGATAAACGAGGCATAGATTCCCACGGAGTTGGCAGGTTCAAGCCAATCTATATCGATAGAATAAAAGAAGGTATTCAAAACCCTGTTACAAATTTTGAAATTGTAAAAGATCATTTGGCAACCGCTGTTGTTGACGGCCATGACGGCATGGGTCATGTTATTGGGAAGAGATCTATGCAGATGGCAATTGACAAGGCAAAGAAGCACGGTCTTGGCATGGTGGTTGTGCGGAATTCCACTCATTACGGAATTGCCGGATATTACGCAACAATGGCAGCAAGCGAAAACATGATTGGCATTACCGGCACAAATGCGCGCCCTTCTATTGCGCCCACTTTTGGGATAGACAATATGCTGGGAACAAACCCAATTACATTTGGAATACCAACTGATGAAGATTTCCCCTTTGTTTTGGATTGCGCTACCTCTGTATCTCAACGCGGCAAAATAGAACACTATGAACGAATCAACAAAACCATGCCGGAAGGCTGGGTAATTAACCGTGACGGCACAAGTGAGACAAATGCCGCCAAAGCCCTGGTTGGACTTACAAAAGACACCTGCGCTCTTGCCCCCCTTGGCGGACTTGGCGAGGACACGGCAGGTTACAAGGGTTACGGCTATGCTACAGTTGTAGAAATACTGAGCGCCGCTTTACAGCAAGGGCAATTTTTAAAAGCGCTTAACGGACTGGATGCTGACGGTAAAAAAAGACCGTATGGCTTAGGTCATTTTTTTATGGCAGTCGATATAAATGCTTTTATTGAACCTGAAAAATTCAAAAAGACAACAGGGGATATTTTACGAGAACTCCGTGCTTCCGCAAAAGCTCCCGGACAGAATAGAATTTACACCGCAGGAGAAAAGGAATATTTAGCCTGGCTGGAACGCAAAGACACAGGTGTACCATTAAATGACAGCCTAATGAAAACTCTTAGCAGTTTAATAGAGGAGTATGGGTTGGAAGGGTATGATTTTTAATTTTTTTCTAATAATTGCAGGAATGGCATTGCTTATTAAAGGCGGAGATATGCTGGTTGACGGCGCATCAAGCTTGGCTCGCCGTTTTAATATTTCAGAGCTGGCAATCGGGCTTACTATTGTTGCATTTGGAACTTCTGCTCCGGAATTGGTAGTAAGTTTATCGGCAGCTGTTGGGTCGCATCCCGAAATTGCACTGGGCAATGCTATTGGCAGCAATAACTTTAATTTATTTGTTATTTTGGGAATTACCGCGTTAATGGCTCCTATTGCGGTTCAAAAAAATACGGTTCGCTTAGAAATACCTTATTCTTTATTTGCCGTAATAATCCTTTTTTTATTGGGGAATATTGCTTTTTTTTCGGGTGAAGGAACAGTAATAACACGAATAGACGGCGCAATTTTGCTTTTGTTTTTTGGATTATTTTTATTTTATGTTTATAAAAACATGAAGACATCTGTGCCTGAAACTAAATCATCGGATGATTCATCTGCAGAGACACTTTCATTGGCAAAATCAATCATATTTATTGCTGCAGGTCTTTTATTTCTTGTTCTTGGCGGAAGAGTTGTGGTTAATGCCGCGGTATCTTTGGCGCAAGCGCTTAATATAAGTGAAAAAATAATAGGGCTGACAATTTTAGCAGTGGGAACTTCATTGCCGGAATTGGTAACATCAATAACAGCCATTTTTAAGAAGAAAGACGATATTGCAATTGGGAATATCATAGGTTCGAATATTTTTAATATTTTTTTGATACTGGGCGCAAGTTCTTTAATAAGCCCTGTTGAATATGCCCCTGTATTTAATATAGATATTTATATTTTAGTTTTAGGAACTTTACTTTTGCTTTTGGCAATGTTTACAGGAAAAAAGTATAGATTGGATCGATGGCAGGGGGCGGTATTTTTGCTGCTTTATACCGGATATGTAATTCATCTAATTATGCAGGAGGGGGGTTGATTATCTTCCCCAATCCATGCTACAAATAATCAGCACATGAAATACTTTAACCCTGCAAACCTAGCCATAATTGCCTGCCCCGGCGGTGATGTTTTCGCCAATGAAGTCATCGATCACCTGCGCCAAAAGTACAGGCACAGCAGAAAACAGACCGAGGGAGACCTTTCCAAACGGTACAATATTCCGGCAGAACAGGCAGCTTTACATATCGACTTAATTAACAAAATAGTGGTAAAGGGAACAGCTTCCCAAAGCGGTACATACAGCAATGGGGATAAACCTTTTAAAATACCCGTTAAATTTACCCGTTTTCCCAATGGGGAAATAAAATCCGAGATTTTAGAATCCATTCGAGGCAAGGATGTATATATTTTTCAGGATGTAGAAAATCGATACCCTGTAAAATTTTCAGGCGGAGAAGAAAAGTACCTGTCCATAAATGACCATTTAATGACTATTTTTGTTACGGTTGATGCCGCCATGCAGTCGGGGGCGGAACGAATTACTTTGGTAATACCCAACTACCCATATTCGCGGCAGCATAAATCAAAGGGCAGGGAAGGGCTTTCTGCAAGCCGTATAGGGAGAATCTTTGAAAGTCTTGGGGTAAATCATATTATTACGCTAGATATACATTCCAGAGACATTATGAACGCTTTTCATAAAATGCGGCTGGAAAATCTTCATGCAAGTTATCAGATAATTCAGGAATTATCAAAAATGGACGGAATTCTGAACGATGATTTTGTTGTTGTTTCTCCTGACACAGGCGCGGTTGACAGGAATAAATTTTATGCTTCCGCCCTTAAAAAGCCTTTGGCGCTTCTTTACAAAGAAAGGGATTATTCCAAACTTGTTAAGGATGCCGCCCAATCTAATATTTCCCAAATCCGATTGCTTGGTTCAGTGCAGGATAAAACAGTTTTTATGGCAGATGATATGCTTGGAACAGGCGGTACTTTAATAAAGGGCATGAGGCTCCTCAAAGAAAACGGAGCCCGAAGGATTATTTGTGCTATCAGCCTCCCTCTCTTTTCAGGTAACGCAATCGAGCATTTTGATGAAGCCTACAAAGAAGGGCTTTTTTACAGAATTATTGGTACCAACGCAGTCTATCATGAAGAGATTTTAAAGCGGGAATGGTATGTAAATGTGAACATTTCACGGCTTTTTGCTCATGTAATTTCCCGTTTACATCAGAATCAGTCTGTTTCCAGCTTGTTGGACAATTCCGCCGTTATTAACAAGCTGTTAACGCAAGCCATAACACCGGAATCACAGAGCGAACTGCCTTTTCAGAACGGAGAAGGTTAATCTTTTATATTTCTATATTACTTTTTTTTTGATTTTTTTCTAACTGCCGGTTTGGTTTTTTTGGCAGTCGGCTTTGCCTTTGCTTTTGCCCTTGCTTTTACAGGTTTTTTGGCAGTTTTCCCCGTTTTCTTTTTCTGTTTGGCGTATTTTCGGTTTAAATCGGCTTGATATTCGCAGCAACCTGTGCAAAGAGTATAGCCTTTTTTTACCCTGCCTCCGCAGCGCGGGCATTCTCCTTTTTTAATGCGCTCATTGTACCGGTCCTTTCTTTGTTCGTTAATTTCATCTCTGTGTGCTTCGCGGAACCTTCTCTGCCTTTCTCTGTTTGCAAGACGAGTTTTTGCATCAGTCATCCAAATCTCCTATTATGATAATCTTACTATAAGTATAGCATATTTTTGATTTTTTGTATATAGTTTCTTAAATGTATAAAATGGATCCTAGAGCAAAATTGCTGTCTGTTATGTTGATTACCATAGTGGTTTTTATAGTTGACAAACTGTCTGTTTTTGTCTTGTTGGTTTTATTCTTAATTTTTATTCGTTTTATTATGTTAAGGGCAAGGGTATCATCTTTTAAGACTAAGTATTTACTAAATCTATCATTGTTAGCGGCATTTATTATTTTGATTCAAACCTTTTTTGGGAACGGTTTGATTTTTGGACTAATGATTGTCTGCCGTGTTTTTTCATTAATGCTTATTTTTCCTGTTTTTACACAAACCACGCCCCCTTACGAGCTTGCCGCAGGTTTAAATGCTTTGGGGTTTCCATACCGTATTGCCTTTATTATAACCACGGCATTTAATCAGGTGCCTCATTTTGCAGGGGAAGCCCGTCTTATTATGGACGCGCAAAAACTGCGAGGTCTTAATGTTTATGACTCGCCATTTTTTTTTGGCAGGTTTAAAGCCTACGCCGGGATTTGCCTTCCCCTTGTGCTAAGTGCTATGAGAAAAGCGCAAGTTTCTTCTATAGCTATGGATTCCAGGGCATTTGGAGTACATAACACTAGAACATGGCTGGATAAACCAAAAATGAAGCCTAGAGATTATCTTTTTATTCTAGGGTGTTGTATTTTTGCCGCACTTCTGTTGGTATCTAATTATGTCGATTTTAATTTTTGATAATGTAACCTATATTTACCCCGATGCTAAAATCCCCGCTCTAGAAGGGATTAACCTTTCAGTAGAACAAGGCGAATTCCTTGCCGTGATGGGGGAAATCGGCTCCGGCAAGACCTCGTTTAGCAAACTTATTAACGGTATTATCCCCCACATTTTTGGGGGGCGGTTAACCGGAACCGTAACAGTTGACGGTATCTGTACCAAGACCCGTACAGTTCCCGCTCTTGCAGAGTTGGTTGGTCTTGTCCTTGATGACCCGGATGCTCAACTGTTTACTTCCACTGTTAAACGAGAAGCCGCCTTTGGACCGGAGAACCTTCTTGTGCCCCCGCAAGAAATAGAAAAAAGGACAGCGGAAGCCCTGTCCGCTGTAGGTCTTGCAGGGTTTGAAGACAGACAAGTTACCTCGCTATCCGGCGGCGAAAAACAGCGCCTTGCCATTGCTTCCTTCCTTACAATGAAAAGCAAAATCCTTGTACTGGACGAACCTCTTTGCCGCCTTGACCCTGACGGCGCTTTACAGGTGATGTCTGTTATAAAAAGTTTGCAATCACAAGGGATGACCGTTATTATGACCACGCATGACAGTGTTTTAATGCAGGAGTTTGCAGACAGAGTTTGTGTATTAAAAACCGGGCGGATTGCTGCCTGCGATACACCAAAAAAAATCTTTAAGAAGAGTAAATTATTGGAAGAAAGCGGCATACAGATACCTGCCAAGCATGATATTTATAAAGTTTTTTCAAAAATAAATGATAAAAACAAAGCACAAGTTGGTTCTTCTCCGGCAATTCAAATAAAGGATTTTTCTTTTTCTTATGATCAAAAAACCGTTTTGTTTGACAATATCAATTTTACTATAAATGACGGAGATTTTACCGCGATAATCGGGCATAATGGCTGCGGAAAAACGACGCTTCTAAATATTATTACAGGTCTTTTAAAGTTTAATAATGGAGATATTTATATTCGGGGTAAAAACACAAAGGGAATGCCTATTTCCGTTATTTCCAAAGATGTTGGTTTTGTTATGCAAAATCCTGACAATCAGCTTTTTACAGATTCTGTTTATAAAGAAGTTTCCTTTGCGTTAAAAAACATGAAGCTTGAAAAAGCGGAAATTGAAAAAAAGGTGGATGCCGCTCTTGACACTGTTGGCTTGCAAGACAGGGATGCGTTTCCTCATGCTCTTAACCGTGCGGATCGCACAAAAATTAATATTGCCTGTGTTTTGGCTATGGGTTGTAAAATACTTCTTTTTGATGAAGTTGATGTTGGTCAGGATTATAGGGGTTATATAAAAATAATGAATATTGCAAAAGAACTGCACTCAAAAGGTTATACAATTATTTTTGTTACTCACAATATGTCATTAGTCTGCCAATATGCACGAGGATTGATTATCATGGAAAAAGACGGTACAATATCAGAATGGAACAGAAAAAAATAAAAATCCATCCTGCATATATTGCGGTTTGGGCAAGCGTGGTTGCGGCAGGGCATTTAATTCCTACGCTTCCTATTTGGGGAACGGGAGCTGCCTTTTCACTTGCAAATATTTTGTCTCCGTTATCAGGAATATTTTTTGGTCCTATAGCAGGGGCTTTATGTTCTGCTATTGGGGGCTTTATTGGAAGTTTTGTTTCACCTATCCCTCCAATGTTAGGGCCTTTTACTTTTATTATTGGAACAGTCACCGCTTTTACAACAGGGTGTATTGCGTGGAGTAAGTGGCCGCCTGTAAAAGTTAATATGGAAGGAAGTTTTGTTATTAACGGCGGACTTATAGTTTATATTATTGGAACTATTCTTTGGTTTACTCAAAGTGCCGGAAGAAATTTTATTTGGCTGCCTGTTGTTTTTTACGGACTTGGGTTTATTGCCATGATTGCAGGTTTTTTTCTTGCAGATAAATTTTTTACTTCATCAAAAAAAGTATTAAAATTACCCGCAATTTGGTTAAGTGCTTTTGGCGGTCTTATTGGCGGAGCCACAGTGGGGAACTTTTTTTACCTTGTAATTTTTAATCCCCCTGCTGTTGATCTAGTACGATTAATAGTTGTTTCTCCGTTAGAACGCGCATTATTTGCCGCCGCCGCCATGATAATTGGAGTGCCGCTTTTGGAAGGACTGCGGAAGATAGGACTCAGTGTTGGCCCCGACGACGGGGTTACCATTTAACGGGGTCACGCATTAACGCGGATTTACGCTGATTAAGCTCGGATTAACGCTGATTGTCTATGAGAGCTAATATATCTTATCCTCTCATAGCTATATTAAAATTTTAAATTTTTAAGATTTCTAGGTTAGATATATTTATCTTAACAATCTAATATATCTGCGTTAATCTGCGTCTTTTTCAGCGTAAATCCGCGTTTCATCGTGACCCCCTGCCCCCCTACCCCTGATTTTTCAGGAGTTTCCTTGCCATTTTTAGTCCGCAGCCAGACCTAATCGGATTCAGCCGGGGGTATTGAAGCATTGACATTTATTATGGTTCGTAGTATACTTCCAGTAGACGGATGGGCACAGGTGTTCTGCCTTGTCGCGGGCAGCCCCTGGGAGTAGTCCAACCCATCCGCAATTTTTATTTTTGTAATGAATTCGTTGTCATAGAAACGCTTTCCGTTTGAATCTTCTCTTACCACAATTATTCCATAATGTTTTTCGTTTTCAAAAAGAAAAGGATGAGCATAGTTGAAATAATAAAAACCGTCTTTTTTTTCCTTATGAAACAACACTCCGTTTAACAGCATTTTGGGAATAAATGGGATAGAAAGCAACTTTAGTTTGCCTTTTCCGTGAGCAAGAGCGTTTCTTAAGGAACTTCTTGTAATAAAAACTTCCCCATCAGTCATTTTTACGCTATTTGGAAGTATAGATAATGCCCAATCTATTACTTTCTGTCGCCAACCGCTTTCTTTATTCATATATGCCGAATATACCTCATAACTGTCACCAGTTTTTGGAATAGCAATTTCAAATGAGAACAATTGATTAATTTTATCTGCTAATTCTAGGTTATTTTGATTACAATCATTTATGTTCATTTTTAGTACCCTTCATTTTCCAGAAATATATACTATATTTTCTGGAATTTCAAGCTACACACAAAAATTGCTTTATCCCCCCTAACCCTGATTTTTCAACAGTTTCCTTGCCATTTCCAGGATAAACTCTTGAGTGTCCGGGGTTAGCTTGCTAAAGACTGATAATAGCTCTTTTTCATAGGGGGAGACCGTTCCGAACATTTCGCCATTTCCAGTCCGCAGCCAGACCTCGTCCACGCCAAACGAAGCGCAGATTAGCTTGATGTTTTTGTCGGTGAGGACGCTTTTGCCCAGTTCTATCATGGACATAGAAGTCTGGGTCAAGCCTAT
>Ga0099364_10001637_pt1 | contig 36543 bp, 35 predicted proteins | sample TergutTh196P3_FD_73070 | JGI IMG/M metagenome (GOLD analysis project Ga0099364, IMG submission 73070) | Microcerotermes parvus P3 segment gut microbial communities from Pointe-Noire, Republic of the Congo - Th196 P3 | ecosystem: Host-associated > Arthropoda: Insects > Digestive system > Gut ... | reverse complement strand
AGGCGGGCGGATAGATAATCTGATTATGCGGCTGATGGATTTATTTTCCGCGATGCCGGCCATTCTTCTGGCTATGGCTGTTGTAGCCGCCCTGGGTTCGGGGCTTTTTAACATAGGGGTTGCCATTACCATCACAAGCATTCCGACTTTCGTGCGTATCGTGCGTTCTTCCGTGCTGAGTATCGCCGATCAGGAGTATATTGAGGCAGCCCGCGCGGGCGGAACAGGAACCTCAAGGATTATCTTCCGGCATGTTCTGCCGAATGCCATCGGCCCCCTGATTGTACAATCCACCATGAATGTATCCCAAATGATCATCATGGCGGCGGTGTTGAGCTTTTTGGGGCTGGGCGTCAATCCGCCCCAACCGGAATGGGGAGCTTTGCTCAGCGAAGCGAAGGGATTTTTACGCACCGCTCCTTATTTGATGTTCTTCCCTGGCGCGCTGATTTGCCTGTCCTCTTTTTCGATGAACGTTTTGGGCGACGGTTTGCGCGACGCGCTGGATCCTCGCTTAAGAGACTAAAGAAGGAGGATGACTGTCGTGGAACAGCCAATATTGACCGTCAGTAATTTGAGTGTGGCTTACAGGACCAGGAACTTTACCGTTCATGCCGTCAATGACATCAGTTTTTCCATAAACAAAAAAGAGACCATTGGCATTGTCGGCGAGACAGGGGCCGGAAAAACCACCGCGGCTTTGTCCATTATGCGGCTTTTGCCTGAGAGGACCGGGAAAATAACAGGCGGCAGCATACGTTTTTTTGACGACAACCTGCTCTCTCTTACCGAACCGCAGATGCAGTGCGTTCGCGGAGCCAGTATCGCCATGATTTTTCAGGATCCCATGACGAGCCTCAATCCTGTGCTGACCGTGGGGCAGCAAATTGCCGAAGCTCTGATACTGCATAACTCCAGCGGGCGGTCGCAGCAGCAAATCGAAAAGCGCGTGGAGGAAGTAATGACTCTTGTCGGCATTTCTCCCTCGCGTAAAAAAGACTATCCTCACCAATTTTCCGGAGGAATGAAGCAGCGCATTGTGATCGCGATAGCGCTGGCCTGCGAGCCGTCCCTGTTAATTGCGGACGAGCCCACGACTGCTCTGGATGTCACGATCCAGGCGCAGGTTTTGCAGATGATGCGGGATTTAAGGAACCGCTTGAGCACGTCCATGATTATGATTACGCATGATCTTGGTATAGTTGCCCAGACCTGCGATACGGTCGCGGTCATGTACGCCGGCGAATTGGTGGAGATCGGCGCGCTCTCCGACATCTTTACAGGGGATAATCACCACCCTTATACGATTGGGCTTTTTGGCTCCATTCCAAAGTTACGGGAAAAAACGGAAAGGCTTACGCCAATTCCGGGTTTAATGCCTGACCCTACCCGTTTGCCGGAGGGTTGTTATTTTTCTCCGCGCTGTCCTCACCGCATGGATAAGTGCGGCAAGCCTGTTCCAACGTGCAAATTGAACGCCGCCCACCAGATTCGCTGCCATCTTTACGCAAAAGAAGGGCTGATAAGTATGTCTCCTCCAGCGTCTCCCAAGGCTCCGGCGCTTCCAAAGAATGACCGGCGGGAAGGCGCGGCGGGGGAGAAGCATGAAACTCCTTTGATTCAAACCTTCGGCCTGAAAAAGTATTTTAAAATAAACAAGTCCTATCTGCACGCCGTGGATGACATCAGTTTATCCATCCGGCGGGGTAAAACGCTTGGGGTGGTGGGCGAATCCGGATGCGGGAAAAGCACCCTCGGCAGAGTAATTTTACGCCTTCAGGAAGCGACCTCCGGCGAAGTGCGTTTTGACGGAGAGAACATCTTGCGCTATGGAAAAAACAAAATGCGGGAAATGCGCAAAAAAATGCAGATCATTTTCCAAGACCCCTATTCCAGCCTGAACCCCCGAATGTCAGTCGTTGAAATAATAGCTGAAAATATGATCGTGAACAAAACATTCAAAACGCGCCACGAAATTTTTAACCGCGCCGCAAAGCTGATGGATACTGTTGGACTGGCGAGGCGATACGCGAATTCTTATCCGCATGAGCTGGACGGCGGAAGGCGCCAGAGGATCGGAATAGCGCGCGCTATTTCGCTTGATCCGGAATTTATCGTATGCGACGAACCGGTATCAGCGCTGGATGTATCTATTCAGGCGCAAATCCTTAACCTTCTTATGGATATTCAGAAAGAACACGGGCTTACATATCTGTTTATTACGCATGATCTGTCGGTGGTCAAACACATTTCCGACGAAATCCTTGTCATGTACCTGGGGCAATGCATTGAACGCGCCGCCTCCAATGACCTGTTTGACAATCCGATGCACCCTTATACAAAAGCGCTGCTCAATGCTGTTCCCGAACCGGACATTTCGATGAAAGAACGGGAAGTATCCGTGATCCGAGGTGAAATAACAAACCCTGTCGATCCGCCCGCCGGCTGCCGTTTCGCGGCAAGATGCGATTCTTGCGGGGATGTCTGCAATTCTATGGATCCGCAGCTCATAGAATACGATAATGATCATTACGCCGCTTGTTTTATGCTGCAAAAATAACGAGTGACCCAAGTCTTTGGGGAGGAAAAAAATAGTTGACTTAAACGCATTTTTTTGTAATAATCTTTGACGCTCTTATCAAGAGAGGCGGAGGGACTGGCCCTATGAAGCCCGGCAACCTGTTTGAAACAGGTGCCAATACCAGCAGTCGGACTTTGTCCCGGTTGGGTGATGAGAGAGAAGAAAAGCGAAAAAAAACGCGCGCTCTTCTCTTTCGAGAGGGGCGCATTTTTTATTCACAAAAAAAATCAAGGAGGTTTAATAATGGAAAAAGAAAGATTTTTATTCTCGTCCGAGTCCGTAACCGAAGGACATCCGGATAAGTTGGCGGACCAGGTATCCGACGGAATTCTTGACGCGATCCTTGCGGATGACCCCATGGGGCGCGTGGCGTGCGAGGTGCTTTGCACAACGGGGCTTGTGATCGTCGCAGGCGAGATAACCACCACAACATACGTTGACATTCCAAAACTTGTCCGGGATATAGTGAAGGAGATAGGATACACCCGCGCAAAATACGGATTTGACGGCGAGACATGCGCCGTCGTCACCGCCATAGACGAACAGTCCGGCGACATAGCGATGGGAGTGAATAACGCCCTTGAGGTCAGGGAAAAAAGCATAAGCGAAGCTGAAATAGCCAAAACCGGAGCGGGCGATCAGGGGATGATGTTCGGTTATGCGTGCAATGAAACCGAGGAGTACATGCCAATGCCAATAGCTCTCGCCCACAAAATGGCGCGCCAGCTTTCAAAGGCGCGCAGGGACGGAACGATTCGTTTCCTGCGCCCCGACGGAAAAACACAGGTAACGCTCGAATACGAAGGCAAGAAAGCTATACGCGCTGACGCGATAGTTGTTTCCACTCAGCACCATCCGGAAGCGACGCTTGAGGAGGTGCGCTCGGAAGTAATAGAACATGTGATCATGCCGTCAACCCCGCAGTACTTGATAGATAAAAACACAAAAATTTACGTAAACCCGACGGGAAGATTCGTCAAGGGCGGCCCGATGGCGGATACCGGGCTCACCGGGCGCAAGATAATAGTGGATACTTACGGCGGATGGATCCCTCATGGCGGCGGCGCGTTTTCAGGAAAAGACCCGACAAAAGTTGACCGCAGCGGCGCTTACATGGCGCGATACGCCGCAAAGAACATAGTCGCGGCAGGGCTTGCGGATGAATGTCAGATTCAGGTGGCCTATGCGATAGGTGTTGCGGAACCCGTATCAATAACGGTGGATACTTTCGGCAGCGGCAAAATATCAAACGCCTCGATAGCCGAGCTTCTGAGAAAGCATTTTGATTTCAGGCCGGCGGCGATAATCCGCGACCTTGACCTTCGCAAACCTCAGTACAAAAGGCTCGCGGCTTACGGACATATAGGAAGGACCGACCTCAATCCGATTCCCGCATGGGAAAAAACGGACAGAGCCGAAGTTTTAAGCAAGAACGCGTGATACATTACGGGAAAAAATGAACAAGCCGCGCTCGATCTTCAAGCGCGGCTTGTTTTGATAAAATGCCAAAATCCTATGTTTTTTTACTATAGTTGGTGTTTTTGTAACGCAATCCCTTTGTGCATTGCTTGCCACTTTTAAAGTGGCGCATTGTTTTTTCGTTACCAGGGCCCGACGATCTGCGGCCCCAGGACCAGCTCCGGCAGCCAGCAGGACAGCGCGGGGATGTACGTGGTCAGGATCAGCACCGGTATACCGACGAAGAGAAGAAACTTCATCATTATCGGAACCAGCTCGCCGTAACCGCAGCCCGAGAGGCGTGTGCCCACGAAAATCGACATGGCGAACGGCGGTGTGACGACCCCCAAGCCGACGTTCACAATGAGAAAAGAGCCGAGATGCACGGGGTTCACCCCTAATTCCTGCATCATGGGATAAATCAGCGGAACACCGAGAATAAGCATCGGAGCGCCTTCTATGAACATTCCCATAAGCAGGAAAAGCAGGTTCACAGTCATGAGTATGAGAACTTTTGATTCGAACATGCCCAGCATGAAACCGGTCACAGCCTGCGCCGCCCCCACGCGGATAAGGTAGCGGGCAAAAACCGTTCCTCCCGCGATAAGCACGACGATGACCCCGACAGAGACAAGAGTGCTGAACGTCGCTCTCCACAAAGCCCTGACCGTGAGTTCCCGGTACACGAAGAAACCGACGAACATGCTGTATACGACCGCGAGAGCCCCCGCTTCGTTGGGCGTGCATAATCCGCCATAGATACCTACGAGTATGATCGCGGGGCATCCGAGCGCGGGGATCGCGTACCAGGTGGAAAGGCCCAATTCCTTGACCCAGGAGCCGAACCCTTCAGCGTCGTCCGAGACCTTCTCCGTTATCAATTCCTGCTTGATGTACCGCGGGGCAATGAAGTAGTTGAGAATAGCGTACCCCAGGGCGAGCAGGAGGCCGGGGAAGACCGTGGAGAGGAAAAGCGCCGCGACGGACTGCTGGGTCAAAAGGCAGTAAATCAGCGCGGGCATACTCGGAGGGATAAGGTAGCCGAGGAAACTCGCGCTGCAAAGAAGGGAAGTAGTGTACCTCGTTTCATAGCCGTATTTTTTCAGGCGCGGGACCAACAGGGGAATAAGCGCGGATATACAGGGGACTGACGAGCCCGTAAGCGCGCCCATGAAAAGCGTCGCCACTATTCCAACCGCTCCCAGCCCCCCTCGGACCCGCCCGACCAGCGCGTAGGAAAACCTTACTATGCGGTCGGCGAGCCCGGCGTCGGAGATAAGGCTGCCCGCGTAGACGAAGAAAGCGATCGCCATGATGATGGAACTATACGTCGCGTGATAAAAGGTGCCGGGGATGAAACCCGGGTTCATCCCGTCAACAACCAGGCCGATAAACGGCGCTCCCAGGAAAAGCCAGGCCATTGGAATGGCGAGCAGCAGCCCTCCTATGAAAACACACAGCGCTACGATCAATCCGATGGACATTCTTTCGCGCCTCCCCTGCAAAGTTTACAAAAATCAATGATATGCACCGCTGTGTTATGGACGATGTGAAAGATGCTCAGGATGAACATCGCGAAAATACATTGCACAAACCAGCTTGTGTTGAACCATCTGACGAGGGTCCCCCATTCGGCAAACCGGAGCGACCTTAGAAAGAACGCGTAAAAAACGGGCAGCACCGTTAAAATCAATGCCAGGCTGATTAAATTGATGAATATTTTGCTCAGTTTTTGCGCTTTTTCCCCCTTGCACAGCATCGACACGAAAACGTCCACCCCAACGTGAGACTCAACGCGAGTGGTAAGGGACACCGAAAATATCGCCCCCACAACAAAGAAATAAAACGCCAAATCGGTGACCCACATGATCTCGATGTTCAGGACTTGACGGTTTATTATCTGCGCCACAGTTACGAAAGTAGCAAATACAAGCGTAACGGCTGACACAGCGTTTTCGAAAAACGCTATAAACGCAACTAAAGAAAGATATGCTTTTTTCATTCAAGGCTCCTTTCACGAGTTACGAGTTACGAGTTAAAGACTGGCTGAATTTGTCTTTGCTTTTTCCTCGTAACTCGTAACTATAAACTCGTAACTATTTTTATTTTTTCGACAGCGCTTGCTCGCGGACTTTGTCCAATTCGGCGCGGATTTCCGTTCCCTTGTCCTCTCCCGGCCACATTTTTTCGAGCCAAGGATCGGCAAGTTCCGCCCACAGTTCCGGCATATTGGCCTTCTCGCGCCATACAGCCCGTTCCTCCGGGGTGATCCAGGTGATCGTTATGTTGGGATAATTTTCTTCCAGTTTCTTTATGTAATTCCGCTCTTCCTCTTCATAAAGGTCGTTCAGATACTGTCCCGCCTCGGCGCCGGCTTTATAGATCGCTTCCTGATACTCAGGCTCCAATGAATCCCACAGTTCTTTGTTGATGACGATATTAGTGGAGTCCCATTCAAACCCGACGGGGGTATAGTGTTTGAGCACCTCGGCGTGGCGTTCTTCAACGAGCGACGGCCACATCGACCAAATTGCGTCAACGACCCCCCGTGAGAGGGCGTTGTATATCTCCGCCCACGGTATCGTTTCCATTGTCATGCCCGTCCCGGCGCCCATGTTTCCGAGGGTGCGCACGGAAGCCAGTGAGGCGGACACTCTGAATCTCAGATTCGCGAGGTCGTCCGGATGGCGCAGAGGGCGAACGTTGTTCGCCAGGCCATACCCCCCCTGAGAGCAACTGAAAAGCAGCTCGGCGTCAACCTCCCGCCACGCGGGCTGCATTATCCTGAATAGCACCCCATCGGGGTAAGCATACGCGATCCTTGCCTCGTCAAAGCTGCTTATCGCCCACGGCATCCAGTTCATCATTCCGCCGGGAACCAGATTCACATACGGAGACAGGGCTGCGATTTCGATAGAGCCGTCCCTCACACCGTGGAATGATTCGTCGTGCGTGCCCAAAAGGCCGTTCGAGAACAATTCGATTTCGATGGCGCCGTTTGTGTATTCCTTCACCTTATCGATGAAAAGCTGATAGCCTCTGTCCGCCAGAGGGCGCGTCCACGGGTGTGAAAAAGACCATTTGTATTTAGGGGCGGCCTCAGCCTCCATGACGCCGGCTGACAAAACCAAACCCGCCAAAAATACCGCCAACATTACTAACATTACGCTTCTGATCATGTTACGCATACAATTAACCTCCTTAATAATTAAACGATCCAAAAATTTCCCTCAACAAAAACCCCTTTTCAAAACTTTCCCCGCTGCTGTCCCGGCGTAAACACCTCCCTCCATCGTTTTGCTCCCTCCGACATAAACATAGTCTATCCCGGAAGCAAGGAGCGTTGGGTCCTCATAGGTCGCTTCGTCCCGTATATTTTCAGGAGCGAAAACAATAATATCCGCGTCCATTCCTACGCGGATAATCCCTTTACTCTGTAAGCCCAGCCGTGCCGAGGGCATACCTGTCATCTTATGAACCGCTTTTTCCAGTGAAAGTGTTTTTTCCTCGCGGACATATTTGGCAATGACCCTGGGGTTGGCGCCGAAACTCCTTGGATGAGCTTTTGACCCCTCGGCTGCCGGCACGGAATCCGACCCGACCATCGTCGCCGGATGCGCGAGAACGGTCTTGATGTCGTCGTCGCCTATCGCGGCGTAGCAGGCAAGGTCATTGCCGTTGTTCGCCGATATTATCTCAAACAGCGCCTCGATGGGGGGAATCTTCATCGCCGCCGCGATTTCCTGAAGTGTTTTTCCCTCCCATTGTTGGGTATCGGGGCAGTACACCACCAGAGTCCCCTCGGCTCCGCCGGCATGGCGCATCATACTTTCCCACCCGCAGGGTTTGGACAGCGAAAGCGAGTCCTCGATTTCTTCCGCGATTTTTTCCCGAAGCTGCGGATCGGCAAGCCGTCCGCGAATTGCCTCGACCCCGCCCGCCTGAGCCCAGGGCGGAAGGCAGGCTCGCAGGCTCGTACTGCAATAATTATAGGGGTACTGATCCGCCGTGACGTCTATCCCCTCCGCGCGCGCCTCGTCCATCATCTTTAATGAACGGTCCACCAACCCCCAGTTATCCCTTCCGAGAGCCTTATGATGAGATATATGGACCGGGATCCCGGCTCTGCGCCCAAGCTCGACCGTTTCCGCCACAGATTCGAGCAGGCCGGACGATTCCGCGCGCATATGAGTCATATAGATGCCGCCTGTTTCTTTAAGAACCGCGGCCAGCTCCCACAATTCTTCCCTGGGAGTATAAACCCCGGGCGGGTAAATAAGGCCGCTGGTTAGGGCGAAAGCGCCGGCGTTCATGGCCTCCTTCACGTGATTTTTCATCCGTTCAATTTCTGTATCCGTGGCCTTTCGATCCTCGAACCCCATCACCGCCACACGCAGCGTGCCATGTCCCAGGCAAGGCGCCAAATTGAGGGCGAGGGGGAGTTTTTCGGTTTCTTTCATCCACTCGCCGAAGGTTCTCCAGTTCCAGGAGATTTTAGCGCCTCCCATTGTAAAGCCAGAATAGGATTCCAGAAGCGAAATATATTTTTCGTTCACAGGCGCGGCGCTTAGGCCGCACTGCCCCGCCGCCTGGGTGGTGACGCCCTGAGCCAGTTTCGAAAGCATCACCGGGTCGCGGAAAACGACAAAGTCGGAATGCGTGTGTATGTCGATAAACCCCGGGGCAAGAAATCTGCCGCCGACGTCAACCACCGAGCGCGCGTTTTCTTTGGAAACTTTGCCCACCGCGGCGATGCGCCCGTCCAAGACCCCGACATCTCCCAGATACCAAGGAGTTCCGGCGCCGTCAATTATTCGGGCTCCGCGAAATACGACATCCAACATAGCCTGAACACCCCTTTTCTAAGTAGTTATTCCATATAAACGTCGTCAGGGACTTTGGGTATCGTTATTTTTTCACGGCTTTTGCGAACTTCCGCCGCCGCGTTTTCAACCCATTTTTCAAGTTTTGAAGATATTTCTCCGTCGAGTAAAGACAGTATCCTCACGGCCATAAGGGCTGCGTTTTTCGCCCCGTCAATTCCCACTGACGCCGTCGGAACCCCCGGAGGCATCTGAGCTATTGATAAGAGCGCGTCAACTCCGTTAAGAGGCCCTCCGCTTGAAGGGACTCCTATCACGGGAAGGACCGTATGCGCCGCTATTACTCCGGGAAGCGCGGCTGACAGCCCCGCTACGGCTATGATAACTTTTATGCCTCTTGACGCCGCTCTTCGCGCGTATCTTGCGGCGTCTTCCGGCGTCCTGTGCGCGCTCGCTATTCCTGTCTCATAATTTATTCCGAAAGATTCAAATATCTCCCCGGCTTTTTTCGCAAGTTCGAGATCGGATGCCGACCCAAGAATTATTCCAACCTGTAAGCGACTGCCCTTCATATTTTCAAACAATCCCTTCAATAAATTCCTATATCCGTCCTGTAGTGCATTTTTTCAAATTTAATTTTTCCTACCGCTTCATATGCTATGGCGCGCGCGCTTTCGATATCATCCGCTATTGCCGTAACGCTAAGCACTCTTCCTCCCGATGTCATGATATTTCCTTCGGTGTCCGCTTTGCTCCCCGCTTGATATATTTCCACTCCCGGCATTTCTTCCGCTTCGGATATTCCCTCTATTCTCTTGCCTGGCGCAAAAAATCCCGGGTATCCTCCGGATGTCAGCACAACGCAAACGGAGGATTTTTTGCCGCTTTCGGACAGGGAGGCCAAAGAATAATTCTTGCCGTACTCGCCTAAAGTTCCATTGCAGCAGGATAAAACCGCCTCTCCGAAATCTCCGTTGAAAATAGGCAGGACTGCCTGAGTTTCAGGATCCCCGAATCGGGAGTTATATTCCAACAAGCACAGTTCCCCGTCCGGTTTCAACATCAGCCCCAGGTATATGATGCCGCAGTATGAAATCCCCTCTTTTTTTAACCCTTCAAGAGTCGGGGTCAAAACCTGAGTCCTTATTTTTGAAAGAAGGGCTTCATCCGCCCATTTCACAGGGGTATATACTCCCATCCCGCCTGTATTTGGCCCCTTGTCGCCATCGTAGACTCTTTTATGATCCTGGCTCGGCTCAAGTAAAATGGCATTTTCCCCGTCAGTCATTGCCAGGACAGTAAGCTCTTTTCCCTCCACGAAATCTTCTATTACAAGAGTGTGTCCCGCGTCCCCGAGAAAATGCCGTTCAAGAAGGTTGCTGCAAACATCGTATGCTTCGTCATAGCTATCCGGAAGGAACACGCCTTTCCCCGCCGCAAGACCATCCGCTTTGATGATGAATGGATGGTTCCTCTGCCTTTTAACAAGCGCTTCCTTGCATTGCGGCAGAGTTGTGCATATATCAAAGTCAGCCGTTGGTATCCCGTTTTTTACCATAAACTGCTTGGAAAATGACTTGCTTCCCTCCAGTTTGGCCCCCTTCGCGCCGGGGCCAAGAACTTTTATACCATTATCTCTCAGGATATCGGAAACTCCAACGATAAGAGATTCTTCGGGCCCTACGATCGCCAGCTCTATTTCAAATTTTTTGCATAATGCAAGAATTTCATCCGGCGCGTTGATATTAGCGGGGTGACATTGCGCTATCCGTGCTATTCCTGAGTTTCCCGGAGCTGAATGGAGATATTTTTTTACGTCATCCCGCGCCGCAAAGATTTTCGACTTTGAAAGCGCGCTGACTATGGCATGCTCTCTACCGCCCGATCCTATAACCAATATTTTCAAACTAAGTCACCTTCTTCTTCCTTATTTTCTGACATTAGTGTCTGAAAGTTCTTGGGCCTGCTATCAGCATCGTCATACCAAGCTCTTCCGCTCTTTTTTCTATTTCCTCGTCTTTTATCGAGCCTCCGGGCTGAACTACCACGGATATTCCGGAAGCGTGAGCGAGTTCAATGGTGTCGGGGAAAGGAAAAAAACCGTCGCTTGCCATTATGGCGCCTTTCGCGTTTTCTCCCGCGCGCGACAGCGCAAACCGCGCGGCGCTGACACGGCTTGTAAATCCGCCGCCGCCGCCGACGACGACTCCGTCCTTCACTATCATTATCGCGTTGCTTCTTGTGAGCCACGCGCTTTTCCACGCAAAGACTATATCTTCCCATAATTCATATTTTGGGGAGCCTATCCAGCGGCATTTGACTTTTGAAATCAACGGGGGAAGTATATCCTGCTGCACGAGGATCCCCGCTTTGCAGCCGGTGATTTGTTCTCTGCTTCTGTAGTTATCGGTTGACTTTAAAATCCTTAAGTTTACTTTTGTTTTCAAAAATTTAAGCGACTCATCATCAAAACCGGGGGCGGTGACAACCTCAAAAAAGTGCTTGCTCAGCAGTTCCGCTGTTTTCACATCAACAACTTCCGTAAAACCCGCTACCCCTCCGAACGCTGAAATAGAGTCATATTCCAAAGCTCTCTCATACGCGGCGTCCAACGTTTCCGCCATCGCTATCCCGCAAGGAGTTCCGTGTTTAATTATCACAGCCGTTTTTGAGCCTTTAAACATTTCCAGAGCGTTCAGCACGGCATTTACGTCCACTAAGTTGTTATACGAAAGCTCCTTGCCCCAAAGCTGCGCGAAAGGAGCGCTTCCCTCCGAAAGAGCCGGTATATAGAGCGCTGCCTGCTGATAAGGATTTTCTCCATATCTCAGGTTTTGCCGCTTCCTGAGCGGCATGTTTTTTACCTCCGGGAAGTCTTCGTCTTCTTCTATCAACAGGCGGCTTAAACCTTTTTCAACGACCGCGTCGTAATAGGCGGTCGTCCGAAACGCTTTTACCGCGAGTTTCTCTCTTAATTCCGGCGATATTTTTCCGTTTTCGCGTATTTCCGAGATTACCGGCTCGTAGTCCTTCGTTTCGGTTATAACCGCGACATCCTTGTAATTTTTTGCCGCCGCCCTTATTAAACTGACCCCGCCGATATCTATCTTTTCAACAAGCTTCTCAATATCGCTCCCGTCATTTTCCGCCGTCTCCTCAAAAGGATACAGATTGCAGACCACTATGTCTATCAGAGGGATTTTAAGATCTGTCCTGTCCTTATCGTCCTCATCATTCCCTCTGCGTGACAGTATCCCCCCCATTATCAACGGGTGCAGGGTCTTTACCCTTCCGCCAAGAATAGCGGGGACTCCGGTTATGTCGCATATTTCAGTCGCTTTGATCCCATTTGCGCTTAAATGGGAAGCCGTCCCTGAGCTGGATAATATTTCGTAGCCTGCTTTTATCAGCGCTCCTGCAAGTTCAGTTATTCCGTCTTTGTTCCAAACAGATATAAGAGCTTTCGGGGATGTGTTCATTTTATTTACACTCCTTTACGAATAATTTAGACAAGGTTTCAGGATATAAAGAATGCTCGATTTTGTGTATACGCTCCGAGAGGGACTCCAAAGAGTCATCCTCTTCTATTTCCACTGCCGTTTGGGCAATGATTTTGCCGCTATCCACAAATTCATCAACAAAGTGAACCGTAACGCCTGTTATCTTAACTCCGTACAAAAGGGCGTCATGTATTGCATGAGCCCCTTTGAAAGATGGCAATAAGGAGGGATGGATATTGATTACCTTTCCTTCCATTTGCTTTACGATTTTTTTTGAAAGTATCCTCATAAAACCGGCGAGGATAAGCCATTCTGCTTTATTTTCATGAATAGCCCGAAGCAGGTCCTCTTCCGCTTTGATTTTTGAAGAATTTTTCCCCCCGCTTTCCTCATATGAAAATATAAGGGTTTTTAATCCAAAATCATGCGCGGTTTGAAGCCCCTTTGCATTTTCATTGTCACTTCCTACAAAACATACCTTCGCGCCGAGCTTCCCGCTGTTTATCGCGTTGACTATGGCTTCCATATTCGAACCGCGCCCTGATATCAGTATCGCAATTTTTGTCAGATTCGCGCTCACACTAAATTACTTCTCCGATGATTTTCGGGTATTCTCCCATGCTTTCAAGATGTTTCATCATCTTTGCGGCTTCGGTATCCGTTGTTATAATAACATACCCCATGCCAAGATTGAAAACTTTTCTCATCTCATCCTCGCTTGCTCCCGCGCTTGCCACGAGGTCAAACACATATTCCCGCTCCCATGAGCTGTAATCAATTTTTACAGAAAGCCCTTCCGGCATTATTCTCATGCAATTTGCCTCAAGCCCTCCCCCCGTAATATGAGCCATTCCACGCACCTCAAATTTTTCCAGTACGGACAAGATTTGCCTTACATACAGTTTCGTAGGTGTGAGCAGGACTTCCGCAAGCGGTTTATTATATTCGTTTATATGCGAGTTCAGGCTGAGGGAAAGCCCGCCGCCGCTCAAAAGAGCTTTGCGAACAAGGCTGAATCCGTTGCTGTGTAGCCCGGAGCTTGGAATCCCTATAAGCTTATTTCCTTTTTCTATCTTTGAGCCGTTTATTATATTACCTTCATTCACAATTCCGACGCTGAACCCCGCAAGGTCGAAACCGGTTTCAGGGTAGACGCCCGGCATCTCCGCGGTTTCACCGCCCAGAAGTACCGCATGGCTTTCCGCGCACGCGGCTAATATACCGTCCATTATTTCGCTTAATAAAGGCGCATTAAGTTTTCCGCACGCTATGTAATCAAGGAAAAAAAGAGGCTTCGCGCCGCAGGTTATCAGGTCGTTCACGTTCATTGCCACAAGATCCTGTCCGAGCGGGCGGTAAAACCCGGGGCGCGCGTACTCCCTGGCTATCTCGACCTTCGTTCCGACTCCGTCGCTGCATGCCGCAAGATATTGCCCCCCGCCTATGCCATACAGCCCGGAGAACCCTCCGATCCCGCCGTTTGCTCTATTCTGGCACGAATATTTTTTTGATAACTCCTTTATCGTTTCGACCCAATTATCCCCCGCGGCGATGCTCACTCCCGCGGATTCGTAACTCATGGATGAAAGAAGGGCGTTTTTCATATTATCCCGTTATTCTTTTAAGTATCTCCTCGTATGCTTCCAGCACATTGCCCAAATCTTTACGAAACCTGTCCTTATCCAGACGGTCGCCTGTGGAGCTGTCCCAGAAACGGCATGTATCGGGAGATATTTCATCGGCTAAAATAACGTTCCCTTCCGCATCTTTGCCAAATTCCAATTTAAAATCGACCAGTACGATATTTTTATCCTTGAAGTAAGAGGTCATGGCGTCGTTTACTTTTAACGTCAGGTCTTTCATTATGGCAAGTTCTTTTTCCGTCCCCCATCCAAAAAGGATTATGTGGTCCTCGGTTATTATGGGGTCCCCTAAAGCGTCGTCCTTATAATAGAATTCGACCAGCGGGCGCGGAAGATGCATCCCTTCTTTTATTCCAAGGCGTTTACATATTGAGCCTGTTGTGATATTTCGGACCACTACTTCTATCGGCAGAATTTTTACGTTTTTCACAAGCTGATGCGTTTCGTCTATTTTGCGGATAAAGTGGTGCGGGATCGATTTTTGCCTGAGATATTCGAATATTTCCGAGGATATGAGGTTATTCAGCCTTCCTTTCCCTTCCATCTGAGCTTTTTTCTTTCCGTCGAAGGCCGTAAAACTGTTTTTATATTCCACCAGCAGCGTCCCTTCCTGGCCCGTGCTGAAAAGTTTCTTTGCCTTTCCTTCGTATATACAATTTTCTTTGCTAAAAGTTTCCAATTGATTTTTTCCTCCAGTTTATTTTTAGCGGCTATTCTTTTTCCAAAGCTAAATTCTAATTTAATTTCGCATAAAAATCAATCAATCGGGAAGCTTTGCCAATGTACACCCTGAAGGGCGCCGCCTGCCTGTGGCCTTTAGGCTAAAAGCAGCAGGCAAGCAATAAAAAGCAAAAATAATTATTTGAAATTTTGAACTGCGAATGTGCGTTAAATTAAACCAATAATCTGTATAATATAAAATATTCAAGCATTACCTAACCGAAAAAAGGGGTTGATTTGATGGAGTATTCAAGAGAAGTTGAAGAAATGATCTGCATTGCCAAAGGCGCTAAACATGGGCCTGCTCCCATCCCGGAGGAAGGACGCTGGGTCAGGGCAAAGGATATAGGCGATATTTCAGGGCTTACGCATGGCGTAGGCTGGTGCGCCCCGCAGCAGGGAGCATGCAAGCTTACCTTAAACGTAAAGAAGGGGATTATTAAGGAAGCCCTTATCGAGACTCTCGGCTGTTCGGGGATGACCCACTCCGCCGCTATGGCCGCTGAGATCATGCCGGGAAAAACTATCCTTGAGGCTCTCAATTCAGACCTCGTTTGCGACGCCATAAATGTTGCAATGAGGGAGCTTTTCCTCCAGATGGCTTACGGACGCACTCAGACCGCTTTCTCAATAGGCGGGTTGCCCGTGGGGGCCGGGCTTGAGGATTTGGGGAAAGGGCTTCGCTCTCAGGTTGCGACAATGTTCAGCACGGAGGCGAAAGGAGCCCGTTATCTTGAAATGGCAGAAGGCTACGTGTTGGAACTTGCCCTCGACAAAGGGAAGGAAATAATAGGTTACAAATTTGTTCACCTCGGAAAGATGATGGAAGCCATCAGAAAGGGCGTTGACCCTAAGACCGCTTTTGAAAAAAATATCGGGACCTACGGCCGTTTTGACGAGGCCGATACGGTAATTGACCCGCGTAAGGAATAGGGGGAGAACATAATGGTAACTTTTGAAGGCTACGACAGAAGAAAGGCCAAACTTGCGGAAGAGCTTAAAAAATATGACCTGCCAACCCTTGAAGACGCAAAGGACTTCTGCATGTCCAAAGGGATAGACGTTGAAAAAATAGTGAGAGGAGTCCAGCCGATAGCGTTCGACAACGCCGTGTGGGCTTATATACTGGGGGCCGCGATCGCGATAAAATCCGGGGCTAAAAACGCGGCTGAGGCCGCTGAGAAAATAGGGCTTGGATTGCAGGCTTTCTGCGTGCCGGGCTCTGTGGCGGAACAGCGGGAGGTCGGGATTGGGCACGGAAACCTTGCCGCGATGCTTTTATGGGATAGCACGAAATGTTTTTGTTTTCTCGCGGGGCACGAATCTTTCGCCGCCGCCGAAGGCGCGATAGGGATAGCGCGCACGGCGAACAAGGTCCGCAGCGAGCCTTTGAGGGTCATTCTTAACGGGCTTGGCAAGGACGCGGCTTACATAATAAGCCGTATCAACGGCTTCACTTTTGTCGCGACTGAATACGATTACGCGGAAGGCAAGCTCAATATAACCGGAGAGAGAAAATTCTCGGAAGGCGACAAAGCGAAGGTCAAAGTCTACGGCTCCGACGACGTCAGCGAAGGCGTCGCGATAATGATCCATGAGGAAGTGGACGTTTCAATTACCGGAAACTCGACCAACCCCACACGTTTCCAGCATCCGGTGGCGGGGACATATAAAAAATGGGCGGCGGAGCATGGAAAAAAGTATTTTTCAGTCGCTTCAGGAGGCGGCACAGGCCGCACGCTGCACCCCGACAACATGGGCGCGGGCCCCGCGTCATACGGCATGACGGATACGATGGGAAGAATGCACAGCGACGCTCAGTTCGCGGGTTCGTCCTCCGTCCCCGCGCACGTTGAAATGATGGGGCTTATAGGAATGGGAAACAATCCCATGGTCGGGGCGTCGGTGGCGGTCGCGGTCGCTATACAGGAAATCATGAAAGGCTAACGGATAGCAGCCTTCGCCTTCTACCGGAACCTGCCCGCCCTGTTCATAGGCATAATCCTAATGCCGGCCCTGTGCGCCGACCTGTACGGCCTTAAAAACTTCGGGCTGAACTACGGCATCCTGTTTTTGGCGTGAGGCTTCGCAGGAGTAATATTGAAAAGCTTGGCGTAAAATATTAACCGTGCCGAGCGCTGTATAATTCAGTAATGAATACCATGAATCTTTAAGCTTCACGACCTTTACATTTCCAAGGCCGCTGTCCTTTCTAAGCAGGACAGCGGCCTTTTTTCTAAACTCCGGCTTCGTTCCGCATGGTTTTCGAGAGGCACGGCGGAAACTCCGCTTTGAATCTTCAATATTTGAGTGCGCGCATAATACTCTCAAAGCCGCAAATTCTACGAAAAAAACTACGGCCTGCGCGTTGAATAGCGAAGAGGAAATAATTGATGTATAAGAGCTTTTTGTTGAGTGGTTTCATTGTGAAAAGAATATTTTCGCGCATCATACAAGGTAACGCAAAGCTTCTCTCTACATTCTCGCATAAATTTCATCAAAAAAAGCGGTTCCCAATGCAACAATTTGATGAAATGTTGCATAAGGAATTTTACCACAAAAATTTTTTTTTAAATGCCTTGCATAAAAAACTGGATTGCCGTGCCCCGACCTCGTCTTTGCGAGCGTAGCGAAGCAATCCAGTTCTTTTGCCTTTGCTTTTAATTCCAACCGTTTTGACTGGATCGCTTCGTCGCGTTGCTCCTCGCGAAGACGAAAAAAACAACAACCTTTCGCGGTAATTCATACCCTCGTTCTGAAATTTCTTTCGCGCTCCGAATAACGTAAATTTCCATAATTTCACCTTCATTTGCAGTCGGTTAAAACTATAAGTTCAATCCTATACAGATTTTACGCTTATGCAACATTTCATCAAATTGTTGCATTAGAGGGCGTGTTTTAAAACTTAAAAACCTGTGATATTTCAACAAAATACAGGCAAAGCAAAACTTAAAAAGCTGTGAATAGCTTGCCTTAACAAATAACAACTCACCGGAACTACTGTTTTCAAACACGCCCCAGGGATTAATTTATTCAAATTTCGCAGGAATCTTTTTTATGATAAAAGGAGCGAATAATATAGTAATGAGCAAAGAAAAATTAAAAATAGCGGTTTGTTTTTTCGGGCATTTGCGTTCTTATCAAAAGTGCGCCCCGTTACTGCGCTGGAATCTGTTGAAATATTATGACTGCGACCTGTTTATGCACACCTGGTCAACGCTTGACCATAATACCAAGATTGGGCACGACCTTAAAAAAATGACGGGTATTACCCGCCCGGAAGATATTGCCCGCGCATACGGCAACATATCAGCCCTTGCGATAGAAGAACAAAAACCGAAAGACCTTGGGGTTATAAAAATCAAAATAGCCCATGATATAAGAGAAAGGCAAATGAGTATATTTGGGATCGGCGCAATGTTCCACAGTATGCGCGAATCAATGCGTTTGTGCGACGAATATGCCGCTAAAAACAAGGTCGAATATGATTATGTTTTATTTATTCGACCGGACATTTGGCTTAAAAAGCCGTTAAGAATTGAAAAACTGCTGCAATCTATATCCCCAGGCCAAAGGGCACAGGGATTCTTTACCTTTGCAAACTTTATATCACAAACAACCGCTGGCTTTAAGGATATGGGCGCCGTTGACGTTTGTTTTTTCGGAACACCGGCAACTATGTCGGACATAATAAAAAATAATGAGCTGGCTGTAAAACAACTCAAGCCGGATATGAAGATGGATCATTGCCCGGAATATATCCTTATAAAACTGCTTGAAGAGCGCGGATTTACGCCATACCGCATAGAGGGTTTCAGAATGCCGGAAGACTGGGACATTCTCCGCATTTCAAAAGCAATCAAATTAAGAAAGCGCATTATCAGCCTGCGGATACGCGGGAACATGTTCAGGCTCTGGCTGTTTCCGAAGATGATGCGCCGCATAGTCAATATGCAACTGGATTTATTCGGGATATTCAAAATTGATTTATCCATCGGGAATCCGGGACACGAGACAAGAGATATTTAACAAAAGGAGCTAAAAAATGTTGAACATAGTATTACCAATGGCCGGCCGCGGCAGCAGATTTGCGGAAGCGGGATATGAACTTCCCAAACCGCTTATTCCCGTGCATGGTGTTCCGATGATAAAGGTTGTCGTGGATAATCTTGCTCCGAAGCGCGAACACCGCTTTATTTTTGTCGCCCAACAGGAACACATTGATAAATACGATTTGACGCCAAAGTTAAAATCCTATGCCAGGAATGTTGAAGTTATCGGAATCGATGGAATTACCGAAGGACAGGTTTGCACCGCTCTCCTGGCCAAAAAGTTTTTCAATAACGACGAACCGCTTATGAATGCGAATTCTGACCAGTATATTGATTTTGACATCAACGAATACTTGGACGCTATGAATTCCAAAAATTTGGACGGAATGATTATGACTATGAAGTCGCAAGACACGAAATGGTCTTATGCGAAAACGGACGCAAATGGCCTGGTTATTGAAACGGCTGAAAAGAAAGTTATATCGCCGGACGCGACGGTCGGAATATTCAATTTCAAGCGCGGCAGCGACTTGGTCCGTTCAGCCGAACAAATGATTGCCGACAATATCCGGGTCAATAACGAATTCTATACTTGCCCTTGCTATAACTATTTGATTCGTGAAGGCAGGAAAATCGGTATTTATCCGATTGGAGAAGAATACAATGGCATGTATGGCCTTGGTATTCCAAAGGATTTGGATTTCTTCCTGAACCACCCAATTTCGCAAAAAGTTAAAGATGGAAACGGAAGATAAAATGATAGTTCTATCACACCGCGGATATTGGAAAGACATAGACGAACGGAATCAAAAAACCGCTTTTGAGCGGTCTTTTGACTTGGGCTTCGGCACGGAAACCGATTTGCGCGACTCCGCCGGTAAAATAGTCATTTCCCACGATATGCCCAAAGGCGGCGAGATTTCGTTCGAAGAAGTCCTGCAAATTATGAACGGGCGCAACCTGCCGCTGGCGCTGAATATCAAGGCGGACGGCCTGGCGGATATGATTTTGGAATTATTGGCTAAATACGACCACACCAATTATTTCAACTTTGATATGTCTATCCCCGATATGGTATTTCAAATGAAACGGGGCGCGCGCGTATTCACAGGTCTTTCGGATATACTGCCGGCCCCTGTTTTGTTGGACAAAGCGGCGGGCGTTTGGCTGGATTGTTTTAATTCCGATTGGTATAGCGCGGACACCATAGACGATTTGATCACAAACGGAAAATCCGTCTGCATTGTATCCGCCGACCTGCACAAGCGCGGCACAGACGCGCAATGGGCAACTGTCAAGAATTGCAAAAGTTTTGCTTCGCGGAACCTTTTAATCTGCACAGACCACCCCGAAAGGGCAAAGGAGTATTTTCATGGCAAAAATTAAAGCCGTTTTATTTGATATGGACGGAGTTCTTATAGAGGCCAAAGACTGGCACTATGAAGCGTTGAACAAGGCGTTGGCTTTGTTTGGATATGAAATCACAAGGGTGGAACACCTTTCCGTTTATGACGGGCTGCCGACAGGCGTTAAATTGAAAAAACTGACGCTGGAAAAGGGCCTGCCCATAGAGTTGCATAAATTCATAAACGAAATGAAACAGCAATATACGGCAAAGATTATCCGCGACCAATGCCGCCCGCGCTTTAACCACGAATTCGCGTTGTCCAAATTGAAAGCCGAAGGCTATCGCATTGCCGTCTGCTCTAATTCAATCCGTATGACGATTGAAATGATGATGGATTGTTCCAAGCTGTCGCAATACTTAGAACTTATCGTATCCAACCAGGATGTCAAGAACGCGAAGCCCGACCCCGAGATATATCTGACAACAATGGAAAAAATGGGGCTTAAACCCGAAGAATGCCTTATTTGCGAAGATAACGAACACGGCGTCAACGCGGCGCTCGCCAGCGGCGGACACCTGCTTACCGTCAAGACCGTTGATGACGTAAATTATGACAATATCAAAACCCGTATCGCGCAAATCGAAGGAGGCTCAAAATGAATATAATGTTTTTAATGGGCGGAATGCGTACAGACACTAACAAAGAACAATATCCGCTGTATCTTACCGAAATATCCGACAAGACTATTTTGGAACAGCAGGTTGAACACACCAGGAAAATACAACCGCAACAATTATTGTTCTGCGTTCGGGAATCCGAAATAAAGCAATTCCACACGGATTCCGTGATAAAGCAAATAGAACCAGACGCCATGATCATTCCGATACTGGCGCAAACCAGGGGCGCAATTTGCACCGCTTTACTTGGCGCGGAACATATAGACAGCGGCAAGGAATTGATACTGATGGCGATTGACGATTTTATGGATGAAGACAGTCTTGAAATAATCAATGGATTCCGCAAGGCAAATGCGGACGCTGGCGTTGTATCTTTTAATTCCGTCCACCCGCGCTATTCGTTTGTAAAAACGGACGTAAACGGCGCGCCGTTGGAATTCGCGGAAAAAATGCCAATCAGCAAAAATGCGCTGGTGTCGTTTTATTATTTCAAGCATGGCAAAGATTTCGTGGAATGCGCCAAGGAAGTTATCCGCAAGGATAATTCGGTAAATGGCAATTTCTTTATTTCGCAAACATTGAACGAAATGATTTTGAAACAGAAAAAAATTGCCCTGCGCAAGATTCCAAACGACAAATTCCACCCATTGAAAACCGAAGCGCAGATGGCGGAATATATGGCCGAGATAAACGAAAAAAGGAGTTCGAAATGAGTCTTGATTTTTTGGAAGAACTTGCAAACGAACCATCAAAGTTTAAAATTCTCGCCATCGGCGACAAAAAACGCTTTATTGCCAACAAAATGCTGCTTGGTAAGAAATGCAGATATGGAGACATCGCACAAGCCAATGAGAAAAACACTGATATTGTCGTCGTTTGCGGGGAAGCGCCTATTCCGAAACTCCCAAATATCCCGGCTTTGCATATTTATCAGATAATAAATTACAGAGCCAAGAAGTTTTGGGATAATAAAAAGGAGTATATTGGCGTTGATTTAAGCCATCATGCCAGCAATAAACATATCGTTGAATATATAGACGAATATGTAGAAAAATACTACGCAGGAAGATTCCAGAAAGGGGATAAGGCTATTGCTGCGATCAAGCAGCATTTTGGTAACGACGAGAAACGCAAGCTTAAGATGCTTTCGCTTGGTTGTGGCTGTGGAGGGGCGGAAAGAAAATTTTGGGAAACAGGCATTTTTTCCGAGATTCATGGCTGCGACATATCTGACGATTCAATTAAGCTTGCAAAGGAGAAAGCAATGGAAATCAAGGGCGGAGAGGCAATTTATTATTTCATCTGCGATTTGAACAGTGATGAATTTGATAATAAATACGATGTAATTTTTTCAGGGAATTGTTCTCATCACGTGGAAAGGCTGGAGTTTTTTTATAATAACGTGAAGAATGCGCTTAACCCCGGCGGGATTTTCATACAAGCCGAGTATACAGGGGCGGCAAGGTTCCAGCACCCTCGTATTTTGATAGCAACGATTAATTTTCTGTTGTTTCTGATGATACCTCTCGGCTTGGTAAGGAGAAGTTGTCGCCGCCATCGTATATTGGCCGATCCATCGGAGGCGGTTCGATCGGATGAGATAATCCCGTTGACCAAAAGTTTTTTTCCGGACACCAAAGTTCATCACAATTTTCCAGATATAGTGCTACATCTGCTGTATCAATGCGTGAAAACCTCAAAGTTCCATGACAACAGGAAAAGATCGCGCAGGTTGTGCGTTTTGACAAGCATGACGGAACGGCTAATAACCCGGCTGGGTTTGATAAAGCCAAACAGCGCGTTTTTAATATCAAGGGGTGAAACATGAAAACAGATAAATTATCAAATATGCGCGGCGGCTGGTTTATTGGGAACTTTGACCCGTCGCTGTTCAGGACGAACGACTGCGAAGTCGCCGTTAAATCATATAAGAAAGGCGATTATGAAGAATCGCATTATCACAAGATAGCGACGGAATACACGGCCATAATAACCGGGCGCGTAAAAATGAACGGCGTTGAATACGGCGCCGGCGATATTATCGTCATGGAGCCAGGCGAAAGCACGGATTTTGAATGTTTGGAAGACGGCACGCAAAATGTTGTGGTGAAAATCCCGGGTGCGAATAACGACAAGTATATGATGGAATGAAAAGAGGAAAGATTATGGACAATATCAAACAAAAGGTTTTGGAATTAAATGAAAAGCGCACGACAGTTGTGCCGCGCTTCATACTGGCTGGTGCCGTACCAATCCAGAAAACGCACTCGGGATTATATTTGGAGCCTTATTGCAAAACAAATCGAAATTCACGCATTGACCCGAAAGGCAAAAAATTCCTGGAGGCCGCGACCCTTAAATTCAAACCATCATATCATACTTACGGCAAAGAACCCGCCGCAAAAATTTGAGGAGAACGATTATTATGCCTACCTACAGCAAACTTTGGGTGTTTCCAATGGCCGGTCGTGGTATCCGCACGCAATCTGCGGGAGAATTTAAGCCTTTCATTGAAATAAACGGTTTAAAAATGGTTCAATGGTTTTTACGCTCAATAAAAGAAAATTTTCAACCAATTGATACTTTATATTTTATTACGCGAGAATGTTATTACAAAGATTTCGCTTTTACGGATGAAATCGGACGAATTTTAAAAAACGAAGGTGTTTCTTGCGGATGGCGGGCTGAATATGCACAGGACTGCGATATGGGTCAAGCTTTAACAGTTTATCACGCAAAAAGAGAAATGAAAGCGGCAGATATTGTCATTGTCTCAAACTGCGACCAATTTATATCTTTTCCCATTCCAATGTTAGATAAAGGGGAATACGGCTTTATGACAGTAACAGCGGATTTGAGTAATTCCAAGAGTTATGTTCGCATAGCGAACGGGCATATAACTGAGGTAAAAGAAAAAGAAAACATCTCGCTTATTGCTAGTACAGGGGTTTATTGTGTATGTGATGGCAGTTCGTTAGTCTGGGCGCTTGAAAAAATGATTTCGGATAAATTGACTGTTAATGGCGAATATTATGTTTCGCCATCGTTGAATTACCTGATAACGGAAAGGCATTTTCGCATTCAACCCGTAATCACTTCTTTCCGCTTTGATTTAGGTACGGTTAATGGTATTGAGCGATTTAAAAAGTTTATCTTTGACACAAAAGAGAGTGGTGTTGATGCAGAATAATCTGTTAATAACAATGTCTGGAGGAACCACCTGTGTTATAAACGCTACACTGGCCGGTATTATTGAAGCTGCGCAAAAATCGGGGAAAATTAATAAGATATTCGGTGGACATAACGGGCTTTCGGGCGTTTTAAACAATGACCTGATAGATTTGACAGAACTGGATGCAAAAAGGCTTCAGCAAGTATATTACACTCCTGCCAGCGGGCTTATAGGAACCAGCCGGATTAGACCCATAGATCAAAACGAGATCACCGTTTTATCAGAGATATTTGATAAAAAGGACATCAAATATTTCTTTAATATTGGTGGAAATGGCACAATTAAGCAAAGCATGGCAATATCATCTGATGAGAATATTAACGTTGTATCAATAGCAAAAACTGTGGACAATGATTTGGGCGATGAGGAATTTAAGAGAGTATACTATACGCCAGGATATCCAAGTTGCGCAAATTATTGGGCACACAAAATACATATATTCAACCAGGAAAATTTAGGCGCTTACAGCCATGATCAGGTTTTGATTGCACAAACTTTTGGAAGGGAAACCGGCCATTTGGCAGCTTGCGCTCGTCTTGCTGATTCTGAGCGTAAACTACCCCTTTTAATTCTGTTGCCGGAGGATCAACAAACCCCTGAAGAACTGATATATTCGATCAAACATACAATTCGTATTCATGGACGCGCTATGGTGGTAATGAGCGAGGGTTATTATGTGGCAGACATTGGGGTGCGCCGAGATCCCTCGGGGCAAGTTATGTATGGTACATCGCAAACAACACAAGCTCAGAACCTTGTAAATTTACTATTCGAATGTGGGATTCAAGCGCGCACCTTTATTCCGGGCTTCGATCAGCGCAGCGACATTCTATTCGCTACGAAACAGGACCTTGCTTACGCATATGGTTTGGGAGATTATGCGATTCAAAAGGTTTTAGAGGGTGATTCACGGTTTTTAGCGTCCATTTCTTTCATTGATGATAGTCCTCAATACTCCAAAATACCTTTTTCTGAGATAGGAGATTTTACCAGGACGTTGCCAGATCGCTGGTTGAAACGAGGGGAATATGACGTAAGTGATGAGTTTATCCAATACGCCATGCCGTTTATTGACTATGAACTTGTTAAGACGAGATTTTATCTAAAATAACTGGTAAGTAAAAACTGATCCTAAATGAAATTTAGTATTTGCCTCAAACTTCGCAGGTAAGTTTTAGTAGAAAAAATATTGCTACAGCTATTTTTTGCACTTCAATTTCTGGCCTAAATACCTATTTCATATCTCGAATTGAGCCTCTTGAGGTAATACGGCCATAAAAAATTAGGGTATTACATAAAATTATATAAAGCATTGTTACACAGTGGTTTTTTGCATTTTTATATGCTCTACTGCAAAAAAGATTTTAAAGACGTTTTTAGCACCGAAATTGGCTTTTTCTACTTTCAAAGCGAGCGATGAATATAGTATTAGCAATATTTTAATCGCTAAAAAATTCCTGCGAAGTTTGAGATTTGCTTAATGGAACATTTTGATGATGAAAAATTAAAGAATGTTGTGAAACTGGCGCTTTATAAAATAGATGATATAAAGGAGTTTGTGATGGAAAAACGTTTAGCCGTCCAGTTTTTTGGACATCTAAGGACTTTCAGAAAAACGTTCGAAAGCTTTCAAAAAAATGTCGTCGAAGCCAACCGGGCCGACGGCTATGAAATCGACATATTCATGCACACTTGGGATGAATTGGAGATAATAAAAGCCAACTGGACAAATACAAATAACGACATTCGGGGGAAAAAGGTATCGGAATGTGATTTAGAATTTGTAAAATCGCATTACAAACCAACGGCTTTTTCGATTGAAAAAATGACGGTCGAACATGGTTTAAAACTGTCTATGGAAACCGTGGACAATCTCCGCCGCAAATATGAAAATGCGGCTGAGGGTATAAAAGTATACGACTGGATTATCATGACCAGACCCGATATATTATTTAACAAACCTTTCCGGATAGCCCCCTATATCGACATATACTCCGAAACAGGGGCTTTAGCCGGTTTAGGGATACCTGACGACGTTATTTTAACGGCGCACAATTCTTTCACATGGCTGGATGTGGCAGATCCCAGATATGTCTGCGAGTCCGATCTGATTTGGTTCGCCAAACCTAATGCCATTCTGAACCGGTTTGACAACTGTATAAGCGGGGTTTTCGGAAAGAACAAAATGATACTGTTAAATTACATATTGTTTAGGGATTATCATATTATACGTTCCGAGGAACGTCCAAAGCGGCGGCAGTGGCTTCGTCTGCTTACCCACCTGCTTGCCTGCCTAATTCCCTCACGCCGGTTAAGACGAAAAATCAGAGGGGGCGAATGAAGCGGCTTGCCATCCAGTTTTCCGGTCATCTGAGAACATTTGATAAAACATTCTCAAGTTTTCATGAAAACTTGATTTTGCCGAATCAAAATTCAGGTTACGAAATTGATGTTTTTATGCATGTATGGGACGAATTGGAATGCAGCGAATGGCGATGGCATAACAGAAAAGCGCCCGAATTGCGCGGTAAAAAATTAACGCAAACCCAGATTGATTTCGTAAAAGAAAATTACAAACCGGCTGCTGTTGAAATCACCCCACAGTTAAAAACCGACGACACGACGACTTTCCCGCAATTCACGGGCGGGGAAAAAAAGTACGCAGCCATGCTGAACGCCTGTTTCACAAAGTTCCGCGTCAATGAGATTAGAAAAGAATATCAGCAAAAACATAATCTAAAATACGATTATGTTTTAAATACAAGAGCGGACATCCTGTACAGAAAGCCTTTTGCGATAGACGATATCCTCGCCCCGTACACAACCGGCTGGCTGGCGCCTTTTGACAGTCCGGGCAACAAGCTTTTCTATTCGGGTTATCACAGGGGTCTGCCCGTGCGCGACGAACGGCTGCTGGCCGCAAGCGATATTATTTATTTCGGCGTGCCTGACGTTATGGACAAGGTGTCGTCGATTTATCCGACCCTTGATAAAAAAGAACTGGCGAAAAACTTTTTATGCTCTGAACATTACCAAATCATCTATACGACGCGAAAACATGGAATAACGCCGATTCAAACCAGGTACGCGCCAAAAAACCTGTACGCGCCAAAAAACCTGTACGCGCCAAAAAACCTGTACGCGCCAAATTATGACTGGGAAATATTAAGGCTGCAGGACAAAAAAGCAGAAATTTCCAAAAGCTTTTATTATAAATTTTATAAAATACTCATCGGACTGGTGCCGATTAGCAAAATACGCCGCAGGCTAAAGTATAAACTTGACGTAAAGCATGGCCCCCAAGGACTGAAAACCCAAAAAACAACCGCAAAAATTATGCGGAAATACGTTGATAAATTTTTAACCGATAAGATTACAGCCTTTGTCGCGGCGCCCAAACAGCAAGCCGGCGAAAAAATCATCTGGCAGCTCTGGTGGCAGGGGCTGGATGAAAAAATGTCGAAACTCGTACGGGCGTGTTTGGATTCGGTTGAAAAGAACAAGGGCGATTACCGCGTTATCGTGCTGGACAAGGACAGTGTCAAAAACTACATCGACCTGCCGGATTTCGTTTATGACAAACTTGGCGACGGGTTTAAAATGTCGCATTTTTCCGATCTTGTCCGGCTGTATCTGCTGCATGCCTATGGCGGGGTCTGGATTGATGCCACGGTATATTTAAGCGCGCCCATCGACGGGAACCTGTTGAATCAGGACTTTTTCGTGTTCCAACGCTCGCGAAAAGCGCCGGAGGACAGAGAAACCTGGGAAAAGCTGAACCCTTACTATTTTTCGTGGGATAATAATTTCCAGGTGCGTCTTACAAACAGTTTTATCATCGCCAAAAAAGGAAATAAACTTATCGGCGACATGCTTGGAATATTGCTTGATTATTGGAAAAATGAAAATAACGCCGGAAATTATTTCTTTTTCCAAATACTTTTTAACCGGATGGTCAACATGCCCGAATGGCGCGGTCTGAACTGCGAGATAACGAACGACACGGACATTCACCACCTGCGGCTTTGTGCGCAAATGCCGTATGACGAAGCTTTATGGAAAACCATAACCGCAAAAACCCCAATCCACAAACTGACCTATTTCGACCATGCCGCAGCCAATTCATTTTTGGCTCATATCTTGAATTCGTATGAAATACCTTATGATACGCCTTGGCAAAACAAACGGGACGACATTACCTTTTGCACGATGCTGTTTAGAATGCCGACGGAAGGCGATTTGGCCAAAATAAAACAAAAAGAGCGCAAGTTCGAAGATTTTTACCTGGCGTCTTTGGAAAAGCTGGTGCAAAAATTCGGACGGACGGTTATGTGGTGCGACAAAGAAACCGCGGATTTTATCGCCCGAAAAGGCTTGGACGTTAAAACGGAAATATTGGAATTTGAACGGCTGCCGCGTTATAAAAACCGGCGGATGTATTTGGATTTTCTGACGGAAATGAAGGAAAAATCTTTTAACAAGGGTTATTTGCTGCACAATCTTGAACCGGAGAATATCGTCAATTATCTGATTTTGGTTTTATCAAAGCTTGATGTCATAAAATGGGCCGCCGAAAACAACTTTTACAATACGCCTTATCTTTTCTGGCTTGATGCCGGTACGTTCAACCCGATATATACGAAATTCTGGCAAAACTGGGACGGAGTGATCGACGTCGCGCCACAGAAAGCGAAACTCGTTTTCATGACGCATTTTAAAAAAATCTACGAATCGATCATTGATTTGACTTCATACGAAGATATCGCCCTTATCAAGGCTCCATTCGAGATTTTAGGGGGGGCAATGGCGTTTAAAACCGATGCCGTCGAGGCGTTCCATAACGCTTATAACGACGCCATAACGTTTTTAGAGAAAAAACGCCTTATCACAACCGAACAGGCCGTTTTCGGAACCATGATGAAATTGGGGCATCACATTGATTTAGCGAAAACCCATGATTATTATGATGTTATGAATCTGGTTGCAAAACAAAACCAGTCACAGAAAATCAGAAAAGACCGAATCAGATATATTTTGAAAAGGCTGCTGCTTTCCTTTATACGTCTTGTGCCATCGAAAACAAAGCGTGACAAGCTTATACAAAAGAAAATTTATAAAGGAGTTTGGAAATGAACGAAGACTTAATATCCGTTGTCATACCCGTATATAATGTCGAACCGTATATAGCGCAATGTCTTGATTCTGTTGTAGAACAAACCCATAAAAACACTGAAATCATCTGTGTCAATGATCGGGGATCCGACAATTCGATGACGATTGTCCGCGAATACGCCCACAGAGACAACCGCGTGAAAATAGTCAGCCATGATGTGAACAAAGGGCTTGGGATCGCAAGAAATACGGGGATGGCGGCGGCATCCGGCGATTATTTGTTCTTTTTGGATTCGGATGATTATATTACGGGCAGCATTTTGGAAAAACTGCTGGATACCGTGAAAAAAACGCAATCCGATGTCGTTATTTCAAAAACGGTCACTTTTTTAGAAGACGAAAACGACCGATGGCTGATCGAAAGGCAGCGGGCTGTCGATAGTTATCTTGATTTTTCCGCGCGCGAAGGATACGCCTGTGCGGATATTGCGGATGCAATATCAAATGTATCGTCTGTGGCGTGGGGTAAGCTTTACTCGCTGGATTTTCTGAAATCAAACGGGATAACTTTTGCCAATGCTAACATCATTCACGAAGACGATGGATTCAATATCAAGCTTTTATCAAACAAGCCGGTTGTCACATGGATTAAAGATATAGGCATAATGTATCGTCTTAGAAAAAGCTCGATTACCGGCAAGATAGAACAGGCTGCGCAAAGGCGCAAGAAGTTGCGGAACATGCGTACTTCGCTGGAGGATGCTTTTTCATATATTCATAAACATTTGCCGAAAAGTAACGCCATGCGTGTTGTACAGGATATAAAATGCCACAATCTATACAATTATTGCTTTGAAAAAAAGTTGAATATCTTGGGGCTTCTTAAAATAAGTTGGTCGCCGCGCTTAAAACGGATAAAACTGTTTGGGATCAACGTTTTTGAGAAAGTCAAAGCGCCAAAAATATCTGTTATCGTGCCGTTTTACAATACGGTAAAAAATTTAGGGACAGAGCAATATTTACGGCAAAACATAGAATCTTTAATTGCGCAAAGTTATGATGATTATGAAATCATATATGTTGATAATAATTCTGACGATTCTTCGCGGGCAATAATTGAAAGTTATAATAATCCCCAAATAAGGCTGGTGTCTGAACCAACTCCCGGCGTTGCCAATGCTCGCAATGCCGGTATTGATAATGCAGCCGGAGATTATTTCACTTTTGTAGACAGCGATGATTTTGTAGCGAAAAATTATTTGCGAAAAGCCGCAAATGCATTAAAGAAATTGCCTGATATTCTCATAGGAAATTTCACAATGTGTAAAGGTGGAAAAATGGATATTGCAACCTACCGATACCGCGCTATCAGAAAATATGGAGAAAGCATAAAAGATAGTTACGGGTCTATGGAATGCCCGCATAATATATTTTTTAAGTTATCATTCATTAATAAGCATAATATCAGACAAACAGATGGAATATTTGTTGGAGAGGATAATTTGTTTAATATTTCCGCAATATTAAATACAGATAATGTTAAATTCTATAAATCATTTGGATATTATTATCAGATGTTAGAGACTTCGTCATCAAACGTAAAATCTGATAAATATATGACATTCATTGACGCATACGACCGTATATTTACAATGGCCAAAGAAAAATACGGATATATAAACGAATATGCGACCCAATATTTTAATGCAAAATGTAAAGATTTTGATGCGCTTGTATTATCCCAAGATTTATTTCGACGCAAGGCTTCCGAACTATGCGAGAAATACAAAGACCAGTCAACATCAATACCTTCGACGAAATGAAAGACCACTATAATGGTTCGGGGATTGAATTGGACGAGATCTCTTTCGTTATCCAAGGCGCGTTAAATCCCGAAATATATCCACAGATTACAAAAAATATTAGACAATTCTTTCCGGGTGCGGAAATTATTTTGGCAACTTATGCCGGCACGAATACGAACGGGTTAGATCATGATAAGATTGCGCTGGTAGAAGACCCAGGTTATTACCCTATTAATGACCAGCCCAACGCCAGGCTGAACAATATAAATCGGCAGATACGAACGACCTTGGCGGGATTAAATGCCGCGACAAGAAAATATGCGTTCAAAATACGTTCTGATTTTATTGTTAATGGGCGTGATTTTCTTACATATTTTGACCAATTCCCCAAAGCCGATCCTCAATATAAGGTTTTTGAAAACAAGATTTTATCGTCTGTCTTTTTTGCGCGCGACCCGCGCGCAGGAAAACGCCCTATGCCTTTTCACCCGTCTGACATAGCGTTTTTTGGCTTACGCGCCGATTTATTGAATCTGTTTGATATTCCATTTATGCCAAAGGAAGAAGCCGCATATTATAAATTTAAAGAGACGAGTTATAACAGATATGTGCCGGAGCAGTATTTGTGGATAAACTGCCTGCGTAAAAATGGAAAAGTTGTAAAATGCGACTACTGCGAACATTGCGATAATCAAATTGCCGAAGAAACCGAGCGTTATGCGGCTTCTAACTTTATTTATCTGGATTATGTGCAATTCAATCTGACGCCGCCGGAAAAACTTTTACTATTTTCAGGAAATAGATTTGATGACATTATTACGCATATTGAATGGCAAAAACTTTATAAGCAATATGTTGATACTACGCACCAAGTTCCGGAAGAGGACAAAGTCCGTGATACCATAATGAAAAAAACCAAAACAACCAAGCTATACTTTTTTGTTGCGCAGTATATTACGTTTTTGATCCCATTCAGGAAAATACGCAGAAAACTGCGCAAAAATCTTGCAGAGTATATGACAAGAAACATACGCTTATAAATCGGGGGATTTTCCTATAATAAGACCGTTGCGCATACGCGCTATTGGCATATCACATCTAAGTGTCTTGGCAGACGCCGTATTCCAAGTATTGATAGTATGAAACTACGTCGGTAATTGTGACGACAAAGTTTTTTAATTTTTTTCCGCGATCTCAGACTCTATAATTTCGCAGATAACATGGATCAGCAAACCGTGAACCTCCTGTATGCGCGGGGTGCTTGAGGATGGAACCTCTATGATAATATCGCTGAAAAGTTTTATTTCCGCGTCTTCAGGCAATAAACCAGTCAGGCACACAGTTTTTAAACCCGCAGCCTTTGAGAGGCTAAGGGCGTTTATAATGTTTTTGGATTTGCCGCTTGTGGTTATTCCTATGACTAAATCTCCCGCTTTTCCAAGAGCTTCAACCTGGCGGGCAAAAATTTGCTCAACTGAAATATCATTGCAAAGGGACGTAATTACCGCCGAATCAGAAGTCAGGGCGACCGCCGGAAACCCTTTACGGTTTTTTATAATGAAACTTCCGACAAGTTCCGCGGCGAAATGCTGCGCATCCGCGGCGCTGCCGCCATTGCCGCATATCAATATTTTCCCCCCGCCTTTTATACAGCCTATTGCAGCCGATATAACCTCTCCGGCTTTTTCCATGAGCTTCTCATCGTGAAGCACATTATTAAAAAGAATAACCGAATCTTCAACAATTTTTTTGCACCTTTCAATCATCGCCAATCCTCCTTAAAATACCAGTTGTTGAATAACCTTCCAATATTGGAAGTATTACTACTTCTTTAGCATACCGTCCTCCCGCAACCTGTTCCGGAGCGTAATCCCCACCCTTTGCTATAATATCAGGGGTCAAAAATGAAAGCAGATTTTCCGGCGTATCCTCATCGAAGATAACGACACCGTCAACTATCGAAAGAGCCTCCAGTATGCGCGCGCGGGATCTCTCGTCATTGATGGGGCGTGAGTTGCCTTTTAAGCGCCGCACGGAATCATCCGAATTCAAGCCAACTATAAGGCGGTCTCCTAAATCCTTCGCCCTTGCAAGGCTGTCCAAATGCCCTGCGTGGAATACGTCAAAGCAGCCGTTGGTAAAAACTACTTTTTCGTTCCTTCCCTTCCATGAAGCAGTTTTTGAAACAGCTTCTTCCATTGTAAGAATTTTATCCGACCTGTTATTATTGTTCATGTAATCAAGCAATTCGGAGGCTTTTATGGGGTACGTCCCGACTTTGCCTATGACTACATGAGACGCGGCATTTCCTAATTTTACGCACTCGCAAATATCAACTCCGGCCGCGATAAAAGCCGCGACCGTCGCCAGCATCGTATCGCCCGCGCCCGATACGTCATAAACGTCAACCGCCCGCGCCCGCTCGTGATGAACAAAATTATCCTTTATCAAAGTAGCCCCGCGCTCCGATCTCGTCACAAGCAGCGAATCCAACCCATATTCAGCCCTGGCAGCATTTCCGGCCTCCGATACGCACTCATCCTCGTTGTCAACTTTTATTTTTGAAACTTCGCCAAGCTCGCGCAGGTTGGGAGTTACCATCGCGGCTCCGCAGTAGCGCTCCCAGTCGCTGCCCTTTGGGTCTACGAAAACCGGTATATTCCTCGATTTACACAAGTTTATGATTTCCGCGCAAAATTTTTTCGTCAATAACCCTTTGCCGTAATCCGACAAAATCGCGGAGCTTAATTCCTGAGAATTTTTGATAATATTCAGGCTTTTATTTATTTCTTCATCGCTTGGATGCAATATCTCTTCTCTGTCAATGCGAAGCATTTGCTGTTTTTTCCCGCCTACAAGCCGGGTTTTTAAGATTGTTTCCCCATAAAACCAGATACCGGACGTATCAACGCCGGATTGTTCAAACAAATCCATAACTTTTTTGCCCGCTTCGTCATTCCCTACCCTTCCGAAAATTCTAACGGGCAGCCCGAGCCCTCTCAGGTTCATCACTACATTGCCCGCTCCGCCAAGCACATATTTATCTTCTTTTACTTTAAGCACAGGAACGGGCGCTTCGGGTGAAATCCTATCCACATCCCCGTATATGTAATGGTCAAGCATTATATCGCCGATAACCGCCGCCGGAAATTTGCCGAAACCGCCCTCGCAGAGGTGTCTGACAGTATTTAGCATATTATTTCAATCCCTCAGCCATTTTCCCAATCTCCAATTCAAAAAAAAGAAAACCTCGCTGAACTGCTACACGAACAGATGTTAAGCTATATTTAATTACAAAAAAAACTTTCACCAGCGAGGTGTAAATATTATGACATACAAGATGCCAGAATTCAGTATAGAAATCAACGAAAAAGGAACGTAACCGTTCAAACCCTCTTTCGGACTAATTCGCAGCAAATCAGGCGACACCGTAGGGGACGGCGTCCTCGACGTCCCGTGTTTATATGGGCGTCCTCAAAGAAGGCTTGAACGATTACAAAGGAACTTTTTCCCCTTTTTCCCCAATGACTTTCTCAAGTCATTTTGTTCCTTTGCCAATTTGATATTTTTCCGCCAGAACGTCGAATATTTCTCTGCGCTTTTCCGCAGGCCAAGTTTTCTCGTCCCCCAGGTTATATATGTCAATGTTGTATTTCTTCGCGATAAGCAACGCCACATTCATGCCGCTTGGCCTAACGGAGTAACATATGACAAAATCGGACGCCGTCTTGAGATCTTGCCCGAGAATCTGGTATACATTTCGCCCAACGAGCAGTTTCACGTTTTGCTTCAACGATTCCCAGTGAGGGTGATATTTCGCGGCAAAAGCCAAAGCTGCATCGTCTTCCGCGATTCTGTAGAGTCTTGAATTATTCCCGTTAAAACCTTTACATGGCAGATATATTTCTTTTTTCCCACCTGCCCGGTTGCATCCGTCTTCGAAGGCCTTATCGGCTCCCTGCGCTCCGCCGGAACGTAAAATGCAATTATTTGACGCAAGGAAAGCGCCAATTTCGCGTAAAAGAACTAATATGCGTTCCGGTGTGTCTCTATGTCCAATACCTGTGTATTTAAGCAATATGCTCCCTCTCTTCAATTTTTTATTTTGCCGCCGTCAGCTTGTTTCAGGTTCCGCTTACATCATTCCCAAGTTATGCTGCGCAGTGGCATGACCTTGCTTTGCCGCTTTACGAAGCCATCTGGCAGCCTCTGTATCGCTCTTTTCAACTCCATAACCATTCGCGTAGTTCCATCCTAAGTTATACTGCGCCTCAATATGGCCCTGTTCAGCGGCTTTGCGATACCACTCAACGGCTTTTACATCGTTCTTTTCAACACCATAACTATTCTCATACATAATCCCAAGCCTGTATTGAGCCTCGGCAAAACCCTGTTTAGCGGCGTCACGATAACATTTGAGGGCCTTTATATAGTTCCGCTCCTGTTCGTACATATCTCCCAATGTGAATTGCGCGTCAGCATGACCCTGTTCAGCGGCATGGCGCCACCATCGGACGGCCGTCTTTTTCAATTCTACGTTTGATATGTACCTATTCATTGTTTAGTAATTCCCTTCGCTAAAATATAATGAAAGAGAAGCTGTTTTTATCTGTTCATCTTCTTTAGTCATCATCTATCTCAGGTTGTGCGTTTACGTGTTCTATCTCTGAGAAAATAAAAGCAGCTATATCTGTTTTCCTGACGTATAAATGCTTGGGGTCATCTAGCAAAGGCGTAAATAGGAAATGTTTGTAAAATTCTCTGGATTTGTCATCTTTCGCGTCAACCACCATGATTGCCCACGCCGCTGAACTGTCCATGCTTCTGATGATGGCATTGGCTGCGAGCTGGCTTCCCAACCTTTGACCTTGCACCGTTTTATCTACTGCCAAACGACCAAGCAGAATAGCAGGAACGAAAGGATACTTAGGCAATTTTTTGCGACGCGATTCCGGAATATTTTGCAGCGGCACCCCTGTACTGGACAAAGTATAGTAATCTAAAATTTTATTCGCGTTTTCTTCCGTGGCTACAAACAGTTTGACGTAATCATTGCGTATATCTTGGCTGACCTGCTCTAAAAGATATTTATTTAATGCCGGTTCGCCGCAATCAAAGCCTTTGCGGTCATGTTTGTTTTTGTCAAAACCAGCAATTTTAAAATTCAAGCTAGACGTTCCTTGTCCGCATTAGCCGTTGTTTTAGAGTACTCTTTGACTGTTCGTCCATGCGACCTAATTCTTCTCTAAGGGCTTTTTGCATAACTCCGCCGAGAGGACGAGGCGGAGCCGTTAAATCCTCGGCGATTTGAATTTGATCACGAACCGACAACCTTATTTCGTTTGTTTCCTCTGGGATTTTCGCCATAGCGTCATTGGCCGCAGCAATCAAAAAATCCATGAGAGATATCCCCTGCTTTGCCGCCGCTGTTTCCAAATTTTCTTTAACTTTAATTGGTACTTTTATTTCTGTAGCCAGAGCGGTTACCGAATTTTGTCGAGTAGTCATAACAATCCTCCTTATTAAAGTGAGGAAAGTTACTTCCCTCACAGAACCGGACGTGCCCAATTAAGGCATCCGGCTCTTCACAT
>Ga0099364_10001636_pt1 | contig 36561 bp, 37 predicted proteins | sample TergutTh196P3_FD_73070 | JGI IMG/M metagenome (GOLD analysis project Ga0099364, IMG submission 73070) | Microcerotermes parvus P3 segment gut microbial communities from Pointe-Noire, Republic of the Congo - Th196 P3 | ecosystem: Host-associated > Arthropoda: Insects > Digestive system > Gut ... | reverse complement strand
AAATAGAAGGAATTGCTAATATACTTGGTAAACCAACTGAACATGACAAATTTATAGAAATATTTGAAAAGCAACACAAAAACTCATTTGAAACATATTCAAAATTGGATAAGGAGATACTTATTGAAATAATGTTGAAAAAAATAACAATATATGAATATGATAAAAATAGAAAACCATATCGTATATTTATAGATTTGGATAATAAAAAGTCGTATAAAAAAATGTATTTGGAGTAAAACACGCCAAACTCCGCATAACAAACTGTATACGTTCCGCCACCGACAAGCGGCAGTTACGAGGTTACGGTTGGCTAGGTCAGTCGCTTCGCTCGCTCCCACGCTGCGTACCACTAACCAAAGGTTCAGCTTCTTCTATATAAAACCTTGAATTTACAAAAAAAATAATGTATAAATAATTATGGAAACTAGAGATATTGAAAATTTATTATTAGGCACTAAATATGAACCTTTTATCGGATTTTTACAAAAAATAACATTAAAAATAGCAAAAATAAAAGATAATATGAAAAAGATAATTGTACTCTTTACAGTTTTACTTGTTTTAAACGGATGTTTTAATTCTCAAAATAATCAATCATCTGTAAATTCACCTGAACAAGGTCTGCAAAAGCTGGTACAAGGCAATGATACATATATAAACAACAGAAGGAATAATGCGGATATTTCAATTAAATTGCGTGAAAGTACTGCAAATATGGGACAAAAACCTTATGCAGTAATTGTAACATGCTCTGACTCCCGGATGCCTCCCGAACATATTTTCTCAGCTGGCATAGGCGAATTGTTCGTTGTCCGCACTGCGGGAAATGTTATTGATAATTTTGGGCTGGGAAGCATTGAGTATGGCATTAAGCATTTAGGAGCAAAAGTCATTGTGATTATGGGGCACGATCAATGCGGGGCAGTGTCTGCCGCAATAGCAGGACATGCAGAAGGATACATAACATATATTATTGAAGAAATAAAATCCGGGATTGAAGGGGCAGTAGATATAATCGAAGCTGAAAGACTTAATATCATGCATAGCTATCTAGGAGTCATGGAAAGCACGATCGTAAAGGAATTATTGGAATTGAATGAGATTTTTGTGGTGCAGGCAAAATACGAAATGCAAACAGGAAGAGTAACATTTTTTTAAACTTCTATTGACGAAATTGGAAATAAAAAGAAAGGGTTCTTATGTTAATATATCCTATAATATTAGTTCATGGAATTGTTGCTCATGATCGGGGTGGTTTTATTCCTTTTTGGGGTAGAATTCCTGAAAAATTACTGGAAAATGGAGAAAAAATATATTATGGTAATACAGATTCTTTAGGTGATTATAAATCAAATGCAAGAATACTGAAATTTAGTATTGATAAAGTACTACAAGAGACAAAGTCTAAAAAAATAAATATAATTGCACATTCAAAAGGGGGAATAGATTCACGTTATTGTATATGGAAATATAATTATGGAGAAAAAGTAGCTAGTCTGACGACAATATCAACTCCACATAATGGTTCAGAAATTGCAGATTTGATTTATAAACAGAAAAGATTATTATATAATAAAATTGTAGATAAAATATTAAAAATATTTTGGAAATTTTATGGAGATATTAACCCAGATCCATTAAATGTGAATCACCAATTAACTACTACCCAGATGAGAGAATTTAATAATAAAATTATTGCAGATTCAAATGTATTTTATCAAAGTTTATATACAACAATGAGAAATCCATTTGATGACATTTTATTTTTTTATAGCTTTTTATATCTTAAAATAATTTCTGGTGAAAATGATGGCATCATAAGTGAAAAATCTGTAAAATGGGGAGATAATGTAATAAATATAAATAGAGGTATATCTCATGCAGAAATTTTAGACTTTAAAAAGAAAAAAATATCTAAAATTGATATTCCTGAAATTTATTTGAATATAGTAAAAAAATTGAAAGAAAAAGGATTTTGAATGTAATTTAGGTAAATTCTTTGGCTTACAATATATGGGATTTCTACAATTGTCCTTAAACGTAATTAAGAGGTGATTTCTGTGCTAATGACTTCAATTTTTCGTATATTTTTAACTCGTTCATTCAAACCTTTTATTTTTAAGAAATCATATTCTAACCAGCTTTTATATCAAGATTTAGAGAATATGGGTTTATATGTCCATATTCCGTTTTGTGATTCAATATGCGATTTTTGTCCATATTTCAAAGTAAAATATGATAAAATATTGGCCCAAGAATATATAGACGCGGTTATAAAAGAAATTAACCTTGTATGTTCAAAACAAGAAGGAAAAAAGACAGTTACAAGCCTTTATTTCGGAGGCGGAACTCCGGCTCTTGTTCTTGCAGGTTTACAAAAAATAATCAATAAATTGAAAGAATATTTTTTTATAAAAGAAGGTATTGGCGTTGAACTTCACCCTGATAATATTTGCGAGAACACCCTGAATATACTAAAAAGTTTCGGTGTAAATATGGTCAGTATCGGCATACAATCATTCGATAGTAATTGCCTGGATATGCTTGGTAGGAAAGACAACAAGTTTATTGAAAAACTTGAGCTTGTTAAGTTATATGGTTTCTCTGTTATTGACATAGATTTAATTTTTGGTATTCCGCAACAAACAGAAGACAGTTTAATAAAAGACATTGCAACAGCCTTTAAGTATGGGGCGACACAAGTATCAACATATCCTTTTATTGATTTTACGTTTACCAGCAATATATACAAGCCAATGACAGATAGAGTGAAGAAAAAAATGCTTAATAGTATTGTACAATATGCTTATGCAAACAATATTGAAAGAACCTCTGTTTGGACTTTTGCAAAAAAAGGAACTCAAAAATATTCATCAATAACAAGAGACAGTTTTATTGGATTTGGCTCATCATCAACAACTTTGTTGCGAAATATATTTAAAATCAACACATTTTCAATTCCTGATTATATAAAACGTATAAATGAAAACAGTCTTGCAACATCATTAACTTTATATTTTTCATTGAGGCAGCGTGCCTGTTATTTTTTATTTTGGGCTTGTTATTCAATGCAGATAAATCCTGAAGCATTTAAAGACATGATAGGAATATCGGTAGCAAAATTATATGGTTTGGAACTTTGGTTCTGCATAAAGTTAGGTTTAATTAGAAAAGAAAATAATATATATTGCCTTACAGATAAGGGCGCATATTTTTATCACAAAATAGAGCAAGTATATACAACGGCATATATTGATAAATCATGGAATATATCACGTATACATGCTTTTCCAGAAAAAATAATTTTAAAATAAAATAGATAAAATACTGTATGCACCAACAGAATATAACAATCGTAATGCAAATGGAATGCCAATATTTTTGGAAAATATTGAAAATAATCATTTGACATAAATTGAACAAATATATAAAGTATCTTTATGGCTGATTCGAAATATATATCAGATATTGAAGAAATACTTTCTCACAGGTTTGATAATGGGGCTGATTTTTGGACTACACCGGATAAACGCTTATTAAAAGGTACTCCATTTTCAGCGCTTGGCAGTACACTTATACTTTTGGAATTAGGTATGAAGCCTTCTGACCCAGTCTTAAAAGAAGTAGCTGAGTTATTTTTTAGTACATGGAAAGAGGATGGGCGTTTTAAGTTATACCCTCAAGGCGGAATTTATCCTTGCCAGACAGCATATGCTGCATATTTGCTTTGTCGTATGGGTTATGTTTCAGATAATAGAATACAAAATGGATAATTATATGATTATGGAGGATATATGATATTAAAATCAATGTTAATATGGCTTTCGATTATTCCGCTTGCAATCGCAAATGGAGCATTACGTGAGGGACTTCTTATACCTCTAATTGGAGAAAAATCAGCATATCCCATTAGTGGGATAATTCTATGTCTATTAATATTTATTGTATGTTTTATATTTATCCCAAAATTGGGTAAAGGTACAAAAAAAACATATCTTACTATAGGATTATTATGGTTTTTTTCGACAATAATGTTTGAAACAGTTTTAGGTCTTGTTGAGGGAATACCATTTACTGAAATAATTAATGCATATAATATAACAACAGGAAATTTATGGTTAATTGTTGTAATATTTACAGGAGTTGTTCCATTTTTAATTGCAAAATTAAAAAAAATTATATGATTACAATGGAAATAAAAAAGGCAAATTCACTTAATGATGATATTCGTGAAACTATAGGAGAAATATTTGTCGATGCATTTTTTGACAGTGCCTTAAAATATATTTCAAAGAATAAAGAACATCTAATAAAAATCTTTGCGCCTATGTTTGTACTTGAACATTTTTATGTTGCTGTTGTAGAAAGTAAAATTGCTGGAATAATTGCTTGTAATGATAGAAATAATAGTTGTGTAAATATTAAAAAGAATATTATAGTAAAATATATTGGTAAATTTAAAGGATTCTTTATATATCATATAATTAAAAATAGTTTTAGTAATTATTCAAAAAAATTCAAGATTAATACAAATGAAAAAACAGCAGTAATTGAAATATTAGCAACAAATTCAAAGTTTAGAAGAATGGGTATCGCTTCATCATTAATGGATTATGTAATTGCATTTCCTGACTTTAATCATTATGTTTTAGAAGTTATAGACATAAATAAAAATGCAATAGAGTTGTATAAAAAATATGGATTTAAAGAAACTCACAGGAAAAAATTTAATCAAAGTAAGGAATTTGACTATTTTGTATATATGAAGTATTCTAAATAATGAGTTGTAATATAGAGAGAGAAATAACTGGAAAGGCTCCTGGATGACAGAGATGACACCCAATATGAAGATGAAAGCCTATTCCGCTGTTATAAAAGGCTTGTCTGGCCTTTACTTTGCAGGCCAGCGCATGTTCCCGCCAGGAGGGCTGCCCCCGGCTTTAACAAGCGGAAGAATTGCAGTACAATACCTTTGCCGTGACACTGGCACAGTATTTTTGAGTGAGGAATAATTTATGAAATATACAGACGAACAATTGAATGAAGCTGTTAAAAATAATATTTTTACCAATGAGCAAATCGTCAAATTTAGGGATTTTATACAAAATAATAATAATCAAGTTACGAAATTTCAAAAAATTTTATATTATGGCGGCGGGTTATTAATTATTTCTGCCATGACATGGTTAATGGGAACAGGTTGGACTAACTTTGGCAATTTAGGCATAACTGTTATTTCTGCCTCATATATTATTGTGTTTCTTATTGCCGGATATTATATATTTTTCAGAAAAAAATTAGAAGTTGCCGGCGGGTTGTTATTTTCTGTTTCTATAGCTGTAACTCCGCTATTTGTGTTTTCTTTATTGCGACTTTTTAACTTTTGGCCTCAAGAATGGGACTATAATGATTATTATATATGGATAAAAGGCAAGTTTGTAATTCTGGAAATAAGCGTTATATTAATTGCTATTCCCATTCTTCTTAAAACAAAATTTCCTTTTATTGTTTTTCTTATTGCAGGTTCATTATGGTTTTTTTCAATGGATATTGTTCCAATAATATATGAAAAAACACATTTTACATGGACTGAAAGGGCTATAGTTTCAAATATTTTTGGTTTAATAATGATTGGAATTGGGTATTTTGCAGATATTAAATTTAAAAGGGATTATTCATTTTGGCTATATATTTTTGGGTTGATAACCCTTTCATCAGGACTATCAGTATTTTATAATGATAATATATTTAAATTTATGATACTTGGAGCTGCAAATATTCTTTTAATATTATTTTCTGTGTTTATTAATCGAAATGTCTTTTTGGTCTTTGGAACAATTGGATTAATACAGTTTTTGAGCAGATTATCATGGAAATTTTTTGAGGGTTCTGTGTTTTTTCCCTTTGCACTTACATTAATAGGAGTGTTATTGATATTATCCGGAATATATTTTCAGAAAAATAAAAAAAATATAGAGAAAAATATATTAAGTAAGATACCATCAAATATACTAGATCTAAGGCCAAAAAGATATTTATAAAAAGAACTTAAAGGATTAAATAAAGTGAATAACGTTAATCCTAAATCTATTAGGCAATTTATCAAAATGGGCAGAAATATATCAAGTTACTCTTGATAGTTATTTGAAGCAAGATACAGCATTGAATGAAAACATAGAATTTATTGCAATTAATTTATCAACATTAGAGTTTACAAACGAAGATGATAAAAAAGCATATACTATATATTAAAACCGTTTAATTCACTTGAAAATGTACTGATTGACTAAATAGAAAGAATAAGGCAAAATGCGACTTAGATAGGAGTTATCACCACCTTACGGTGGTGTTCGATTTACGTCGCAGCTAAAAGCTGCTTAAACAGAGGTTAATCTATCATAATGTTTTTTTGGGGGTTAATTTCCTCTATAGGATTTTACGCCCTTTTTTACAAGCTGAATAAACCTCAGTCCCGATGGCGGTCTATTGCCCTTTTGGCGGTGGTTATTTTGGGGCGGCCTCTTTCACTGTTATGGCAGAGGTTTTTTATGTTTGAACAGGTCGAGGCTCCTACATTCATTGATATTACTCTTATCCATATAGCTGCCTATCTTCTTATTCCTGTTCTATTGGGTGACAACCGTCAAAGGGCGCTTATTTCTGCCACATTTGCTTATGCTGTTATTAATTTAGCGCACCTGCCTATTATTTATTTTATACTTTTTTTATTTCATCCTTTTATGAATTCATTAACCTGGCCGGAATTTTTACAGCAAAACATTCATGTATATTACAGTTTAACTTTCTTCAGTAGTACTATAATTTTTCTTTACTGTCTTTTTGCAGCGCATTGGCTGCGTGAAACAAAAGTCAAACCGCCTCTTAAAATATATGTGTTTTTCAATCTGTTCTTTGCTTTATTCCCCAAGGCGGTCCTTGCACTGTATGAAGAAATACTGGCACTGTTGTCCATACCTATTTTAATCCCGGCTATTGTAGGCGTGTTCATTATGGGGTTAATACTATTTTTATTTTATCTTTATACGCGATTGACGGTGGAGGATCCGGCTCTCGGTGTAAAGGAAGAAAAAGGCTCTTTGACATTAACGACCCCAGAATTAGCAACAGCAGAAGTTGGTAAATACACGAAGCTCATTCAGGTTTTAAGCAGGCGTGAATTGGAGCTTGTCGAAGCGGTGCTTGCCGGCAATTATAGTTATAAAGAACTTTCTTCTGTCCTTAATGTTTCTGGCAACACAATAAAAGCCCATTTAAAGAATATTTACAGAAAAACAGGCGTTTCCAATATTAATGCATTATCAGCCTTTTTCACGGGTATAATTCGTAAATCACCCTAAAGTTACCCTATAATCACCCTGGAATTACCCCAAAACTACCTCAAAATAACCCTTAAAGGTAATATCCAAAAGCCGAGACCTTGTTTATAACTTCTAATAATATGGAGGTTTATTTAAATGAAGCATATTTATTGGGATAAATTGATGCTGGACGGACTACAAGTTATTTTGGATGACCAGAGAAAAATGAAAAAACAGAAAAGAGCAATGAAGAATAATACCATAATTAAGATAATACCATTATTTGGTTTTCTTGCAGTTATATTTTATTTTCTCCATGTTATATTCGGGACATTATTTTATGAGGGTTATAATCCAATAGCACAGGCAATAAGCGATTTAACCGCTAAAGATTCTCCTTCGAGGAATATCGCGATGCCTTTTTCAATGATTTATGGTATTTTTACAGTCATTTTTTCAACATATTTTTTTGTATATTTCAAGCAAAGAATAAATAAATGCGTTACTTTTGGCGCAGGTTTCTTTTGTATTATGAATTTAATATCATTTTTTGGTTATACATTTTTTCCATTGTCAAAAGCCGGTTATGCAGGGACATTTCAGGATAAACTGCACATGGCGGTAACGGTTTTAGTTGTTGTATTTACACTATTAGCTCTTATTCTATGTATAATTGGTTTTTATAAAGCAAAAAATATAAATTATCTTGGTACAATTTCTTTATGTGCTTTTATTTTATTATTGGCTGGTGCTATGTTAATAAATATACTTCCTAAAGAATATTTTGGAATTGCTGAACGAATAAATGTATATACAGTAGTAATTTATACAGGGATTTTATCGCTTTGGATGAATAGATATATACAGTAAATATTTTGAAAAAAATCGCAAAATTTGTACAATGGAAATATTGATGTTCACCCATATACTATGGATAGAAAACTTAGCAGAAAGACGATAGACAAATTAAAAGAAGTATTTTACAATAGTTTAATTATTTTGACATCCCATTATGGAGTTTATGATAATGGACATCTATCAAATGGATAAAACATAACAGAAAGGAGTAAATTAACATGAATATAGCATTACTGGTAATTGATATGCAAAAGGCATTTTTTAATGGAACATCAAAACAATCAATGGAGAAAGCCTCAGAATATATAGACTATACTGTAAATTTATTCAGGGAACATAATAAAAAAATAATATGGATACAGGATGAAGACAAAGAAGATGGAAATATTAATGGAACTGAAGGATTTGAAATCATTGATTTATTAACACCAGAGCAAAATGAAAAAAGGATAATTAAGCATTATGGTAACAGTTTCAATAAAACAGATTTGCTTGAGTATCTTTTAAAAGAAAAAATTGACACAATAATTATTACAGGGTATTGTGCAGAATATTGTATATTGTCAACATACAGAGGAGCACTGGATCACGATTTAACTCCAATAATATTAAAAAATGCTATAGCCAGCGGAAATAAAGAAAATATAAGTTTTGTAGAGAATATCAGCGACATAATTACAATAAAAGTATTGGAAAAAATAATCAAAGATACATAAAACTAGTGTGCATAAGCCAGATAACCGGCTCCCCAAAGCCCTGCATCATTGCCAAGGCTGGCTTGTGTTAAAACAAGATCTCCAAAGCTTGGCATTATGTAATCATGTATTTTTTTCTGCAGGGATTCAATGACATAGTTTTCTTCCATGATGCCTCCGCCAAGTACAATTAAAGATGGATTAAATATATGGATTAAACCTGCAAGTCCCAATAAAACCTCTTCGATCCATGCATCAACAATTTCTTTTATATACGGCTGATCAAGATGTTTAAATATTTTCCTGCCATTATCCAGCTCAGGCATTGCAGCCTGTGCATTCTTAACAAGAGCTGTAGTGCTTGCATGGTTTTCATAAAAGCCGTTTTTCTCGCCATGGGTAATAATATGACCAAACTCAGCTGCAGAAAATGAAGTTCCTTTAAATACCTTTCCGTCAATAATTATTGCGCCGCCAATGCCAGTGCCATAAGTCAGACACAGGAATGTTTTTTGTTTTGCATTTTTGCCGGCCCCAAAAATAGCTTCGCCCAAAGCTGCGGCATTAACATCATTTTCAACTGTAACAGGAACATTAAATGTGCCCTGGAAGATTTCCTTGATCTTCATTCCTGTATAATCAGGAATATTTTTATTTGCAAAACGAATGATCCCTTGTTCGCTGTCTACTTGCCCGGCTGTAGAGATTCCTATGCAGTCATACCCGGAATATTCTGCAATAATGCTTTTTGCAGTTTCAATAAGGTGAGGCCCGCCACGAAAAGCTTCTGATGGAGTTTCCTTTTTATCTGTCAATGTCCAGTCTGAATATTGTTCTGTTGTTGTAATTATTCCTGACTTTATTGCAGTTGCGCCAATATCCAGCACGCAGATTTTCATTGCCATGCTCCCTGCTAAATCTCTTTCATGGCATTGACAAAGCGTTTTGTAATTAACATGGGTCTTGTAATTACAGAGCCTACTACAACAGCATGTATCCCGCTTTTTTTTGCAAGCTGTAGTTGCTCAACTGTCCAGATATTTCCTTCTGCAATTACAGGTTTATTGCAATTTTTTACAAGACTCGACATCATTTCATAGTTTGGCACACTATCATGTTTGCTGCTTTCTGTATATCCGCACAAGGTTGTTCCAATTAGATCAAAACCTATTGCTGCTGCTGCCATGCCTTCCTCGTATGTGGCGCAGTCTGCCATAAACAACTGCTTTGGATATTTTTTCCTTGTATTTGCAAAAAACGCAGTCAGTGTTTCACCTTTTGGTCTTGGTCTGTCAGTTGCATCCATTGCAATAATCTCACAGCCGCATCCTGCAAGTGCATCAACTTCATCCATTGTTGGAGTTATATAAACAGGGCTGTCAGCATATTCTTTTTTTATAATTCCAATCAAGGGAAGTGGAACCAGTTTTTTTATCTCGATTATATCATTTATGGAATTGGCACGAATCCCGCAGGCTCCGCCAAGCATTGCTGCATAAGCCATGCGTGACATAATAAAAGATGAATGCAGAGGTTCATCTTCCAGAGCCTGGCATGATACAATTAAACCATCTTTTATTTTTTCAAGTGTATTCATATTTCCAACTTTATTTCCATTCCTATTTCAAACATGCGTTTCCATGGTGAATATACTTTATTTATTTTTATAGGATGTTTTTTGCTTATACATAATGAATTATAATATATTTGCAGTTTGTTTTTAATTATATCTTCAATCTCAGCTAGTGCCGGTGCAATATTATCGTGTTCCAGTTTTAATTGTGGCAGATCTGTTAATGTTACTTCATGCCTGACTGCAGATTGATAACACGCATCTTCGATGATTCTATAAAGTAAATTGTGCAGGTCTCCTCCATTACCGATACAGGCTTGTGCCAGTGTTGTTCCCAGAGTATTGCAGTTTGTATTCCAGCCAGCATAACTTACAAGTTTATCCAGAATATCAAGCTCATCAAGATATTGTATTAGTTGAATATCAGCGCCATTGCAAAAAGCGCTGTCGCAGAGAGCAATTGGTTTGCCAGCTTCAATATAATCCTTTATCTGCATTACAAAGTCCAATAAATTACGGCAGCTTGTATAGGTAATATCAATATCTTTGTCATAGGTTTCCTGCATTATTTTTCCCGGTGAATTGATGGCCAGGATAAAATCAGCCTGTTCCGGGTTGATTACCAGTTTGGCCCTGCATACCCTGATATGGGATTTGAGGCTTTCAAACATTGGCCTGTCTTCGTACAATGGTATTATCGAGGGTCCAAGCACTGAAGAGTAAAATGCATAGATTTTTGGTTCAATACCTTTGTAATCATGCCAGGCTCTTGCTAATAGAGAGAGTGTTACTTCGTCTGCACCAGGATATATCATTACTCTCATGTCAAGTTTTTTCTTTTTAATTTTATGTATTATGTTTTTTTGTGAAATTGCTGTATAACCGTAAGGGGAAGAATCATCCTGGGGTATTACAAGAAAATCAATGTATCCAGCTTCCAGAAAATTTATTACTTCAATATTTATAAGTTCATTAAAATCTCTTCTTGTTTCGTAATCGTAGATAATTTCTTCTGGTATATTAATTGCTTCCAGCTCTGCAATATCCTGATCATTTAAGCCATGCCTTGCTTGATAGTCAAGTAAATATTTCCTTCTGAACAGGGCATGGCCATAATCAGCGTAATAATCCGGCTCTTCATCACTTGAATTGTATTCTGGTGTTCTCATAATACAGTTGAATGCATATATTTTTATATTAGGATGTGCCAGCTTTATGTTTTTAATCAGATACAGGCGAGATAAGGCATCTTGTTTGCTTAAATGATGAAGTCTTGATGGAATGAGGCCTCCGTAAACAAGCATATCAACTGACAGTATGATATTCGTAGTATCTCTTGTATTGCGCATCAGGAATCGTTCGATTTCAACAATGTCTGCTGCCTTTTTCTTATCCCCCAAAACGTCTTTGGGAGGAACTGTTATCTGGATCTCTTTATTGCTTGAAGCGATCATTTGAGGATAAATATAATTACACGGTCTTTCATCCAATGGTAAAAGCAGAGTCTTCATCAATCAGCCTTTTTATCTATAAAGTAATGGGGTTCCTCTTTCAGCTTTTCCAGAACTTTATCCCAGACTGCCTGTGCATTTAGCACATAACAATCTGCATTCAGTACTTTTCCAAATGTATAATCTTTACTGTCAAGTACATCAAGCAGTCTGTCATAACGCTGCTCTGTGTTTATAAAATTATGTGTTATATTATTTGTCATCTTTATTGTACCATCATGTAAGATTAACTTGTATTCGCAGATGTTTCCAAAAAGATAATCAGGTGCTGCCATTTCTTCTATTCCATGCATTGATGTATTGGGTTTTAGTCCGCAGCCAAGCATTATTATTTTCCCGTTTCTGCGTTTAAGTTCATGTAAAGGGGAGTTTGGGCCTACAGGAGTAAAATCCTTTATATGCGCATCAGCAATAAGCTCTGCATCCTTTCCCCATATGGCTATGCTGTGCGTTGGATGAACACTGCGGAAAACATCATGTGATTTCCGCATCACCTCCGGTAATATTCCCACACAGCTTTTTGTGTTTATTACGTCAAAGATATTATTATCACCATTTACATTGTCATAAGTCAGAGTTGGCAGCATTAGTGTGCCATATTTTACAGTGTCCTTTAATGCTTTTATTATTGCTTCAGGACCGCCCTGTATTTTTTCTTTATTACAAAGTGCTTTGTATGATGAGTGTACGATAATGGTATCGGTATCTGTTAATCCAAGTTTTTGTAAATCAGTTTTTAGTTTTAATGCTTCCACCTGCCGGCGGTGAGACTTGAACTCACACACCCTTGCGAGCGGTAGATTTTGAGTCTACTGCGTCTGCCATTCCGCCACGCCGGCATTGCGCTTTTTAAGGCGCATTAATCATTATAACTTAAAACCCAATCTACAGCAAGCTATAAGCTGTGTCTCGATTCCCGGGGGCTTTACTAATCGCCAATAATCTTTACAAGTACGCGCTTTCGGCGGCCGCCGTCAAATTCTCCGTAAAATATTTGCTCCCAGGGACCAAAGTGCAGCTTACCTTCTGTCACAGCAACAACTACTTCCCGTCCCATGATCGATCTTTTAAGGTGAGCATCAGCATTGTCTTCGCCTGTGTCATTGTGGCGGTAATGTGATATTGGCTCATGCGGCGCAAGTTTTTCAAGCCATACTCCAAAGTCATGATGCAGGCCGCCTTCATGATCATTAATAAAAACACTGGCTGTAATGTGCATGGCATTTACAAGGCATAAGCCTTCCTGGATGCCTGATTCACGCAAAAGGTCATTTACCTCACCTGTGATATTAATAAACTCTCTCTGTCTTTTTGTGTTGAACCACAGTTCTTTTGTAATAGATTTCATGGTTAATTATTATCATAATTCTCTTTACAAAGCAGCTATACTTTTGTATAGTATATTAATGAAGCAGCCAGATCTGTTTGATGATGATATATATAACCCTGTTCAAGAAGTTCCATTATCTTCATATAAAGTTCAATCTGAATTACATCGTTTAATGGGATTTATCAGGTTTAATCCAGGGCCAAAAGGCATTTGGCTCGCAAGATGCGCTCCGGATTATGCATTGCTTCCGATTCTGGAGCATTATTTTAATGCGCGTTTTGGAGAAGATCCATGGGCAATAATTGACGAAAAACGCAATGTAGCCCTTATTCGTCTTAAAGGCAGAGAAGCTCTTTATGGTGATCTGTCTTTGTTCCCTGTGCTTTACGAAGAAAAAGCAGCAACAGACAGCTGGGAAGAGCTATGGCAATTATATCATCGTTCAGTCACCATAGAAAACCGCAAGAACTTAAAGCTCCAGAAGCAATTTATTCCTTCAAGATACAGAAAATACCTCCCTGAATTAAAATAACTACTGTAACTTATTGTTTTATTGTGATATTTTAATAATAGAATATGAATTATATATATAAAAAAACTTTTTTTTTATTAACTTTTCTTTTATTCTGGAATTTTTACTCCGGTGCAGCAACTATTTCCCTGTCTCTTGATGATGCAATTAATCGCGCCCTGGACCAAAGTATTAATTTGCAAAAATCCGCCATTGATCTTAATATGGCCCAGTACAGGGCAAATAGTATATGGTCAGAATTTTTTCCAAGTTTTAGTCTTGGTGCAAGAATGGATATACTGCCAAGTACTCCCTTGTTCACTGATCCTGGTTTTGGCTTTAATCCGGATGCTATGTCTTATTCCCTGTCCTTTGGCGTAACAATGCGCCTTCATGCAGGTATACCTTCTTCCATGATGTTAACTGAACTGGCTTACAGAAGAGGCCTTCTGGATTATGAAAATGCCAGAAAACGGGTTACATTGGATATAACCAAGATTTTTTATAATTTACTTGCAGGCCAGGTTAATTTAATAAACCTGGAAAATTCCCTTAATCTTGCAGAACGTCAGCTGGAAAGAAATCGTATTGCACGGGCAAACGGTCTTATAGGTGAACTGCCCTGGCTCCAGAGCCGTCTTAGTGTTGAGACTGCCAGGTATACACTTAGTACAGAGCAGGGAGCTTATGACATTGCTTTTAAGGATTTTTTGACTGCATTGGGTTTTGAAAGAGATATTGATGTTGTGCTTATTGGTTCAATTAATCCTGAATACCTGGAATTTGATACAGAAGCCATTATTTTGGAATACCTGCCAAGAAGGCCTGATATAATAAGCCAGAGGCAGACCATAGAACGTCTTGAATTAAGCCAAAGGCAAAGAAACCTGTCTTCAAAAGCACCTTCATTAAGTCTTTCAGCTGGATGGTCAGCCAGTCCCAGGAGGAATACAGGACTTACAGGAAATATCTCGGATAATCTATCTGCAAGCATAAGCCTTTCCATACCCATTGATCCATGGATTCCAGGAACCAGTTCTAATCAGGATTTTAGAGCAATGGAAGCTGAACTGGAAAAAGCCAGGCTGGATTTAATCGAAAGGGAAAATCTTGCAAAAGCTTATGTGCGATCACTTTCTGAACGTTTAAGGAATTCCTGGAATAGTATCGAGATAGCACGCCTAAGGGTAGAAATTGCACAGCGTACCTATGAATTATCAGAAGCAGGGTTCAATGCAGGAACCATGGAGTTTTTAAGTTTTGAAAACACATATCATGATTTAAATGATGCCAGGTTCCGGCTTTTGCAGAGTGAGCTTGCGTACTTCAACTATTTACTGGATTTGGCTTATGAACTTAATGTTGATTTGGAAACCCTTTCAAATATAAATATCTCCAGGAGTAATAATTGAATAAACCAAAGCCTTCTAAAATAGTAAGTGCAGTTATCATCTCTCTTATAATTATTACTGTGATTATTTTAATTTTTGATATAAGAACAAGGGTAGCTGGCACTTCAAGGCCAGGCCAGGCTGCTTCTGGCAGCGGCCAGATGATTGCTGGTCCAGGAGGCGGCGCCCAGATGGTCGCAGGACAGGGAGGCGGAGGGCAGGTTGTCGCTGGCCCTGGAGCCGGCGGTCAAGGAACCGGCGGCCAGGGAGGCAATCCCGGTGGTGCAGGGCAGCGTAATCCCCAGGCTGGTGCAGCTTCACGCAATCTCCAGACTGTACGTGTGACACCTGTTATATTGGGAACAATTGAAAACAGTGTTGTAATAAACGGTGATGTACTTGCTTCAACCCAAGTATCCATATTCCCTACAGTTGCCGGAAGAATAGCCCAGACAAGATTCCAGGTGGGCGATAGTGTAAGCCGCGGAACAGTAATGGCAACTGTCGATCCTTCAAGGGCAGGCGAGGTTTTTTCCCACAGCCCTGTAATCTCAACAATAACAGGGACTGTTTTGCAATCACCTGTAAACCCAGGTGATACTGTTTCTGTAAATACCACTGTCTATGTTGTAGGCGATCTTTCTTCGCTTGTAATTGAGACATTTGTCCCGGAGCGTTTTTCCAATGCAGCACAACGCGGGCTTCCTGCCCAGGTTACTCTGGAAGCTTTACCCGGAGAGATATTCGAGGCTTATGTAGATGAAGTAAGCCCTGTGCTTGATCCTTCAAGCCGCACCCTGCGAATACGCCTGCGTTTTTCCGGTACAACTGACGAGCGTATAAAGGCAGGAATGTTTGCCACAGTTACACTTGTAACAAATACGCGGCAGGATGTTCCTGTAATACCCCGTCATTCCATGATAAATACTTATGGTTCATGGATAGTATTTACAGTCGACGAAAACAATTCAGCTGTACGAAAAGAGATCACATTGGGGCTTGAAAGTGAAGTTCTTGTTGAGGTGTTAAGCGGACTTACACCTGGAGAACTGGTTGTAAGCGCAGGACAGAATTTTCTTTCAAGCGGTGAACCGGTACGTATAGTGGACTAATCAGGATATAATATGAATATTTCAGAATTTTCTGTTAAACGATCAGTTACTGTTGTGGTTCTTTATGCTCTTGCCCTTGGTGTTGCAGCTACAATTATCCCAAATGTTTCCCTTGATCTTTTCCCGTCTTCTGTACGGCCGGTGTTCTCTGTTTTTACGCGTTTCCCCGGAGCAGGCCCTGCAGATGTAGAAGCCAATATTACTGAACCTCTTGAGAGGGCGCTTTCTTCTTCCCGCGGTCTTGTAAACATGACTTCCAACTCTTCGTTTGAATCCAGCTCCATAAACCTGGAGTTCAGTTACGGTACTGACATAGAAAAGGCTGTAAACGATGCCCAGACCATGCTTAACCGTCTTGCCAATTCACTGCCTCAAGGGGCTGGAACTCCAATAGTAAGGCGTTTTGATATGTCAGCAGTTCCGATCATGCGGTTAGTTGTAAGGGGGAATTATCCGCCTGATCAGCTTCGTATTTTTGCAGAGAATGAAATTCAGGCCAGCATAGAAAGAATAGACGGTGTTGCTTCTGCAGAAGTTACAGGCGGTACAACTCAATTAATAAGGGTTGCTGTCTCCCTAAACCGTCTTGCAGCTTTCAATCTTACCTTAAATGACGTAAATAACGCGCTTCGCGGACAGAGCATACTTTCTTCAGGCGGGAACCTGAGGCGAGGAACAAGGGAATACCAGATCATGACAAGGGAAGAACTTATAAACCTTGATCAGATAAAACGACTTGTTGTAAAAACAGTTAACCTTAGTTCAAATATACCAGCCCAGGCCAATAGGTCTCATGTTGTCAGGCTTGAAGATATTGCCGATGTTTCTATTGCTTACAATGATAATGCTGCCAGGGTTTATGTAAGTGGGCAAAGCGGAGTTTATATACAGATAACAAGTGAAAGTGACAGCAATCAGGTACAGGTAGCCAATAATGTCATTGCAGCTTTAGAAGATGTCAATGCAGGCCTTCCCGGCGGCATAAGTCTTGAAGTAATGTCAGACAATACAACAATGATAAGGGCAACCCTGGGGCAGCTTTTTACAAATGCCATTCAAGGTGCTTTTTTGGCCATGCTTGTGCTTTTTCTTTTTTTAAGAAATATCAGGGGAACATTTATTATAGGGCTGGCTATCCCCATATCCATAACATTAACAGTAATGTTTATGACCATATTTGGTTTTACATTAAACCTCCTTACCCTTACAGGGCTTATAATGGGACTTGGTATGACCATGGACGGTTCCATAGTTATCCTTGAAAATGTCTACCAGTACCGCGAGAGGGGAGCCAAGGCGCGGATCGCGGCGATACTGGGGAGCCGTGAAATGTTACGTGCAATAACTGCAGCTGTTGCTACAACGATATGTGTTTTTGTTCCGCTTATAGTCTACAGGAACGAGCTGCGTGAGATGGGACAAATGTTCAGCGATCTGATATTTACTGTTGTAATTTCACTTGTGGTTTCGTTTACTGTTGCAGTTACACTTGTACCCTGTCTTTCCGGCTCCATTCTTCCCATACAAACAAGAAAACAAAAACCCTTAAAAAATAATCTCCTGCGTAGTATTGATGACAAAATGGAAGGTTATTTCCAAAGGCTTGAATCAGGATATAAAAGAGCCCTTAATTATGCGCTATCCCACAGGCTTATTATTATACTGCTTGTAGTTGGAATACTTGTTGTTTCACTTTTTAGATTCAGCGGCATGAGTCTTAATATGTTTGGCCGAACCAGAGTGGATGACAGCATTAATATAAATGTTTCCCTGCCCCAGGGTACAACCATAGACATTACAGAAGAGCTTCTTTTTAGAATTGAAGAACTTATTATACAGGAGATACAGGGGTACAGGCATATCATCCTTACTTCCAGGCGCGGCGGAGGGAATCAGGGTTCTATCCAGATAACCCTTCCACCGCCTGTACAGCAGATTGATACACCGGACGATATAATAAGAAAACTTACACCTTATTTAAGTGATTTTCCGGAAGCCAGGATCAGCTTTAGGGCTGGCAGAACCATGGGTTCTGGTTCTGCTGTAGCGCTGGCAATAAGCTCGCGCAATTATGATTCCATTATGGAAACAGGCAATGAGATCATATCCATTATTAACAGGTATCTTCCGGAAATAGAGAATCCTGTTATAAATATTGACGAAGGACCGCCGCAGCTGCAGGTTTTGATCGATCGTGACCGCGCTTCTGCCCTTGGTGTTTCGCTCTCTACCATTGCTTCGGAAATAAGAACAGCCATGGATGGTTATAATGCTGCGACCATCAACATTGGTGACAGGCTTATGAATGTGAATGTAATGCTGCGTGACTCTGACCGTGCAGGCATGCCTAACCTTGACGCTGTCTTTGTAATGGCACGTAATGGCAGCCGTATATCACTTTCCAATGTAGCCAGGATCGAAGAGAACCGCGCGCCTTCTTCCATACGCCGCGAAAGACAGGAGCGTGTTGTGCGCATAACAGGTGATATCCCGCCGGGAATGGCAGCCACAGATATGCAGAATATTTTGGAAGATACAATAAGGGAACATCTTGTTACACGTCAGGATGTAACTGTGCGTTATGTAGGGGAAGCAGCTGAAATTGCTAATTATTACAATAGATTTGCATTTGTAATTGCAGCTGCAGTATTTCTTGTGTTTGGAGTTATGGCAAGCCAGTTTGAATCTTTTATTGATCCGCTTATAATCTTCTTTTCCATACCATTGCTTTTTATTGGAGTGGTAGGGATATACAGCCTGACAAATACTTCCATGACACTTTTTTCCGCTGTGGGGATTGTCGCACTTGTAGGTGTTGTTGTAAATAACGGCATTATACTTGTGGATTATACAAACACATTGCGCGCCAGGGGTTATACTGTAAGGGAAGCCTGCATGGAAGCTGGCAGAAACCGCCTAAGACCAATACTTATGACAAGCCTTACAACAATACTTGGCATGATCCCTGTGGCATTTTTTGGAGGGCCAGGAACCGATACCATTGCGCCCATTGCCAAAACATTTGTCGGAGGACTTTCTGTAAGCTCTGTAATGACTCTTTTTGTTACACCTGTAATGTATTCAATACTGCACAACCGCAAACAGAAGAAAGCTAGTCATTAATATAAAGGTTTTTCTCGTTTGCTCCAGGAGGGAACATAAAGAGGTCGGGCAGCTTAAAAGATCGCATAAGGGAGAAGGAATCTTTTGTCAGTATCTCGCTGATAACAGGTACTCTGAATATATGATTTAATGTATCGTATTCTTTTGTTTCTATTTGAATGGTAAATTCAAAAGACGCATGTTCGTCGATCTTCTTGGCAGGAATTGGTGCAGGCCAGAATGTAAAGGTGCCGTTTGTGTGCGATACAAGATTAAGTGGATTCTGCCAGTTGTTATCCTTCATTTCTGCTGCTTTTCCATTATAAAGAAGCTGAACATTTACATCAGATATAGGAGAAAAATTTGTGCCGTCAAAAAGCCTTCCTGTAATTGTTGGAAATTGAAAAACCGGTTTGTCTTTATATTCACTGATATGTGAAGAAGAGGAGCTGTGGTCAGCATTGGGGCGCTGGTTATGGTTAACTTTTTTTAACCCTTCATAAATCAAAGATGTTATTTCTGCTGCTGTCTGCTGGGTTTTAATGGGGTTTATATCCACCCTTGAAGCACCGCGGTTGGAAACAATATACTGCGGCGATGACCTGTTAAGTACATAACAGGCTGTATCCAAACGGCATTGCCAGCATATACAATATTTTTTGGGGTTTCCCTGTTCTTCAATTGTATTAAAAATATCTGTGACATCTGAAATAACAATATCTTCCACTATATTATGAAGTTCCATTTAATCCTCCAATAATCCTTATATCCTATTATAATAACATTAACCATTTTTGAGTAATTTGCAATATGTCTTTTTCATTATTTTTTGATAAAACAGCTGGGTCAATAAATATACGGACTATACGCAGGGATGTAACCAGTGAATTGATCATCTGTCCCTTAAAAACACTGGAGCTTTCCGGAAAAAAGCAGTTTTTATCTGTTATATAAAGATCTGATTCAAATGAGATTGGCTCTGGAATATCTATAATAAGCTTATCTGGTGTTAATTTTTTTATTGTATCACATAGGGTTTGTGTCAGGTTTTTCTCAAATTCTGTGCGTTTGCTTATTTCTGATAAAACACCATGGGTTTTTTTATCAAAGTGAAATTCCACAGCAGGAACATAGAGCTGTCCGCTCCATACTGCCTTTACTTCCAGTTTTTTTCTTTCCATTAGGGTAAAAAACTCTTGATCATCCAGATTATAAAGCTCATTTGGGGCTATTATTTTGTTTTCCAAGGCATTTAATACAACTTTTTTGATCATTGCTGTAGCTGATCTGACAGATCTATGCCAATAAACAGTCCTGTACATCAAGTATTTTGAAAAAAGTATAGATTCTATGCTTGTTATTCCCTTTTCGTCTATGTCTGTACCACGAATGGGGTGGGGGTGCAGGCAAGAAAGTATAAAATCCACATCCTGGGCGCCGTATGGAACACCGCAGCAGCGGGCATCCCGGTTCAAATAATCAAGTTTATCCGGATCAAGTGTTCCAGATAGGAGCTTCCTATAGAAAGAAAGCTCTTTTTCTTCTCCTTTTAACTTATGATCTTTGGCATTAAGTCCATTATCAACAATGGCAGCTGTAAAATCCGGGTTCCCCCCTGCCTTTATTACAAGGCTTTTTACCGGATCACAAAGTATTATTTTTGCAGTAAGGGATTCATGAGCTTCCAGGGGCAGTTCTTTTAAAGAGTGGGTAAAGGGGAAATGACCCAAATCATGCAATAATGCTGCGCAGAGAAACGAAAAAACCCCTTCCCGGCTTAGCCATTCATCTGCTCCCTGCTCTGCCAGCCTGATTAAAAGACGTTTTGCCAGATGGAAAACACCAAACGAATGACTTGCTCTTGTATGTGTTGCTCCAGGATAAACATGGAATGCAGGTCCAAGCTGCATAATTCTGTGCAGCCTCATAAATGGTTCTGATCTTGTCAAAGCTGCAAGGCCGGGAGTCAAATAAATATGCCCCCATAAAAGATCCCTGACAGGTTCTGTAAATCCCGATTGAAGGCAGGAGAGAATATTTTTGCCTGCTGGGAGCTGCTGTGAGTTCACAGCCACATTTTACTGTACATTTCCGGAAAAGTCCATTATTATACATTTATGCCAAGGTTACGGATTTCAGGATTTTTTTTACTGCTTTTTCTCCCTTTATTTGCTTTATCAAGTGAAACGATTCCTGATCAGCTTCGCTGGCCAATGAGGAATGAAGCTTCCCGTTTTCCGCGTGATATTGTAATTGGTCCTTTGGGGCAGGGAACAGCTCCTGATGCTGCATGGCAATATGCCCGTTCATTTATATCAGCCCTTACCCAGGGAGATCGCAGCCTCTTAAATTCATTGAGTGTTTTTTCTGCCGATAATTACCTTAGAACACTGGCAAATATACAGCCCTGGAGATACCATATAGGAGGCGGACGAAGGGAAGAAGATGGTTCTATCTCTTTTCTGGTTCGTTTTTTTGGAAGAACACAATGGATAACAGGGGAATTATACCTTAGACAGGAAGAAAACAACTGGTTTTTGGATGATCTGCTTTTGGAAGAAGCAAGAAGTAATTCAGAAGGGAGTAATACCTATCGTTATGATTTTTCTCCTTACGAAAGGTTTTTTTAGGATTATATGGCAACACCAATTAAACGTATAGAAAAAGAATTCCTTCTAAAAGTCATATATGATGAAAATATCCCCATCATGTACCTAAGAGACCGTTCTGAGTTTATTTTTAATATGATAAAATCCACAAAAGAAGAATTATCCTTTAAATCAAGCCGTCCTGTGCCAGGGCTTAAGGCAAAGAAAAAAATTGATTTAATATTTGATTACAGGGGACAGGTAATAAGTTTTGCTGCTGAAGTATTGACTGTTAAAGATGATATTATTACTACTGCAATACCGGAATCCCTTTATAAAAACCTTGATCGTTCATATTCCAGGGTTCAGACCCCTTCAGACCTTAGTGTTCATTTTACTTTTCTAGGGGATCGTTATTCTCTTACTTATCCAAAGGTAAGGGAATACAGTCAATGTGAATTAAATGACTTTATGCTGTCCTTAAACCCTGTAAATTTAAGCAACTTAATAGATCAAATGGCTTCATGGATTAAGGGTTTTGCCAATGGATATAAGCTTATTATATTTAAGGATGTTAAACCAACTTCCATTGAAGAACTTTTAATGGCAGAAACAGGAAAAGCTTTTTATCTTCCCTCTACGTATGGGTCTTTGCCTGCAGAAGATCCATACCCAAAAGGCAGGCTTATAACCGAAGAAATCTTCAAACGTTATCTTGAAAGCACGGGTGTTGATATTTCATTTGTAAACGAAGCCAGTGATCGTTTTATAAAGGCGAAACTGGATAATGGGGTCTTTTCTGACCTTTGGGTGCCTATTCTTTTTCAGGAATATATAATCGGTTATGTACATATCTGGATAAATTCACAGGATAAACTGCCTTTTGATCATAGTGTTATAGATACGCTTTACCAGTATGGGACTGTTTTGGCAAATTCACTTGAAATAAACGGGTATTTTGAGAACGGCAAAGTCAAAAATGAATCATTCGAAGGTAAGGTCATGGATATAAGTGCGTCAGGGTTATTGTTTGTAAATCCAAATAATACGATCTCCGCATATCTTATGCCCAATATTGAGTTGGCTCTGAAACTTATTACACCAAGGCGTACTGTAAATACCAATGCAAGAATAGTCAGAAAATTTAAGGACAGTGCCCAGGGTTATTTTGGAGTACGGTTTTTGGATATGGCTCCAGAGGACATGCGCTTTTTATTTGAATATATATATGGCAAAACTTTTAATGATGATAATGCAGGTTTTATTACAGGGCAGGTTTAAGAGCCTTTTGGACTTGCAGCTTGTTTATTCAGAACGTATTTGTTCAACAGCCTGTTTAAGGGTAGGGGTACTTGGCAGATAATTTGTAAGTTTTGTCATTTCTATTGCTTTTTCTACCTTGTTGTTATAATTAATTATTGCCAAATCACAGTTTATTTTCTGCAATGTTGATGAAATACTTATAAGGGCTCCAATGCCGGCAGACCCTATTGAACCCACTTTTTTTAGATCAAGTATAACACCTTTCATGCCTTTTTCTACAAGCTTCATTATTAGCTCTTTTATTTTTTCTGCATTATACAGATCAAGGCCGCTTAGAGGTTTAAGGATGTAGATTTGTTCATCATTTTTAAATACCTTAATCTCCATTTTTTCTCCGCTTACCTTTCCAATTTTCTGTATACATGGCGCTTTGGTCTATCTGCAGCAGCTCCGTATTTTTCGCGGCGCCAGGATGAATACTCTGTCCAGTTACCATCATACCACACAACTTCTTGTTCTTCAAATGCCAATATATGGGTTGCAATTCTATCCAGAAACCAGCGGTCATGGCTTATAACCATTGTAACTCCGGCAAAATTATCAAGCGCTTCTTCCAGAGCCCTTAATGTATTTACATCAAGGTCATTTGTGGGTTCGTCAAGGAGCAGCACATTTGCGCCTTCTTTTAGGATCATTGCAAGGTTAAGGCGGTTCCTCTCGCCTCCGGAAAGATGGGCTACTTTTTTCTGCTGATCACTGCCTGAAAAGTTGTACCAGCTGCAGTAGGCACGCGAGTTTACTTCCTTGGCCGGAACCCCGTCTGCTCCGCCCAGCTTTATTATATCAAGTCCGCCCGAAAGCTGTTCCCAGACAGTTTTTTCATCATCAAGGTTTTCCCGCATCTGGTCTGCCCAGGCAAGCTTTACACTTTCTCCAAGGCGTATATCTCCCTTGTCAGCATTCTCCTGTGAACTGATTATCTTAAAAAGTGTTGTTTTCCCTGCTCCGTTAGGTCCTATTATTCCAACACATGCACCAGGCGGCACTTGAAAGCTTAAATCGTCAAAAAGAAGTTTGTCGCCAAATGCTTTTGAAATGTTATTTGCTTCAATTACAAGCTGGCCAAGCCGTTTACCAGGCGGAATTGTAATTTTATTATCACGGATTTTTTCCCGCTCCCCATCCTGGTATAATTTTTCGTAGCGGGCTATCCTGTCCTTGCTTTTTGCATGGCGGCCTTTGGGACTCATATTTATCCATTCAAGCTCACGCTGTAATGTTTTTCTTCTTTCACTCTCACCTTTTTCTTCCTGTGATAGCCTTGCTTCTTTTTGAGCAAGCCAGCTTGAGTAATTTCCTTTCCAGGGGATGCCTTCGCCCCTGTCAAGCTCAAGTATCCAGCCAGCAACATTGTCAAGGAAATAACGGTCGTGAGTTACAGCAATAATTGTTCCGCTGTAATCCTGCAGATGCCTTTCAAGCCATGCCACTGTTTCTGCATCAAGGTGGTTTGTAGGCTCGTCAAGGAGAAGTATGTCTGGTTTTTGCAAAAGCAGCCTGCAAAGTGCGACCCTGCGTTTTTCTCCGCCGGAAAGTACATCCACAATTTGATCCGGGGCAGGGCAGCGCAGGGCTTCCATTGCCAGGTCAAGCCTGCTGTCAAGGTTCCAGCCGTCTTGAGCCTCGATTTTTTCCTGAAGCTCAGCCTGTTTTGCACCAAGCTTTTCATAATCCGCATCCGGATCTCCAAAAGCCTCACTTACATTGTCAAATTCCCTAAGCAGTTCAACTATTTCGCTGACCCCTTCTGATACAATTTCCTTGACTGTTTTACCAGCCTCAAGATAAGGTTCCTGCTCCAGAAACCCGATTGTGTATCCAGGGCTTATTGATATATCACCTGTAAAATCATTATCAACACCCGCAAAAATTTTAAGAAGGCTGGATTTTCCTGACCCATTTAACCCCAAAACTCCAATTTTGGCTCCGTAAAAATAAGAAATACTTATATCTTTTAGTACTTGTCTGGTTCCGTGTTTTCTTGAAACCCTGTGCATTGTATAAATGATTTTTTTATCATCGACTGTTAGAGCCATGTATAAAGTATATCAGTTATTCAGCTCATAAACCAGAGTGATAACCAGTGTAAAACTGCCCCTGATATTATATGGCAATGCCAGATCACATGGGAGCCGCGGCGGTGCATTCTTTTTGACCAGATGGTACCCATTGTATAAATAATACCGCCGCCAAGAAGCAGGAAAAAGCTTATGCGTGGGATGCGGCTGTAAAGCAGCCATACTCCTGCTATTATTGCCCAACCCATTGCAAGGTAAACCCAAAGTTCAATTTTAACAAGAAGTTTACGGTTTACTGAGTTTAAAACTATTCCTGTTACAGCTACTGCCCATTCAATGCCAAAGTAAGTCCAGCCCCAGGCTCCTCCTATTGCCAGAAGGCAAAAAGGAGTATAGGTTCCTGCAATCAATAGATAGGCAGAAGAATGGTCAAGAATCTGGAAAACCCTTTTTGCCCCTTCGTGCTGTATTGCATGGTAAAGGGTTGAAGAAAGAAACATGGATATCATGGTAGCAGAAAATAACACATAACAGGCTATTACTGGCCCGCTTGCCTCAGTCCCGCCAAAGTAACCCAGGTTTTTAAGGGTCAAAAGAACAAGCCCTGCGATTGCCAAAAATACACCAAGGCCATGAAGTATGGAATTGGCTATCTCTTCTCCAGGTGTCTGGAAAGGGAGCTGCAGGGGCAGGGGTCTTATTTTTTTTGGTTCAGGCATTACTTATATGACCTTTATACAAGCTCTTGGTTACATATTTGCATATTAAAACTATCCCATTTTCTCTTTGCATTATAAAGAGTAGAATCAACGGTACCTTTTGGTATATGTAATACTTCGCTGACCTGCCTGTTTGTTGCTTCCAGACGTATATTGTTGAACCGTTTTTTCATAAAAACGTAGCGCCTCCTGGCTCTTTCCAGATAATTTTTAAGTTTATAGTATTTTGCTGTTCCCGGACAAGCTTCTGACAGACGGCTTTGAAAAGCCAGGCAGCGATGGTATTGGCTGTGTAGATTTTCCTTTAATGTATTGATTTTTATGTCCCGCTCAAGGCGTTTTCTGCGAACCATGTCAAGCAAAACTCGAAGATGTTCTATGTTTATTTTTGTGGTTTTTGCTACCCTGGAAAGCAAGTTTTCATCCATAAAATAATATGCTTTTAGAAAAAGAATAAGTATCTGGCGGCTTGAAAATAATGCCAATGGAAGATTAAGTTTTTGTTCATATTCTGTATCATTTTCATTTACATGTTCATGTTCTTGTGCATAAAAAGGCTCACAGCTTTTTACTTCCATTGTTTTGGATTTCCAGCATATGTATTCGGTGATACGTCGTCGTTCTTCTATGGATTTATACTCCTTGCCAGACCAATGGATTATGGAGTTGATATATGAATCAAAGCTGGAACCAGTATCCCTGTAATAATCAATGGCACGGCTTAATCTGGGGTAAAGCCAGCTTATAAAATCAAACCAGCGGTCAGGGTGTCCATTAAACAGGCTGTACTTTTTGCCATTGTCAATAAGATACTTGAATATAAGACCTTCAAAAACTTTACGGTCAATGCTGCCTTTATCATATTCTGACCGTAACTCTGATAATGTTGATTTTTGTTGTTTCCGCATATTAACTCCAATACTTTAATATGCAGAAATAACGGGTCAAAAATCATTATTTGCTTTATTTTTATTACATATATAACCGGAAGTTTTTTAAAACTTTCTTTTTAACTTCTGATATGGTTCCAGGGATACTCCCGCCAGCAGCGTTTTTGTGTCCGCCTCCGCCAAGTTTTCTTGCAATAATATCTACATCAATTTTATCTAGAGAACGCAGGCCTATTGTACAATTATCCGGTTTTTCCTGGCGTATAACTGCAATGGCTTTTACTCCGCTAATGGACTGGAGCAGCTGGTACAGCATATCTGAGTCACGGCCTTCTTTGCCATGTGTCTGGGTTTCTTCGTATTCTTCTGTTGCAATTATCAATGCTCCGTTAAAATGCGGTTCAATATTCTGCAGTACATGTGCAAGCAAAAGCCTTGACCCAAGACTTTTGCCGCCATACATTGCTGCATGAACTTTTTTTGGATTTGCTCCTGCTTTTACAAGCATAGCTGCTGCTTCAAAAGCTTCACTGTTTTCAGAACTAAGGTGCCTGAAAAAACCAGTGTCTGTACAAAGACCAAACAGAATATATTCTGCTTCTTCTTTTGTCATTTCCATACCAAGGGCTTTTATTAGATACAAGATCAAAAGGGTTGTAGAAGAAGCCTTTGTATCAATATAAGCCGGATAATGTTTTTTAAGCACGCCTTTATTATGGGAGGTATTCTCGCTTTTATGATGGTCTATTAAGGCAGACGGCAATCCTTCAAGTAAAGGAGCAAGATCACCAGTTCTCTCAAGTTTAGTACAATCAGTAATAATTAAACGAGCTCCTTTTTTTAATTTTTCATCTATTTTGGATTTAAAAAACTTTTTGTATTTTTTTATTTCTGTTCTGTCAAAAGAGCCGGCAGAAAGCAGTATTGTTTTTTTTCCTGCCCGCCTTAATACAGAGTCAAGGGCAAGCTGGCTGCCAATACAGTCGCCGTCAGGTTCCCTGTGTCCTGCTATAATAAATTTGTTTCCGTTTTTTATAAAATCAAGTAAATCGCGCGGTACTTTTTTCATGTGTTTTTATTAACATGTCAGCAAGGAACATTGCCTTTCATGCGGTTTGCCTGAGACAATAGCAGTATTGTTTTTTATATAAACATCAACCTCTGTTCTCATACCATAATCAGAAAAATAAAGGCCTGGTTCAAGTGAAAAACATGAACCTTCAAGTAAAAGCCTGTGATCCGGAAACTCAACAGAATCTATATTTACACCGGAACCATGGTTTTCTGTATCTATACCATGGCCTGTTCTGTGTTTAAGACCATGGCTGTACCCTGCTTTTTCAAATACCTCCCTGGCAATTATATCAACCGAGGCTCCTGTGGGATGTCGCCCCTGGTTTAATTCATTATTGATAAATGATATGGCAGCTTCTCTTGAATTAATTATTGTCTTATGACGTTTTTCCATTTCTTGCGGAATTTTTTTTGAAAAAACCCCTGCCCAGGAAATATCTGCGTAAATTGCATTTTCTTTTTTTTCTCTGGTCCAGATATCAAGCAGTACCAGATCGCCTTCCCTTAACAATGCGCCTTTATCTTTGAAATTGTAATGTGGGTTACCGGAGTTTACTCCTGCAGCTACAATAAGGTTTGGATCAGCAATTATATTGCGTTTTTCCATTTCAGCTATCATAAGCTGGCGTATATCACCTTCAAAAATGTCTTTTTTGTCAGTGTAGGCTTTTTTAATAAAATCCCAGGCAATGTTTACGATTTCGTGAAGGTGAACAGCTGATCTTTCGTGGGAAGCAATCATTTCTTCATCAAGAATCCCGCAAAAGCGCTGTATCAAAGCTGCGGCTGTTACAAGCTTAAGCCCTGCTTCCCTTAAAAAATTTGCTGTTCCTGCATCCATATAGGAAATAGCTGCGATTTCATCAGAAATATGAACCCCCCAGCTTTTTCCAGCAAGGGGTTTAAGTGCGTTTTTTAGACTCTCTCTGCCTGTATAAAAAACCTTGCTGCCAGGAAGAATATTAATGGCTTCTGGTTCTACAGAGTGAATTATTTTTAAAGGTTCTCCATTGACAGGAACAGCGTAATACCAATACCTTGAATTGGAGAACTCCGGGATGTTTAAAATTTGACTTGATAATTTATCCCTGCACCTGAAATTACAAAAAAGCCATCCGTCTAATCCTTCCAGAGAGATGGCTTTTTGCATGGATTCCAACACGATTATTCCAGCTCTACCTTTCTAATATTTATAAAAAATGTTTCCAGATCCTGAGTTAAAGGAACAACTCTCCATGAATTATGGCCTCTTTCCCTTCTTACATAGATGCGTACATGGCTGAATTCTCCGTTTCGATAATACGTTGTAAAGGATGGCCATGTTTTTCCAGATGGAATGGATATCATATCTGCCTTTCCTGCAGGATCACTTAGCCATTCAAATGGAATATGAGTCCAGGCCAGATTAATACCTTGCCTGTAAAGGAGTATATAACCTGTTCTGTGTATATAAATACTATCCAGGGGAGTATTAATATAATAAAACTCTGATTCATTAAATGTAGTTTGGGAAAATAGGGAGCTTGGGGCAGTAATGCAGATGATTAATCCCAGCAAAACCACAAAAAACGATTTTTTCATTCTTCTCTCCTTGAATCTTTTTCAGATAATAAGTAAATCCTTTTACCGTCTTATCAGTATCGGTAGAATTCCCTTCCCAGACATAAAATATAGCCTATTTTTTAATATTTTGCAAGGTCTTTTTCCTTTATTATTCTTCCATTAATAAATCTTCCTTGCCTGATGAGAGTGATGTGAGTATTCTGCGTTTTATGGCCCCGTCATTTTTGCATAAACTTGCGATTTTTTCCCTCATGTCCCGGCGCCCGGAATTGATGCCATAGGGGCAGGTGCAGGCAGCAGCCAGTATATCAAGCTCTTTTGCGCAGTCAATTATCTGTTTTTCTTCTATATAAGCCAAAGGTCTGATAAGGCTTACAGGGTATTTTCTGTATGAAAGGTATATAGGCATGGAGAGCAGCTTTCCCTTGTTTATCATGTTCATAAAAAAGGTTTCTATTATGTCATCAAGATGATGTCCCAGGGCAATTTTATTGAAACCCTTTTCCATGGCAAAACTTAAGAGTTCTGTGCGGCGCTGGCTGGAACACCAGTAGCAGTTCATTTTTCGGCCTTGTTTGAGCCTGCCTATAATGGGAACATCCAGGTCGTGGAAAGGTATGTCCCATTCATTAAGACGCTGGGCAAGCTCTGATTTTTTACAGCAGGCACAGAAATCACTTGATATGTGCAGAGCTTCCAGTTTATAGCTGAACTTTAACATGTGCCGCATTTCAGAAAGCACCCAGGCAAGGACACTTGAGTCTTTACCGCCTGAAACAGCAATAAGTATGTTATCGCCCGGAACAATTAAGCTGCGTTCAAGTATTGCTTTTCCAGTAAGCTTTTTTACTATTGTTATTGGATCAGATCTGCGGAGGAATCTGTGGTTCATGGGTCTGTTTCCGGATTACTGTTTAACATAAACTTATTGTGAATATCATTTATCACAAGGCTTGCAAGTATCATCCCTGCTGAGGCTGTTACTGTAACAGCACTGCCAATAATTTTTTTTGAAGTTTGCAGCCCTGAGCCCTGGGCTTCATCTATCAGTTCCTTGTTCACTCCATTATATACAGGCTGTTTTTCTTCACTGTAAACAACAGTAAAATCCCCTTCAAAACCCCTTTTTCTAAGACCTTCGCGCACATGACGGGCAAGGGCACAGCCTTTAGACTTCCATATACTGTCTGTTCTTATCAAAGCGGGATTAAGCTTGCGTGCCATGCCCATTGAAGAAAAAAGCGTCCTGCCGCAATGTACAGCATTTTCTATCAGCTCAAGCTTGCTTTCCATGCTGTCAATGGCATCGATGATATAATCTGCACCGGGAATATCGAAGTCTTTGCTTGTTTTTTGGGAAAAATATTTGTTTATGGCAGTGATATTACACTCAGGGTTTATGTCTTTAAGACGTTCTTTAAGGGTCTTTGATTTTTCCTGACCCAGGGTCTTGCTTGTTGCTTGAATCTGGCGGTTTATATTTGAGATTTCAACAAGATCAAAATCAACAAGAGTAATATGCCCCACACCTGATCGGACAAGGGCTTCTGCACACCAGCTGCCAACTCCTCCAAGCCCGAATACCATAACATTTGTTTTGGATAATGCATGAAGTGTTTGTTTGCCAACAAGTAAAGAGAGTCTGTGGAAGCTTTGGTTCCCTGCGTTATCCAATACCATGCTCCATTACAATACCGTGTATGCCTGCAACAGCAGCTCCGGTTTTATTGGCAATCATGCAGGCTTCTGCCAGTGTCTTGCCCTGTTTAAGACCCGCTATTATTGCACCGCAATGCGCATCCCCTGTACCTGTAGTGTCTATAACATCTACCGGAAAGCCGGAAATAAAACTGCCTTTTGATATGCTTTTGTCAAAATAATAGCATCCTTTTTCTCCAAGCGTGATTACTAAAGAATTGCAGCTTTTCTCTGAAAGAAAAAGAGCTGCCTGTTCTGTATTATGTTTTCCAGAAATAAAAGCTGCTTCTTTTTGATTAAGGTGAAGCAAAGGACCAAGTCCATTATTGTCACGGTGTTCAAGAATTCTTTTTATGCGTTCAGGGTCTATATGCATGATCCTGGGTCCTGGTGCAAAGTAAAGTGTTAATTCAGGGTGTTCGTACACAAAGTCGATTATTTCATCCCCGCATTGATCCTCAACATCAATGCCGGAAATATAAATGCTGCAGGCTTTGGAAAAATCAAAATCATTGAGCCATGACCTGGAAAATAAATATTCAGCACCGTGATGCGAAAGAAAACTGCGCTCTCCGTTATTTTCTATAAGACAGTAACAGCAGCCATTTTCCTTATCAAGTTCTACCAGGGGTTTTATATTTCTTTTTTTTAATAGATCAAGAACCATATTGCCATAAACCCCTTTGCCAACAGGAGAGCAGAGTAAAGCCGGACTGTCGAAAAACCTTAAAGTCTCGTATACATTGTATGCACAACCTCCAAGGCAATAAAGCGGAGCATTGATATTAATGTCTTCGCCTCTTTTGGGAAGATGGGGCAATGTGATTATAATATCCATAACTGCAGAACCAATTACAAGAGTAGTTTTCAATTACAGGACTCCGAATAACTTAAATTAATCAAATCTCAGGGGCATGTTTCAAAAGATAATCTTCTGCTTCCTTGCACCAGAGTTGATTGCTTCTCTGGGTTATCTCTGCCAGGGCTTTCCAAAAAGCATCGCTTTTGCCTTTTTCTTCAAAATCCGCAATGGCTGTAAGGGGCAGATTCTTGTGTGTGTATATAAGTTTCTTGCCGCCTGGGATTTTTGTAAGGTTTATTGTGGTGTCAGGTACACAATTAAGACCGCCCACATGGGTTACCAATGACGAAGGATCTATCTTTTTTGCAGTCATCATTGCTATGGCTTCTTTAAGGTCATCGGTATTGCCGCCGGATGTTCCCACAAAATGGTGTGAATTATAATGAACATCATAAAAATTGACTTCTGCAGAGAATGCTGTGTCTGTAGGGCCTGCAAAAAAGTTTAAACAACCGTCGCTTTCCAAAAGCCGCGAACCAAGTTCTACAATGGCTCTTACAGGAGCATAAACAAATATATCGTTATAAAGATTTCCGTTATTTATTTCCCTAAGACTGGCTGCAGGATCCTGCATGTCTTTTGTGTTTACATACACAAGGCGCACATTGTTTTTGGCAGCCTTTTCCGGGCTTAAGACAGCTGCTGCGCGCTTAAGCCTTTCATCGTCAATGTCAGTTACAACTAACAGGCTTGGTCTTGTGTCAGCGTTTATTGCATAATCAATGGCTCCAAGACCCATGGGACCCACGCCTGCAAGCAGCGCCATGGAACCATTTTTAACAATTCCCATCTCGTGTATATAAGAACCCATGGTTGTATGGTACTGGGCATGGTATGCGCCAATAATGCATGACATTGGTTCTGCAAGGGAGCCAAGGTAGAAGTTGTCTGCCTTGTAATCCAAAAGACATTCCATTTCCATTACTTCATTGGGGATAATTATATATGTGGCATTACCTCCTATAAACTCATAGGAATAACCAGGTGCCCAGACCGTTGGTTTTCCATCAGAGCCAGGCACATTAAGTGCAGGCTGCATTACAAATCTCTCTCCAGCCTTAAACTTGCTTTTCCATTTTGCGCCGACTTCTACGATCTCTCCGCAGAACTCATGGCCAATAATGGGTTGTTTTTCGCTTAAATTATGGCGCACTCTCTTGTGTTTTTCTCCCTGCATGGCCAGTTTATAGCTTGACATGCAGATGGAATCCGAAACAACTTTTGCAAGAATTTCATCATCTTTTAATTGCGGAAGTTCAAATTCTTCCAGCCTTAGGTCTTTTTCACCATAAAGCCGTACAGCTTTGGTTTTCATTGCAACTCCTGTGATTTATTATGATTCTATATATAATAATAGAACAAATCCATAATATTTAATACTATAGAATAAAGCTATTCTTTAAAAACTGATTTTGGATAAGCTTTAATAAGGAGATGTTAATGAATTTAAGCCTTGTTTTACTTGTTATATTTTTGGCGCTTATGACCGGCATTGGTGTCTGGAGCATGAAAAAAACCAAAACCTTAAATGATTTTTTTCTGGGCGGCAGAACCCTTGGCCCCTGGATTTCAGCTGCCACCTACGGTACAACATATTTTTCTGCTGTTATATTTATCGGCTTTGCCGGAACCCAGGGCTGGCAGTTCGGCCTTAATGCCCTGTGGATTGCCCTTGGTAACGGGCTTATAGGCGCATGTGCTGCATGGATTGTGCTGGCAAGGCGCACAAGACGCATGACGCAAAACCTGAATGCCATGACCATGCCTGAGTTTTTACAGGAAAGGTACGGGGCAAAACACCTTAAACCCATTGCAGCACTTATTGTGTTTCTTTTCCTTCTGCCATATTCAGCCAGCGTGTTCCGGGGTCTTGGATTTCTTTTCCAGGCAGGTTTTGGTATTCCCTTTGACGCAGCCCTTTTATTGATAGTTGTGTTTACAGGAATCTATCTGATCCTGGGAGGTTATTTTGCTGTGGCATTTACAAGTTTTGTTCAGGCAATAATCATGTTTGCAGGTGCACTGGCAATAGTGTTTGTAGTAACTGCACCTGAAGGCGGTGTGTTAGGGATAGCAAGCAGAATAGCAGAACATTATAATGCCCATATTCCGCTGCAGGCCCGGCCATCTGCCTTGACCATTGCAAGCCTTGTATTTATGACAAGTTTTGGTGTGTGGGGTCTTCCGCAAATGACCCAGAGATTTTATTCGATCAAGAATGAATCGATTATTCCCAAAGCAACTATAGTTACCACGATTTTTGCTCTGGTAATAGGGTTCTCTGCATATTATACAGGGGCTGCATCCCATGTGTTTTTTGACCTTAATACTGTTCCAATGAACGAAGCTGGCGCAATTATTTACGATCGCATTGTTCCCATACTGCTGACCCAAAGACTGCCTCAATTGCTTATGGCGCTTATACTGCTTTTAATTTTGTCAGCTTCCATGTCAACACTTTCGTCGCTTGTACTTGTTTCTTCTTCTGCAGTTGCCATTGACCTTTTCCGCAGCCGTTCTGTTGCAATGATGCGCATCCTTTCTGCTGCTTTTATTGTTATATCATTTTTTATATCGCGCTTTCAGTTTAGTATCATCGTATACCTGATGTCGCTTAGCTGGGGCCTTGTTTCCGGGGCATTTGCAGCACCTTATATACTTGGCCTTTATTCAAAACGCGTTACAAAAGCAGGTGCTTACGCAGGCATGCTTACAGGTGTTGCTGTAATGACAGTACTGTTTTTTGTTCTGGGACAAAGCAATTCTCCGTTAAGCGCCAGCATTGCAATAGTCGTACCATTTGTGTCGGTGTTTGTTGTGTCCATGTTTACACAGCCGCCGCAAAAGGAAATTATTGACAAGGCCTTCAGCGAGGTGTAGGTTTACCGGAAAAGGTTCGCGCTAAGACGCAAAGAAATAAAAACTCAATTTTGACAAAGCATTAAAATTCTCATATATTATTAGTATGGACACTATCTACCTAATCTATAATGGGAATGAAACAAGAATACCTGCATATGATAAGGATTTCCATATGCATAAACTGTTTTGCGAAGCAGGGCAGGGCATATGGAAAGATGACAGTAAGGAATATGTTTTTAACCGGAAACTTGACGTGGATAGATTAAGCCTCTTATCACCTGAGTTGACAATCGTAAAAGTAAATAATAATCCGCCTCAGGTTATGGGTATAAAGGGTTTTTTTGAACGTCCCTGGCAGGATACAGAGAATGAAGCTATCAAATATTTCTCCGATGACTGGAAGAACAGACTTGAAGCTGAATTACGCGCAAGAAAATACAGCATTAATACCATTAATCTTTATGTTTATTACAATCAAGCAATCTGCCAATGGCTTAAAAAAACACCTAACTTTATTACTGGAGAAGATGTAAAAAAATATCTGGCACACAAAGAATGTAATGAAAATCATTCTGCTGCATCATTAAACATAATGCTTAGTGCATTTAGGTTTTTCTTTCGAAATATTATTAAAACTGACAAGATCCGTGAACAGAAAAGACCACGGCAGGATAAACGCCTTCCTGTAGTACTGACAAAACAAGAGATTCAAAAGATGATTAATCTTGAAAGAAATCTTAAACATCGTCTCTTGTTGATGCTTGTCTATTCATCTGGTCTTAGGGTTAGCGAGGTTGTAAAGCTAAAAAAACAGAATATTGATCTAGAGCGAAAATCCATAATTATTATATCCGGCAAGGGCCGCAAGGACAGGTACACCATTACATCAGACAAAGTTATTTCTGCTTTAAAAGACTATTACCAAAGATACTGCATTAAAGACTGGCTTTTCCCTGGCCAGCCGGAATCAAGACACCTGCACATACGTTCTGCCCAGCACATATTTGAAAAAGCAAGACGCAGAGCTGGAATTCAAAAACACGCTTCCATCCATTGTCTGCGCCACTCTTTTGCCACCCACCTCCTTGAAAGCGGCATTGACATACGCTATATCCAGAACCTTCTGGGCCACAGCTCTTTACGCACCACCGAGCGTTATACCCACGTTGCACGCGGAAAAGCTTTGACAATTACAAGTCCTTTGGATATGATTGAGGATGAGGGGTGATAATCAAGGAGAAAATCTATGGGATTAGTACAAACAGAAATCACTTTGAAAAACGCCGAGGATAAAACCAGAGCCAAAGACGGTCATATAACTGCACAGGAAATCCGGCAAATGACCGTCACTGCGCTTGTTGACATCGGTGCATGGACTTTAGTTATCAACGAAGCCGTCCGCAATGAACTCGGCCTTGAAAACATGGGCAGAAGCGTCGCTACCCTTGCTAACGGCACAGAAGATGTGTATGAACTTGCGGGGCCTTTGGAAGTAATATGGAAAGACCGCCGTGTTGTATGCGATGCCCTAGTGCTGCCAGGAGCCAATGACATACTGC
>Ga0099364_10001635_pt1 | contig 36589 bp, 37 predicted proteins | sample TergutTh196P3_FD_73070 | JGI IMG/M metagenome (GOLD analysis project Ga0099364, IMG submission 73070) | Microcerotermes parvus P3 segment gut microbial communities from Pointe-Noire, Republic of the Congo - Th196 P3 | ecosystem: Host-associated > Arthropoda: Insects > Digestive system > Gut ... | reverse complement strand
GGATTATGAGTTCGCTGAAAGTTTTAAACCCTGTATCACCGAGATGTATACAAGCCAGTTTTACCATGGAACCAGTGGAGTTTCAAGAGATTTTGGCAAATTTTGAGGTATTTCGGCCTACTGAGGAGTATAGAGAACTATTTCTATGTACCACTTTTTTTGACTTATAGACTTAAATAAACGCTTGACTTTCAGAAAAAAATTGCCGTATAATAAGGTATACCCGCAAGCACTATTGATGCTTGCCCCGCCGAACAGTGTGTTCGGCATTTTTTTTACTCTAGCCTTTATAGCAATCCATTATTTTATCTTGACAACCCCTATTTAATAGGGTAAACTTATCAAAGAAGAAATATGACACGAGAATTTGTCGTTGGTAGGCTAGATTAACAAAATGAGTGTTTTTGAAAGCATTATTCAAGGTTTATCTGAAGCCGTAGACTTTCAACAAGGAAAAATGAAGGCCCGAAGGGTAAAATTGAGTATAAAGCCGATTCATACATTTAGTAACGATGATATTAAGCAGATTCGAAAAAAAACCGGCCTTAGCCAGGTAATGTTTGCCGGCTCAATGGGAGTTTCTCCTAAAACAGTGGAAGCTTGGGAAAACGGCCGTAATAAGCCGGATGGTGCATCCCGTCGACTGCTTGAAGTTGTTCGTGATGATCCCGGGTTTCTAACGCGGTTCCAGGCAACTGCGAATTAACACTATGGGCCTTATTTAGAATCCATAGATAGCCGCCTGATTATTTTCCGGGCTAAATTCTTGTCTATTTCTCTATGACGTGGGATTGATTCAAAAACACCTCATACGGGTACGGTTATTAAACCCGTATGTTCAGGAACAGGAAGCTGAATATCATCAAATGTAATTATATCTCTGTATAGTGAAACCAGCATTTTTTCCAGTTCCTCGATAGTTCCTCCTTGTGTCCAGTAATCAGGGTATTGGTTTAGATACCCAACATAACCGACCTCTTCAGATTCCCAATAAGTATAAGATAAATTCATTTCCTTTCCTTTATAACTACTATCGCAATTTGAGGCATTTTCACATTAATATATATTTAAAATATCTATGGGCCTTCTGTGACTTGAACACAGGACCTACGGATTATGAGTCCGCTGCTCTAACCAACTGAGCTAAAGGCCCTAGATAAATACTAGTACTCTAGATTATAATAGAAAACAAGCGCCTATGACAATAGATTATGCCCGTTCAGCCTTAATTATAGTTGATGTTCAGAATGATTTTTGCCCCGGCGGAGCGTTGGGTGTCGAAAGCGGGGATGATGTTATCCTGCCTTTGAATCGACTATCATTTAAATTTGCAGAAAACGGGGGGCGAGTAATTGCTACCCAGGATTGGCATCCCCGGGGTCATATTTCTTTCGAAACATGGCCCGAACACTGTGTTATGGGCAGCAGGGGCGCAGAATTTCATGAAAAACTGGACTTAAAGCCTGTAAATCTAATTATCCGCAAGGGTTTTCGCCCTGAACTTGACTCATATTCGGCCTTTTTTGAGAATGACAGGAAGACATCGACCGGATTAGCCGGTTTTTTAAAGAGTTTATCCATTGATCAAGTGTTAATTGGGGGGCTTGCGACTGATTATTGCGTGCTTTATACCGCTCTGGATGCTGCTACACTTGGGCTTAAGACCATCGTTTTAAAAGATGCAGTAAGAGGGGTCGGTATCCCTGAAGGATCAATCGAAAAGGCTCTTAAGCAGCTCGAAGAAGCAGGGGTCTTGCTTATAGATTCTGCCGATATAAGATAATAGGACCTCAAATGAACAGTGATGCCCTTTTTACCGACTTCTACTCCCTTACCATGGCTCAAGGTTATTGGAAGAGGGGTATGGACAGCAGGGCTGTCTTTGAAATGTTTTTCAGGCATCACCCTTTTAAGGGGGGCTTCTCTGTTTTTGCAGGGCTTGAAAGCTTTTTAGAGAAACTAAAGTCCTTTATATTCACAGAAGATGATATTTCATATCTAAAGAGCCTAAAACTTTTTGATGATGCTTTTTTAAACTACCTAAGAGACTTTAGGTTTAAGGGCTCCATCTGGGCAATGCAGGAAGGCACTGTAGTTTTCCCTGTTGAACCATTGGTAAGGGTTGAGGGCGGACTAATCGAATGTCAGCTTATCGAAGGAATGCTCCTTAACTCAATAAATTTCCAGAGTCTTATTGCAACAAAGACTGCAAGGATCTGGCTTGCTTCCGGCATGGGTTCGATTATCGAGTTCGGCCTTCGAAGGGCACAGGGTCAGGACGGGGCCCTCTCTGCAACAAGGGCGGCATATATCGGAGGCGCATCGGGCACATCAAATACCCTCGCAGGAAAGGCTTTCGGTGTACCTGTTCTTGGAACCATGGCCCATTCCTGGATCATGTCCTGGCCCAGTGAAGAAGAGGCTTTCAAGGCCTATGCAGAACTCTACCCCGATAGGACAGTTTTTTTAATCGATACCTACGATACTTTAAAAAGCGGAATTGTAAACGCAATTAAAATCGGGAAAACCCTTGCCGAGAAGGGAAAGAGTTTTGGAGTGCGACTTGATTCAGGTGATATTCACTATCTTTCGGTTGAGGTAAGAAAAAAACTTGATGAGGCGGGCTTAAAGAATGTTACAATATCAGTCTCCAACGATCTTGATGAGTTTATCATCCAAACCCTAACCGATGCGAAAGCGCCGGTGGATATTTGGGGAGTTGGGACAAAGATGGTAACAGGCGGGATCGAGGCAGCCTTCCCCGGGGTTTATAAGCTCTCTGCAAGCGAGAATGAAAGCGGGGCGCTTGTTCCGCGCATTAAGTTTTCCGATAACCCCGAGAAAACGACAAACCCGGGAGTTAAGCAGGTTTGGCGGGTAAAGGACGAGAGCGGATACTGTGTTGCAGATATTCTAACACTTGATGATTCAGGGGGAGGTGAGAGCATCGAAAAAGGTAAAACTTATTCCTTCTGGCATCCCCAGGCTGATTATCGCAGATTCAGTCATACATTGGACGGAAGTGCACAGCCCTTATTGGTACAGTGGTTAAAGGATGGCAATATGATAAGAGAATCCTGTTCTCTTCCTGATATTCGAAAAAGATTGAGAGATGATCTTGAATCACTTGATCATAGCTATAAAAGAATTCTAAATCCGCATATATATAAAGTATCCATGACTGAAAGGCTTAGAACCTTAAAGCTGGAACAAATAAAAACATATCTTGGAGACGGTTAGCTTATGAAAGATGAACTAAAAATATGGATAAAAAAGGGTGATAAGGAAATTGAGTTGATATGCCCAAGGAATACAAAGCTGCACTCATTGGTTCATCATTTTGATCCCCTGCCCTCACCTGCTCTAGCCCTTAAGGTAAACGACGAGATCCTGCCCCTTTCTGCAAGGCTTGAAATAAATGCACGCATCGAACCTGTTCTGCTAAAAAGCACAGAGGGTGCTGTTATTTATCGCTGTTCCCTTGCCTTTCTTCTTGCAGTTGCGGCAAAAAAATTATTCCCGGGTAAACGTCTTTATATCGGACATTCACTTGGGCGAAGTTTTTACTATACTTTTCTCGAAGATAAAAAACCCGAGAAAGCAGAAATTGCAGAACTTGAGAAATTAATGAAGGAACTTGTAAAAGAAGATCTGCCTATTAACTGTGCCTACATGGCTTATTCAGAAGCAATGGAAACCTTTAAAAAGGAAAAACAGGATGATACTGCTCTCCTGCTTGATGAAAGAAGCGACTCAAAGGTGATGGTAAATGAATGTGCAGGATTTATTGACCTTTATATTTCACCTTTAGTAAACCGGCTCGGCTTATTAAAATGTTTTGAGCTAATGCCCTACGAGGACGGTTTCCTTTTGCGTTATCCCGAAAGCAAGGTTGCTGATCAACTCGGCCCCTTTGAAGACAGTCCAAAGATCTTCTCAGTATATAACGAGTATAAAAAATGGGGAAGAATAATTGGTGTACACTCCGTAGGAAAATTAAACAAACTTGTTATGGATCGTAACATAAGGGAGTATATTAGAATTGCAGAGGCTTTCCATGAAAAAAAGCTCGCTGAAATTGCAGATCAAATCTATAAAAGAAGGGATGAAGTAAAAGCTGTTTTAATTGCAGGGCCTTCAAGCTCAGGTAAAACCACAAGTGCGAAAAGGTTATCAATTGCACTAAAAGTTCTCGGCATAGAGCCGATTGCAATTAGTCTTGATAATTATTATGTTGGAACTGCGAATACTCCGTTAGATGAAAACGGCGAACCGGATTTTGAATGTTTAGAAGCCCTTGATGTTCCATACCTTAATAAGCAATTGCTTGCACTTTTAGCAGGTGAAGAAGTCGCACTGCCAATATTCGATTTTAAGATGGGGAAGAGGAGAGAGGAAGAAGGGCAGAGGATTCGCCTTGGGAGACGGACAATGCTCATTATCGAAGGCATACATGGCCTTAATGATGCTCTTACACCCGATATTGGCAGGGAAACAAAGTTTAAAATGTATGTTTCGGCCCTGACACAGCTTAACTTAGATGATCATAACCGCATACCCACAAGCGATAATAGACTGCTTCGCCGCATGGTTCGCGACAATCAATTCCGCGGTGCAGGTGCTGTTAAAACTTTTCAGATGTGGCCGAGTGTTCAAAGGGGAGAGAAGAAGCACATATTCCCCTTCCAAAACTCTGCAGATGTTGCCTTCAATTCAGCTCTCGATTATGAGCTCGCAGTTTTAAAGTTTTATGCAGAGCCTCTGCTTTACTCTGTAAAGCCCGGCATGAAGGAATATTCTGAAGCGAAAAGACTACTCTCGTTTTTATCGCATTTTGCGCCAATACCCCCTCAGTATGTTCCGGGGACAAGTATTCTAAGAGAGTTTATCGGGGATTCAGAGTTTAAGTATTAAGCTTTAACCACTTTCTTCTTGAAAAGCCCTGAAAACATCCAGCGGAAAAAGCCGAAAAGTGCAAAGCCGCAAAAGCCTACAGCAAGGGTTATCTGAATATTCCAGATAAGGAAAAAGCCAAGGGCGAAAATTAACAAAAGACTCGGGAGGGTTTTCTTACTCCGCAGCAATTGATTTGCAAGATGCGGATACATTACTCTTGAAACCATCAGAATGCCTGCAAAAATTGTCATTAGTGGTAACATAATAATTGTTAGATAAATAATTGCCCTGTCTTGGATTCCATGCATGAACTGTTGGTGAAAGATTACAAGACTTATAACTACTCCTGCAGCACCGGGGGAAGGGAGGCCTGAAAATTTCATGTGGGACATAATATCTTCATCATTTTCAACATTGAATCTTGCAAGACGAACAATCGTGCACATAACGTAAAAAATGCCTGCAAAGATAACCAGCCTGCTAATTAATGCCGTAGGTGTCAGGTCTTCATATCCTAAGTAGACAAGGTTAGACTGAATAAGTTTTAGCATTAAGAATGCAGGAGCAACCCCAAAGCTTATTGCATCGGATAGACTGTCAAGCTGGCCTCCGAAACTTGATGTTGTTCTTGTCAGCCTCGCTATCCTTCCGTCAAGAGTATCAGCGACCATGGCAAGAAGAATCATATAAGCAGAGAGTGCAAAGGAAGTCATGGTATGCTCGGGCGCAAAAAAGATGTCGAGCCTTTGATCGGGGCTTCGGCTTGCAAATACAATTGCCATAAATCCGAAGGCACCGTTCATCATGGTTATTAACGAAGGAATTACTGCAATATACTTTAGGCGTTTTTTCCTTCTCTCTGCTACTTTTTCCTTATCTCTTGCTTTTCGCTTTGGCAGTTTAATTTTGCGTAACTTCATAAGTATCTTATGAGCGGGGTAAGCCCTGCCCTAACCTTATCGCCTTTTTTTACAAGCACTTCAAAGTGCTCACCTTTCGGTGTATATAGCTCAGTCCTTGAGCCGAACTTGATCATCCCGAAGGGTTCACCTTGACTGCCCTCATCTCCCGGTTTTGCTTCGCAGACAATTTTACGGGCTACCGCACCGGTTATCTGTCTGATTAAAAGTTTTTCTTTTGGTGCTTCAAGACGCTCCAAAAGGATATCATTAGACTCATTTACCCTGCTTGCATCTGGGGAAGCTGCATTGATAAACTTGCCCTTTGTATAATTCACCTTTTCCACGCGAGCAGAACAGGGGAAGCGGTTAATATGCACGTTAAAAACACTCAAAAAAATGCCTATACGGGCGGAACTCCCGCCAAGAGCGGCACAGTCAACTTCGTCAATGTCGGTTACTGTCCCGTCCGCAGGTGAAAGGAGGATTTTTTCATCGATTGTAATTATTCGAGAAGGGTTACGGAAGAAGGAAAGCATCCAGAAGAGTATAAGTAGAAGGATTGCAAGGACAGGAAGAAAAAAAGGAGCACTACCGAAAGCAATAAAGAGAAGTAAAATTAATACGGAAACAATCAGGGGAAAAATAAGAACCTGAGGCATTCCGTATCTAGTAAGAGGTATACGCATAAGGTAATTATAGCCCTGAAACAGGTTTATTGAAATACCTCACTTGACAAATACCCGAATTTGCGTTATTTTTATGATGGAGTTTTATATCCTATAATCTCTCCTATATACATCCTATGATAATCTGCCCCATTATAGTTCTTTTCAATCTCAGAGTCTAAAAACCGGGAATGATCCAGATCGTGGGTATAAATTTTCTTGCAGATAATAGTACCGACAGCTTCCTTAAACGAAACAGCACCGTCACAGGCTCCCCCTGAAAAATAAATGGGCGTAAGACCTGCCTCCCCTGCCTTGTCTATGTCCCTGCCTGACTTTGTTCCGCATAGATTCAGGGCTTCCCTATAACCCTCGCCAAAGAATGAAAGGGTAAAGACATCTAGTTTTTCAGTGAAGTCGAAGGTATGACGTGAGGGGCGGACAAACGTAAAAGCTACGTCTTTCCTCCATAGTACTCCAAGGCCTCCCCAGGCCGCTGTCATGGTATTCCAATTGCTCTTATCTGCACTAATGTCGCCTGCCGTAATCAGCATCCACTCGGTGCCAATTCTATTAAATACAGAGCCGCCAAATTCCCGAACATTTTTTTCTGCGAAGTTATTACCTGCAGAGATTGCTTCTTTTTGTTTCATTTAAATAGTCTAGCTTTTTATCGAAAAACTGGCAATACAGGCGGTAGTGCCGAGAAGAATTCCTGCTGCCCAAATTGCAGTATAGGCTCCTGTTAATTCGTAGCATATCCCGCCAAGCCAGGCACTTGTAAAGCCGCCAACTTGGTGGATAAAGAAAATTAAGCCGAAAAGCATTGAGATGCTTGCAGTGCCGAAGGTTTTATTAATAAGGCCTGAAACAGGCGGGACAGTAGTTGCACCTGTAAAGCCAAGGAGACAGGTGAAAACAGTCAGATTTAAGACGGTCTTTGGCATTAGGAGAAGTGCAAGAATTGTGAAAGGCCTTAGCCCATACATGACTCCAAGAACCTTTTGCATTTTAAACTTGTTGCATAGGATCCCGCTTGAAACAGAGCCAATAATTGTGCTAATCCCATATAAGGAGAATGCCCTTGCTGCAGAATCCGAAGAAAAGCCTTCGGATAAAAATAGATTCGGTAAATGATTATTAATTAGAGCCATATGAAAACCGCAGCAAAAAAAGCCGATTACTAAAAGCCTATATGTTTTATTTCTTAGTGCATCAGTGAACAATTTCTTAATATTGCCGGGATCGGAAATTTCGAGCGGATACTCGGAAGTCCTTAGGATAGTATTTTTATCTTTTCTGCCAAGCAGCAGAGCTATAGGGAGGGTTAGAAGTACAGGGACAGAGAGAAAATGTAAGCCGTATCTTAACCCGCCTGTGGTAATAAGAGAATTAATTACAGGAGACATCACTAGATTGCCAAGACCTATACTTGCATTAATTATTCCCGATATGGTCAGTATCATTGAAGGCGGTATTTTAGGTGAAATTGCTCCAATGATTATACCGTAAGAAAGAACACCTGCACCTGTAGGTAAAATGATCCCAAGGCAAAGCAGGAGAGAAAGCATTGATGTAGAGAAAGGAGTTAAAATCAATCCTATGGTAATAATGATAACACCCGAGGCAAGAGCATACTTGCTTCCCTTCTTTGCTGCAAGTATGCCAAAGAAGGGCTGAACAAGGCCGTAGACCAATTGCCCTACGGCAAAAATAAAACTCACCCCGGTAAGCGGAATACCTGAATGTTCGATTATCGAGGAAAGCATTATGCCATAATTATTCCTTATACCGCTGCTCATTGTAATGAAAAAGACACCTGTAAGGGTTAATAATATGACTCTAAGTTTCATTATTTTTTATGCTGTCGCAAGAGAGCGGATAAGGACGCTTGAAGATACTTCATCAAGTTCAAGACCTTCATTTACTATCATATCTTTACGGTATTCGGCTAGGCGTTTTTCTTTTATCTTATCTATTACTTTTCTTTCTCTTGAAGCCTCAATATAGATTTCACTGCTCTCTTGGACTTTTAGCTCGGCAAGGGCCGCTTCTTTTAAAAGCTCTTCCTTATGAAGGTCAAGTCTCTGAAGATAATACATGTACTGCTGCATCAGGCCCACGCTGTTTCCGGGGCTAAACTGGTCTGTTTGAGCTCTTACCATTTCGTGTGAAATAATTTTAATATTTGATTCAATCCCTGAAAGTATTCCAATAGCCTTACCAAGTTCGACCTTTGCCTCTTCTTCGCGGAATTTTCTTAATTTTAATACTTTCTCCAAATCAAATTTAAATGACTTCATACTCTACAAAAGCTTCTTCCTCTTTAGATTCAGACAGGATCATTTTAGTCTGCATTTCTTCCATTTCTTCTTCCGGGATTGTGATACCCGCAATACTTGCAAGAGCATTCAAGGTTTCACTTATTGAAGAGCTTTCATCAACAGGTTGTATTAAAAAGCTTTCGATTTGCTCTCTCTTTTCAATTGCCATGTCTATTCTCGGGTTTGAGCCCTGTCTATAGGCACCGACATTTATCAGGTCTTCTGAATCGGCATAATCTGCCATAAACCTGCGAACTATACCTACAGCTTTTTTTGTCTCTTCCCCTGTGACAACATTTGCAAGACGCGAAATACTCTGTAAAACATCAATCGGAGGATAATGATACCTCTGTGCCATGCTTCTTGAAAGCACTATATGACCGTCAAGGATTCCTCTTACTGTATCGGAAACCGGCTCATCAAGATCATCGCCGTCTACAAGAATAGTATAAAAGCCGGTAATTGATCCTGCGGGAGAAGTGCCCGAGCGCTCTAAGAGCTTTGGCATTGAATCGAACATTGAAGGAGGGTATCCGCCCTTTGCAGGGGGCTCGCCTGATGCAAGGCCGATTTCCCTATGGGCCCTTGCAAAGCGGGTAACGGAATCAAAGAGCAGCATAACATCAAGGCCCTGATCCCGGAAGAACTCAGCTACTGCAGTTGCAACATAGGCACCCCTTAAGCGAGCAAGGGGAGGAGAGTTTGAAGGGGTTACAATAACTACCGAGCGGGCAAGACCCTTCTCTCCAAGGTCATTTGCTATAAACTCATTTAATTCTCTACCACGCTCTCCAATAAGAGCTATAACATTTACATCTGCACTCGTATTCCTTGCTATCATCCCAAGGAGGGTAGACTTACCGACACCTGAGCCTGAAAAGATACCAAGACGTTGTCCCCTGCCCACAGTAAGGAGTCCGTCAATGGCTCTGACTCCGGTGCTGAGTCTCTCTTTAATTCGGGGACGATGATAGGGATCAGGCGCTTCTGCAAGGGCAGGATAGCGTATTGGAGACTCGATTTCGCCCAATCCATCGATGGGCTTACCAAGGGGGTCAAGAATACGCCCAAGGAGCTTATTGGAAACTTCAACTTCCAGTCGTGCGCCTGAGGCAATTACCCTGCAACCGACTTCAATGCCTGTGGTCTCACCATAGGTCATAAGCTGCACAATTTCGTTTCTTAGGCCTACGACTTCGGCCTGGATTATGATATCGGCTCTTTCAAGTTCAATTCGACAGATTTCACCAATTATAGCCTGGGGGCCCCTGCTCTCGATTAAAATGCCTTGTACCTTTACCACATGACCCACACATTTAATCGGGTCTATTGCAGTCATTGTTTCAAGGTATTTTTCAAAGATGCTAGCCATTGCTTGCTTTTCCGTTAAGTGCAGGTCTATCAAGAGATCTGTCTACCTGTTTCGGTGCAGGTTTCTGAGTAGATTTAATAGGTGATACCTCGAGGATCTTTGCTTCAAGTTCTGCAAGCTGACTTGCAATGCGTGCATCAATTTCTCCAAAGTCGGTTTCGATGATACAACCGCCCTCATCCACAGATGAATCTTCCTGTACTTGGATATTCTTATTACCTTCAAGCATATTAATAAAATCGTTTGTATGAGCAGTTGTAAGTTTAAGGTCAGCAAGATTTACACGGATTATGATATTACCCCTGCCCTTCACCTTCCTTAGGGCCTGGACAACATTTTGGACAACAACATTCTTCTGTGCCTCCGTAATTGCCTTTACAACCTTTCTTGAAATGAGCAGAACAAGATTTACAATTTCCCTTTCAGTATCTTCGAGTATATCCACCCTCTTGTCTTGAGCTCTCTCTAAAACGGTATGGGTTCTTTGTACCAGACGCTCGACTTCAGCCTTGCCCTCCTCAAAACCTGTTTCAAGGCCGGTATTCCTGCCTTCCTCATTTGAGCTTTTTCTTTCGGCATCAAGGGTGGCCCTTACTTCCTCTTCAATTTGCAAAGCATTTACGTTTGCATCCGCGATAATCTTCTCGGCTTCCAGTTGTGCATTCTGCTTAAAGGCCTCACCTTCTTCTGTAAGTCGCTTAACTTCTATTCCGGCGGCTTCTTCTGCATCTTTAATGATTTGCTCAGCCTCGAGCTTTGCAGAAGAGAGCATTGCTTCCTTTTCAATCTCCCACTGCGCCCTAAACTCTTCTGCTTCGCGGCGGAGATCCTCTGCAGTGGGGCCATGATAAACATCGTCATCCTCTTGTTCTTCTTGCTCATCATCCACATCCAAGAGATGAGCGAGTTCGGGATAAGAGGTTGGAGCGGCGAGAAGTACCTTACCTTCTTCCAGGGTTACTTCACCGTACCTTAATACCGGTTTATTCATAAATTAACCTCACTACTAAACTACCAGTTCGTCTTCACCTGCCCTTGCAATAACAATCTCACCCGTATCTTCAAGATGACGTATAATGGAAACTATTTTTTGCTGGGCTTCTTCAACATCCTTCAATCTTACAGGACCCATATATTCCATATCTTCCTTGAGCATGCTTGCTGCACGCTTTGACATATTACGGAATATCTTGTCCTGTACTTCTGTATCAACACTCTTTAGGGCCTTTGCAAGCTCCTGAGAATCAACTTCGCGCATAACCTTCTGGATTGAGCGGTCATCAAGCATGACAATGTCTTCAAATACGAACATGCGCTTCTTGATTTCTTCTGCAAGCTCAGGGTCTTCATCTTCAAGTGCCTCGATAATCTGCTTCTCCGATGCACGGTCAACAAGGTTAAGAATTTCAACAATGGCTTCAACACCGCCTGCCGCTGAATAATCTTCGCTTGAAAGGGTGGAAAGCTTCTTCTCCAAGACGCGCTCAACTTCACGCAGAACTTCAGGACTTGTTCTATCCATTGTAGCTATACGGCGGGCGACATCACTTTGAACCTCGTTAGGAAGTCCCTGCAATATTACCGATGCCTTATTAGGCTCAAGGTAGGCAAGGATAAGTGCAATGGTCTGAGGATGTTCCTGTTGTATAAAGTTTAAAAGATGGGCAGGGTCCGTCCTTCGAATGAAGTCAAATGGCCTTACCTGTAAGCTCGAAGTCAGGCGATTAATAATATCTATGGCTTTCTGGCTTCCAAGTGACTTCTCCAAAAGCTCTCTTGCAAAATCAATACCGCCCTGGGAGATGAACTGGTTTGCCATCATCAGTTCCTGGAACTCCTGCAAGATGGCGTCCTTCTGCTCGGGGTCTACTGTTTCAAGACGGGCAATCTCGAAGGTCAGGGTTTCAATCTCATCTTCCCTTAGGTACTTGAAAATTTCTGATGCAATTTCTGAGCCTATGGTTACAAGGAAAATTGCGGCTTTCTGTCTGCCGGTATATTCCTTGGGGCCTTTCTTCTTTGCTGTGCCGCTCCCGGCGGCACCTGCTGCTGCCTTTGCCATTTTCTATTCCTCCAATAGCCAAGTGCGGATGAGCTGGGCGGCGTCTTCCGGATGCTCCCTTGTCATGTTTGCCACAGCTTCCTGCAGTTCCAGACGAGTCCTTTCTTCGACAGAGATGGACACATCCATTCCGTCTTCTTCGGCCTGCAGTAGGGCCTGCTGTCTTAAGGCTTCTTCCCTGCGGGCTCTTTCTTCGGCCTCAAGGCGTCTGCGCCTTTCAAGCTCTCTTGAAATCGTTCTGAATACTATAAATGCAATAAGGAGTAGTGCCAAGCCGCCAAGGAAGATAAGGACTGCAGTTTCCATCTGCTTCCTTCTGAAATAGGCGGCATCTTCATCGGCAAATTGCCTTGTTCTGTCAAACTGAATATTGTGTACCGTTACGGCATCACCCCTTGCCATATTATACCCTATGGCATTCTGAATTAAAACCTGGGTGGCCCTTAAATCTTCTGTCGGGATTGGCGTATATACCCTTGCCCTTGAGCCGTCTTCGGCTATAACTGTGTTTCTTCTCTCGTCAAACATTAACCTCCATGTGCCGTCAATGTTGACAGAAACAGTAACACGGTTAATCTCAGGACTTCTTTCCTCGTGAGTTACACGGGAGTTGATTTCATGGTTGACGGTTTCAGTGTCTTGGGTAACGCGGCCAAAGAGGTTTGACATGTCCCTATAAGCGGGCGGTACATGGCCTTCTACACCTGCGGGGCCTTCGGGGTTGAAACCTGTGCCCTCCCAGTGGGTGCTTGATCTTGCAGTTGAGCGGGGAACAGACTCAAGGAACTCTGAATCGTCATAGGGAAGCCCCGGAGTCCTTGCCCTGAAGGTAATAGGGAAGAACTCTTCGGTTGCCACGGTTCTCTGTGACATGTCCATTGTAATTCTTATATCAAGGTCCCTTACGCGGTCTTCTGAAAAGGTATTCTGTAAGGTCTGAAGAATCTGAGCCCTATACTGAGCCTCAAGGCGGCGGATCATCTGGGTTTCCCTTTCGATGCGTGTAAGCCTGTCCCATTCGGCAAGGCCTGCAAAATCGTTTAAGATATTTCCCCTATGATCGGTTATCACTATATGCTCATCCCTTAATCCCTCGATGGCATACTGTAAGAGCTTTTGAATACCTTCGATTTTTCTGCGATTCTCTAAAATGTCGCTGCCGGGTTTTGGGGTGATGATAACGCTTGCCGTAACAGGGTTCTGCTCTGATGCAAAGAGGCGATCTGCGGGCACCACGATGGTAACATTTGCATTGTCTACATCGTCAAGGGCCCTTATATGGTCAGTGACCATTTGAGTGATAGCCCTGCGGAGGTTTACGTTTCTTTCAAAGTCGGTGATGGTCCAGCGATCACGGTCAAAGATTGCCCAGGGGTCTGTCCCTTGGGGAATCAGGTCTTCCCTTGCGAGAATACCTATCATCCTTTGGGCAGTCATCCTGTCCTGAACCATGATAACACCTGCGGCATTAACCGTTGCAGTAACGCCTTCCTGATCGAGTCTCATCATGATCCTGTCCCTTGCCATTTCGTCCCTTATCGGGGCGTTAATTAATGGTACAAGATTAGGTGATGACGAAACCGAAACGAGTGCCCCAATTCCGACCAAAATACCAATAACTATCCCTGCAAGGATCATGCGCTGGACCATTGACCATTTTCCCCAGAGCCCACCTATTTGAGATATAAGTTTTTTTAAAGCTTCCATATTTCCCCTCCCGTGCTAAAAGGCTGCGCCTTTTTACAGTTTATCGTGTATTAATTAAATCCCTCCAACTCTGAACCAGTCGGTTCAGAACATTGCGGGCTATATTCAAAGAAAGACTTGCCTCTGCCTGGGCAATTGTAATGTCATGGGCATCAACTGAATCGGGATCGATTATTGCCATCTCGTGCAGGCTGGTCGCAAATTGCTGATGGGCGCTTACACCGTCAAGGGCTTGGAGCATGGCTTCTCCAAAACCGCCCGAGCGTACTGCCGCCTCTGATCCTATGATTCCGCCAATATGATTGATCTGACTTCCCCTGACAGGAAAAGTCGCAGGATTTGTGTTAATATGATTTCTGTGTGTTACGGACATATCCAAATTCGGGATTTTCCCAAAAATATTCAATTCCGGACGAAAAACTGACATAAGCCCTCCCTAAAATTAGTTAATTATCTGCTGCCTATCTCCAATGCTCTTTGGAACATTGTTTTGGCGCCGTCTATTACTGCTGCATTTGCCTCGTATGCACGCGATGCGGCTATCATGTCAAGCATTTCGCTGACTATATCCACATTCGGCATTTCCACATAACCTGCCCTTGGACCGCTCAAGATTGCATCGGGGTGTGAGGGATCGTAAACAAGCCTATTTTCGGTCTGATGATCCTTCTGTATCTCGACTATGCGAACCCCTCTTCCAAGGCCATTATCCATTGCCTGCGGTAAAAAGGGAGAGCGCCAATACGGGCCGTCTACCCTCGGACGCATTACTACCCTGCTCCTTCTAAAGGGGCCTCCTTCAGTGGTGCGGGTGGTAGATGCATTTGCCATATTATCCGATATGACATCTACCCTTGTTCTCTGCGCCGACATTCCTGATGCTGCTATATTAATTGCCGTAAAAAGTCCCATCTATACTATCCTCTCAAGACCATATTTACTTGACTGAACTCAAAAGTTGCCATTTGGGCAAGTAATGAGTAACGGAGCTGATTCCTTAGGAGCAGGCTGAACTCTTCTTCAGGGTCAACATTGTTTCCGTTATTATTTGACTGACTAACATAGTCCAGAACCCGCCTCGGCATTACTTCCCTATAATCCAGGGGCTCCCAGTTCGGGAAATGTCTTTGGTGGGTTCGATTCAGCTCCAGAGCAGGTCTTTGCTTCTCTGTTTTCAGGGCACGCCCGAGTTCACTTTCAAAGTTAACGTCTGTGCGCTTAAAATTGGGTACATCCGCATTCGCAAGATTATTACCGATTACAGCTCCCCTTAAGGAAGAGGTGCTCATAGCCCTATGGAGTAAATCTATGCTTTTACTGAAACTATTGTTTACCATCATAAGTTTCTCCTATATCAATAATCGGCAAATAAAAATAAATCTTAATAATCAAAGAATATACCTTCCAAGGTCCTGATCTGTTACCAGGGTTTTAAGTTTCTCGTTGACATAATCAACTGTGATCGGCACCTTTGCAGGGCTGATATCGGGGGCCTCAAAGGAAAGCTCTTCAAGCAGGGCTTCCATGATGGTATGGAGGCGGCGTGCACCGATATTTTCGAGCTTTGAATTAACGTCTGCCGCAAGGTCTGCCAGGCGATCTATGGCCTCGGGGGTAAACTCGATAGCAACGTCTTCAGTGGCTAAAAGTTCGATATACTGCTTTGTAAGGGCGTTCTTTGGCTCAGTGAGGATACGGAGGAAGTCATCCTTGCCCAGAGAGTCAAGCTCAACACGGAGGGGGAAGCGCCCCTGCAGCTCAGGGATTAAATCCGATGGCTTTGCAAGGTTGAAGGCGCCTGCTGCTATGAAGAGAATATGACTTGTATTCACAGGGCCCCATTTCGTATTGACAGTTGCGCCTTCCACTATTGGCAGAATATCGCGCTGAACTCCTTCCCTTGAAACATCGGGCCCTCCTCCCCTGTCACTTTTTACTGCGATTTTATCCATTTCATCGATAAAAATGATTCCGGTTTCTTCAACTCTTTGGCGGGCCTCATCATTTACACGGTCCCGGTCAATGAGCTTCTCGGATTCCTCATTTAAGAGAATTTCCCTTGCCCGTTTTACTGTTACGAGCTTTTTCTTTCTGCTTCCCCCGAAGAGTCCCGCTATTCCTGAAAGACTTGCTTCAAAGTCTTCCATGTTTGCGCCCATCATCTCGAAGGCAGGGATCTGGGGGCTCTGACTTACCGTAATTTCTACGGTTTTGTCCTCGAGTTTTCCCTCCCTAAGCATGGTTCTAAACTTTTCCCTTGTTTGATTAATTGCAGGCTTTTCTTCGGGTCCTATTGCTTCGCCATCGATTTGATCATGTTGATTAGTACCATCATCATTAGCCGCATCGATATTATTCTCTTCGATTAAGTCGTCTTTCTGCTTTGAGGCACTTGCCGGAATTCCTATCTGAATTGCAGTGCCCATAAGATGAGAGTGGTTTCCGTTTGTTGGAATAGAGAAGGTTCCCATTGGCCTTACCATTGTTGCAGGCCCCGGATTTCTCTGCGGTTTTTTCCCGGTTCCGGGCAGGAGAAGGTCAAGAAGAGCTTCTTCTGCACGTTTTTCGGCATCGGCAGTAACAGATTCCTGCATTTCCTGCTTTACCATCTGCACACCTGCGGACATAAGGTCACGAACCATGGATTCGACATCTCTTCCCACATAGCCGACCTCGGTATACTTGGTCGCCTCAACCTTGATGAATGGGGAGCCTGCAAGCTTTGCAAGCCTTCTTGCAATTTCGGTTTTACCGACACCTGTCGGACCTATCATTAAAATATTCTTTGGGGTAATGTCTTCCCTCATTTCTGCGCTTATTTTAAGACGGCGAATACGGTTTCTAAGGGCTACTGCAACTGCTCTTTTTGCCTTCTTTTGGCCTACAATGTATTTATCCAATTCGGCAACAATTTCTCTGGGGCTAAGCTTATCCATATTATTCGCGGTCATTGTTAAGCTCCTCTATACATATTTGCTCGTTTGTATAAATACAAATATTGCCTGCGATCCTCAAACTTTTCTCTGCAATTTCAGCGGCAGATAAATTTGATCCGTCAAGATAGGCCAGCGCTGCAGCATAGGCAAAACTGCCCCCTGAGCCGATGGCTTGGGCATCCTCAGCCGGTTCTATGACATCTCCTGTGCCTGAGACTAGCAGGGTCTTGTTCAGGTCTGCAACAAGGAGCATCGCTTCAAGACGGCGAAGGGCCCTGTCGGTGCGCCACTCCCTTGCAAGCTCAACTGCTGCACGGGTAAGATCTCCTGAATATTCTTTCAGCTTTGCTTCAAATCTATCGAAGAGGGAAAAAACGTCAGCAGTTGCACCTGCAAACCCGCAGAGGACCTTTCCGTCTAAAAGGCGCCTTAGCTTGCGTGCATTATTTTTCATTACAGTGGAACCAAATGTTACCTGGCCGTCTGCCGCCATTGCAACCTTTCCGTTTCTGCGCACTGCGATAATAGTAGTTGCATGTATCTTCTGTTTATCTCCCATTTTTACTTCCTTTTCCCTCCGTGGGGATGGGCCTTTTCATAAACCTTTCTTAAATGTTCTATGTTCACATGGGTATAACGCTGGGTGGTGCTTATGCTTGAATGACCGAGCAGTTCCTGAACCACTCTTACATCACAACCTGAATTAACAAGATGTGTTGCAAAGCTATGCCTTAGTGAATGCGGGTTTATGTGTTTACCGAGCCCTGATCTCTCCGAGTATCTTGAAATGATCCAACGAAGACCCGGCACAGAAAGGGGGGCACCCTTACGGCTAATAAAAAGACGATCTGTGGGACGCTCTGCCTTAATTTGTTTTAACCTTGCAGGTAGATAATTGATAAGGGCCTCCTTAGCTTCATCTGAAAAGAAAATGAATCTTTCTTTATTACCCTTCCCTATTATCCTTGCTCCCGAAAAATCTTTTTCTATATTGCTTACATTTAAGGATGAGGCCTCCGAGACTCTTAAGCCCCCTGAGTAAATCGAAAGTATCAGGGCCTTATCCCGCTCCGGCCATAGTATACCTGCCTTTTCCGGCAGCTCAGAAAAATGCGCCATTTCCCCCTCCCAGAGGAAGGTCGGCAAAATCTTGGGGGTTTTAAGGTTCTTAAGGGGTACTGTCGGATCGTTTTCACTGAAGCCGAAGCGTACAAGCCAGCGGTAAAAGCCGCGGATCGAAGAGAGGGCCCTGTTTACGCTGACAGAGGCGGCACCTTCGGCACTTAAATCTGCAATAAATCCCCTTACCTGGGACTGAGTTGCATTTTCAGGAATAATGCCATAGTTTGCACAGTAGGCAGAAAAATGTGCAAGATCACGTCCATAAGCTGAGGAAGTACGCTCGGATAATCCGCGCACTGAGGAAAGGTAGGCGAGGTACTCTTCCATTCTATTGACCATCAGCTTCTTCCTTAATATAACCGCAAGAGGGGTTTACACAGGCCCTATGGCTTCCGTTCCTCTTATCATATTTTTCAACAAGGAACTGTCCGCACTTAATACAGTTCTCGTCAACAGGTTTAAAATGGCAAATAAAATCACAGTCAGGATAATTTGTACAGCCATAGAATTCCTTGCCTCTGCCCTTTGTTTTCCTTGAAACAATTTGCCCTTCGCATTTTGGACAATTTGCAAGGGGAATGGATTTTGTATTTCTGCAATCGGGAAACCCTGAGCAGGCGAGGAAGAAGCCGAAGCGGCCAAGTTTTTTTACAAGGTTCTTGCCGCATTTTTCGCAAACATAATCGGTCACTTCATCCAAGATGCCCTTATAGGATTCTAGGGTCTTGCTTACCTCTTCCACCCTGTCCTTGAAGGGATCCCAAAATTCCCTTATCATCTGAGGCCATGATCTATGACTTTCTTCGACTTCATCAAGCATTGTTTCCATGGAAGCTGTAAAGTTTGCATCCACCACTTGTGAAAAATTTTCTACCAGGAGATCGTTTATCATTTTGCCTAAAAGAGTGGGAATAAGCTGTTTATTTGATCTTGTAACATAATAACGATCAAGAAGAACCGAAATTATCGGGACATAGGTTGATGGCCTCCCGATTCCCTTTTCTTCCAGGGTTTTTACGATTGATGCATCGGTATAACGCGCAGGGCCAAGGGTAAAATGCTGCTCGGGACGGAACTCATCGATTTTTACAACATCACCTTTTTTTAATGAAGGGTATGGACTTCCCTTCTCGTCCTTTGATGCAAGGAGTTTCATCACCTGATAAAAACCTTTTTCAATAACCTTGGTTCCGGATACACGGAATATTGCAGAGCCTTCACTTGTCAAAACTTGAATGTCAGCACTTACGGTTCTTGTTCTTGCATTATTCATTTGACATGAAACGAAACGCTCCCAGATTATTGTATAGAGTTTTAATTGATCCTTGCTTAGGTATTCCTTTATGCTCTCGGGGGTATAATTAACATAGGTCGGCCTTATGGCCTCATGTGCATCTTGAGCTTTACTCCCTTGAGTATATACATTGGCCTTCTCGGGTAGATCTTTCGGATACTTTTCTCCGATCCATTTACGCAGCTCTTCAAGTGCCGTCTGCGAAATCCTTACAGAGTCTGTACGCATATAACTTATTAGACCCACTCTGGAATTATCAAGATTCACTCCCTCATAGAGCTGCTGGGCAATTTGCATGGTTTTCTTTGAGCTAAAACCTAAGCGGTTTGCCGCTGTTTGCTGGAGCTGAGAAGTTGTAAATGGCGGCCTCGGCCTTATGGTTCTTTCTGTTTCTCTAATATCTGAAACAATACATTCACCGTTTTTTACAGCCTCGATTATTGCCTTGACTTCATCTTCATTTTTCAGCTCGGGCTTTGAGTCTTTCCATAGGACAAGTTGTGCAGTATAGGAAGATTTACCAACTTTGAAATGTGCTTCAAGGCTCCAATACTCTTCGGGGATAAAGGATTCAACTTCCTTTTCTCTTTCGCAAATAAGCCTTAGGGCAACCGATTGTACCCTGCCTGCAGAGAGACCATTCTTTACCTTTTTCCATAATAGAGGCGAGAGATTATAACCTACAAGGCGATCAAGCACCCTCCTCGCTTTTTGAGCATTAACCTTTGCTTCATCAATTTCTGTGGGCCTTGAAATTGCATCGTTAATTGCAATGGGGGTGATTTCGTTAAATGCTATTCTTTGAATTGGCACCTTTGCAGTTTTTGCACTGATTGCATTTTTCAAATGCCAGGCGATGGCTTCCCCCTCACGGTCATTATCACTTGCAAGGAGCACAGAACCGGCTTTCTTTGCATCACCCTGAAGCTCTTTTAAAAGCTTGGCCCTGCCCCTAACGGTAATATACTCAGGTTCAAAATCTCCAAGGACATCAATTGCAAGCCTTGACTTAGGAAGATCGATAAGATGCCCCATTGAAGCTTTTACTGTATAAGAGCTGCCAAGATACTTCTCTATGGTTTTCGCCTTGGCAGGAGATTCCACAATGACGAGAATTTTTTTGTTTTCTTTTTTTGCCACGGCACTTTTTGCCATACTTCTTTTTCCTTATACCTTTATATCAAGATACTCTGCCATTTTTGCAGAGAGGCTTTGACCTTCAGTTTGCTCCCCGGTTTGTAAGGACGGGCCTTCAAGGTTCCATTCCCTTAAAATCTCCTCTGCCGTGAATATTGGCCTTGCACCTTCTTCTGCAAGGGCCCCTGTCCCGGCACTTCCCTGAGCAGACATTAAAAGACCGTCCACCCATAGGTCACGGCCCTGCTCAAGGGCAAAGGCTGCTGTGATTAAGGCACCTGACTTAACGGGCGCTTCGATAATTAAGACTCCCCTTGCAAGTGCCGAAATGATTCTATTCCTTGCAGGGAAATTGCTTTTATAAGGCACGGTCCCCGGAGGATATTCGGAAATTAAGAGACCCCCATTAAGCAAGATTTGCCTTGCAAGGGGCCTGTTTGAAGAGGGGTATACCAGGTCAGGTCCTGAGCCAAGGACGGCGACCGTAGGTGCTCTTCCTTCAATATTCCCCCTATGAGCCATTGAGTCAATCCCAAGGGCAAGACCCGATACCACAGGCACCCCTGCCTCCCCGAGCTCCTTGCCAATTTTAAAAGCTCTGCCTGCCGCAAGGGAAGAGGGCTTCCTGGTTCCAACAATGGCTGCTAAGGGCCTTTGCGGGTCAGGCAGGATTCCCCTAAAAAAGAGAAGTATTGGAGGATCATAAATCTCCCTTAATAGGGGCGGATATCTTTCTTCCCTAAATGAAACAATACTAATCCCAAGTTTGCGCGCAGCTTCTTCGTCTTTCTCCGCACCTGCCTTTACTTCATCAATATTAAGCTTGGGCTTTAAGCTTTTCCCAAGCAATTGCTCAATTTTCTTCTTAGTAAGTGCAGAAAGGCCTTCATTATAATCAAACTTCTCGAGCAGTTCTATCTTCTCGTTTCCCCTTAGACCCGGAATCCTGCTTATGGCTAAATCGATAATAATTGAATCAACCATTTTCGGCACTCCATGTTTTGAGATTGGGGAGATACTTCTTATGACTTTCCCTGAGCTGCTTTGAACTTACATGGGTATAGATTTGAGTTGTGGTAATTTCTGCATGCCCAAGGAGTTCCTGCACCGAGCGCAGGTCTGCTCCGCCCGCGAGTAATTCAGTTGCAAAGCTATGCCTTAGGGTATGGAGTTTGGTACTCATTCCTGCACCGCTTGCGAGCTTTTCATAGTTCTTCCATATTCCCTTACGAGAGAGCCTCTTTGAAGACTTGTTTAAGAACAGGGCCTTGCCTATCCTTTTCCCAAGCAATTCCTGCCTTACTTCGTTTAAGTAACGCTTAAGCCAATACTCTGCTTCAGGCCCAAAAATAACAAGCCTCTCCTTATTTCCTTTCCCCCTTACCCTTGCAATATTTTTTGAAAAAATAAGGTCTTCGACATTTAAAGAAACAAGCTCAGATATTCTTAAGCCGGCAGAATAAATTAATTCGTAAATAGCCCTGTCCCTGATTCCGAAGGGTGTTTTTGTATCAATAAGAGATAATAGATGATCTATCTCTTCCTTACCGTGAACTATGGGAAATCTGATTACCTTTCGGGGCACTTCAAGCAATGAAGCGAAGCTGCCCGAATTGCTGTAACCTTCTTCATCGAGGAAGCGATAGAAAGATCGCAGGGCAGAGACTGCCTTTGCAATTGAGCGTGAATCAATGCCGTCTATGCTGCGCCTGCGGGAAAGGTAACGAGATATGTCAGACAATTGAACAGATGAGGCGCTGCCTGAATCAAGGGAAAGCCCTTCACCTTCAAGCCATTCAAGGTAACGTCTGACTTCAAAGCTATAGGTCTCCGCCGTAAGATTTGCCCTGCGCTCAAGTGCAATCAGATGAGAACGATATTTGGCAAGCAAAGAGATATTCTTCACACCTATTAACTAATTGGACTGTACCCTTCCAAAGTTTTCACTCGGGAAGCTGATAAAGCTGCGATCCCTAATAACAGTGGGAACATCCAAATCTTCGCTATTATACCTATAGTCTTCCTTCTTTTCTCTTGGGCGGATGAAATCGTTAAAGTCTTCGCTGCCTAAAAATGCATCGAATTCTTTACTTGAAACAACTTCGCCCTTACCTGTTTTGACAAGCTCAAGTTTTTGGCTTTCAGTTTCGGTTGTGAATCCTGTTGCAATAACGGTGACCCTGATTTTATCCTGTAAGGTTGAATCAAGATACATACCCGGAATTATTATTGCATCCCTATCCATGTCTGCCGTTATGCGTTTTACTATATCATCATACTCGACAAGGGGAAGGTCCTCTCCGCCTGCGACATAAATAAGAGCTCTGGTTGCTCCCTTAATTGAAGTTTCTTCAAGCAGGGGATTATCAAGAACACCTGATACTGCATCTTCTACCCTATTATCACCTTCTCCATAACCGATTGCCATTAATGCATCACCCTGATCTTTCATAACAGTCATGGCATCAGCAAAGTCAATATTAATCAGACCTGTTTCAATGATGCTGTCGGAAATACCCTGCACGCCTTGACGAAGTATGTCGTCTGCACGGCGGAAGGCTTCGGGAATGCTGGTTTTACGGTCGACATTGTTTAAGAGTCTCTGGTTTGGAATTACAATAAGGGTATCTACGGCTTCTTTCATCCTTGCAATCCCTTTTTCTGCAACATCCATGCGGAAGCTTTTTTCAAAGTCAAAGGGTTTGGTGACGACACCAACTGTAAGTGCGCCGAGCTCTTTTGCAATTTCTGCGATTATGGGTGCAGAGCCTGTACCTGTTCCGCCTCCCATTCCTGCTGTTACAAAGACCATATCAGCACCCTTTAGGCTTTCGGAAATTTTAGCTCTGTCTTCCAATGCAGCCTGCTCGCCGATCTCAGGGATCCCTCCGGCACCTCTCCCGCCGGTGAGCTGTTGACCTATTTGGAGCTTAATTGCTGCCTTATTGTTTCTAAGGGCCTGGCTGTCAGTGTTAACCGAAATGAATTTTACACCTCTAATGCCACATTCGATCATTCCGTCAACTGCGTTTGATCCCCCTCCACCGGCCCCGATTACCACTATGGTTACCGGATCTTCTGTTCTTGCTGCCTCAGTAAGCACTTCAAAGTTCATGATTCCCTCCCGAATCATCAAAATATTAAATAGAATTCTTAAAAAAATTCTTTTTCAAACCAATCCTTAAGTTTATCCCAAACCCTTGGCCCGCTCTTTTCGCGCGAGTCTACTCCGCTAAAGCCGCCTGTTTTCTGCTCGCGATCGAAGCCTTCAAGCGCAAGGCCGACAGCCGTCGCATAGGCGGGGCTGCGATAGTCTTCTACAAGACCGCCAACAGGTAAGGGACTCCCGACCCTCACAGGAAGATTGAAGACATGGGCTGCAAGCTCTGCAGCGCCAAGCAATTGGGCGCCTCCCCCTGTAAGCACGATGCCGCCCCCAAGAGACCTTGAAAGGGAAAGCTTATCCAGCCTTTCCTTTACAAGCTTGAAGGTTTCTTCCATCCTCGGGCGAATAATTGCCAGAATCTGGGACCTGGGAATTGCCTTCGGGGCCCTTCCGCCTACCCCGGGGACAATTATCTCATCATCATCATCGAGGAAGGGCTCCCAGCAGCAGCCCTTCTCCAGCTTTATTTTTTCTGATATTTCAAAAGAAATATTTTTGATAATTGAAATATCACTTGTTACCTGCGTTCCTCCTGCAGGTATTGTATTTATGGAATACGGTGCTCCCCCTGAATAAACCAAAAGGTTTGTGGTTCCGCCTCCAAGATCAACTATTGCAACGCCAAGCTCTTTCTCTTCAGGGGTTAGAACGGCTCGCCCTGCTGCCAGGGTTTGGAGAATAAGGTCTTTAACCCGGAAACCTGCACGGTTAACGCACTTGATCAAATTCTGTGCGCCTGTTGTCGAGCAGGTAATTATATGTACCTCTGCTTCAAGTCTTACTCCAATCATGTTCAGAGGGTCTTGAATGCCTTTTTGATCATCAACTATATAGTGTTGCGGAATCACTTCAAGGAGCTTGCGATCCATTGGTATTAAAACAGCCTGTGCAGCTTCGAGCACGCGCTTAATTTCGTCAGAGCCAATTTCTTTTGTTTCATGACCCTTCCCTTTAACGGCAACCACACCGCGGGAATTTATCCCGTCAATTTGGCTCCCTCCAATGCCTGCCCAAACTTCATGAATCTCCCTGCCGCTCATCATCTCGGCGGCTTCTATTGCCTGGGAAACGGAGCGCAGAGTGGCTTCAATGTTCACCACCTGGCCCTTTTTCATGCCGGTGGAGGGGCAGGTTCCTACTCCGGTAATTTCAAGAGAGCCTTTTTCATTTACTTCGCCAATTACGGCGCAGACCTTTGTCGTCCCAATATCAAGGCCGACTACCAATACTTCATTGCTCAAAGGGATGCCTCCTTCGGGATATATGAAGCTATTCCGGAACGAAAATCGATGGTGTCAATCTCATTCTCTCTTGATGATAAAACGTCTACCATCAAAAGAGCATAGCGGAGCAGATCTTCATTCAACTCTGACAAACGAACCTTTATTCTTCTGTGAACAGGATAGAGTATCAAATCATAATTATTGAAGGGCCTAAGGTCAATCCTAATTTCCGACACAGCCTGCAAGAGCATTGGAGAAGACATTTCTATTTTTTCAAGCTCCTCGAAAAATGGGATGAATAGGGGGGGTAGCCTCATTCCGGGAAAGGGCTCTTCGATTACAAGCCCTGAAATAATTGGCAGTGCACTTGAAGGAGATATTTCGTCCCTGCCTATCTGGAAAATTACGCCCCTGCTGTCAAAGAGAACAGGTACGGTAAGGCCGTTAAGCGTTGCAAGAGCCGAGGCCACAGGTCTTCGGTTTTCAATTACAATGTGGAGCCTGTCAGGGAAGCGTTTGGATACCCTTGCAGATTCAATTGAGCTTATATTCATTAGCGATCTTTCAACGGTCCTTGAATCTGTAGAAAAGTATGATGAGTTCCTTGTAATTCCTGCAACTTCCAGAACCTTCTCTCTTGCAACCACATCGTAGCTGACAATGTCAATTCTATTAAATGGCCTAAAAGGGCTTACTCCGAAAAGCCATATTAGCGCACTGCTTAGACATATTATTGCAACAATGATAATTATCTTAATTAATTTTTCTGCTGCTTCAGGAGTATCGGGAGCAGCTTCTTCGGTTAAATATAAATTATCAGCCATTTAAAACCTCCCCCGGTGCAGGCTTATCATTTGATTGCCTTGATATGTTTACAATGAGTCCTGCCATTATAAGGGTTGTTAATAAGGATGAGCCCCCTGCAGAAAAGAACGGCAGAGGAACACCTGTTACAGGTAATGCTCCTGCAACAACTGCAATATTTAAAAATACTTGAGATATGATCATGGTCACAAGACCACAGCCAAACATGCGGTTAAAGGGTTTTTCATTTTTCATTGATATCATATAACCTCTGCCTGCAAAAACTGCAAAAAGTACAAAGAATAATATGATCCCAATAAATCCGGCTTCTTCTGCATAGGCTGCGAAAATGAAATCCGAATGTACTTCAGGCACACTGCCAATCTTTCTTGTACCAAGGCCGATGCCCTTACCCCAAAAGCCTCCTGAGCTTATTGTCAGCTCTGATGCATTTGCCTGGAATCCTGCTCCCCAAGGCTCAAGGGTCGGGCGAATAAAGTTAATAAATCGCCTTACCCTATGCTCCTTCTGTAAAACTAAGAGTGCCGCTGTTGGAAGAAAAACTCCCACAGCACCCAAGAAGTAACGTAATTTTATTCCTGCAAGATAAAACATGAAAAGTGCATTAAAGGCAATGAACATGCCTGTAGAAATATTATTCTGTAAAAAGATTAATACAAAGAAAACTCCGACAATTAGTGCAGGCGGCAGTACACCTTTAAGTATACTGTCGAGCTTTCCATCCTTTTTTTCGAAGTAATGGGCCATATAAAGGGGGAGTATCAGCTTAACTATTTCTGAAGGCTGATATGTGAAACTACCAAAACCAACCCAACGTGCTGCGCCATTCTTACTCACTCCTATGCCGGGCACAAAGGTTAAGATGCAGAGTATTATTGCACCAAGTACCATTGGCTTAATAAACTTCCTTAAAAGGTTAAGGTCTATTATTGAGGCTAAATAAAATAAGATTATACCGACAACTGCAAATACTATCTGTCTTGAAATAAAATGATATCCGTTACCGTCGAACCATCTATGTGCAAATCCATAGGATGCAGAGTAAAGAGTAACAAGACCAAGACCTGTAAGAAGCAGCACATTTGCTACGAGTATATGATCTGTTTTCCTGCGTTCAAATTCAAACTGTGTACTCATAATTCTTACTGTATCTTCAGCGTAGACAACGCGATGATCGCAAACAGCCCTCCCAGGATCCAAAAGCGGGTCACAATTTTTGATTCAGCCCAGCCCAATTCTTCAAAATGATGATGAATGGGTGTTTTCCTGAACACCCTCTTCCCGCGTTTCTTAAAAGAAATAACTTGAATTATAACAGAGACAATTTCCATTACGAAAACGCCTCCGATTATGAAAATTAGAATCTCTTTCTTTATCATTAGAGCAATAACCGCCATTACTCCGCCAAGAGAAAGAGAGCCGACATCTCCCATGAAGACCTCTGCCGGATGTGAATTAAACCAGAGGAAGCCGACACAGGCCCCTGTTATTGCAAGGCAGAATATCATAATTTCACCTGCACCTGAAATAAAGGGAATACCCAAATACGAAGAAAACTCTGCATGGCCTGAAAGATAAGCCAGAATTGCCAAAGTAATAAAGGCAAAAATTAAAAGACCTGCTAAAAGACCGTCAAGACCGTCTCCAAAATTAACTGCATTGGATGAGCCCATTATAAGTAAAACTCCGAATGGTATCCACAGAAAGCCCAGATTAATTACAGGATCTTTAAAAAAGGGAACATAAATATCTGTTATATCACTGCTCCCTGTAAAATACAATATGAGCATTATCGCAAGAGAGATAATAAACTGCCCTATAAGCTTCTTTGAAGGCGAAAGTCCTCCTGAAGATTTTTTTGTGATTTTAAGATAATCGTCCAGAAACCCAAGAAAACCGAATGCTATAAGAGCGCCGAGGATTAACCAAATATAAATATTACTGAAATCTGTCCAAAGAAGCATTGCAATTGCTATGGAAACAATGATGAAGATTCCGCCCATTGTGGGAGTGCCGCCCTTAGAAGAGTGCCCGGGTAATTCCTCGCGTACTACTTGGCCTACTTTCAGCCTTTTTAGGGCTTCTATGACTTTTGGCCCGAATATATAACAGAGAAGTAATGTTGTAAGAGCTGCATAGGCACCTCTGAAACTCAAGTACTGGAAAACATTAAAAGGAGTAAAGTATCTTACAAGGGGATAAACAAATTCATAAAACACTTGCATTCCTCCCGACTAATACTTCTGTTAACGATTCAAGAGCACAGCCCCTTGATGCCTTAAGCAAGACCAGGTCTCCGTCTTTTACAAATTCATCCAAGGCAATGCTCAGCTCTTCCCTTTCAAGGGTATGAAAGAAGGGCACAGATGCCTTTGCAAGAATATCTGCAGTAATTTCGGTTTCTTTTCCGTAAAGGAAAACCTTGTCTTTTCCTACAGAAGCAAGCTTTAGGCCGAGATCCGAGTGAGCCTTAGGCGTCAAATCCCCAAGCTCAAGCATTGAACCCATAATGTAAATCTTGCGGCCCGGCCATGAAACATCTTCGAAAAAGTCTATCGCCTGATATGCACTTTCAGGACTTGAATTATAGCAGTCCCTTATAAGAGTAGTGCGGCCTTTAAAAATTTCTCCTCGCCCGAATAGGGGCTTAACAGATTCTATTCCCTTACAAATTGAAGAAGAGCTCATTGACAGCTCCATTGCAAGAGCTGCGGCAGAAAGTGCATTTTGCACATTAAATTTTCCGGGAAGTCCAAAGACGACAGGCTTATTATCCCAGGTAATTTCGCTTCCTTTAAGCCCAAGATCCCTAATCTCTCCAAGTGGACTAAGGGTGGAAGGACCGTAGAAGACAATTTTCCCTTTTACATCTTTTGCAAGAAAATCCTTAAAGTCATCTTCAATCGGAATCATCGCAGTATTGTTTCCTGAAAAAAATGAAAAAATTTGCTTTTTTTCCTCAGCTATTCTCTCTCTGCTGCCGAGATATCCGATATGGGCAGAACCTATGTTTGTGATTAATGCGACATGAGGATTGAGGATCTCTGCAAGGGCCGTCATTTCTCCGGGCCTATTCATTGCTGCTTCAAAGATGCCAATCGAATGATGTGATCTAACTTCAAAAACCGAGAGAGGAAGCCCTGTCTCGGAATTAAGATTACCCTTATTCATTATTATAGATTTTTCAAAGGAGATGATCTTGGCGGCAATCTCCTTCGTTGTTGTCTTTCCGGCTGATCCGGTGATTCCGATTCTGAGCAGATTCGGGAACTTCCTTAGGTATGTTGCAGCGGCCTTTTGTAAGGCTTTAAGAGTATCTTCAACCGGAATCAGAATCTTATTAAATTTATTAGCGATTTTTTCAAGGTCAAGGACTGCATCATTAAGAGCAGTCTTAGCAATGATAGCACCCCCTGCACCTGCGGCGAATGCTTCCTCGATAAATCTGTGACCATCTTGGAACTCGCCCTTAAGAGCAACGAAAAGGCAGTCCTCCCCGGCAGTCCTTGAATCAATACAGACGGAAGAAAAGCCGTCTGTATTGCTCAAAGACACCTGTTTCCCCTCCCCGGCAAACAGGTCAGCTCCGAGAGCTGCGGACAGTTCATTGAAACTCATAAGCCTTGGCAGGAATCCCATCAGTTTCTCTGACCCCCTGAATCCAAACTTGAAATTTGGATTTGTAATACGTCTTCAGGACGTATTCTTGGCAGCCTGAGATCATTTACTGCTACCTGCTCAATTCTGGCCGATGATGAAAGAACAGCAATCCCGGCCACCAGATTCCTGTTGCTTTCCAGCCAATTCTCCTGGATTGCCTCAAGGCGTCTGACATTTCGATCCAGTTCCCTATACCGGACTGACTGCCAAACAGTAATACCCAGGAAAAGAGGAATAGTGAGAATAAAAAAGTATAAAATAGCGTATCGTCTAATCATGATCCTGCCTCATCCAAAATTTTTTCTGCCACACGGAATCTGGCGCTGCGGGAAGACGGATTTTTTTGAATTTCTTCCTCCCCCGGTGAAACACCTTTTTTCGTGAGAATAGTGAGCTCTCTTTGTCCCCCACACTTACATATCGGAACTTGTTGAGAGCATATACAGTCCCTGTTCCTCTCTCTGAAGAAGTTCTTTACAATTTTATCTTCAAGGGAATGAAAACTGATTACTCCAAACCTGCCCCCGATTTCCAAGACTCTAAAGGCTGAGTGAAGAAGGTCTTCAAGCCTGGAAAGTTCCCCGTTTACTGCGATTCTAAGAGCCTGAAAGGTCTTCGTTGCAGGATGTTGGGGTCCGTGGCGATATGCAGGGGGCACTGATCTTTCTACAATTTCGGCAAGGAGTACAGAGCTGTTTATGCCGGCACTTTCACCGCAAATTGCCCTTGCTATACGTCTTGAATAGCGCTCTCCGCCATATTTATAAAGGAGATCTGCAAGGTCCTTCTCGGAAAGCCTACGGATCAGCTCTGCGGCCCCAATCCCGACGGTTGTGTCGATCCTCATATCAGGCTTTTCATCGATACGGAAGCTAAAACCGCGTCCGCTTTTTTCATAATGATAAAGGCTTACTCCCAAATCCATTAAAATGATGTCAGGGCGCTTATAGGTTCCGGGGTATTCTGCAAAAAAATCATGCGACCAGCCGGAATAAAACTGAACCCTTCGTCCAAAAGGCTTTAGACGTTTCTTCGCAATCTCTAATATCTTGGGATCGGCATCAATGCAAATTGTTTTCAGATCATCAAACCTGCTTAAAAATGCAAAGCTATGCCCGCCTTCTCCCACAGTGGCATCTATCATAAGCTCATTTGCTTTCTTCGGAGCAAGGTACTTAATAGTCTCTTCCGGTAAAACCGGAGTATGTATCACTTCCATTATTCCCCGCTCTAATCCGCTTTAAAAATATTATGAGTGCCCAGCTTATTCATGGCTGACTGAGCCATTGAATCCTTATCAGCAAGATAGGAATAAAAAACATCGACATCCCAAATAGAAAGACGATCTTCTGCACAAATAATCATGCAATCCTTGCTCAAAGAAGCATATCTTCTAAATGTGGGGGGAATGGCAATTCTTCCTGCCTTGTCCAATTCGGCACTCTGAATCTGGCCAAGGACCTTATACTCAAAATAACGCCATTCTTCTTGATTAAAAACCGTGGAATTTCGCATTTTTAGTTCAAAGGTCTCCCAGGTAGCAGGCTTCATGATCCAGACGCATTGCTCCATACCCCAGCTTATAACCAGATCTCCCTGGTATTGATCCCTAAAACGGGTGGGTATGTTTACTCGGCCCTTATCATCAAGTGTGCTCTCTGCAGACCCGGTTTTTAATGTCATTGCCACAATTTCCTATTAATTACCACAATTTAACACTTTTATCCATTATTCATTAAGAATTTTAACTCGTCAAGATAAAACCAAGAAAAAATTATGATTAGTAAAAAAAATCTGTATTTGTACTATACAAATGTAAAGTTAAATACCGATATTGCTTTGAAGGGGTTTTAGCATGTATTGTTTAGCCATGTACATGACTGATTACTTTATTGAATTCCCTGAAGGTGATACCCAGGAGATACGGGGGCGTCTAAGGCTGAATGAGCTTGTGGATGTTAACGGCAATCCCCTGCCCCTCCCCCTACCGACGAACCGTATGGTGGTTTTTCGGGTTGCAAAGATAAGAACGAATGACTATAAGGGCGGCAGTGAAATCTTCCATTATCTTGAGCAGTTAAGTGCCGAAGAATTATTGGAGTATGTTGAATAAAAACTCTTCTATAGGAACAAAGAGGGAAAGCAGTCTCCACCGCTCCCTCAAATTTCGATATTCGGGTGATGAAGGGGAGGTCGAAGCCTCAAACGGTGTCTATATTTGCGATGCACGTACCGAGAAGGGCGAGTTTATCGAGGTTCAAACAGGAAGTTTTGGCCCTTTAAAGGAAAAGGCACGGCATCTCTGTAAAAAGGGCAAATTAAGGATAATTCATCCTATTATCATCCAAAAACACATAGAACTTTACGATACAAAGGGCGCCCTTATTCACAGGAGGAAAAGCCCGCGTAAGGGTAATATCTGGGACCTGTTTAAGGCCCTTCTATATGCACCTGAATTACCCCTATTAAAAAACCTTTCGATTGAACTCGCTCTAATCGAAGTTACAGAGAAACGTATTGATGACGGCAAGGGCTCTTGGCGGAGAAGGGGGGTGAGCATTGCAGACCGGCATCTTGAGGCATGGCATAAGTCGATTATCCTAAAAAAAACAGGGGATTATTATCAATTTATTCCGTTTAAGATAAGGGAGCGCTTTACTGTTAAGGACCTTGGAAAGAAAGCCGGGGTCAATACGGTACTTGCACGAAAAACCCTCTATGTGCTTGAAAAAATGGGTCTTGCAGAAAGGGTTGAGAAACGGGGTAATTCCTATGTTTACGAAAAAAGATTATTCCTGGGCAATACGGTACTTTAGGTAGATTTCTTCAAGCGGCCGCCAAGGGCCCGGGGCAGAAATTTTCTGCCTGAATCGGGCGATGTCGCGCCTATCAACGTAAAAATTGTATATTGCCCTATAATCTTTATTATTAATCATACCGTAACTTGGCTTACTGTCAAGAAAACCTGTGATTTCATCGCGGCCTACTGCGCCGATTCCAAGCTCATCAAGCCTTGTACGGACAGAAACCAGTTCTTCATAGGAAAGGCCGAAGAGGAATTCCTCAAGAGCCCAGCGGGATTCATCAAGGGCTGTATGTGCAACAAGAAATTCCTGCCAGTCCTTTCCCATATCAATGGTGATACGCAGAAGCTCACTTGTTCCCTTCATGGTTCCAAATGCAGGAGGAGAAGAGTCCCTTGCTGTCCAGAGCATATCGAGGGCGGGAAGATGCTCGACTGCACGATGATCTGTCCCCGAGTCCCACAGGCGGATTAAATCGTTTGCAAGGCTTGACTTTAACTCATCGGAATAAGTCGGGTCTATAAGAATTGAAAGATAAACCTCTTCGGTCATGAGGGTGTGGATTATTGTAAGGATTGCCTTCCTTAATGGAAGGTAAAACTCCTGTCTTTCTCCTGCAAGTATATTTAAAAGGGAAAATGCCTGGAATTTGGCAACAAGATAGCTCCTTCCTGCAACAACGCGTGCAGGTGTATGAAGGAGATGAGAAGAAGTTGCGAAGGAGCAGAGGGCTTCAAGCAACTGCTTTTCGGTTCTCTGAACTCCCCTTACACTCTGGCTTTCCCTGACTGAGGGATAGCGGGAAACTGCCTGACCCAGATTATTGAGGCAATCAAAGCGATCCTTAACCAAAAGAGCCTCTTCCCTGCTATTGGAAATGAGGTAGAGTTCAATTTTTTCAACAAGCTCAGCTTCTTCTTCTTTTAGTTCCAACATTAGATAAATTTACACTGCAAATATCAATAATGCAAGGCTTTATCCCGCTCTTTATTGACTTAATTTGCTTAAAAAGACCTCGGCATTCTTTATTGCCTTTTCCAGAGCTCCCTTTGAAGGGCCCCCTTCTAAGCTGCGAACTTCAACACATCTTTCAATGGAAATTGCATCATAGAAGGTGTCATCAAAAATTTGAGACACCTTTTTTATCTCTTCAAGACTTAACTCTTCTAAGCGTACCTTCTTTTCTATGGCAAGCAATACCAGCCTCCCCGATACTTCATGGGCTTCCCTGAATGCAAGGCCCTTCTTTACAAGCCAGTCTGCAGCATCGGTAGCATTGGTATAACCGCCAAGAGCACTATTTTTCATATTCTCTATATTATATTGAAGAGATTCGAACATTCCGCAGAAAACTTGCAGAGAGGCCCTTACCGTCCCCGCCGAATCGAATACGGCTTCCTTGTCTTCCTGCATGTCCTTGTTATACGCAAGAGGAAGACTCTTCATCATTGATAAAATTCCGATAAGACTTCCGTAAACCCTGCCTGTTTTGCCCTTTATAAGCTCGGCCATATCAGGGTTCTTCTTTTGAGGCATAATCGAGGAGCCTGTAGCGTATGCATCGGAAATCGAAATAAAATTGAATGCATCTGTTGACCAAATAATAAGCTCTTCGCAAAAGCGGCTTAAGTGCATCATGATCATGGACATGCACGAAATGAACTCTATGCAAAAATCCCTGTCAGACACTGCATCAAGGCTGTTCTCTGTAATAACCGCAAAGCCTAGCTTCTCCCTAAGAAACTCTCTGTCAAGGGGATAAGAAGTCGATGCAAGGGCCCCTGAGCCCAAGGGCATCTCGTCTGTCCTTTTTCGGCAATCCTGCAATCTCAAATAATCACGTTTAAACATCTGGAAGTACGCAAGTACATGATGGGCTAAAGTGATAGGCTGCGCTTTCTGTAAATGGGTAAAGCCCGGCATTATGGTACTTGTATGACTTTTTGCAGTATCAAGAAAGGCTCTTAGGAGTTGGACTAATTGCGAGCAAAGATTGTCTATCTCTTCTTTGACATACATCCGCATATCAAGTGCGACCTGATCGTTCCTGCTCCTCCCTGTATGAAGACGCTTTCCCGCCTCCCCAATTCGTGAAATTAGTTCTGCTTCAACAAAGGTATGGATATCCTCTGCTGTTTCGTCAATTTTGAGAACTCCTTTTTCTATATCTTCCAAGATTTGCTCAAGGCTCTTTATAATTGCCTTAGCATCTTCATTAGAAATAATTCCCTGTTTCCCGAGCATTTGCGCATATGCAATGCTTCCCTTAATATCATGCTTATATAATTTTTTGTCAAAACCAATTGAAGAGTGAAATGCATTTGCATGCTCATCAATTTCACCTGAAAATCTTCCTCCCCATAATTTCATAAAGTTTTCCCCTGCTTCATTAAAGCTCTAACTGTCATCGGCAACCCAAAGAGCTTTATAAAACCTTCTGCATCCTTATGATTATAAAGTTCTCCTGTAGTAAAGCTTGAAAGTTCCATATTATATAAGGAATTGGGTGATTTGCTCCCCGCAAGAATTATATTACCCTTATACAATCTTAACTTAACAGAACCTGTAACAGTCTCTTGAGTCTTATCGACAAAGGCAGAAAGAGCCTCCCTTAGGGGGGTGAACCATTGGCCTGCGTAAATGAGGTCGGCGAGCTCAAGGGCCACTTGCTCCTTAAAAGCGGTGGTTTTTCTGTCAAGGCATAAGCGCTCAAGCTCCCTATGGGCAGCGTACAGGATCGTGCCCCCCGGAGTCTCGTATACACCGCGGGATTTCATTCCTACGACCCTGTTCTCGACAAGGTCTGTGATTCCCACACCGTTCCTGCCTCCGATTTTATTTAAAGTATCAAGGAGCTCAACAGGTGCTATGGCCTTACCGTCCAGTTTTACCGGAATGCCCCTATCAAACTCAAGCTCAATATATTCACTTTTATCAGGCGCATCTTCAGGCCTTACTGACATCTGTAAGAGACTCTTATAATCAGGTTCATTTACAGGGTCTTCAAGTTCGAGTCCTTCATGGCTCAAATGTAAGATATTATCGTCGCGGCTATAGCTCTGCTCCTTTCTTGAAGGTATTTCGATGCCCCGCTTTTCAAGATACTCCATAGCATCTTCCCTGGATTTAATATCCCATAATCGCCAGGGAGCAATAATATTCATTTGCGGAGCGAATGCCCTTATTGTCAGTTCAAAACGTATTTGGTCATTACCCTTTCCCGTTGCTCCGTGACAAATCGAATCTGCACCTTTGGCAAGACTAGTATCAACAAGTTTTTTCGCAATTAGGGGTCGGGCAATGGAAGTTCCAAGCAGGTATTTTTCTTCATAAATCGCATTTGCCTTTAACATAGGAAAAACATAATCATTCATAAATTCTTCCCTGGCGTCAATTACAACCACTTCCTTTGCCCCTGTTTTTAGGGCTCTTTTTTTGATGACTTCATAGTCAGCACTCTGTCCTAAATCGACACAGCATGCAATTACTTCGCAATTTTCATAATTCTCTTTTAACCAAGGGATGATAACCGTTGTATCCAGTCCTCCCGAGTATGCCAGTACAATTTTGTTCATAGGGTAACTCCTCAAAAAATGTTAAAATGATGTTTGATTAAATCAATCGATTAAATAAACCGATTAAATCAAACTTGCCTTCAAAAGACCAAGGAATATAGGATGGGGTCTATTTGGACGGCTCTTAAATTCAGGGTGGAACTGCACTCCGATGAAAAATTTCTTGTCAGCTATTTCGACTGCCTCGATTAAATTTCCGTCAGGGGATGTTCCGCATAATGTCATTCCGCTTTCTGAAAGCAGTTTTCTATAATCATTATTAAATTCAAAACGGTGGCGATGCCTTTCACTTATTTCTTCAGTGCCGTAAACGGCCCTTAGTTTAGTATTTGCTGTAATACGGCAGGGATATGCACCCAGGCGCATTGTACCGCCGCTATTGAGCTTGCCCTCCTGTCCGCTCATATAATGAATAACAGGATCATTCGTATTACTATCGAACTCGGTGGAGTTTGCCTTTGAAAGAGAGCATATATTTCTTGCAAACTCGATAACAGCAATCTGCATTCCAAGGCAGATTCCCAAAAAGGGAATATCATTTTCACGGGCATAACGACAGGCTTCGATTTTTCCCTCTATTCCCCTATCACCAAAACCTCCGGGAATTATAACCCCGTTAACTTTGTTCAAAAGCGCTTCGGCGCCTTTTTCACTTAAGTCTTCACTGTCTATCCACTCAATTTTAACGAAGGCGCCTGTTTCAAAGCCTGCATGGTTTAAACTTTCTATAAGTGATAGATAAGCGTCGTGGAACTTTATATACTTTCCGACTATGGCAATTTTCACTTCCTTTTTTCGCAAAGAGATTTTCTCTGTCATCTCCCTCCAGGCTTTTAAATCAGGCTCAGGGGGCGTTATACGCAACTCACGGCAGACTACCCTGTCAAGGCCGTTTTCGTGCAGCTTTAACGGGGCTTCA